>BFBZ01000075.1_pt2 | contig 165258 bp, 123 predicted proteins | sample 1888401 | NCBI WGS metagenome assembly BFBZ01 (sample SAMD00112614, study PRJDB3348) | symbiont metagenome | host: Chara braunii
TTACTCCGTCATTTCGGATTGAAGGCTGTGATTATCACGGGCGATTACACAGCATTCCGCAAACCTGGCAGGCCTCCAGCAATCCTTATACCGCGAACGGCTCTCTCTCCTGAACAGGGGCGAATGGAAGGGCATTTTTCGGTTCTCGCTTCATGTCACCCGCAGAAATGGTCGTTGACCGAAAGAGCAACAGCGCATTTCCAAGAATTGAATAAACAAGAACTCCTAAACCCATGGAGCGCTGAGGCGATCTTGCCACGCAAACGTCCAACCACTAGGCTGGCGTCTCCCCCGCTATCGATGATCCTGGGAGGTATTCGCTATGTGGTGTCTTTCTGCTCGACGCAGCCTTTCCCACAGCCGTTTTATGGCCAGTCGTACAGCGGTCTGGTCCGTTCTATTCGGACTGTGGCTCGGTAGCACGGCGTCAGCCCAGGATCCGACCCAGATTCTTCAGGCGATTGAAAACACTCATAACGCGATCAAGTCGCTCGATGTTCGTATCGCGATAAGCGACCCAAAGGCTCAATCATCCACGTCGGAAGTTGCGCACACGCGTGAAGAGCGGTTTGCATTCAAGGGGGACAACCGCCTCCTGGAAAGAGTCGACCGCAGCAGCGAGGAAAACGCCTATAAGCAAATTCTTTCCATCCTTGGCGATCGCGGCTTTCAGCAGACGATCAACGGCGGGCGTTTCCAGGTGTTCGGCGAACGTGCCAAATGTCAGGAAGGCACCTTCTCCTGCACAACTTACGGGAACGTGACCGGGTGGGAATTCCACGATCCGTCGATTCAAAGCGAGCTGATGCGGACCTCGCTCTCCGCACTTTCACTGACCTCGACCTTGCGTCATGTGCAATCCACCGTGAAGACGGCCGACGGACTCGTGACGCTAAAAGGTGCAATCGAGATCAAGGAACTGCCGAAGGCACTCGTTGCGACGGGATCCTCAGCCCTTGTCGCCGTTGCTTATGAGATTGTTCTCGACTCGAACAAGGCTTATGCCATGGTTTCGCGGCGAAGCTGGGCACAGGGATCAGAGGACGAGTTCTTGCAGATCCGGAACTTCGACTTTCAGGAAGTTTTGCCCGGCGTTTGGCTACCAACGAAGGGCGAGTATGAAACAGGAATCAAAGGAAAAGATCCCACGAAAGATGTGTGGAAAACGATTACACTTCAAGTCAACAACGTCGACGACGCCGTGTTCAAGCAAGAATCGGTTCCCCGCAATGCTCACACTAATCTGGATTCCGGGAAACGAGATCCCGCTACCGGACGTCTCCTCGCGCAACAGGTCGCCGGGAACGTAGACGCGTTCAATCGATCGGCGGAAAAAAATCAACGATTTCGCACATTTCTGGTTTTCAGCATATCCCTACTCACTTCAATGGCGGCGGTCATCATCATCAGGGTCTATCGCCGCCGCTCTAAGCGAGGTCTTACTCAATAACCTCGTAAATTACGGCCTCTGGCTCGGGTTGGTGATTTCGATTCCTGGTTCGACGCAAACTTTGCAACGAAGACTTGCGCCCGGGCGTTCAAGCGAACGTCATCACCAGCTCGGGGGATCAGGCCTTGCTCGCGCGGCAAGGTCTCCGATCCACCACTTAGGAATACACGCAAGCCAAATGACGCATCAGGAGGCGGCGTAGCGGTCAACAGCCTTTTCGTCCCAGGTCATGCCAGACCCGATCACACCGCTCACAACAGCCAGGCCGTCGCGAATTTCCAGCGGGCTCTCCAGGACTGGGTTCCACCAGTCGGCGTACTCCAGCCAGTGAGCCGTCGGCGTTACGCAGAGCAGTTGCGCGCTAATCTCAGGAAAGACATGGCTCGACACCCGGACGCCCCTCACCTCTGCTTGAGCCGCGGCGCGGAGCCAACCCGTCACGCCGCCGATCTTCATCACGTCCGGCATGATGAAGTCCGACGCCTCGGCGTCCAGCGCGTGCCGGAGGTCCAATGCCCCCCACCAATTCTCGCCGCATTGGATCGGGGTTCGCGCCTCCCTGGCGATCCGCGCATGCCCCTCGTAATCGTGCGCCAGGGTTGGTTCCTCAACCCAGGTCAGGCCCTCGTCATCCAGGATGCGCAGGCGCTCGATGGCCTCGACCGGCGTGAGGCACTGGTTGTAGTCCGCCATGACCGCGACCCCGTCTCCAACCGCCCTGCGGATGGCCCGGATCACCGCCACGTCCTCCTGGACTGTGGCATAGCCGATCTTGGCCTTCACCCCCTTGAAACCCCTTTCGGCCCATCCTGCCGCCACCTTGGCTGAGCCTTCCGGTCCGTCATACCCGATCGCCCCGTAGGCCGGGATTGGCTTGTTGACACCCCCGAGCAGACGGACCAGTGAGAGGCCTTGTTGGCGTGCCAGGGCGTCCCAAAGGGCCATGTCAATCGCGGCCAGCGCGATGCCGATGAGTCCCTGGGTCCCAAGCAGTCGGAACTTCGCGGACAGCTTCCGCTCCAGTTCGATCGGTGCCAGTGGTTCGCCCCGAACAAGGCCCTCCATGTTTCGGATGAGGTCCGCGGTCGGCTTGAGCGCGGTCGCGGTGTAGGTGAAGACCATGCTATGGCCGACGACTCCGTCTTCGGTAAACAAGTCCGTCAACACCAACGGCGATTCCGAGACCACTCCATGAGCAGTCCTGTGCGGGTGAGCCATCGGCACGCGAACCGGCCTCACATTCAGGCTGCGAATCGTGCACATCAGATCTCCCTATTCCATCAAGGATCGTCTTTCCTTTGCCCATGACCGACAGCAATTTCCGTCGATCGGACCGAACCTTCTCATCACAGCCAACAGAGCGTCTAGCGAGTGATCCCCAACTCTTCAATGATCATCTTAAATGATCACATTTATATTATTTATCGAATCCCACAAGAAGTGCGTGTCATGGCTCGCCTCTCGAGATGGCACATGGAACGACAGCCCGAAAGAACAGTCTCCACCCCACAGGATCGTCGACCCGTTGCCGCAATGCCCGAATCGGTGCCGCAGTGGAGTCTGTTCTTCGATCGTTGCTATGAATTCCGCCACAGTCAGCTCAAGTGCCGGAAATTGGACGACTCGGTCGGCAAGGTCGTCGGAGGCGCTGATCCAGTATCGAAACGGGCGGGGCAGCCCGTTGGTATCGGGCTCCTGCAACTCACCGATCGTCATCGCTTGCCTCGGCAGGATGACGTGCCGAGCCTTCACCTGATCGACGATCTTACCCGGCGCCAGGGCCGCAGCCAGCACGAGCATGCTCATGGCAACGAGCTGGACGGCCAACTCAGTGGCACCGGCACGTCGTCCGCTCTCCCGCGTCCGCCGCTTCACCCATCCGGCGACGAAGATGGCCCAGAGGGGAAAGACGACGAAGATGATCGGCAGGGGCATGGCAACGGCAGCCGTGGCGAGCCCCAAAGTAACGAGGATGCGGACCGCGGCTGGCACCCTCGGCATGGCAACCTCCACCGCTTAGTTAGTTCGCGTCGAGTCCACGGGGGGACGAAGGCAGTGACCACACGGCCCCGCCCGCATCGCGGAGCCGGCCCTCGATGACATTTTCTCACCCGCTGCCCGTCCCCTGCCAGTGGTTCCCCGCAACTCGCTGCGGCCCTCCTCTTCCTCCGTCCGCCCGAGCGACTCGGCCTGGACAAGGTGCGTGCCCTCGTGCATGAGAAGAGGGGTTCCAGGAGTTTCTATAACGCTCCGGATCGCCAAAGCACTATGTGCAAGCTAAAATCGGAGGCTCGAACCTGGCGCCAAGGGCTGAGTCAGAGGGTAAGTGGAAGTGCATCATGGACTCGAGAAAAACGCTGCCCACGGACCTCGTCCGGCATCCCAAATTTGGCGTAGCTTACTCCCCCGAGACGACCATCCCTGCGGATCTCACCAGGCAGAACTTCACGGCTGTGCCCATCTCGTACTATGCCGACAAGTTGTCGAGGTGTCGAAACTGCCGCAGACCGTTCGTCTTCTACGCCCAGGAGCAGAAGCACTGGTACGAGGATCTCCACATCAATGTCACCGTCAGTTGCCCTGCGCGTTGCCCGGAATGCCGACGGTCGCGTCGCCGCCTCCGACGCCGGTTCCAACGATACTCGCTGCTGACCCATAAGCATGAGATCAGTGACGGCGAACTCGCGTCTTTGGTGAGTGACGCGGTGTTTCTCTACGAGGCCGGCCTCCTCGAGAACGAGCAGCGGCTACGGAGACTCAAGAACATTGCCCTCACGCGTATTCCCGAGGAACCGGTCACCAAGGAGATTCTCACCCTGCTTGCACGGATCCCCGAAGTCGGAGGGCACCGGCTAAACCACGCCGAGAACCAGGTGTTCAAGGCAATCATACGTCTGATCGACCAGGGCGCGGATGTGGTCACGGAAGCTCAGGCGATGGCGGCGGCCATCCCGCCCGACAACCTCGACCTGGCGGCGGTCCCCTCTTACGCCAAGGCGTTCACGCAGCTCAGACAGCGGGGGCTATTGACCGGTTGGGTCCAGGACAAGAGAGGGGTCTGGGGCGTGCGTCCCACGCAGGCGGCAGGGAACGAACCCTCGTGACCAACCAGTGTTCCCGAACTCGCTGAGATCCCGCATTGGTGGGCCGCTTCAGGAGAGCAAGCGCCCCGCCCTGGCGACACCCCCGAGATTATCGTGAGAATATCGACGTATAAGCATAGCTATAAAAAATGGACGGCGACGAGGCGGCCTCACCGTTCAGGCGGGAGACCCCCAGTCGGGATACGTTGATCGCGGCGGTGATCGGTTACGGCCAGGAAAAGGATCGACAACGGTCTGCCGCGCCGGGGATTGATCTTCATCTGTTCAAGCAGGTCGCCTGGACTGAGCTTCTGCCCCGGCTCTCACTTCCCGGCGCGGCTTCCGAGGGAAATGGTGTCTCATAGGGACATACCAATGGCGAAGACGTGAACTTGCGGAGGGCTTCTCGCCAATTAACAGAAGTCAGGCCCCTCTCTCAGGCGAACGTCGTTCGATGAGTTGATGATCCGTCCCGACTCCAGCCGCTTTCGCGGACCTAGAGCTTCGCCGGCGAACAAGCGGTTTCACCGCTGTGGGCGCTTCGGTCGAGGACGTCCAGCAAAGGCATCTGCTCTTCACGAATGAGTTCGCGAGCCAGGGATGGCACGAAGAAGCCGACGCCGGACATCGCTTCGCCTCCGGTCGAGAAGGAGTCCAGAACGACTTTGTGGTACTCGACCACAAAATAGTGCAGCGTAACGACGCGCCCTTTTCGCACGTAACTTAGCCTGCCTTTGGCCAGGCAATTCGCTTCGCTCAGCCCTGCTCCATCCAAACGCGCGAGATCGATTCCTGTCTCCTCTTTCAGCTCGCGCATCCCCGCGGCGAAAAGATCGCTGTCCGCGCCCTCCCGATACCTTCCCTTGGGGATCGACCAGCGCCTCCGGCAATCGCCATGGGCCTTCCGATCGAGCACGAGAAGGATCTTGCCTCCCATGACGAAGACGATCCCGGCAACGATCCGATCGGCCATGCGAAGTCCTCTCGTGTGCCGTTGTCCATCGCAGAGCAGCGCATTCGTCAAAGCCCATTCATGCTCACGGCGAATTGCGCGCCCGCGCAGGGCCATTCCTCGAAATTCCCCTGCAATTCGGCGTATTTTTGCGGCAAATCCCCAGTCGCCCCGGAGAATACTCCTGGTATTCGTCAGGATTCTCCCCAAATTCCCCGCAATAAATGTCCCGATGATTGAGACCTATCAGGCTACGAAATCAGATTCGTTGCCCATCCGGCTTCGTTCCTACGTAGGCCCTACCTACAAATCAAAACAACAGCACAGCCAGGAGCAACGCGATGGCTGAAAGAAGCAAGCGTGGTTCCGCCGCAATGGACACGGGAGAACAGCACGAGATTTCCTGCGGCGGTTCATCCGACCAACACGCCGAGCGAGGCCAGGAAGGCCGTAGAGCCTCTCATCCCGACACAGATGAGGACAACAACGAGATAGGTCAGGCAGCGGCCGGCCCCTCCTTGGCTGTGCGAATGGCATGGGAAAGCAGATCGCCAGAGTCACGAGAACCGTTGACGGCAATCGATGCCTGCTCGTGACTCTAGGATGGTGCGCCGACGCGGTAACAGCCGGCTCCGCTCATCGGCTCGTCTGATTACGTCGATGATTTGGGGTCACCAGGGCGGGCGTTTTCGAGCCTTTTGTACATTCGAGCAAGCACGCCACGCTCTTCTGCGCTCAGCGGTCTCTCAATCCCGCCAACCTGCGATGCGAATTGATGGACCTCGGCCGTCAATGGCCAAGGGTCCGGGCCTCCTTGCAAGCCTTCCTCTCCCCTCTGGATCAGTGCCGCCGTCATGGAGGTCATGCGGTGGTCTCCTGAGAAGATCGAGATCAGCTTGAAATCCGCTCGACGATATTTCGCGTGACCCGCTTTTGCCGCCGATCATAAAGAGCTGTCGTTCGCGGTTCCGAATGCCCGGCGAGATATTGCACATCCTCTAGCGGCACGCCTTGCGTAAGCAAATCGGTCACCGCGGATACACGAAAGCTATGCGGTGAGAGCCGCTCCGGCAACCCGGCATCCTTCAGTCGCCGCTTGACCAGCTCACAAATCGATTTACTGGTCATGGGTCTGCGGGTCAACTGGCCGGTTCGTCTCAGCACCGAGCGAAACAACGGCCGGTCTTTGGGTTCCCGCGCAATTCCCGCGACGTCGAGATAGGCCCGGATATCCCCCTCCAGGTCATGCCGCACCGGAATTTCCCGGCTCTTGCCCCCCTTCTCCCGGAACCGCAGCACGAACTGCGTCCCGCCATACTGGAAGTCCCCCAGCCGCAGCTTTGCCAGCGCCCCGCCCCGGCAGGCGGTGAATTTCAGCGTGGCAATGATCGCACGGTCCCGCAACCCCACCAACAGCGGCGTTTCGACACGCCCCCCCTGCCCATCATCGATCGTCTTGGCCACCTGGATCGACGCCAGCAGCGTGCGAGCCTGCTCCCGCGTGATTTCCGGCGTCTTGCCTTCGACCACGTGATTCTTGACCCCCTTGGCCGTCGCCGCGGGATTGAGAATGACGACATGCCGCTGCACGAGTCCGTCGAAGAACCCGCGCAACGCCGCGAGCGTCTGATTGCGTTTCGCCGGCGAGCCCCCCAGACCTGCAAGATATTGCCCCACCATCCCCGGCGTGATCGCCGCCAGTTCCACCCCCTGCTCCTCGGCCCAGGCTAGAAAGCGATTCACCGCCCGCATATAGGCTTTCTGCGTGTGCGGGTTGTGGTGCTCGGCGTAGAAGAACTCCTCCCACACAAAACGGCCGGCGGCACCGGCCCGCTCAACCAGCGAAGGCAACCCCGGCGCGACAGCCGGAGTCGAAACCCCAAGGGACGACGCTTTGACCAGTTCGTTAGACATCAATGGCTCGACTTCTCTGACTTCTTGGCCTCACCGGCCGCCCGTAATTTAAACTCCAGATTCGCGAGCATTCCATTATACCCTCGAATTCTTTGTATCATTTCTTGAATCACCACATCTTTAACAAAAACTCGCTTTCGCAAACCGGCCACCTGCCGCTGCTGCACAACCACGGTTAGGGCAAGACCCGCAATGATCACAAGGAGTAACAACGTACTCAGCCGAAATCGCTTCATCGTATTGCCCCGGAATGGACATGACCGCGAGCAAATCGCCACCCGGAAGCTACCACGCGCATCATGGGAAATAAAGGACGCGATCTTTCACGGAAGAGCGACAAAATGGACGGTGGCATGGATACAAAAATCTCGGGAACCGAACAGCAACGGGCCACGGCCCCAAAAGACAGTGGCCCCTGGCAACGACCACCCAGATCATCCTCCCGGCCATCCTCGCCTCTGCCGGCGACGACGCCGTCACGCGCTTCGCCAAATACTTCGCCGTCACCATCTAGAACCTGCACACCCGACGGGCCTACTTTCGCAACGCCGTCAGATTCCTCCGCTGGTGTAAGGACCGCGGCGTCACCAACCTCCGGGCCATCAAGCCGATAATGGTCACCGCCTTCATCGAGCACCTCGAGCCCACCCACGCCAAGCCGTCCGTCAAGCAGCACCTGGCTAGGGTCCACATGCTCTTCGACTGGCTCGTCACCTGCCACGCTGTCGAGACCAACCCCGCCCACTCGGTCCGCGAGCCTAGGCATGTCATCAGCAAAGGGCTGACCCCCGTCCTCGACTCCGAGAGGGCCAAGTGGCTCCTTAAGAGCATCTAATCACGCGGTGCGGCTCGAAGGGCGATCCCGGCGGGCTGGTTGGGACACCGAATCTCATCGGTCTCCTCGACCGGGCCCTGATCGCGGCCGTGCTCTTCATCTTCACCCGCGTCGTCGCCATATCCGTCGAGGACTACTACCCCCAGGGCAAGCGCTGGTGGCTTCGCCTCTAGGAGAAAGGCGGCAAGCAGCCACGATATGGCCACCCACCACACCCTCGAGGTATACCTCGACGAGTACGTGAAAGCCGCAGGCATTGCCACCAACCTCATGGGGGCCCTCTTCCGCTCCTCGCCTGACACCGTGGCCGGGCTCATCAACAAACCCGTCCGCACCGGCCACGCCTGGCGGATGATCCACCGACGGGGCCAAACAGGCCGGAATTTCTACCAGGATCCGCTGCCACAGCTTCCGCGCCACCGGCATCACCAAATACCTGCAGCACGCCGGCACCCTGGAAAAAGCTTAGCCGATGACCGCCCACACCAGCCCCGGACCACCAAGCTCTACGATCGCACCAACGATCAGATCTCACTCGACGAGGTTGAAAAAATCCGGCTTCTGACGACGAGCTTCACCGAGCGAATGGGATGATCCCATCCGGACGGCGGCGTATCACGCCAAGCTGGCGGACGAAGTTCTGGGCACCACGGAGTAAAACAGGGTAAACCGCCACATTAAGCATAAGGGTGAAGCGCCGGCAATTCTGACGCGACAGGTGCGATGAATACGGCAGAGAACGATCACCTTAGGAGCATAGACGGCGAAAGCGGACCAGAGGGCTCCTGCTTTTCCTCGTATAACACCCTTATGCAAACTAGATCGGCCAGACGACCTAGGCAATTCGTCGCCGATCAGATACCTGGAAGGTACGGATGGGTTGCAGATAGCTCGCAAAATTTGGTGCTAAGTAGCGGCCAACTTAATTAGGAGGCACCAGGGTTCTCGGAGGATCGGGTGGGTAGCCCGAGTCCCTCCCATCCATGAATCGTCCAAAGACCAGGGAGAATGGTCTCCAACGCCTTTCGCAGCGGAGCGAAAATCCGAGTACCCCAAGAATCCCCAGACACACCCGCTCTTTGTTTCGGGTGAATACACCCTTGTAATTCAGTTTGCACGGCTTGTAAACTCAACGAAGAATGTCGCCTCGAAACACCCTTCGTCACGCTCCATTTATTGAGCCACACTAGAGAACCAGGGGGTGCTCTCAACATGTCCACCTTACTTGACCGACGCGCCTTGCCTCACATCGTCGCCGCACAGGAACGTATCGAGAATCTCTGGGCTGCCGGTACTGACTATTGCACAGACGTCGTCGAAGACGCTCGAAGTGACTCGCGGATGCTTCACTTGGATCTTGATCTTACTGGAGAGTGCCAACTCAAGTGTTTTTATTGCGATCGCACACCGGACCGTTTCAGCAAAGTTCCAAAGCGGGTGGCAATGACGACCGAAGAGCGCAAGAATGTGATCTCGGCAGCCAGGCGCCTGGGTGCCACAACTGTCGAGTTCCCTGGCGCGGGTGAGCCGATGATCGATCCAGGCTTCTGGGAGATTTGCGAGCACATTCATTCCCTGGGCATGATTACAGTAGTCTTTACCAGTGGATACCACCTCAACGAACTGGCAATTGATAAGTTGTACGATCTGAATGCAACAATCTTCATCAAACATAATTCGGACAAAGCTCACGTTCAAGACAAAATGGTAGGTGTGCGTGGATATGGAGAAATCGCGACTGCCGCCTTACATTGCATGGTGGAGCGAGGCTTTACCAAGTCAATCCCAACCCGTCTCGCAATCGATATGGTCGTGACCCCGGCGTTTCAAGACTTGGACGAGATCGGCGAAATTTTTCGTTGGTGTCGCGACCACAATGTACACAATTATATTATGCCACTTATTCCGGAGGGCATGGCCGATCAAAAGCAGCTTCTGTTCGAGAAACAGCGTGCTAATGAATTGATAGAATATATTCGCCTGATCGACGAGCATGAATATGGACTGAAGTACAAGCCGCGCCGTCCTATGGGGGGCGGGTACAAATGCCGTCAGGTCAATGTTGGATTGTTTATTAATCTGTTCGGTGAAGTCTATGACTGCAACGGCCTAGGTCGATTGCTGGGGCACTTGCGCAGTAATACACCTGTCTCTTATACACATCTAGATGTGTATAAGAGACAGTTCTCACCCTGCTTGCACGGATCCCCGAAGTCGGAGGGCACCGGCTAAACCACGCNGTGGATCGCCACTTTTGTAACCGGGCGCTGTGGGTCACGATAGACGCCATGGAAGCTGTCTCTTATACACATCTAGATGTGTATAAGAGACAGGTTTATTAATCTGTTCGGTGAAGTCTATGACTGCAACGGCCTAGGTCGATTGCTGGGGCACTTGCGCAGTAATACACTGGAGGAGGTTTGGCATTCGACATACGCTCAGCACGTAAGGTCGCCTCTTCAAGACGGTTATTGCCTTTTGCGAGAGCGCCAGTGGCAGGGTATCGATCTATCGGCTATGGATCGTAAAACTGAAGGCTATCTCAAGTTTCGTGATAAGCATGGTGAGGATCAGGTGGCGGAAGCGGCACTTGCCGAAGTCTCAAACGTTGAAATTCGCCGGAAAGGTGCAGAGGTTCGCATCCAGCTTCCAATCATTCAATGAAACACGAGTGTTCCATGGCCCGAGCGCTAAATACCGCTCCAGGCGATCATGGGCGGGAATTGAAGACGGTTTGCGACCATTACATAGGAGTCTCCAAGGTTCTCTAATTGCTGAAAGCTGCACTAAGCGTGTCACTATTTGAGAGATCGCGCGGATCCAAACACCTCGTCTTTAAAGCGCGTCCCAACCGCCCGAAAACGCTCCGTTTTCAAGGCCTGAACACCCTTTCTGGGTTCTTTAGGAGGATCAGGAATTCGTATGGCGACTCTTCCTTGGGAAAAAAAAACGCCCATTGTTCACGATTCCAAAGTGTCGTGGATAACGGAGCAATGGACAGACTCTACCCGTGTCGAAGGCGACGTAGAACCTATATTTGGGTTCCTTGGAATACCTTACGACGGCGCTGTGAGTAGTCGCCCGGGAACCCGTTTCGGTCCAGAAGCGATTGTCGAATCCCTTAACCGTCTGACTGCCTACTGCACGGACAAAAGAGTGGATCTTAGTAAAGCTCACATGGTCCATTATGGATCAGTAGACGTTGTACATTCCCTTGCTGAGACTGGGTCACGTATTATTGAAGCGAACCAGGCAATTCCGATTCACGTCGTAAGACTATTTCTTGGGGGTGACCACTCAATCAGCGATCCACTATTTCGGTCAACCCAGTCGATGTCTGAAGGTCGCAAACTTGGGCTCATCGTTTTCGACTCTCACTTAGACTCTCGCGAGCCGGAACGAGGAAAGGAGCACTCGGGGAATTGGCTTTTCACATTAAATGGGGTTCTCGACTACAATAAAACCGTGCAGTTGGGCATCAATTCTTGTCTTTACTCTCAAGTCTACATGGAAGAGGCAGAACGCCGAGGGGTGATGATCAAAACGATTTATGAAATCCATAAGGAAGGTTGGTCGAATATAATTCGCCAAGCTATAGCGAAGGCTGCTACTGATACCGACGGAGTGTATATTTCTTTTGACATAGATTGTATCGACCGCGCGTTCGCACCGGGTACAAGCGTGCCTAATGCTAGTGGTTTCCACCCTAGCGAAGTTATGGACGCCGTCTACGAGCTAGCAGTCCAGACTCCTGCCTTGGCTTTCGATATTTCCGAAGTGAGCCCTCCCCTTGACTGTACTGGCGCGACAGCCGATGTAGCTGCGCAATTAGTTCTCAACTTTATGGCCGGGATAGTGGCTCGATCTAAAGCGAATCGGGCTTAGCCGCAACTCCGACCAGCTTATGAGGAAGCCTAGACATGCAAAAGCAGATCGTGTTTGTTGAAGCAAGTAGTACCGGGGCCGGAGAGGTAGCTAACAAGCTTGCGAAAGCTCGGGGTCTTACTGTAACTCTCGTGACGCAGCGGAAATTGTCATACGCCCAGGAACTTATGGCGTATGTGGACAATGTCATTGAGTGTGACACTAATAGCGCTGAAGTTACGACTCAGCAGATTCTTAGTTGGGATCTTCAATGCCCCGTTCACGCTGTAACGACGACAGCCGACTTCTATGTCCCACAGGCAGCCAGGGCGGCAGAGGCACTATCTCTCCCAGGTTTGTCATACACCGCCGCACTTGGCGTGCGTAACAAGTACACGATGCGGCTTAGACTCGAAAGACTGTGGCCAAAATTTAATCCACGTTTCGGGATCGCATACGGGATTGATGAAGCATTGAAAACCGCGTCGGAGTGGGGCTTCCCGGTCATCGCAAAGCCACAGGATGGAAATGATAGTCTGAATGTAAGACTCATTCAGACAACGGACGAACTGGTGGCTTATGTGCAACGGGCAGAAGAGTGGAGACTCAATTCGGCCGGACAGCCTTTTGCTAGAGGGATCCTCCTCGAAAGCTACATCGACGGCGAGGAGTTCGGCGTCGAGACCGAGCAATATGCTGGTGAGGCGATTCGATTGATCGGGGTTCACAAAAAGCAATTGGCAGGATGTGAAAGAGGACATTTTGTTGAACTTGGCACAAAATTCGCACGTTCGATGCCTGAATCGGATCTTCTCTTTTCGGAAGTCGCTTTAGCTTTGCAAGCCTTGGATGTTTCTTGCGGAGTAATTCATACTGAATGCCGAATCGAGCACGGGCAAGTCAAAATTCTCGAGATTAACCCAAGATTAGTTGGTGATATGGTTGGCAGTCATGTCATTGAAGTGGCACTTGGCTATAATCCAATTGAATCGGTGATTAGCACGGCGTTGGCTGAGCGTTCGGATTGGGAATCGCGCTTTGCGCGAGGTGCGGCGATCTTCGGTGTCCCCATGCCAAGGCCGGGCATATTCCTTGGAATTCTCAACGTCGAAGAAATTGCAAGGATGCCAGGGGTTCGGTACATTCAGCAGATGGGTAAGGTTGGTGAATTTTATTCTTTGCCCGAGTCAAACGGGGACGTTCTCGCTTGGGTTATCGCGGAAGGTGACGATGCTACAGAGGCTATGACCAGGGCTGTTAACGGTGCGTCAAAGGCTAACGTCGCAGTCAATTAAATATATATTTTCACTATCGACTTGCGCCTGTCCACCGCGAATCGGAATTCTCACCGATGGGACTAAAGTTGTAGATCTAAACATCCTGCTACAGACTTGCCGGCATGCTGTTACGAGGATTTGTGACATCCCTACTAATGCCGAAGTCTTGCCGATCGATAGCGTCCAAGCGACCGAACGTTGTCCTCCTTCATTAGGACCCGCTGTTGTTCCTCGGACACTCTCGCTATGTCGAGTCACGCAAGGTTATCGAATTGGACCTCGGGCAAAGTCAGTCAGAAATGCTTGAGGAAACCGTTGGTGGTAAAAAGACATTGTGATAGAAAATATTGATATATGACAGACCAATAACCGTCCCCACGAATGTCAGCCTGCCTCTAAATGGCAAACTACACGACGCTACAGCGACCATTCCTCCATCCGCCGGCCATTCGTGAGAAAAAGTCTTGACTCGATGCAAGAACACTCGCCCTATCGCACCGCTAGGAAGGCTTGGCAATGATATTTCGACCTTATCCTGAGTCGTCCTATATTTTGGTCGCAGTTGAGCCATTGGCGTTCCAATTCGATCGGTTATTACCCCTTCTGAATCAGTTTCTTCGCGATAAATCGACAGCATACCAGGCACAACAGAATGAGAAGAACGCTCGGATCCGTTCATCAATGTGTCTTCGCCGAGTGTCTTTTCACAGACATGCTTGCCTTCAATGCGAATATACGCCTGGTCAATCCATCCATTACATTTAATGTATGACTCAATTTCATTGAGAATAATTATTCTTGCGAGCAATAGAGTTTTGGCAATATCGGCCTCCGTTGATTCTAGATTTGCAGACACGCCTACAACAAATCGTGTGGTCACTCGCAATGTGGACAATGAATTTCGTATGCATTGTCGCAGAAGCGATGCGGCCTCCTTCGCCTGCGGACTTAGATCAAACCAAGACTCCAAAGTCAGGTAACATTGAAGCAGCCATACACTTTCGGAAATTAATTCCTCCATTCTGACTACAGAGATCGGCAAGCGATTGGGTGTCGGGCAGGCTGGAGGGAGATCGAACACTGTTGTCGGATCCCCAAGTAACAGAAAAGGAGCCTTGGCTGCTCCTTGGCGAAGCGCCTCGATATTTAAGGCATTTACGACTCGACCAATTGGCATCCCAGAAGAGATTAACTCAATTAAACGATCATGATAAATTATAGATGTGTTTAGTGTACTGTAAGCCCCGATTACTGTCGAGCCACTCGCCCACAAGCTGGCAGCTAAAGAGAATTCCTTTGGAACAACAGAGTCGCCTAGGCGTAAGCCGGAACATGAGTTAAGGAACACGAGTGGAACAGTTATATGCTCAGGATTCATTTGTTCGCCGACGAGCAAATTATCCTTGTATGTAGATACCCAGCGTCTACCATACTGAATGCAGTATTCAGCTCCATGCCCTGTTATGGATAAGCACGTCGGCACAGGCGTTTTTAGCCGAAAAGCAAGTATTTCCGATGAAGAGTCTTCCTTCGCTAGAAAAGCACCGGGAGACGTTGGGACTGAGCTGAACGAAACGGGGTCAATCCTGATCCATCCGCTGGAACCGTTATTGATCAATCGAGTTTTTCCATCTATGTACAAATGCAAATCCTCCGCTATCAACACCCCACAGCCTCGGGATGGTTCTTGCATAGTCCAGGCCGCGAGTTGCCCATGCACCTCTGCAGTTAAGTCTTTCCACTGCGCCAAAAAGACTATGTATTGAGCGTGGGCTAGCGAGTTGAGCAGAGTACGTAGGTGTTCAATGAAAGGAATTGATACTTCTAGAAGTTCCTGGTATCGAAGAAATCCTTTGATTTGCAGTCCTCTGGATCGAATTAAAACTGTATACATAAAAATACATAAATAAAAATAGAATGCGAATTAATTGATAAATTATCGAATGCCGACCGCTTTCTCTTTGGGAAAACGGTCGGTAGTGCTACGGTTGTTGTGCGGCAATTTGTCTACACCTGCACGGATGCGATCAATTGCTTCAGTCCCTCAATTTCCTTCTCACGAGACGCCAGTGTCGTTTTCAGCTCTTTGAGCAATTCATCGACCTTGGCCGAGTCGTAAACTTTGCCGCCATACTGACCCTTCTGGCTCTCGCTCATCTGAGAAACTCCTAAAGAATGTGGTGGGTAGATAACTCTAACCACTAGCGTTGTTGGTGGATCGACTTGTTCCACCTAGTTGACCATCCTAAATGATGTCCCAGCCCTTGCAAGAAATTTGTCCACCGTTTGCATAGAAATCTCGGCCAGAATTTCCAGCGGAGGCTCAACTCCGGGTTGGCTGCTCTCAAAACTCTCTGGTCGAGGCCGACGATCACTGATCACGTCCGATCCCATGTGATCTTCGCGCTCTGAATGGCTTCCAAGCTGGCAGCCAAGGTTCAAGCCGCGACCTGCTCCACGTAGACCGCCCGACCCTTCAGCACTCACAGATCACCTTCAAGATTTTGCGCCATACGCCCGCCAACGCTCGCTTGCGCCCCTTCCGTCTGTCCCAGCGGCGATAGGTCACCGCGGACATCGCCCCCGTATTAGGCGGCGCGGTTGCGCGGATACTTGCTGCCATTGTGAATGTGCCGAATGCCGCTAGGGCAGATGAACAACGTGGTTTTCATCTGGTACCTGGATGTCGTCTGCTGATTTTCCTTGATTTGCGACAGAGCCAACTTACCATTTAACACGAATTAAAAACGAATGATTAGCAAATATTTCTAGGTTATATACTTATTAAAGAATTTCAAATTTTAGATTATGAGACTGCCTAGACTGGGGAAATTGGCGGAAATAAAAAAAGGGCATCTCCCGTTAACGCTAGACGACACGAACTCGCACACATCCATATCTTGTGGACCTTTACCTTCGAGATTAGCCTAGCCCTCGACAGGCGGAACGCCTGGGACATGGTCAAGCGGCAAGCTAAGGCAGTGGGATAGGGAGATTGCAGCGTAGGCCACATACCGAATAGCACTCTCTCCCGATAGCCCTCACTCCAGGCAATGATGAATCGTTTCGTCTTGCCGCCACGCACCTTCTCGCTGACCGCTATGCCGATCCGCTTCAGGCCATTCTGACGGCCCCGCGCAGGCAGGTCACCACCTCAACGGCCGTGCGATCATACGTACTTGGTCACCGGCGGGCGCGCCGTCACCGTTACAGAAGTCTTGCCGCGCGTTCGCTTCGAGGCATGTCGCGTGGCAGGACCCGGACGACGGCGGCGATGTCTATCCCGACGTAGCTTGCTTCCAGGCCCAGATTTCGGGCGGGCTCACGCGCATCATCCACGGACCGCCCGAGGAGGCCGATTTCAATTTTGCGATCGAGTCGAAGACCAGGCAGGCCGAAAGCAATTCACCCCGCGTCCTTGCAACCAAAGTCGAATATCCCCTTATCATTTCGACGATTAGTTTATCGTCGAATCATGAGCCAGGTCTTCAAAGCACTTTCCGATCCGACGCGCCGCCGCGTGCTGCTGCTTCTCAGCAAGGGGCCGCTGCCCGCGCGCATGGCCGAAACGGTGGTAGGCCCTATAAGATGATCGCCGCCAACCTCCGACAGGCGATAGCTGCTACGGGCCAGAAGGAAACCAAGGTCGGCGAGCTATGCGCCGAACTTGGCATCACACGGCAGGCGCTCTACCGGCACATCAGCCCGGATGGATCGCTCCGGCCCGACGGCAAGAAACTGTTGGGCAGCAGCAAGCCTGCCACCGGAAAAATACGGTCTGAAAGTTGCGAAGGAGTGCAAGCGGAGGTCTCACCATTCGTTCGGTTGGACCGAGGTCTTACTTGCCAGGTGGACGAACCGGCGTCCAATTTCCGGCTAGTCGGCCACTCTGCAAATCTGGCAATAGCTTTCGAACGCAGTCCCCTGGGATGATCACGCCGCCGTGCGGACCGTTCCTGGCGATCGTAACTCCAATGGTGCGTCCGGTGATATCCACGACGGGGCCTCCGCACTCGTAGGAGTAGAACGGCACGGCGCATTCGATCAACGTGGGAAAGTCGTCTGCTCTGTAGTTTTTCTGGTCACCATGCGAATCCGGTCCCAGGGGGAGCGATAGATCCATCATCCTTCCCCCCCTTTCGAGGCGGACCGGCACCACGTCTCCGCTCCTCAGATGACTTACCGCTTCCTCGATGTCGGCTCCGGCCACGATCGAGCGGCCGTTGAGACGATAGAGAAAATCGTCCGGTCGAATGCCGGCTGAATAGGCTAAACCTTCGACGTTCGAAACGCGATAGCGACCCTCTCGCGATAAGCCGAACGCGACGCGCAGCGAGAAACCACTCTTAGGTTCGGCTGTTCCGTAGATATACGGGTGGCCGGCCGGTAGTCGTAGCGGCAGCGTGTCGGTCGGACGAACCGGCGACTCCAAATCGCGACGCGGAACACTGACCACGCCGACCGCCAAGGGCTGTTCAGTGCCGACCGTTGCCAGGAGCGTCCCGACCGGGGGATCGAAGTCATCGGCCCAGCGGACCGGCTTCAGGTCCGTGGCCGGCACCGAGAGTAAAGCCAGATCATATGCCGGATCGACTCCCGCGACTCGGGCGGACACGACCTTGCCATCCGGAAGGCGGCACGCGGGGTGGCCGGGCAGTACGCTCGCCTTGGTGATGACCCACCCTTCAGTGTCAACGATCGTGCCAAGGCCGATGGCTACTCCCGCGTTCATGACGACGACGACGCTGGCGCATGTCGGCCCGACGACCGATTGATACCGGGCCAATGATGCGGGGCCCTGGGAAAAATCCGCAGGTTTGAGGCGTGCGCTCCTGGCCAACTCGCGATCCACCTGGACCCTTTGCTCACTGTCGTGCGGGGTGACTTCGCCACCGAGCATCGCGTCCAGCAGGGAGTCGATCCGCTTGATTCCCGTGACACTGAATAAGCTCCATCCTCCTGTGCGTTGGAAGGTGCTCGCATCTTTGATATGCATTTCTGCTGGATATCCATTCATATGGAATAAGATTCCCAGCAATTGTCCATCGAGATTGAAGAAGGGGCCGCCCGAGTCGCCGCCGACCAGCATGCAATCGGTACCGAAGAGTTCCGCCGTCCCGCAGGTCACACGGCCGAGGCGCACGGGCGCGGACCGGCCCTTCCGGTATCCGAGCGGGTGGCCGATCTTGAGGGCCCAATCGCCCGCTGCAACCGGGACCGTTGCCCGGATGGGCACATGCGGATACGGACCAGGATCGAGTAACCGCAGGAGGGAGACATCATGAATGCGATTCGCGCCCAACAGTTCGGCGGAACACTCACGGCCGTCGTGGAGAATGACCTTCGTCCTGTCGCCCGCCTTGCGGGTCGTCGCTCCGTCGTCGGAATTTTTGTGGCTGACGTGCCACTGCGACAATACGATCCCGTCGGCGGTGATGATTACCCCCGAGGCGCCACCGACTGCAACAACGGAGGGGAGCACCGCCTGGGCCGCTCTGCGGACCTGTCCGTCGAGTTTCGCGAGATCGACCGGGGCACACCGGACGATCGAGGCGGGAGGATCGATCTTTTCATCGCCGGGGCTGTAAACAGCATCGATCGGCGGCGACGGTGGCAAGTAAGTCTCCCAGAGACGGATGGCCAACCAACTCAGAAGACTGGTTCCCAGCACCGCACAAAGAGCGATCGTTCGCCAGACGCGAGAGGAGCCAAGGGCGATCGTTGCTGGACCAATAAACATCCTTCGCATTCGACCTCACCTCCCGCAAGGCAATCGCCAGTCCACTACGGTCGCTGACGATAACTTGACGCACGAATCACGCTCGATCCTACCGCCCTACTACAAATGTCGCAATGAGCCCCTCCCTACCGAATACGATCATTGCCGGATTCTTCCATGGGTGACAAATAGCGGGGCAATAAAGGTGGCATTTGCCGGGGAAATTAACACATCGAACTGAGCGAAATTAGCGGGAAATAAAGGGGATTATTTACCGTTAACTCCGACGCGGGCAAGGCGGCGACTGCATCCGTGCTATCGCCGCCTCCTTTTACGCCAAGGTTATCCCGACTCAGAACTGGTCGGCCGACACCACTTCGCCACCGGCACGGGTCGAGAGAAATGTAAAGATTCGTGGATTAATTGATTCCTTGAGGAATCGCACTGAACCATCGCAGAACAGGAAGTTGCAGCCGCCGGGGTGTTGGCTCCAATAATCGTCGGCCACCGCCGCCTTGGCGTTGGGCACATAGATGACGCTATTGGCACCGGCCGCGCCTGTATGCGAAACAACCATGACACTGGCAGTTTCGCATTCCTGGATGGGCCAGCGGGGATTCGTGCAGACCTGGGCCGTGGGAATCACCCCCACCCATGTCGCATCGGCGAGGTTGCGGGAACGCTCTCCCGTCATCAGTGTCGTGCTCGACCCATCCGTGATGTCGCGGATGCCGATCCGACTGTTGCGGTAGAACACACCGTTATTCGAGGCCGGGAATTCGGCAGGCTCCAACTGCCCGGCCGATGCCACATACTGCCCGGCCGAAAGATCGCTCACCAGCACGGTGCCCGCCGCGTTGCGGAGCGTGACCGATCCACCACCCGGCGTCGAACTCGGGCACAGGAACATGGCGAGACTTGCCGTGCGGACGGTCAGCGAAGACGGGTCGGTGATCGGAAGGCTGAAATTCACGGCATTGAAGATCGCTTTCTGCTCAAGCTCATTGAGCAGCATCGCACCCCAGCCCCAGCCCGGCCCGGTTTCCGGGGCCGTGGCACTGGCCGACACCGCCGTGACGTAGGCAGGCGGAAACGTATCGAGCGAGCTGTGATAGTTGTGCATCGCCAACCCGATTTGCTTCAGGTTGTTCGAGCATTGGGCCCGCCTTGCCGCCTCGCGGGCCGCCTGGACGGCGGGCAAGAGCAGCCCAATCAGGACAGCGATGATGGCGATGACCACCAGCAATTCAATCAGCGTGAAGCCGCGACCGAGCCGCGACGTAAGCGGTAAACGCATGGGAATTCTCCTGTTCTGGAAATCGAGGAAAAACGCGAGGGCGACAGCACCGGCGAGCGTAGCCGGAATGGGTCGAATCGCTTTCCTCAGAACAGGAAGGTTTGCAGCAAAGCCTGCCGCCGTGTGGCGATGGGCGGCAGCTTGGCAGGTTTGCCGCCGCGGAGAGCCGACAGCGGCAGGAAGTGGAAGCCAGAGGTGAGAAAATCGAGCGGCAGATACGCGGCAAACGCGGGGGTAAGGTCAAGCGGTGAAGCCGGACCGTTTTCTGCCTTATCGATCACCGCCCCTATCGACACGGCGTCGCAGACATCGCCGCACGTCTGGCCGTCAACGGCCCATTCCTCGGCCGTCTCTGCAAGGCAGAGAACAGGACAGAGTAGCGTCAGTGCCAGGCAGATGGCTGCCGCGATCCGGGTCATACGGCCAATGTACCATCCGCCGCATTTGAAGTCAGCGGCGGGTAAGCCATTTGTGTCAAATTCGCATACTGCGATTCGCTCGTAAATAGTTGACCAGAAAAGAGAAACGTTGTTCCACCGAAATTCTGCACATTATTTACCGTCGATGTAACCCCTGGCCAAAGCGAATACATGCGTGCAAGCAATTACCATAAAGGAAACTGCGTTCGAAGTATCGAGCCGCGTCGCTTCGTCGAGTTCTTCACCGCCACCATCCGCAACGCCAACACCCGAAGGGCCTATCGGACCGGCCGCCGTGTTATCGGCGCGGCCAGGTCCCGAGGAATGTCCAGGCCGGAGGTCGCATCCTTCCGTACCGTGGCCAAGGGTTCTCTTCGAGTGGCAATGAACAATTAAAAGCATTTTGGTATGCGGCTGATGGGTCGGGACGAGGGAGGTCCGGCTCGACTGGTGACCAGGGGTAGTAGGAAAGTTGGCGGTATTTTCAAGGCCATCTTGTAGGCCCACGCATTGTTGAGCAATTTGTACTCGGTATCGTTTGAGTGCACCTTCGTGCCGTCTCTTCTAATGATGTAGGAACGGGATCCGACGGCAAAAAGGCCGACCGTACTATTCATGAAAACGCGAGCACGCTGTTCATAAAGGGCGGCTCGGGTTCTCATCACGACGACCCACCGGCTCACCCCAAGGAAAAGTCCCGAAATGGCCACGATCACCATCAGTCGCCGAACCGTGAATCGCCGAAATGGAGACGGCATAATAAAAAGCTCTCACCTTTTCACGTCGCTGGAAAACGAGGAGTTGGAAAGAATAGGGACTGCGGTCGACCGGATTCTGATCTAGTGTTTGTTAATATTTCCACGTACCACTGAACACATCGACATTGAAGTATCCGCGATTGTCCGAGTAATCATCGTCGTTAACGAATGCGACCACCGGACTCGCCGAAGGCCCAGCGCTTGGCGTCCTTGGGCGTGGAGCTGGTGGCCGGAGACATGGACGACGACGCCTCGCTGCGAAAGGCCCTGTCCGGCGTGTCTGCGGCGTTCTCGGTTCAACAATAGACAGACAAAGGCGGGGTCGAGGCCGAAGAGCGTCGCGGAAAGGCCTTCGCCAACGCGGTTAAGGCCGAAAATGTCCCGTTCTTGATCTATGCGTCAGCCGAAGGAGTTGAACGTGAGAGCGGCCTTGCTCACTTCGAAAGCAAATGGGCTGTCGAGCGTCATATTCGCGACCTTGGCTTGTCCCGGACTATCTTGAGGCCTGTCGGTTTCATGGACACTTTCGCCGTGAACCCCGTTGTCCGGGGCGTGATGCTCGGCTTGTTCAGAACCGCTTTGGGCAACAGCAAGCGCCTCCAGTTGGTTGCGGCATCAGACATAGGTTGGTTCGCCGCCCGTGCGCTGGAGGATCCCGAGCGCTATGCCGGACGCGAGATACCACTCGCCGGCGACGAACTGAGTGTTCCCGAGTTCGTCTCGACCTTCAAACAGGTCACCGGACGCGGGCAGTGGGTCGCCCCGATTCCTAAGTTCCTTCCCAAGCTGGCCATGCCCAAAGAATACAGCACGATGTTTACATGGATAGGTGAGCAAGGGTTCAAAGCGGATATCGGCGCGCTGAGACAGGAGCATCCGAGGATGATGACATTCGCTGCCTGGCTCAGAGCTTCTGACGTGAGGAGTTAGGTTACAGAAACCTCCACCGACGATCGTGTTTTAGGACTAAACCCGGGGCTAAACGCCTTCCCCTTCTCGTTCTCTATGGGGATTCCCGTAGCAATGGGACCCCATAATCTGCTGACCGTCGCCTTCGAGGCCCACAACCCCGAGAAGAACCACCACCGCCGCTACCGGGTGACGCTAGGCCGCGACTTGCTCGACGACCGGATGGTTGCCATCCTCTATCGCCGCACCGGGTAGTCCGGTCGGGAGATTGGCTATGCGGCTTCCCAGGAAGACGCGATGAGGGCGATCATCCGACGGGCTCCGCCGCCGACTATCGGCCCCCAAGCGGGTCGGCTGTCGCTACCGGCTGGCTGCTTTCAGTGCCGCCGCTGGATTTGATGCCTCAGCCTGGCTACCCGCCGAGGTCATGGCCAGACTCTTCGAGGGTGACAAATTAAGGATCAATGAACAGAGCAGCATCGCTATCCCGCGAGCCGTTGTCCGGTTAGGATCGTAGTGAAAAGCCCTCGCAACTTCGCGCGTGAGTCAACTGACGTGCTTCGGCAAACCACCGACTCGCGTGACTAAGACAGATGCACGATAATGAAACCACTGTCTGCAAATAAGACGGCCACCGCTCTGGTCTGTCTCTCCGCTGTGGCGGCATCTACGTTCGGTGTGGTTAATCGGCTGACACCTGCGTCCGAAGAAGGTGCAAGGTCATCTTCCGAATCCCGCCCACCTATTCATGTCCAAGCCGGCCGCGATCCACACACCGATGTCACGACCTCCACGCTTGACGAACGACGGGTGGCCACGCTGAACCGATTGCGGAACGAGATTAATTCGACTTATGGCTACAAAGACGGAGTTCCCCGCGTCAACTTCGGCCCCTGTGGCCGCTTCGCCAAAGAATTTCGCGAGCGATGGAATGCCAGATTCAATGACAAGGTCGAGGTCGCTTTTCTCATGATGCTGAACAGTACCGACACGAAAGGCGACCCGATTTGTGTTCACATCTTGATCAAGCTTCCCGACGGCAGCTATTTTGACGGCGGAAACGGCGTCGTTTCCGACCGAGCGTTGTTAAAACAGTTTCCTTTCACTCGCATCGAAGAAATGAAGAAATTTAATCCGCTTTTACTCGAAAAAAACGCGGGCGGCTTCGATCGCAAATATCCGTTATGCCCGGGCTACTCTGACGACACGACGGCAAAGATCATCGATCAGCATTTGGCACTCCTTCCCAAGGATGTTAAAAACTAAGGCCCTACCGGCCTCCAGCGGGTAAGTCGGGGAGTCAGTTGAAAGCCCGATTGAAAGAACAGGCGAAGTATAGAACCGACTTTCCTCACAGCTCGGCCGTGTTTTCTGCGAATTATGGCTGGCTGGCAGGGGACGATCGGGCTGAATGCGGTAGAAGAACACGTTGGCACGTTCGGTCTTTGGACCGTTCTGTCTAGCCTCCTGCCAAACACGGAGATTGGGATTGCTCTTCTCAAATCTCTCCGATGAGGCCGAGGCCCGGCCCCACTTCAGACGCCTCAAGCCGCGTAGGATCAATACTCCATCGGCTCGCCAGCAACATCACCGAATCCTCATTGGGGACCAAGCGATCGAAGCGGGATGCGAATCGCTCGTCGTCGAGCACGCTTTCGTCGAAGCGCTCTCCACGTGCGCCCGCTGCGGCCACCATGGCTTCGATCTCCTCCCGCAACGCGTCCATGCGGACTCGGTCCGCCTCGACCCTGGCTTCGTGCTCCGCGACTTCCGACGGCGTCGCATTCTCATCGAGAAAGTCCAATCCCCGCTCAATTTCCTCTAGAGCGACGGGGAACCGTTTTTCTTGACTGTGACGCGGCTTCGGCGTGGGTTCAGAGGCCGGACCGGCCCCGAAATCGGCGGACTTCGGACACAGCCCCGGCGTACCGGAAGGCTCGCACCGGTCGGCGTCGACCCTGGACGCCGGTTCGAGAGGGGTGGACCGCACGACCTCTCCCGCGCCGACCGTTCGGGCCGCCCGGGGGTGAAACTCGCGGTCGGGCCCGACCGACGACGGTGAACCCCGCAGAGCCGAGTGCGATAAGGTATTGTCCGACCTGGCCGGGCTTGACACTCGGCAGCTCGACCCCCTGCCCGCCGGGCTCCCTGCCGAGCACGATCAGCCGGACCTGGGGCCGTAACGGGTGAACTATGAATCAGGCTTTGCGAAGGATGAGCATCAGCTCACTACAAAGAGGTCTTTATCGGTCGCTGACAATCCGCCTATCTAACCATCCGATGATCGAGCCGACCAGGGCTCCGGTGGCGGCACCTCCGATCACCCAGAGCAAATCCATAAAATCTCTAAAGTCGTTCGTGGGTCGATAGGTGTTCTTGGCGGGCAGCAAGAGGAAGCCGATGATCGCCCCGATCAAGGCGCACAGGAACGCCGTGCTGGGCGCCACTCTCGATTTCCCGGCGCAGGTACTGAACGCTAGCACAAGTCCCCCCAAGCCAAGAGCGAGGAACACGCCGCCGGGATGCTGAAGAAGCCAGAGAATAACGGCCGCGAATGCCACCACTGCCATGAGCCGCCGAATTGTGAACCGTACGTATCGCTGCCGCATGACCCATCTCAGAAGGTCTCGATGCCGTTCCACCCGTTCCATCTCCCCGCATCCTCCCGAGGCCGACCGTCTGGGTCAACTAAGAATGGCCAACATGGTTGTATGCTGTGAGCCAGACAGGACGGCATCCGCCGCGGGTTCCGTCTCCACGAGAAAGGCGGAAAATTCCACGAGGTGCCCGCCCATCACAATGCCGGCGAATACCTGCATGCCTATATTGAAAGGGTCGGCACCGCCGGCGATCGCAAAGGCTCGCTGTTTCGCTCGGCCGTACGGGCATGTTGACTGGAACTCCCCTACGCCGCAACAATGCCCTCGACATGGTCAAGCGACGGGTCAAAGCCGCTGGGTTGCCGGATCGCAATGTGCAACCATAGTTTCCGGGCTACCGCTATCACCACCTATCTCGAAAACGGTGGTACGATCGAGAAGGCCCAGCAGATTGCGGCACACGAATCGCCTGAGACAACCAAGCTCTACGATCGAACGAGCGATCAGATTACGCCCGATAAAGTCGAGCGTATTATTATATGAGATTGGATATGTCTGGTACTGACGATTCCCAGGAAGATTTTACGTCCATCTTGCGGGATGCCGTCCGGCTTGCGGCTCTCACCCGCACTGGCCTGCCCGATAGCGACCCAGAACCTTCATTCGACCGGCTAACACGTCTGGCGGCGAAGGTCCTCGGCTCGCCCGTCTCCCTGGTCGATGCCGAACGCCAGTTCTTCAAGAGCTGCTTCGGCCACTCAACGCGAAACTCCGCTCTCTCATTCCTTCTGCCAGCATGTCGTCACCAGCAGCAAACCGCTGGTCATCGACGATGCCCGGCTCGACCCTCGCGTGAAAGACAATCGGGCGATCGCCGACATCGGCGTCATTGCCTATCTAGGCATTCCCCTCACCATCGACAACCAGGTTATCGGTGCCTTCTGAGCCATCGACGGTAAACCACGGACATGGACCGACGAAGACGTCGCCATGCTCACCGACCTCGCCGGGTCGGTCATCACCGAAATCCGTCTGAGAGCCGATCAGCAGGAAATCCTCCGCCAGCGTTACCAATTCCAGGTCACCCTGTCGAGCATCGGCGACGCCGTCACTGCCACCGACGCCGCCGGAACGATCGCCTTCATCAACCCGGTCGCCGCAATGCTCTGCGGCTGGTCCGAAGGCGAGGCCATCGGCAAACCTTTAGCAACCGTCTTTCGTATCGTCGTCGAGGATGGCCGTCGATGCCGCCAAGCCGCAGGTGCCGTTATGAACCGAGTCTCCCCTCTCTTTTGCACCCAACCAATTGGCCAAATTCGCATACTTATCGCCGAGGATTATACGGACCTCGCAAGGATCATGGTCCTGAGTCTAACCTACATGGGATTCGACGCCCGATACGTCGATACCGGGCCACAGGTTCTGCCGGAAGCTCGCTCTTTCCTGCCCCACTTCCTCTTGCTTGATATCAAACTCCCCGGCCTTGATGGTTTCCACGTCGCCCAACTGATCCGCGACGACCCCGCACTTTGCGACATGGTCATCATCGCCATCTCGGCTTACTCGCTCGACCGCTTTCCCAGTTATTCTCCCCAACGCCAATTTGATCACTATCTCAAGAAGCCCGTCGAACTCGACGACCTTCGCAATCTGCTGGCCCTCCACCGAGGTTGAATACAGCGCTCTGCCCGATCGGAAAGCCAGAGCCCCGTCACGCCCCGGACCAGCTCCAAAGGCTCCCTCTCCTACAGACCCGCTGGCCAAGCCCAGGGATTATTTCCCGTGCGCACCTGGCCGCACGAGCGCACACTTACCCATATCTTGCGAGCCTTTATCTTGGAGACTAGCCGACCGCTCGACAGGCGGAACGCCTGGGACATGGCCAAGCGGACAGCCTAAGGTGGTGGGACAGGGAGATCGCAGCGCAGGTCACTTACCAAGCAGCACTTTCTCTCAAAGTCGAATACCCCCCTTGCATCATTTCGACGATTAGCTTATCGTCGAATCATGAACCAGGTCTTCAAAGCACTTTCCGATCCGACGCGCCGCCGCGTGCTGCTGCTTCTCCGCAAGGGGCCGATGAGCGCAGGCGAGCTGAGCGACCAATTCAACGTCTCCAAGCCGACGATGTCGGCGCACTTTGCGGTGCTCAAGGAGGCCGACCTGGTGCACACAGAGAAGGTCGGCAAGTCCGTCATCTATCACCTGAAGCTCTCGGTGCTCGAAGAAGCGCTACTGGGCTTCGCCCATTCGTTCGGCATCGGCGCCGAGACGCCGGAGCCCAAGAAGGAGATTGCTCAATGAACAAGGAACTGGTGGCCGGTCTCGCCTGGGGCGGCGGCAATGTCGCCCTGGCCCTGGGCGCGACCCTCGCGCGCAAGCTGGGCTACATTGACGGCGACACGGTCACACGGCTGGTCATCGGCATGAACGGACTCATGGTCGCCTGGTACGGCAATCGGATGCCCAAGTCCGTGGTGCCGAGTGCCTTGGCCCGCCAAGTCAAGTGGGTCGGAGGCTGGGCTCTGGTGTTGAGTGGGCTCGTCTATACCGCGCTGTTCATGTTCGCCCCGCTCCTCGTGGCCATGAGGCTCGGAAGCCTCGCGATCGTGACGGGAATAGCGGTGACGCTCGGTTACGGCCTGTGGCTGCATGCCAAGGCGAAAGCCGTCTAATTCAGGCGTACTTCGAGGCTCGCCAGCCGCGCGGCCTGAAGGCCGCCGATTGACGACGATCGACGCGATGAGAGCGCTTCGGCCCGCACCGGCTGGAACGCGTCACATCCACGATGGCGGAAGGTTCCGGATCCGGCAGTCAAGAGTCACCCCAGCGAGAGTTCTCATGATAATTAATCGATTACACTTACGCCTGCAGATTATGATTGGGATCGCCGCAGTGTGGTTAGGGCCGGTGAGTGTATCGGCCGCGGCCGAAGAGAAGGCTGATTTCCCGGTCGCCACACCCGAAAGCCAAGGGGTTTCGGCCGCGGCCGTACGCCGATTGGCCAGCGAGGTGGAAGAGTATGTGAAGAATGGCACGATCGTCGGAGGCGAGCTCCTGATCATCAAGAACCGTAAGACCATCCTGCACGAGGTCTACGGAGCGCGCGATCGCGAAGACAAACGAGACATGGAGCGCGACACCATCTTCAACATCCGCTCGATGACCAAGCCGCTGACGGGAGCCGCCGTGCAGATGCTGGCCGACGAGGGGAAACTGCGCCTGGATGACCCCGTAGCGAAATACTTACCCGGATTCGACAACGACAAATCGAAGGCCATCACGATTGAGCAACTCCTGCAACATCGGAGCGGATTGCCTCTCACGATCATGACGGTAAGAATCGATCAGTACCCCGACCTGCAAGCCCAAGCAAAAGCCATCGGGGAAAAAGGGCCGCAATTCAAGCCGGGTGAAAAGTTCTGGTACTCAGACGCGGGCAGCGACACCGCGGCGGCCATTGTCGAACGGATCAGCGGCACCACGATCGACCGCTTCGTCGCGGAGCGGATCCTGCAGCCGCTCGGGATGGCTGATTCGTTCTATCTCTCGAAGGCCGACGACCCGCGCAAGAAGCGCGTCGCGAGTCTTTACTTCGGCACCCCGGGGAAGTGGGCGCGGATCTGGAAGCCGGGCGGCGCCCCCTTGTATCCGTTCGCGTGGGGATCGCAGACCCTTTACTCCACCCCTGCCGATTATGCCCGCTTCCTCGTGCTGTTAATGGACGGCGGCATGGCCGGTGGCAAACGGCTGCTCTCCAACGAGGCGATCGCCCGCATCCTGACTCCTGTATCGCCGATGAAAGCACTCGGAAGCGATGGGCCGTACCCATGCGGGTTTTTCGGGCTGAAGCCGCAATACGGCCAGATGTCCATGCTCTACGCACCCGGCGAAAGTCCTGCCAAAACGGAAGTGAGGGGCTTCGGCCACGGCGGTTCGGATGGTACAGGCGCTTGGGCATTTCCCGCGGAGAACTTGATCGTCTGTTACTTTACGCAATCCCGGGGCCAGGCCAGCACGATTCGTCTGGAGACGACAATCCAGGACGCACTGTTGCAGCGCGAGGGCGCCGACAAAGTGCCCGACGAGCTGAAACCGCTGATCGGCACCTATTACACGACCGTCGGGCCACTCAAAAACACCCCGTTCCACGTGGTATTCCGCTGCGGGAAACTGGCCCTGGATAATCCCAGCCAACTCGTGTTCGAGCTGAAGGAACCCGACAAGGAGGGACGCTGGCAGTTTGCATTCACCAACACAGTCGCCGTCTCATTTAAGAAAGACAGCGAGGGCAAGGTGCTGGCGCTGGTCCTGCACCAAGCCGGAATGTCATTTGAGTTGCCGCGGGAAAAAGCGGTTGACAACGAACAGCCCAAGAAATGAGTGTTTTCTCACGCGGCGAGTAAAGAAGGCCCAACGAGTCCGCCAGGTGTGTGGCATCGCCATCCGGCTGGAGAGCGAGGATGTCGAGACCACCCAACAACTCGCCCACCACCGTCTCCGGCTTNGCTTCAATCCTGAGACGCCATCAGCGGCGGGCCCTGCGCAGCTCCTGGGAGGGCGCGGGGCGATTGAGCGAAATTGGCGGAAGGACGTTGTCTCCCTGTCTCTTATACACATCTAGATGTGTATAAGAGACAGTCCGCCAGGTGTGTGGCATCGCCATCCGGCTGGAGAGCGAGGATGTCGAGACCACCCAACAACTCGCCCACCACCGTCTCCGGCTTCCCCATCGCCGGCCGTAGCTTCGCTTGAGATAAGGAAAATCGTGATCGTCGATTGATTTGATTTTGGCGAGTAAGAGTGGTTCTGCGACGATTCGGTTTCCGAAAGACCTGGTGGGTTGCCGGCGGCCAGCAACCCACCATGATAACGGCCACGTCTCCGATGATTATTGAGCGTCAAGCTGCAAGACGTGCGGCCTGGGTTCCGTATGACCGCGGACGTCTTCCGATTGCGCCCGGATCTCGAAGGGCTTGCCGGCGGGCGCGTCGAGGGGGATCTCCCATTCGGCGAAGCTATCCCTGGTCGAGCGGGCGGGACGGCCGTTGACCGTGACGCGCCGGACGTCGCTCGAGTCGGCGGTGGAGCCTTTGACCACGACGATGTTGCCATCGCGCACGGCGCTGGTGATGACGGTGACCGGCGGCATATCGTCTCTGAAGCTCGACAAACCACGGAAAGCGCCATTCTCGGCTTCCGACCTGGACGGAACATAGCCTGAGCTGAGGGGATTGTGGATGTCATTGACGCGCATGTCCTTGGTCGTCATCCGACGGAACCCGGAGCGGTCCATGATCGAGCGCCAGATGGCCACGTCCGAGCGGAAGACGTCTAGACCGTCAATGAACACGCCGGTCGTTCCGAGGTGCGTCGCCCAGTTGGCTTCCCAGCAACGAAAGTCTCGGATCCAGAACGGATGCTCGCCCCGAGGCATGGCTTCGGAAGCTTCGTGGGCCAGGCTTTCGTTTTGGCTGTAGAAGTCGAGTCCACGATCCGGGCGGGTGACTCCCCGCAGGTTGAGGCAAAAGAACTTCATCGTGTGGGCTTCATTGTTCTGGAACCGGACGAACGGCAGGATGCGCGAGTCTTCCGGCTTGATGGTACCGTCAGGCTGACGAATAGGCCGGATCGGATCATAGCTATCAGTCTTCTTGGTGTCGAAACGGTAGCCGTACTCCGCACACTCGACAGCCACGTTTCGGGTGAAGCTGTTCTGGCTGTTCGCCCACCAGAAACCAGCGCCTCGGTTGAGGTCGAAGGGAACTTCCTGATCCTTCTGGGGCTTACCGGGAATCACAAGCGCGGCGAGGTTATGGTCGAGGATGTTGTTGATCTCGGTGCCGCTCTCAAGGAAATAACCATGGCCGACGCTCTTGTAGCCGACGTTGTCGCGAACCACAAGGTCGTCGGTGCCATGGATGGTGATCCATCGGTTATGGCTGTCCCAGATCGAGGCACCGATGACCGAACTGCCTCGCATCGTCTCGCCGGCCAGGTGGAAGTGGATGCTATAGCGCCCCTTCTCGTCCCGTTTGCCGAGGTGGCGGAACTCCGCGTAGTTGATTGAGCCGGCCGAATTTCGGTGATACATCGTGTGGCCGCGGACTCCGTTCGGATCAGCGGACTCGACCACCACGTTGCGCGTGAGGTTCGCGATCTCGGCCCGGAAATTCCCCTCGGCGAAGTGGGAAAAGGCAAGGGGCCGGTCCAACCGCACCGCATATCCGCCGGTGAAGTCGCGAGGAGAAAGGCCGATGATCTGTCGCTCCTCGGTTTGGGCACCCGCGAGGAAGTCCCCACCGACACCACGGCCATCACGTTGGCGGCGTGTGCTCGTGACGATGATCCGATCTCCTTGCTTCCAGCCTTCCGCCCATTCATCGACGTAAACCGACGTCGCGCCGGCATCCGCCGTCTGACGGATCTTGAGCCAGGTCTGAGGCATCGGGGTGCCCTGGAATTCCATCCGCCCGCCGCAGCAGACGATGGCCGGACACGACGCCCTGTCCATTCCGTCGACGTAATGCAACCGGATCGTCGCGGTGTACTCGGCGGAAATCGGATAGCCCGGCCGCCCCACCAGGAGAGCTGGGCGGCTCCCCTCGGCCATCCCTTTCATGTCCCCCATCGCGGCATGGCAGTCGAAGCCATCCTCCGACGGTTCTTCACTTCGCGTGATCGTAATCAGCCCGACTTCAAGGCGAGTGGTGCGATCTCTGGCGAACTCGAGCGTCCCGGCGATTTGAACCAGTCGAATGACCTCCTCCGAGGCGACGTCATACCGGACCTCGTGACCGGCCTTGATGACCACCCGGTCCCCCGCCTTGGGAACGCGTCCCGCATCCCAGGTCTCCTTTGCCGACCAGGGACCCGACCGGGTTGAGCGGACCACAGGGGGATCCGCGCCAAAGACGGTCGCCGTAAGCATGAACAAGACCGTTAACAAAACACTGCTGCGAATCGCAAATTTTCTCAACATGTGCAAATCTCGAAGGTAATCCGTGGAACAAAAAAGCTTCAATCCTGAGACGCCATCAGCGGCGGGCCCTGCGCAGCTCCTGGGAGGGCGCGGGGCGATTGAGCGAAATTGGCGGAAGGACGTTGTCTCCTTCGTGGATCGCCACTTTTGTAACCGGGCGCTGTGGGTCACGATAGACGCCATGGAAGCGGTCGGGCCCTTCGATGGTCTCGACATCCTTGACGATAACCTTGGGCCAGAACGCCGTGACGGTTGCTTCTCCCGGCTCACTGACCAGCAGCGAGAAAGAGCCGTCGCTTCTCGATCGAGCTGTGCCGGTGTCCGGCCTGGCCGTCGAGCCCTCGACCGTGTGGAAGACGACATAGACCCCTTCGGCGGGCTGGTCGTCCACAAGAACCTTCCCTGTCACGGTGCAGGCCGTCGGGCCTCCGCAACCAAGGGATATGAGAAGCAAGCCAGCCGTAAGACCGAAGTGGGAACCAATGAGCCACCCGCGCGGCTTCGACCCATGCGGCCCAATCATTCTTGAACAATCTCACCGCCGTTCCGGCTGACAAGATACATCAGCGTAGCGACGGACATGTTTTGCGAGAACATCCGGACGCTGCCATCCCCCATGGCGGCGTTCGCCCCCGAGGGATGGAACCCGAACACCCCCTGCGAGTTGTTGCAGTTGATCGCGCACGCGGTTCCGGAAGGGGCGTTCGCCGTGCCCGCCGGATAGGTCAGCAACGTGTAATTGGGATACCCTTGAACCATGAACGCACACCAGCCGAGCCAGGCGCCCCAGGCGCCGGGCTGGTCGAGCGTCAAATCCGTGTCCGGCATCGGCATACCGACATTCTTGATATAATGGCGGTCGTAACCGGCATGCTCGAGGGAGAGCGTGGTGTTCGAAAGACCGTCGGTCACCAGCGCCATGCTCGGCGTGTTCCCCTTCAAAATCGGGTCGGGGGTGGGGTTGGGGCTGATGAGGGCGTATGTCGACGCGTTGATCCCGTGGTTGACCCAGTAATCACAGACCCAACCGGTCATGATGTTGCCGCTGGGATCAGTGATGAACGCCCCGTACGCCTTCCCCGTCGAGCTCGATTTGCGCAGGCGGCACGGCTGTTGGACTGGGTTCGACGGACAGAGCAACATCGACAGGTTTGTGTTCGCCACCGTTTGGTTCCCGACATCCGCAAACCCACCCGAGAGCGAAACGTTGAAGGCATTCGCGAGGACCCCCTGCTCGAGGAACGGGAGCAGCGTGACCATGTGGCCATATTGAGGTTTGCTAGACGGTCTGGCGGGAGGGAAACAGCCGTTGACGTCATGATAGTTATGTGCCGCCAATGCGATCTGCTTCAGGTTGTTCTTACATTGCAGGTTACGAGCAGCCTCACGAGCTGCCTGGACAGCCGGCAGCAACAGGCCGATCAGCACCGCGATGATCGCGATCACCACAAGGAGCTCAATCAGGGTGAAGCCGCCATGGCGTTTGGCACGCCAAACGGGGGGATGAGACACGAGGGAGGATCTCCTGGAGGGTGCTTTCGCCGGCACTGGCCGCTCGGGACCAGTTCCATGAGAGATTGCCGATGCTAAAGAGGCGTCGCAGCCAAGGCTTTCGACAGCCGGCCCTACCATCGTTGCAATCTTCATACCGTGCACGGAGACCAACGCTTTGCGGCGTTCCCGCCCCAAGAAATGAGGAAAAGGCCCGATCCCTGCGCGAGGGGTAAGGACATTATTTCGCCACTGCCGGCGAGTTTCTGTCCGAAGGATCGATGGACCTTCACGAAAGTCAGTGCGTCTACAAGTTCCTTGGCCATTTGCTATTCAAGAATGCAGAGCCGAGAGTGGCGTGCAGACGAAAGCCCCTGCTTCCACTCTCCGCCTGTCCGACTTTTGCTTCAGCACTTATGTTTTGCCATCGAATCGCGCACACGACTGCTCTTATCGCCGGGGATTTCAGGGCTACGGCGATGCGTCACATCTCGTCAGGGACGTTCCGCTCAATGAACCGATAATCATCGTCCTTCATCAGCAAAAGAGTCATTTTTCCCTTTGGCGCGGACAGGGCGATCGCCTGGGCCAGGTCTGGGTACCCATTTTCCTCGAAGAGATGGGCCAGCACCGCGCGCGGAAAAACGGTCACCGTGATCGGCTCCGCGCTGTTGCTGGCAATCCGGCGACGGATGACGGCCCCCTCCAGTAAGGCCCGATGCGATTCGGCATCGTCGAATTTTTTCGATTCACCCGTCGCCACCTGCCCTTCGGATGTCGCCACGAGCACAACGGGGTCGACGGCACCTGCCAGCCTGGCCTTCCAGTAAAGAAATTCCGCCTGTTCAAAACTTTGGACCATGAGATGCCGCAATTTGTCCACATCATCTTCATGGGTCCATTCGATAGGCACAGGTCTTTCCTCGCGACAAGCACGGACCGGCGTTGTTCACCGGCTCTAGGAGCATCAATGCGGTTTCACTTCGCCTTTGAGGCCGTTTCGCTCAGCGCGAAAATCGCCTCGTCCGGCATCTCGGCGACCCGGCGCGCCTCGGCGTCAAAGCGATCGAGTGGCACATCACGAATCGAGTCGACGAAACGAGGCTGTAGAACAAACGTCAGGATGCGATGACTTCGCCGATCTTCAATCACCGTCTTCAGCTCGGAGACGGCCGCCTCCTCGACTTTCAAATTCAGCTTGCCCGGGCTGGCTCCCGTCGCGGCCTGGAGACCGTCGGCAATGCAGGAATACTGCACCTGCGCCGGACAGTGGTGAACGACCCGTAGCGAAAAGCTGTGCCGGGGAAGCCCGAGTTCCTTGAGGGCGCGTTGTCCGATCCGATACCCAGCCACAGCCCAGGGGCCGGCATCTCCGTGAATTTCCTTCACCCGTGCCAGGCCATCGGCCGGTGACGGATCGTTCAGGCTACGAGCGGCCTCCCCATCAATCGCCAATGTCGCCTTATACCTGACATGAGAATACTTACGTCCGTCGCGTGTTCCCGGGGTCCTGTCCATCACCACCGCGAGCACTGAAACCGGCCCCTTCGCCAGGCTGGGACAAGGCATTTCCCCCCGGCCATTCATTTCGACGACGGTCGGCGACTCTCCCGGATTGCGGAACACCTGCACCGCCAGGTCGGGCACGGGCTTGTCCTTCCAGCTCACTCTGACGACAGGTGCCCCCCCTTCCCCAGCCACCAACAAGAGCCGGAGCTGATCGTCGCCGAGCCCCAGTTTGAGAACCTCGTCTGGCTTGGCTGGCTGTGACTGGGCGTAAGCCGCCAAGGTGATCACGAACGAATCCCCCATGTAATTGATGACGCCCCGGTCCGCATACGCGCTGAGCACGCTCGGCTTCGGCGTTGGAGTTCGCGCTTCCAGGCCGTCGGGCAACCGCTTGACCTCCAACGGCTGACCATCGCCCCATACCTTGGTATGAGCAATTTCAGCAACCCGCTCCGCTTCTCCCGGAGCCGGTGAATCGCCGAAGGTCAAACGTGCGACCGAGGCGCTCCCCCCTGCCGGTTGGAACCATAGTTCGTGAGCCTGTGTCGACGCACCAGGCAAACACGCGATCAAAATCACTATGCTTATGGGTATCAAACGCATGTTCTTTTGGTCCTTCAATAAGAATCGGAACTCACCACCTCACTCCCCGCGACTGTAGCAATGGCTTGCCATGCGGCGAGATTGACCGAATTCTTGAGAAACCGGACGCTTCCATCCGCGAACAAAAGGTTGACACCCCCCGGATGCCGGCTTCGGGCTGTCCGCCAACCGTGTTGAGGACCCCGCAGGCAGTCATAGATGGGGCTGTTGGGGGCCATGTAGTGGTCATACATGGTGTGGCGATAGTCACCATCGATCCAGTTGGTATGCCGGTCGTAGCGATAGTTTGTCGAAGCCTGGCAGTCGCTGGCAACCAGGGGTGCGTAATTGAAAATGTCCGCAGGCGTCGAAAGGGTCAACGTCAACTGCACCATGACCTCCTGCGGATTCGGCGAGATTGTGGCATTGGGGCCGACGATGCTCTCGCTCATCATGGCCGTCTGACTCGTCCCGTCGATGACATTCGCCATACTGGTCGTCGAGTTGAGGTACAAGATGCCGTTGGGTCTTCCGTAGGAGCCGGGAAGTCCATCCCCTCCGGGAAGGCCGTTACCCGAGCAGGCCGCGTAGTTGCAGGGCGCTTCATTGCCATTGCGCTGGCTTCGGACATCGCTCGGGCAAAGGAACGACATCACCTGCATCTGATACACCGTCGTGTTTTGCGGCATATCCACGCCATTGACGTCATATAAAGGCACTTGAAAATTCATGGCATTCGAGGCGGCGCCCTGCTCCAGGTACGGCAGAAGCTGGAGCAGCGATGAGTAGCGGAAATGCCCGGGCGCAGTCAGGTTTTGCGCCACCCACCAGTTGGTCATGGGGGCGACCCAGCCCGCCGACGGAAAGGCTCCGACCGAAGAGTGATAGTTGTGCAGAGCCAGCCCGAGCTGTTTCAGGTTGTTGGTGCATTGCATCCGCCGGGCCGCCTCGCGGGCGGCCTGCACCGCGGGCAACAGCAAGGCAATGAGCACGGCGATGATCGCGATGACCACCAACAGCTCGATCAACGTAAAACCGCGTTTCCTTTTCATAGACGTTGTCCAGTCGATGACATCGGGAAAGCAAAAATCCCTGTCAGGCGGCCGGGCCTTCTCGTGGTAATACGATTTCAAAAATCGTAATACTCTCAGGGTGTTACGATACTAGCAATCGTAATACTGGAAGACAAGAGAGCTGTTGAAAGCCACGCGGACTTGCGATCGACCAGAAATCACGAGCCGGCATTCAAACTTCTGACCTTGGCCGGTGTAACGGATAGGTCTCTTCATATCGCGATCGACGGGTCGCTCCGTTTGCGGTGTTCCCGCGCGCATCAGGTCCCAAAGTCCGGGCCTGTGTCGACCGGGCGGGGGGATCTGAGGAGACCACCGGTGCGTGGACTCGATTTTGACCGGAGCGCCGCCTCAGTGACGGCCAAGGCGTTTCGATCCGCCTTCCGTATTTTGTTGATGCGAACGACCGGCTAAGTCAGACTCCCCCCTTCTCATTTGCGTGGGGGGCGACATTGATGCGTCCCCCCTATCACGGCCTCGACGAGATGCACCAGCACAAAGCCGGAACATGAACCTGGAGACATGCTCCATGCCGAAGAAATCCCATGCGGACGCCCTGACTGCCAAGGCCCACGGAATTCGAGGGGCGCGATATGGCGCGGGCTGTCTGGCCATCGCGTTCGCGGCGATCGTCCTTGGTTGGGCGCCCCTGGCTTCCGGCCAGCAAGTCGTCTTCCCCGGCGCCGAGTGGAGGACAGCCGCACGCGGGCTGGATCCCGAGGTGAAGCGCCGCGTGGACGAGTATGTGCGCGCCCTCGATACCACGGGGCTCATGGTGATCCACCAAGGTCAGGTGGTGTATCAATACGGTGATCTATCGCTCCTCAGCTACCTCGCGTCGTCGCGGAAGAGCATTCTCTCGATGCTTTATGGCCCGTACGTGGCAACCGGCGCGATTCAGCTCGACCGCACGCTCAAGGATCTCGGCATGTCGGACGTCGGCGGTCTCCTGCCGATTGAAGAGCGTGCCAAGGTCGTCGACCTCATCAACGCTCGCTCAGGCGTTTACCATCCTGCTTCGTATCCCGGCGACAGCCTCGACTCCGCACCGCCACGAGGCAGCCAGGAGCCGGGGGCCTACTGGCTGTATAGCAACTGGGACTTCAACGCCGCCGGCGCCGCCTTCGAGCGAATGACCGGTAAGCATATCTTTGACGCGCTGCGCGATGACCTCGCGGTACCGATCGGGATGCAAGACTTCCACAGAGATCGCCAGCGCAAGGACGGGGACCTCACCCGCTCGCAGTATTCCGCCTATCCGATGTGGCTTTCCGTGCGAGATATGGCGCGCGTGGGCTACCTGATGCTCCGCCACGGACGCTGGGGCGATCGCCAGTTGATCCCCGAAGACTGGGTGAAGCGCACCACGACGATCGTCACCCCTCGGGCCCAACTCAATCCCCCGTTCTATCGCGAGCTTCCGTTCGGCTATAGCCATATGTGGTGGGTCTGGGAAAACCCTGCTGAGCCCGACTTCAAGGGGGCGTACACCTCATGGGGAGCACACGGCCAGTACATCACGATCCTGCCGGAACGCGACATGGTTATTGCTCACAAGACGATCCCGGTCCGGCGCGAGGTCAGCATGAGCGACTACCTGCACTTGCTCGACCGCATCGTCGGCAAGGTGCCGGCCTCCGAAGTGATCCTCCCTGTGCTCCGCCGGGACGGCGAGGCGGCCGCGCTCGCACTGGCTGAGCAACGGAAGGCCGAGTCGCGCGACGAGATCATGGACGCGACCGATCTTTGGGCCGTCGGATCCGCGCTCCTACGCGAGGGGAACACGGCCGAGGCGGAGCGGGTCTTGGGGCTGAACCACCGGCTCCACCCCAACTCCTCGCGCACGCTGCTGATGCTCGCCCGCGCCCAGGCGGCCGCGGGCGATACGGCGAAAGCCATCGAGTCCGCCCGCAAGGTGCTTGCCCTGGACCCAAAGAGCACTCGCGCCAAGGTTCAGCTCGCCCTGCTGGGAGCGCCGTGTGACGGCCACACGATCAAACCATTTTCGCCGGCCCAACTTCTCCCCGTAACGGGCGTCTATCAGTCGAAAGATCTCCGCTACGTCGTCGAAGCCTCGGGCGAACATCTGCGGATCCGCGCCTATCAGCTTGGAACCGGGGAGCTCGACGACGACCTCCACGCGTTTCCGGAAGACACCGGCCGTTACTTCGCGCCGGAAGGAGACGCGATTGTGCGGTTCACGGGTGGAGAGAACCAGGCCGCCGAGGCAATCGACGTGACCTCGGGCCAGGAAACCTCACACGCGGAGCGCAGTCGGTAGAGCCGTTAACGCTCGCGTAGCGCACACCACGATGGAGAGTTCGGCTTCTTCCATGGCACCATCGCATTCATGAGCTTTTCGCAGTCCTCCACAGGCAACAGACTCAACGACCAACGTCTTGGGTAGCCTGGACAACTCGCTTGTCCAGGTCGCAAAGCGACAAGAGGATCGTCACAAGCCAAGGCCTTTCCCCTACCCTCGGCCTCCCCTATTACCTCTTGTGGCTCCGCCACCCAGACAACAAGTTGTCAGGGCTACCCAAGAGGTTGGCCGCAGGATTTTCGTGCTCCGAAGCGCGAAGCCTTTCGCAGTCTTCGCATTGCCAAGGGCTCGAAGCACAAACCCTGGGTAGCCCGGACAACTCGATTCGTTTGTTCAGGTCGCGAAGCGACAAGAGGATCATCATTGGCCAAGGCTTTTCCCCGACCCTCGGCCTCTCCCTCTCCTCTTGGGGCTTCGCCACCCAGACAACACGCGGAAGTGCGACGTAGTCCTTTCCAGTGAGATCAGGCATAACCAGGCGGCCTCTGATGCCGTCCTGAATCCGGCGGCCTTCGAGTTAGTAGGCGTCGGAAGAAAGCACCTCGCCGCTCGCGGCCGTGCCCAGGGCCCGCCAGGTGGTCCAGTTGATGGAATCCTTGATGAACTTGACGCTTCCATCTCCGAACAGGGAGTTGACCCCACCCGGGTGGTAGCTGCGAGACGTGACCGACGAGTAAGTCGGGCCGCCGTCGTCCTCATCCACGGAGACCAGGTCGGAGTCGGCGGCTGGCGTCCCCGACGGCGACTTCGTGTTCGGCGTCAATGCCGTGGTGAAGGCGTCATTGAACGTATCGCCGTGGCACCACTTCGTGTGCCCCTTGGCGGGGGTGCCGCACTGCGACGCCGCGCCGGCCACAACCGACAGAACCGTGGCGGGGTCGGGCAATGCCGAGGGACTTGCCAGACCTGACGGGACCGAGGAAGGGCAATTGTGATAGGCCGGCTGATAGGCCTTCACCTCAGCCCCGAAAACAGTCTGGCTCAGACCATCGGTAACGCCCGCGAACGTTCGGCTCCGGTTGGTCGCAAACGAGCCCCGGTTGGGCGTCCCCCCCTGCCCGCCGAAGGTGTACCAATCACCAACGCACCAGCCGTAATTCGAGATGGCGTAGGTGCTCGTGACACCCGACGAGCTCGTGCTGGTGAACGGCTGGGGTTGGATCTCGCTCGGGCAGATGAGCGTCTTGATCGACGTCGACACGACCGTGGAGTTCGCCAGATCGCTCGTCTTCAGCGAGTAGTTGATCGAGTTGTAGAGCGGCCCTAGCTCCATGAAGGGGGCGAGCCGAGACGTTGCTCCCCACTGCGACTTGGACGTAAGCGTGGTCCCAACGTATCCGACGATCTGCTGGGGGGGGAGGCAGTTGTTGGTGGATTCGTAATTGTGGATCGCCAACCCGAGTTGCTTCAAGTTGTTGACGCACTGCATCCGCCGGGCCGCCTCGCGAGCGGCCTGCACCGCGGGAAGGAGCAGAGCAATCAAAACAGCGATGATGGCGATCACGACCAAGAGTTCGATCAACGTAAAACCGCGACGATCCGCCTGTTGCATCGGAAAAGCTTTCTCGTGCCCTGCCCATGAGGGATTCGTTGGACCAGAACGGCACCCTCAACAACTGAGACTGAGTTTCAATCTCATGGCATGATCGTCGAGAATCTGACGTCGACTTGTCAATGAAGCCGAAGATAAATTTTTTCTTATCAAGCAGGATATTCTTTCGGGAAAAGGGCCGGCATATCCATGGCCAGCGATCCCTTTCCGGCCGCCTCGACGCGGCCCGACCACATGGGCCTGCCGATCAACCAGTTCCCGGGCGGCCGTGTGGTGGCGAGGCCCGAGAGGACAATCTTGATGATACGCCGATAAAATTCGGCGTAGTCTCGCCTCAACGGCTGGCGTCGCCCGAGGAAGCAGGCCGGGCGAAGTGGATCAAGAGGGCAACGATCCACACCAGATGTGCCACCAGAAAAGAGCCCACCAGGATGCCGATTCCGCGTGACGAGAGTTGCGGGTGAGGCTGGCTGTTTGCCTGGATGATGGTGAAATGGAGCCCCATGAAGAACACCACAAACAGGCATGACAACCATAAGAACGTGCTTAAGAAGTATGCCAGTGTTTCCTCCCTTCGCTCGGGAGCCAGCCAGTAGCTGCGATGGGGAAGATTGAAAGCCGAGTCCGGAAGAAATCGCATGAGGGTCCCGATGCCGATGAACATGGCCGGCAACAAGAATCCCAAGGCGCCTATCAGGCCCAAATGCGTCGAGCGGCTCATCCAGCCATTGGGCCGGCCGTTGACGTCAAAATGCGTGGCAACTTGATCCGGCAATTGTGGAGCGGAGATGGCCAGGTACGTGATGAAGCTGACAAGGAGAGCCATCAGAAAACATGCGGGAATTCGAAACACTCTCATGGCGCACATCCCTCAACGTCGCCCTGGTCCACAGGCAACCCCAAGGCCGTTCTCAACAGCCTCTGACTCGTAGCAAAACCTCAATTTTAACAGAACCCGGATGGTGAGAGGGAAGGCTTGGTTTCCTATCCGAGCCCGTTCTCGAGCGGTCCTCAAGCGGATCGCACACCGACATATCCAGGCCTTGCGTCCTTGCCGGATGACTGCGCGCCAGCAAGGGACGCACCTCGGTGACCGTCACCAGGATCAACGCCACGAGCTGTCGCCGCCTGTTTTTTGGGGGGTGGTGCTTCCTCGGCTCGAAAGACCTCCGGAAAGGCGAGTGCCAGCAGTGAAGCCATCATATGCCTATCCTATCCCATCCAACTTCGCACCTCATAGCCATCAACGCCAACCTCCCGCTTGGCCTGCTCGAAGGCCGATTCGATCAACCAGCGGCATCTCGCAACGCGGGCCAGTTCCGGGGCTGTCATCCTCTTCGGACCTCGACAGAGATAGTAGACTCGCTCCGACGGGTCAGCGAGCGAGCGGATGAGGGGCCCTCGACCATCGCATCGGGATGCGAGCGGAACGCGATAAAGGCTCGGTCATAGAGCCTTTGGTCCTTCACACCCGCTCCATAACAGAGTCGACTCGAGGCTTCGGCCGGCGGGTTGTCGGCAAAGGCGCCGATCCAATCGCCGGCCGCGCGGCGCCACTCTATGACACGGCCGGTTCTTGATCATCAAGGGCGTAGTGGGGCATTTCCCCAACACCCGGGCCATCGGAACGGCTCGATCGGCGAGAACGGCTTTCCACGTTACGCGAACGATCATGATGCGTTTTCTTGTGCAGGAGCCGCCGATATATCAGGAATCTTCCCGTCATAACCGCTTCTGGAATCAACGATTAGATTCGGAAGAACCCCTTTCCTGCGAGCTTCCTGAAACTTCGAAGGGGCGGGCGATAGCAAGATTTTGAGATCCTCGGTAGAGTAATCTCGGCGAAGTGGTCCCGTGCCGTGTTGGCACGTTCGGCGTGGGTCAGTCTTCGCCAAGGGCTCGTCCCCCCTTGACTACCGACTCCATCCTAATAAATCCGACAAGACTTCCCCGCCGCATGTGGATTCTTCGGTCATGACTTTCGTCTGGGTTCCTCTTGCCGGCTAAACGGCCAACAACCGGTAGGAGATTGGGCTGAGGATCCGTATTCGCATCCACGTTCAAGGAGTTCTCTTTGGAATCGTTACGAGTGCGTTTCCCCGGCTCCGGGGCCTTTCAGCGCGCACTGAAGCGACGCGTCGACGAACACTTCGAGGGTCAGCACGTCTCTCCCCGCGATGCGCCGCGGATGTATGTGAAGACGGCCACCATCCTGACCGTGACCGTGGGGTCTTATCTCCTCTTGATGTTCGCGCCGATCAACTGGTGGCAGGCCATCATTTTCGCCATCACTCTCGCGCTGGGAATGGCCGGCATCGGCTTCAGTGTCCAGCATGACGCCAATCATGGTGGGTATTCGAAAAATCGCTGGGTCAACGGCCTGATGGGAATCTCGCTCGACCTGATCGGGGGGAGCTCCTTCATCTGGTATTGGAAGCATAACATCGTTCATCACACCTTCACAAATGTCTCGGGTGTCGATGTCGACGTTGAGCTCGAGCCCTTCTTGAGGCTGGCTCCGGATCAGCCGATGCGCTGGTACTATCGCTACCAGCACCTGTACATTTGGGGCCTCTATGCCCTCTTGCCGACCAACTGGCAATTTTGGGCCGATTATCGCGACCTGGCCGCCGGCCACATTAGCGGACGTCCTTTCCCCAGGCCCTCGGCCCGCGTTTTGGCGGGAACTCTGGCCGGGAAAGTCTTCTTCTATATGTGGGGCATTGTCCTCCCCTTGATGATGCACCCGACGCTGGCCGTTCTCGGCGTCTATCTCGTCGTGACGTCCGTGCTCGGGATTGTGCTGACCACGGTCTTCCAACTCGCTCACTGCGTGGGGGAAGCGGAAGTGATCACCCTCGACGAGCACACCGAGATGTTGAGCGTGGGCTGGGCCGAGCATCAGGTCCGCACCACGGCCAATTTCGCCCCGGGGAACAAGTTCCTCACGTGGTATCTGGGAGGGTTGAACTACCAGATCGAGCACCACCTCTTCCCCAAGGTCTGCCACGTTCACTACCCTGCCCTCTCGCCGATCGTCGCCGCCACCTGCGAAGAGTTCGGCATCCCGTACCAGTCGCACCCGACGATCCGGGAAGCCATCGTTTCGCACGTTCGCTGGCTTCGCCGCCTCGGTAGCGACACCGTTCCCACTTCGGAACCGTTGGCGTCGGCCGGAACGTCTTGAGGCGAAGCTTTTCCAACGTCTGGTCCACGTGCCGGTCTTCCCCCCTTCTTGGGCGCGGAAGGCCGGCACACTTTTTTTGACCGCCGACGCCGGCCGACGACAGAGAAGAGAGCGGAATTCCCTCAGGACGTGACGACCGCACATCGCTCCGAACAGCGCGAGCGTTCACGGTGCCAGCATCCCTGGGGCTTCCCCCTATCAGCGAACAGAGGTCGGGCTGGAAACCTCGAGCCTCTTGAGGACAGGGTCAAAGCCGGGGTGACGGCTGAGAGGCCAAAGGTCGATCCTTTGTAAGATCTGAGAATTCCTGTATCCGAGATCGGCCGCGCGCGTTAGTGCCTCCACGCCTCGATTGGCACAACGGAGGAGAAGAGCATCGCGTTCGGGGGACGGGGTAGCTCCGAAAGGGTGCCCCTCCAGGGCGCGAACGCACGCCGCGCACGCGTTGGCGATCCTCACGAGACTCACCTTATCGGAGGCCTCGAGCTCGCAAACTGCCCGGGCCGTCGCGAACAGCTCTTTCTCGTCATTGGCCGCCATCCGCTGCGCACGGGTGGCGAGCAACAGGCAGGCCAGGCGAATCGGCCGAGTGCGGGCGAACTCCAGATCCTTCATGGCGCGAGGGATGTTGGTGAAGTGGTCCAGGTTTTCTTCGCGAAAGATTTGTAAGCGAGGCAGGGTTCGTTCCAGTTCTAACACCCCATCATCCGTGACCTTCGTTCCCTCAAGGCTCAAGGAACGCAGCTTACTGAGTCCTCTGAGGCGCTTCAGCCCCACGTCCGTGATGGCCGTCTTCATGAGCTGGAGATCGCGGAGCCCCGCGATTTTCGCCACGTCCGCCATACCAGCGTCGGTAACCGCGGAGCCAGTAAGCCAGAGACTCTCGACATGACTCAAATTTCCAACGCTCGCCAGCGTCTTATCATCAGCAATTGTCGATGAGATCCGGTGATGGGGAACGAGATTCACATGATCGACGCTCGCGACGTAATCCACGTCCAGCCGCTTCGCCAGCCACTTCGGGGCGCGAGGCTTTCCGTACGCGTCGATGATGTTCGCGTCGTAGTTCCCCCACTCCCAGTTGTAGGTGAAGGAACCCCCTGCCCTCTTGATCGCGGCGATCGCACGCTTCTGGATCCGGACGCTGTTCACATACCAGCCGAATCCGCAAGCCAGTGCAAAGATGATGAGCATCAGCACACGGAGGCTGAGCGTAAATCGCACGCGGCGCCGGGTGCGGTCGGGTTCCTGAACGAGGTTCACTTCCGATAGGTCGGGCATGGCTGCCTTGCTCCCCAGCGCGGCGGACGGCCCTCGGCGCCGTGCTGATGAGTCTCATCGGCCCCTTCACGAAACATGAGGCGCCAAACGTGAACGCCTCGGATAACCAGGTCAGGCCATGAGAAACGATCTTATCTTACCCACACGGCCAAAAGGATCAGCGCAAAAAAAGAGCCGGGCGATGCGAAGGCACACGTCGTCGTGCCCTCACACCTCCCGGCATAACTCATCCCCGCGAGGGATGAACCTCGATTCATCAATAGGCGTCGGAGCTGATCACTTCGCCGCCGTTGATGGTGCTGAGAGCCTGGTAAACACCCGGCTTGAAGACCGCGGCATTCGTGACCGACCACGTGTAGTTGGTCGAGTCTCGCGTAGCGCCGAGCGGGGTGCCGGTGTTGTCCAGCGCCCAGGTCGAGATCGAGTCCTTGAGGAACTTCACCGAGCCGTCGCAGAACGCGAAGTTGGCACCACCGGGGTGGAAGCTCGTCGCGGCGTTCAAGAAGGCTCCCCCTTCCGTGTAGGCCGAACCGCCCCCCGCATTGCCCCAGTCCTGGGTCTTCTTCTGGACGTTGATGGGGTAGAAGCTCGTGAACGCCGTGTCGCCGTAGTTGCCGGAGATCCACCAGTTCCACTTGTAGAACGACTTGTTGCCGTCAGTCTTGCTCAAAAGGCCGTGGGCGTGCTCGCTGAAGGCCATGGTGTTGCTGGTTCCGTCGGTGATCGACGCGATCGTCACCACCCCTCGGCTGGCGCTCGCGCCTCCGAGGAACTTCGAGGCGATGCCGTTGGAGACGATGGCACCATTCTGCTGCTGCAGCGTCGTTGACGCGGCGCAAGTCGGCAAGGCATCGCAGCCGGTGATGATGCCCGCCCACATCCCGTAGCAGCCCGCATAGCTCGAGAAGTAGAAGTTCTGGGGGTTCCCCTTGTGAGCCTTACCCGCCGGCTCGGTGTAGAAGACACCCGCGATCTCGGTATCGCTGGGGCACCAAAGCGTGTTCAGCCCCGCGCCCGAGACGGTCGCGTTCGGGTCGCAGCGGTAGCCGAAGAAGGTGTTGTAGGCTGAGTAGAGGGGGGCCTGCTCCATGTACGACAGGAGCGCACCGAAGCAGCTCATCCCCTGGTCCGGGCTGCCCGTGGGAATCACCTGCGCAAAGGCCGCCATCGGATAGCAGCTATTGGCGCTTTCATAGTTGGCCAGCGCCAAACCCATTTGCTTGAGGTTGTTCGTGCACTGAGCGCGGCGGGCCGCTTCGCGCGCCGATTGAACCGCCGGCAAGAGCAAGGCAATCAACACCGCGATAATCGCGATCACAACCAAGAGTTCAATCAAAGTGAAACCGCGCCGCCTTGGCGCCGGCAAACACGCAAATCGCATGACATCGCTCCAATCGAGGTCGATCTGGAAAAAGGGATCGATGACGTCCGTTCCATTCCGCGATCCTACTTCGGATTCCGGAAAGGCTTAGAGGTCTTCTTGTTGACCAGGGGCTTATCGTCGTTCTCTCCCCGAGCGTTGATCGAGATCGAACCCACCGCGGGTTGCTCCGGATCCTGAACGCCACAGCCTGAGAAAAACGCGAAGACCGCGAGTGAAAGAACCAAATAGCGCGTTCGCAACATGGCTGACCTGTTTCTCCACCACGACTTCCTGGCCCGTGGAAAACGTTAAAACCACCACGGGATATTGATACCCAAATAAAATTGGTATTCAATATAAAACACGTGTGTATTCTATGAAGTTTTTCGTTGAGTGACGATCCGTCAGACTGCCGGTCGCCTCGAGAACCGATGAGATGCGTGACCTACTCTTAAGCAAGTTCGCGGCCCCTTTTGAGCCCTTTCATGAGCTCCGAACCCGCGATTCGCTCTTTTCTCCGGATCCAGGCCGCGAATTGTCCAACTCGCGATTGAGAGACTCGGGACCTTCCACCGGATACCAAACATGGTAGTACGAATTGGTCTTGCGACAAGAGCCATTATGACCGATGTTGATAGGGCCATTTAACCCCCAAAGGAGTCCACTTCATGGCCAAGGGCATCCCCCCCGTTTCGCTGCTGGCAATCCCCCTCGACGCGACGTCGGCCACTCCCCTGTTCCGCCAACTTTATGACGGACTCCGCGGGACGATCCTGTCAGGATCGCTGAAGGCGGGCACGCGCCTGCCGGCCAGCCGGACCTTGTCGAGCGAGCTCGGGGTCTCGCGGAACACGGTCATGACCGCATATGAGCAGTTGCTTGCGGAAGGGTACCTGGAAGGCAAGGTTGGCTCCGGAACCTATGTGACGCGAACGCTGCCCGAAGACGCGCTGCTGGTCAAGAAGGGAACCACGGCGCAGAAAGAACCGGCGCAGCGGCGGGGCCGCCCCTCGCGGCGCGGCGAGCTCTTGGCGGCGACGCCGGCCTGGGTGGTCCGCGGATCCGCGAATCCCAAGCCGTTTCGTCCCGGCGTCCCGGCGATGGACACCATGCCTCTAGATGTCTGGTCCTCGCTGGCGGCCAGGCATTGGAGGCGTTCGACCGCCCACCACCTGGGATACGGCGACCCCGCCGGCTACCGCCCTTTTCGTGAAGCCATTGCCACGCACCTGCGCACGGCGCGCGGAGTGGTTTGCAGCGTGGATCAGGTGGTCATCGCGGCCGGCACGCAGCAGGCGCTCGACCTGGCCTCAAGGATCCTGCTCGATCCCGGAGATTCCGCCTGGATCGAAGATCCCGGCTACGTGGGAGCCCGCGGCGTTTTGATCGGAGCAGGGGCCCGGCTCCAACCGGTTCCCGTCGACCAGGAAGGGATGGTCGTGTCCGAAGGTGTGGCCCGCTGTCCCGATGCCCGGCTGGCTTATGTCACCCCCTCACATCAATATCCATTGGGGGTCGCGATGAGCCTCCCCCGGCGGCTCGAGTTGCTGGCCTGGGCGCGCCGGGCTGACGCCTGGGTGCTTGAGGACGACTACGACAGCGAATTCCGCTACACAGGCCGGCCTCTGGCATCGCTGCAAGGGCTGGATCACGAGGGACGCGTGATCTACATGGGAACGTTCAGCAAGGTTCTCTTCCCTGCCCTCCGCATTTCGTACCTCGTCGTCCCCCCTGGCCTGGTCGACGCCTTCGTCTCCGCCCTGTCACTCTCGGGGGGATCCCCTCCGACCCATCCTCAGGCGGTCCTTGCCGACTTCCTCACCGAAGGGCATTTTCTGCGCTACATCCGCCGGATGAGAACGGTCTACGCCGAGCGGCAGGAGGCCCTGGTACAGGCCAGCCAATCCGAGCTCGCCGGCCTTCTCGATATCCGCCCCTCGGAAACCGGCCTTCAAGTCATGGGCTGGCTCCCCTCCCCCATCGACGATCGCGCGGCCTCGCAATGCGCGGCCGACGCGGGAATCGTCGCCCCTCCCCTGTCCTCCTACACTCTCGAACCCATTCCTCGCAAAGGCCTCCTCCTGGGATACGCCGCGCACGCTCCCAAGCAAATTCACGAAGGAGTTCGCAAGCTCGCCCGAGCCCTCGAGCAACACGCCAGGGGGCGAGAAGAATCCGACCTCTTGCAGGTCACGGCCTGATCCCAGCCAGGCTCCCCCTCGCGGGCGCAGCTTGCGAGGAAAGCGAGAGAATCCCCTGCCCTGATCGAGCGTCCGCGGAGGTGGGATGGCCACGGGCACGCCAACAACCGAGAACACGTGATCGTGCTTCCCGCGGAGGTTCACAACGCCCTCAGGGTGGGCGGAGGGCGCTGCGCCCAACGAGCTTTGATGTTACGAGCACGGGGACTGACCCGTTTCAATGCCCTCGGGGTGGGCGTGGAGCGCTGCGCCTGTTCCTCTCGCACGACAACAGCTCCTAGTTGATATGTTTCAATGCCCTCGGGGTGGGCGTGGAGCGCTGCGCCAGGGCTGGCGGCGGACTGTGGCAAAGAGATTTCGATGTTTCAATGCCCTCGGGGTGGGCGTGGAGCGCTGCGCTCTGGCCTTTATAACATGCGGTATACCAAGGATTTGCAAGCAGAAAAAACAGAACCTACCTGGCATCCACGATATTTTATCCATTTTGAGACGAAAAAGATGGGGTAATTTCCTCGCAAGTTGAGATGCGGCAATGAGTTGCGACACCGCACAGAACCTCCCTCAAAAACAGGGGTTTGATCGGTTGACGGGGAGCGTGTGATGGAGCATCGAAATGGGGGCCCGAGCGAACTCGGGCCCACAGGATTTAGGGATGGACGAAATCGCGACATCGGGATTCTCCAGACTCTTCGGAATCGGCGGAACCGCGCGCTGAGTATCCATCCCGAGGGGGAGCATCTTCGCGCTGACTCCGTCTTCCTCAGAGCCGTGAAGCGGAAGTTCCAGGTCCATCGGGAAGCACTTCAGGGCGTCTCCGGTGAGACGTGCGAACTAGAGACCATCGGGACAGAGAGAACCATTGTTTGGGGAAGAAGGCACTCCTTCATCGACGGGATAGAGAACCGGAACCGTCGTGGAAGGGAGAGCGGGCATACGCCGCCGGCGCCGGCGGCGTCGCAACGGCGGTGAACTCTCCTGCTCGCTCGCGGAAGCGGCCATGACGAGAGGACGAGAACCGGTCAGAGGGAACGGGCTCGCCAAGGTGGCAGCGTTACCCCCCTGCTCCGCCTGGGCCCGCAAAAAGAAGGCGCCGGGGTTCTCGATGCCCGCGCTCTTCAAGATGTCACGCGCGACGCGTACGCGAAGCTCCGCGCCGTTGGCATAAGCTTTCATCACGTCGCAAAGCGTTCTGATGGCCACCGTGGCCAAGGCGTTCAGCTCGCACTGGACCATCTCACAATGGTCCCGCTTGGCTCGCTCCAGGGCCTTCTGAAACTCAGCGTCCTGAAACCATCGGTACAAGGTCGAGCGATGCACTCCCGCCAGTTCCGCCGCCTCGAACACCGACTCTCCATTGACCAGTGACGCTATCGCGCAGGCCTTTCGATCCGAGATCCGGTCGCTCGCCCGTTCGCGAGGATCCGAGTCAAAATCATTTGCCGAGCTATCATCGTTCATGGCTGCGTCGTCGAGCATCGGTCTCTGCCCCCAATCGCGATCGAAGGTTTGTCGATCCCCCACCTCGATTGTAACCATAAACTGATCTCATGTACACTATCGCGAAAACCCGGAGAGCAGGGGGGCGTGGCGAGAGAGATCACCGGATCCAAAACGACGATCGCACGATCATGGCAAGGGCGAAGCCTCATCGGCGGGAGCCGTGGGCGTACGTCAACGACGTGGTCATGACCCTGACCTGAATCTGGCCCAAGTCTCGCGAGAAGAGACGGCGGCGGATGCAGAGGTGATCCGAGGCGTGGGCATCCCGGTGGATCAAAGGGCATTCTGGGAATGGGCCGAGCGGGTCCGACGGCTTGCGGCAGCAGTTTCAAGAAGCGCGGTGGCTACCTTCTCGGCTCATACCGCATCGCCACCGCCCCGGAGCCAAATTCCAGCCGGCTCACAAGCTTCAAGTCGACATGCTTCGATAGCCCCGCGAACAACGTCGGCCCATGGCCCGCTATCCTGGGCTGCACCACGAACTCGTACTCATCGATCAATCCCAGCTCCGTCAGCGCCAGCGGGAGCTTCACCCCTCCGACGAACAGTCCCCTACCCGGCTCCCGCTTGAGCTGCTGAACGGCCTTCTCCAGATCCCCGCGTACGAGCTCCGCGTTCCAATCGACCCGGTCCAGGGTGCTCGACACCACGTACTTCTTCGCCGCGTCGATCGTCCGCGCGAAGGGTTCCATCCACTCGGGCCTCGCGCCCGTCCCCACCGGCGGCCGAAACGCCACTTCCATCATTTCGTAGGTCACGCGGCCAAAAAGGAGTGCATCGGCCCTTTCGAGGTTTTCGATGGCGTGACGATGCAACTCTTCGTCCGGGGTTATTGCGCGATGATCGCAGCACCCGTCCAATGTGACATTGATGGAATACCGAAGAGGTTGCATGGCGTAACAGTACGGCTGCCGAGGAGGCCTCGCAAGTTGCGCCCACCGGAATCGGGGCGTCTTCTCCGACCTCGACGCCGGCGCGCAGCAGGCCACATCCCGCCGATGGCACTGACGTAGCCGGAAGGACGAAAGATCGCCTCGCGCGAGACCTACCAGCGAAGATCTCGCGACTCACGCTCGACCCGGTTGAAGACGACCGCGACGCCGGGCAACTGGCAATGCGAAGCGGAGAGATGCCGACGCCTCGGAAGTCCTGGGCTGCCGTGTCAGCACGTCCTTGAGGAGCGCCTCTTCGGAAGAGCGGCTTTGCGCCCATCGATCATCCTCCTGGTTTCTCCCTGGATTCACAGAGTTATGACGACGAGGAACATCCACCGGCTAATGGGGCGGGAGCCCGCTTCTATACGACAACATGGTTCCTCGATACGTCTCCGCGCGATCCCCGTGGAGAACGGTCCGGGCGTTTGCGAGCTTCCGTGGTCACAAGATTCCGCCGAAGGGTTTTCGCGAACCATCGCCGACGGGCCATCCGTCCCGAATCGCGGAACACGATTCACTGCGACACTTGCAGCGCCGGTGCGACGATACGCGTGCGACAGAATGAGACATTGCGACGGTGGGCCCCGGTCGATGTTACGCGGCGTAACATCAAGCCGCCGGAGGGGCACCCTGCGAAATCGCCAGGCGACACTTCGGCGAAGCGCGCCGCGGCGTTTTTCGCGACAGTGATTGAGCGAACACGGACTGTGTCGGACGAAATTACGCGGCGTAACGCGCCGGCCTCCAATGAACCTGACGGGGGTCTGGCTGAGCGAGACTCGGCCTCGTGTTACGCGGCGTAACGGGCCGGGCTCGGATGGACTCGACGGGAGTCTGCTTGAGTGGGGTTCGGGCTCATGTTACGCCGCGTAACGCGCCGATACGCGATAGGTGAAACGCCGTCATCGACGGTGGAACACCCAACTCTTTGGGGGCACGAACGTGCGTACAATCGCGTTTTTGAATAAAAAGGGAGGGGTTGGTAAGACCTCGACCTGCCATCACCTTGCCGGGACGCTCGCGCGCCGCGGCCTGCGAATTTTGCTCGTGGACGCCGACCCCCAGGCATCGTTGACCCAGGGACTGCTCGGACCCGAGGTTGCCCGCCTGCTCAAGCCTCGCGAGACGATCGCGGGACTCTTTGATGACGCTTGCGACGTCGAGATGGAAAGCCTCGTGCGCCCCGTCAGCGTCAAAGGAGTTTCGCTGGTCGCCGGCTCCGGACGCATGGACCGGTTCAACGCGCTCGAGCCTTGGACGACCGGAGATTCGCAGTACATCCTGCGAGACGCTCTGAACGAAGTCGCCGGTGGCTTCGACCTGACCCTGATTGATTGCCCTCCCCACATCTACCTCTGCGCCTGGTCGGCCATGGTCGCCGCGCACGGGATCGTGGTGCCGCTCCAGGCTGAGGACTATGGCGCCCAGGGCGTCGCGGCGATCCAGGGATCGATCGATCACGTCAAGGCCGGCGCGAACCCCAGGCTGACGATCCTGGGCTTCTTGCTCACGATGTTCAACAAGGCCCTCGCCGTGCACTCCGGCTACGCCGATGACCTCCGGGCGATCTACGGCGACGACGTCTTCGAGACCACCGTCCCGCTCGCCAAGGACTTCAAAGAAGCCGTGATGCTTCGCAAGCCGGTCGTCGAATACAAACCCCGCTCGGCAGCCTCGAAGGCGACAGAAGCCCTCGCGGACGAACTCCTGGCCCGGCTTGACGCCAGGGTGCCCGTGGGACGTTCCGACGACGAGTCGAGGAGGGTTGCGTAATGGCTCGAGCAAATCAGAGTGAAGAAGCGCGAACCAATCGCCTCGCCTCGATGACGCGGCTCCCCGTCGAAGCCGACCCCATGGCTTCGGACCCGGACGCCCGTTCCTTCGAGGGGCGTTCCCGGCTCAAGGCCGCCTGCGAGCTCCGGCTCGACCGGATCGTGGCCGATCCCAACCAGCCGCGAACCGAGTTCGATCCCGAAGCCCTCGAACGGCTCGCCTCCAGCCTGAAGCAGCGCGGGCAGCTTCAGCCGATTCGGGTCCGCTGGGACGAAGCGCTCGACCGCTACGTCGTGGTGGTTGGCGAGCGTCGGCTCCGCGCCGCCAAGCTCGCGGGCATGACCTCCATCGCCTGCGTCGTCGCCAGCGGCACACCCACGGCTGAAGAGATCCTGGAAGACCAGCTCATCGAGAACTGCCTACGCGAAGACCTCAGGCCGGTGGAGCAGGCCAAGGCCTTCCGGGCGCTCCTGTCGCGGCTCGGGATCTCGCAGCGGCAACTGGCCGAGCGGCTTCAGGTCAGTCCGCCGACCATTACCCGAGCCCTGGCGCTGCTCGAACTCCCCGAGCCGATCCAGACGTCTGTCGACGCCGGCGAGATCGCACCTCACACGGCGTACGAGATCTCGAAGATCGAAGACGCCGAAGCCCAGGCGGAAGTCGCCGCCCAGGCGGCCCAGGGGCGTCTGAAACGTGACGACATGCGCAGCATGGTCACTAAGGCGCCGCGAGCGAGCAGGGGGGGCACCAAGCCCTGGACTTTTGAACTCGAAGGACGCGTCAAGGTGACCGTCAGCCCCCTGGCGGAAGACGCCTCCACCGAAGAGATGCTCGAAGCCCTTCGCCTCGCCGCGAACGCCCTCCGCAAAAAGCAGCGAGGCCAGGCCGCCTGACAGCCTTCCCCATTTCCCATCGATCCTCTTCGCCATAGCGCGTGAGGATCGATGGGCATTCTCGCATCCAACAAGCCCTCAAAAAACCCTCATCGGACCCAGGCCCTTTTCCTCCCTGTGGCTCGCCACAACCCTTTGGCAGGGGTCGCGAAGCGCAAAGCCGTTCGCAATCTTCGCACAGCCAAGGGCTCGAAGCACAAACCTTGGGGTAGCCTGGACAACTCGCTTGTCCAGGTCGCGAAGCGACAAGAGGATCATCGCAGGCCAAGGCCTTTCCCCTACCCCCGGCCTCCCCTATTACCTCTTGTGGCTCCGCCACCCAGACAACAAGTTGTCCGGGCTACCCAAGAGGCTTTTGTTGGGTGGGTTGGGAGTGGGAGAATCTCGAGTTTTCTCCGGCCATCGCAGGACCAATGAGGCGGCAACCAACCTCTGGGGTAGCCTGGACAACTCGCTTGTCCAGGTCGCGAAGCGACAAGAGGATCATCGCAGGCCAAGGCCTTTCCCCTACCCTCGGCCTCCCCATTACCTCTTGTGGCTCCGCCACCCAGACAACACGTTGTCGGGGCTACCCTTGGGGGTGCGACGTAATCCTTCTCCTGTGGGATCTGGCACAACCAGGCGGCCCGTGATGCCGTCCTGAATACGGGGGCATGTCTAACCCCTCCACCGCCGGGGAGTCTGCACCAGAGGCCGATCAAGGAGTCCTTGTGGGTGATGGCGGCATCCATGACCAAGACGGTTACGGCACCGATCGACCTGGCCTTACAGGAGGTCTTGAGATGGTTTCAATCCCCTGCCTCGTACGCGAGGCAATCGTGAACCGCGCTAGATCTCGGCGTCAGGGAAGAGCGAGGGCTGCGACGTCTTCGTGGACGTCAATCGCTCTTCCAGGGCGGTAAGGCAGAGGGGTTCGAGCATCGTCTTCCAGCGGCTCAAGCCGGGGTTCGCGGCGCGGACCTCGTCCTGGATCGTGCTTCGCTCGTTGTCCGAGAGGCGTTCCCAAACGCCCCGCAACTCTTCTTCGCGAACTCGGCTCCGCTCCAGCTCGGCGCGGCGCTGTTGAACCAGGGCATCGGAAGCTGAGGCCGAGGCGCTCGACGCCGATTCCAGCCCCGGGGCCGGATAGTCTCCCGGTGGCAAATAGTCATCGCGGATCGAGGCCACGAGATAACCGGCCGGATTCTTGCCAACCCGTTTGTCTTCGTTCTTGAGGAGCCAATCGAAGACGTCCATCTTCGTCTGGATCCGCGCGGCGGGGTGAGACTCCGCCAGCTCGACCGCAATCTTCGAGGTAACACCCCGCGCCTTCAGTTCCTCGACCAGCTCGGCATTCTCTCCCAGGAAGGGGGACTCAGACTGCCCCCGCTTGCCGCGAATCAGGATGATCCGCCAGCAGCCTCGCTTGACGTACGAGTAACGCTCCTCCGGGCTCAGCGGTTCGAGAAAACCAAGCTGCTCGAGCTCCTCGAGCGCCGGCTTCAATCGCCGTTTCAACTCGGTCGGAGCATAGGATCGACTCATTCCGATATGTTCGCACGCCAACGTCTTCAGGTCGAAATCGAGCCGGGTGCGCCGGTAGAACCGCTTGTCCAGGAACCGGAACATGCGTTTGGTGGTTGGCAGCCGGAGCCGCAGGTAAAACTCGAGGTCGAGCTGCTTGAGGTTCCCGCTTTGAAAACTCTGGAACATGACCTCGTTCCAGCGAAAGCTGGACAGGGGCAGGGGGGTCTTGTCGTCACGAGTTGGGGTCTTATCGCCGCGGTTCGACTTGCTCGTTCGCGTCGAAGACCTTCGCCGCTCCCGGTCGTACAGGGTGACGTTGTCGAGGACGTGGAAATTCTCGTCGACCCAGCTCTTGGCCGCGTTGTCCCACCAGGCGTTTTCATACATCAAGACCACGCCAACCCAGCGATGCAGCGCTTCTTCGATCCTGCGATAACTCTGCCCGCTCTGGGGCCAGCCGAGGAGTTCGATCAGCTCGTACCGCGAGAACGGCACCTTGGCATCGGTGAAGTTGTTGCGGCGCTTCGTCAACTGGATCAGACCGACGAGTACCTCGTCATCCAGCGACGTCGGGAGCCCGTGCTTGTGGGTCCCCATGATCGTGAGCCGGCGAACAATCGGCGTGCTATCGCGCCGCTCCAGCTTGTCCTCGAAAACCAGGGTCGTTTGACCATCGGGAACCCGATCCGTGAGAGCGGCAATCGGGAACTCGGCCAGGTTCAGCTCGTCTTTCCATCCCGCGTCGCTCGCCGCGCCGTTTTCTTCGACCAATTCCACACCCTTCGTTTCCTCGATCGACTCGTTCCATTCATCCATAGCCTTCCCCACAAATCCTGGATCTCGGTCGAGGCAGCGGCTTCTCTGTTTTCCAGGGTCTCGAGAAGAAGAGCAATAACAAAACCGGCTGTCTTCTGTTGTTGTCTTCTTTTCGTCTGAGCAAGAGTCTAAGAACAAATTCTCCGCGACACAAGTGATTTAGAAACCTGAACTTAGGGGCGCTAACCATGTCCCGTTAATCGTTAGTGGTATGTCCGGTTAATCGTGGTTGCAGGGGCCAAGTATGTCCGGACTATCGCCGCAAGTATGTCCACGACATCGGGAATCGCCGCCACAACCATGTCTGGAACATCGTAGTGAACAAAAGGAAACTACGGGTAGACAATCGCTAGATCGGCGTCCCGAGAGTTGACCGATCTCTACCAACTGAAGCCAAGTATGTCCGGAAGATCGTGATGAACGTCGGTGAACAGAAACCTGGCAAATCACCACCAGGTGAATCCCTTTCTTCGGAATGACCCTCAAAGCCTGGATCGATCCAGGGATACGACCGGTCAGCGACCCAACCGCCAAAGTATGTCCCAAACGTCGCGGTGCCGTTCTGTTCAGAAGCCCGTATCGGGGTCTCGAGGTACGAAGTATGTCCGGTTGATCGTTATCGCGGAGGATGAAGGGGGACTTCCGGGTCCAAAGGGCCAAGTATGTCCGGAGTATCGGTACTCTCGTTTCCCCGGGGTTGGCTGCATGCCGAGGACATGGTCGAGTTCACGCGGCTCGCGGATGGCGAAGTATGTCCGGAATATCGGTAGATGGTCGTAAACGGCCAGGCCGAACCTGGGGATGACTCAAGGCTTTCCGCGCGGTTCTCGCGAAAAACCAGGGCTTCGAGAAAAAGGACGATGACGGGATGACCATAGGGCTGGCGGGTCGCTGGACCGACCGGCTCCCCATTCAAAGGTCTGCCCGTGACTTGTGTAGTCAATAGCCCCCATTGCGATCGGCAATACGAGGCGCGATCTCTCAGCAGGTTCGTCTCAAAACTCACACGACGGGAGGCCTGAATGGCCGGCAAGAACAAGGGTCGTGACGTGATCACCCTTTCCATGGGCGCCCTGATCGAAAGGCTCCGGCTGAGCCAAGGGTTGTCGATGGACAAACTTTCTCCCGGTCTGCCCCTGCGGCTGGCCCGCATGGCTTCATGCGCGCACCTGCTCTTGATGGGTTTGCTTGCAACAGGCGTGGTTTCGATGATGAGGGCGGGCGCCTGCACGATCGCGAGCGGCATCGATCCGCAGAGACAGGTGTGGACCGCAAACAATGAGGACGGTGGGGCGGCTCAGAAGTACGTTACCTCCTTGAACGTATACACCAAGGAGGGCTCCGCCCGTTACGGTTACTTCATGTTAATTTATGATGTGCCAAATTATGGAATTCAGGGAGGTATGAACGAGGCAGGCTTGACGTTCGATTTCAATGCCTTGCAAATCAGCGGTGAGGTGAAAGACCGCGCGAAGAAAAAACGCTTCCCCCGCAGCAACGACGGCATCATGCATCACATCCTCGCCGACATGGAGACTGTGGAAGAAGTGGTCGCTTTTTTTGATGAGTATTGGTTCGACCAGGCGTTAAGCAAATGGCAAATCCATGTGGCGGATCGCCATGGCCACTTTGCGATCATTGGCCCGTCAGGCAGCTTGATCGTGAAGGACCGTCCCTATCTGGTTTCGACCAACTTCGACATTGTGGGCAAGGAAGACGGCTCCGGGTGTTGGCGCTATCCCATTGCGACTCACAAGCTCAAGACAGACGGTGCCAGTCTTGCCACAATGATAGATATTTGTAAGAGTACCGCACAACATAAGGACGGCGTCACGATCTATTCCAATGTCCAGAACCTGACGACCGGTGATGTCTGGTTTTTCATTAACGGCGACTTTGAACGCCCATTCAAAACGAACATCAGGACGCTGGTCGCGGAAGGCAAGAAGTCCTATCCGATGACCCACTTGCACCGTGAGTCCGTGTTCACTCCCAATCGCTGAGGGGGATTGCAAGCCAACCCCATGGACGAAGCGGCCGGGGAGCGCAGTACTGCCCCTTCGGCTCGCGAAGCGGCCAACTTCGGGATACCGGAAAACCGCTGTTGGTGCCAGCGGGATGCCGCTAGCGAGATCGGCTGGGTGAGAGGCGGCTGAGCCATTCTCTCCAGGCGGAAGGGTTCTCTGCGCTGATGTCCTCGAGTTGACTGACGCGCTCGAGGATCCAGCTTGCCGTGGTTGTGGGGTCCATCGGCTTCGCGGCCGCGTTGGGTTCCCGCGGAGCGATCTTCAGTGGAGCAACGGGGGGAGGACTGGGGAGGGCAGGTGCCCCTGGGTTTCGAGGCCCGGGAAGGCTGGCCTGTTGGGAGAGCTGAGAGCGGAGAGACGCGATCTCCCGATCCATCGCCTCCATGCGAGCGAGTTGGGCGCTGAGGAGCGTCGCATTGTCCTGCTGCATCTTCTGGAGCAGTTGCGCCAGCGTATTCTGGAGTTCCGCTTGCTGCTTCAGGACCCCGTTCTGTCCCTCTCGGAACGTCTCGATCATCCAGGCGAAGAGCGTGTCTCTGGGTTCGGGCGAGGGCGTCTCGGTGGCCTGGATGCGGAGAGAAGGCTCGTCGATCTCCGGGTGGATGACTCGTGCCACCAGGGGATGCTCTTGAACGGGCTGCTGGACGTTGAGCGCGAGAACGTGAGGCAAGTCAGCCACGTCCGTCACGTCCGCCACGTCTGCCGAGCCGAGCTGCACGCGAAAATGCGTGGATCCCAACGCAAGCGTCTGGCCGTTTTGCAGGAGCGCCGCCCCCTGGATGGGCTGCCCATCGAGCAGGACGTCGCGCCCGCAGAGATCAACCAGGTACGCGCTGAGCGGAGTGCGAACGAAGGCCCCATGAACCTTGGCGATCGACTCGTCCTTGAGCTGAATGGCGCAGCCCGTCGATCGCCCGACGAAGATCAGCTCCGATCCGAGATCCCAGGGGAGTTCGCCCCGCCGCTCCGGATCCAGCGTCACGGGGAGAAGTGTTCCCGCACTGACTTCAGCGAGCGGGTCTTCTTGACAGGGGGCAGGGGAGACCGAGTGCCCGTCGATCTGGATCGTGACGAGCTCGATGCGCCGGCCGCCGACTTCGATCCAATCTCCCGGCGTGAGCCAGCCGGCTATCTCCTCACCGCGCGAGAATCGGGTCCCGGTCCGCGTGAGGAGATCGATCGCGTACAGCCCTCGCCGGTCGAGATGCAGGTAGGTGTGATAGGCACTCACGGCCTGGTCATGGATGCGCACGTCGGCGTTGGGGCCGTGGCCGACGAGCGCGTAGGGGCGGCTGATGCGCACGGTCCGATCGGGGGTTCGGCCGGCTCCGCCAATCCGAAGCACGAATTCCCCTTCGACCCAGAACTCAAAGCCGGCTTCCCCGGGGCTGTCGTAATCCTGCGTCAAGCGCACTCTCCCCCACGGGATTTGCCGGCTCGAGCGGCCGATCATCGTTCCATGATCTCTTGCCAGTCCGCTCGTTCCGAAGTTTGGAGCTGATCGGGGCGAAGCCCAGCTTCTTTGGCATGGGCACGCGCCTTCTTGAAGTCTTCGCTGCTCCCTTTCTTCAAATAGGCTCGCGCCAAATGATAGTAGAACGGACCCGTTGGCATTGCGCCAACGGCAGCCTCCAGATCTTGAATGGCCTCGTCGTATTTACCGAGCCTCGTGAGGATGACGCCGCGCGTATCCAGGAGATTGGCCTGCCGGCCGATATGCTTCACAACCTCATTGGCGCGATCGAGCCCCTCTTGAGGTTTGTTCAGGTTCTCAGACAAGGTCCAGGCCATCTCATTGAGGAAGAGCAGGTCGCTTGGGTTGCGCTTCAGCATCGCCTGATAAAGGACGATTTGATCCTGGAATCGGTTCTGGAGGTAGCGCACACGGGCCTGGTCATGCAGGGCCTTCAAAGAGTTGGGCTGAAGCTTCAGGGCCTGTGTGAGGTAACGGTCGGCGGTTCCGAGCCAACGAGGGTCGGCCTTGGGAGCGTACGTCAGCGCCAGGGCGGCGGAACCGGCATCGGCATAGGCGCCGGCGGCCGCCGCTTTCTCGAGGAGAGCCGCGGCCTCGTTCGTCTTCCCCCGCCCTCCCAGCACCGTGGCGTAGATCGCCATCCCCTTGGGGCTCAACGTGCTCAAACGTCGGGCGACGCGTTCCGCGGCCTCAGGCTGATTGAGCCGCAGCAAGAGTCCTCCAACCTTCTCGCCAAGGGCCACGGTATCCGCGTTGTTCGGCTGGGCTGAGAACGCCTTCTCCAGCACGTCGGCCGCCTCTTTCTGTCGTCCCCTGGCCGCCAACCCGCGAGACCTGAGCTCGGCCACGGCCAGGTTATTGGGATCGACCTGGGTGAGGCGGTCAAACTGCCGGTCGGCCTCGTCGTACGACTTCGACGCCAGCAAGATTCCCGCGTAGAGAAGAATGGCGTCCGGCGCGGCCCCTTCGCCGGCTGCTCGCTCGGCGTGTGCCCGGGCCTTGTCCAGTTGGCCGGATCCGCTCAGCAGCCGGGCGAGCTGCTCCTGTACGGGAGCCGCGTTCGGCATCTCAGACGCCAGCTCCTCGAGGATCACGATGGCTTCCTGTCGGGACTTGAGGTCAGGGCCATTCGCCAGGATCCGAGCCCGGGTCATCCGATCGTCGGGGGTGTCGTCCGGCTTGGCCGTCGGACCGATCAAGGCAATGGCCTCATCCCACGCGGCGCGGTCGCCGACATGGTTGGCTAGGCTCAAGGCCAGCGATCGCGAAGCCCATGACAGAGCCGGGTCAATCTTCAAAACATGACGAAGCGACGCCTCGGTATCTCCCTGCCGGCCCGTCTGCTCGTAGAAGCTGATGGCCGCCGTTCGCACGGCGAGGTCATCGGGCCACTTCGCCAGCGCGGCATTGAACGCGGTTTCCGCTTTGGCGATGTCTCCCAGCACCCGATAGCATTGGGCGAGCAGAAGCTCGGGGCGGTTTGACTTCACCCGTTTGCGGATCAGCTCGATGGTCGCCGCGCCGGCTTTCGCCTCCTTCTGGCTCGCCTGGAGCATCAGGAGCTGGAGCAGGGCAGTGGGGGAGTCGGGGTTCTGCTCGATGAGACGTTGCAGGGTCGCTTCCGCGTCCTTCGGCTTACCAAGCTTGTCGAGGACCTGGGCCTGCCAAACGCGGACGTCCAGCCCCTTGGGGTCTCCTTGAACCACCAGCGAAGCCAGTTGCTCGGCGCGGGCCTTGTCACCCGCCTTCAAAGCCTGAACCGAGGCCAGGCGCTCGAATTCGGCCGTGGCTCCAGGGGACTCTCGGCGGATCTTGGCCAGGTCGGCGTCTCGTCCCTCGCGGACGAGCAGTGTGATCAGGGGAGAGAGCGCGATGTTACCCCCGCGCTTGGTCAGGGCTTTCTTATAGGCCGCGACGGCCGCGTCGGTCTCCCCCTTCTTCTCGAGCAGTCGCCCTTCGAGAAGGTAGCCCGAGGGAGCATGGGGTTGATTCGTCTGAAGCTCGCGGATCAAACGGCTGGCTTCCTCGAACTCCGCCATCTGCTGCGCGGGGTCGGGCGGCTCACCGGCCCGGTCACGGAGCAAGGCCTCTGCCTTGGCTACGCGCCAGTACGGGGTCTCGGGGCCGCCGATCGTTTTCATGGCGTCGACTTCGGTCCGGATCGCCGCTTCGTCCCCCGACTTGAGGGCCATGTTGAGCAGCGCGACCCTTGGGTCTGCCGAACCCGGCTGAAGCCGTGCCCACTCCTCAAACGCGTGGTGCGCCGCGGCCATGTCGGATTGGTTCAGATAAAACTCCCCTAGCGCTTTCCAGATCTGGTACTGTTGCTCGGGGGAGACCTTGCTGAGGCTGTCGATCAGCTCGTTTCGGGCCTGCTTGAGATGGCCGAGTGTCATCAAGATCGATGACCGAATCACAAACAAGCCGGCCTCCGGCGCGACGGCGATTCCGCGATTCACCGTGTCCATGGCTTCCGTCGTCCGCCCCAACCGGGCGAGGAGGTTGGCCTGGGCCATCCAGAGCGGCGCCGAGCGATCATTTTGTTTGGTGGCCGCCCTCAGCGTCTTCAAGGCGTCTTCGGGCTTCTCCGCGGCCAAAAAGTAGTCCGCTTCCACGAGTGCGAGTTCCGCCGAGCTCGGGGCGACCTTCCTAGCCGCCGCGAGTGACTTCTCGACGTCTCCCCAGGTTCGCCGCTCTCTCGGCAGCAGGAGTTGCTGTCTCAGATAAAGCAGGGCCAGGTTAATCGCCAGGCCAGGGTCGCCGGGGCTAAGCACTTGCCCCTGCTCGAGCGTTCGGCGCGCTTCCTCGAGATGCTCGGATCCCTGGATATTGGCCACGGCCACCCAGGGAGTGCTCCAGTGCGGGCTCGACTTGGTCGCCTGGCGATAGGCGCCGAGCGCCTTGGCCGTGTCGTTGACGCGTTCGTAGGCTTGCCCCAGCAGGTGATAGAGCCGCGCTTCCAGGGTCTTGGGAACCTTGTAGCGAATCTCCTCGATCTCTTTGATGGCTTCACTGGCGCGGTCGCGCTTCAGGAGCGAATAGGCGCTCAAATAGCGGTAGAAGAAGTCGGGTTCTTCCCCACCGGCCAGGCGGCGGTACTGGGCGATAAGAGGTTCGGCTTCCTGCGTTCGCCCCATTTCGAGAAGCACCTGGGCGAGGCGCCAGGTCAGGTCGGTGTTACTGCCGCCGGTTTGCACGAGCCCTGACCGCCAGCTCTCGATGGCGGCGTCGGGGCGGCGCTCGTTGAGCTCGATCATTCCCGCCAGCAGCTTGATTCGAAGCTCGGAGCGGGCCGACTCGGGAATTGCCGCGAGGTGCTTGCGGGCCGTCGCCGTATCGCCGCGCTGGTTGGCGGCGTCGGCCGCCGTGAGGCGAACCTCGAGGTTGTTCGGGTCGGCGGCGAGCGCCAGATCCACTTCTGCCGATGCCTTGTCGAGGTTCCCCGCCGAGGCGAAATAGCGGGCTCGCGCCAGGTGCGCCGTCCCTTTCTTCGCGGGAGTTTTCGCGCTGGCCTTCACGAGATCATCGAGCACCTGGACGGCTTTGGCCGGGTTGTTGAGCTTGTCGCGCTCGAGTATCGCCAGGCGTTCGGCAACGCCGACGTCGTCGGGCTCGATCTTCAAGGCGGCTTCGAATTCGGCGGCCGCGTTCTGGAGTGCCGTCTTATCGCTGTCGCCAGCCCCCGCTTCCAATGCCATGGCGAGAAGACAGTGAGCGCGGGCGTCGTTGGCTCCGCGCTGGATCAGCTCTCGCGCCAGGCCTTCAGCCGCGCGCTCGCGCCCGCCCACCTTGAGATTCAGCTCGACCAGCCGGCGCCGGGTCTCTTGCCGCTTGGGATTGTCTGGGTCACGCCCGAGCACCTGGTTGTGGATGGGCATGGCGTCCAGCGCTTCCTCGGCGTTGCGAGCGCTATCAGCCAGGACCTTGGCCTTTAGGTCGAGAGCCTCTATGTCGTCCCCCGAAAGACTCAGGTAACGATTTAAGTACTGAATGGCGAGATTAGGCTGATTTAATTCAAGACGTTTTTTTGCTTCCTTGAGATATAAGGCACCATCATGGTTCTGCCGGTATGTTTTGAACCCAAGGAAGGTCGCCGTAGCGACGAAAAGTCCGACGCCCATAATGATGAGCGCTCGTTTGTTAAGACGTCGTCGACCGCCTTTTTGTCCGGTATTGTCCATGGCCTCGGTACCCCAGGGATCGTGCCCGGCTTTGCCTCGCGATTGAGTCTGCGTAAGGTTGCGGGCCCTCGTCATCGAGCAATAAATCTATAGTAGGGTGGCGGTCTCTCTCGCGGCACTCCAACTCGAGTAAGCGGCCGGATGTTGAGAAAAATCAACTTCGGGCTTCGCGAAAGCTCGTGAGTAAGCCGGATTTGGCATGGGAAGCCACTCCCGCGTAAGACGCCCTTGTATTGCTATGCGGCGGGGAGGATGATACGAGCATGGATCACGGCAGCGATGAACTTCTTTGAGATAACGTTCGAGGTCCATCGTTCGACCGGGCAGGTCGTCGTCCTGCGGGTTCCAAGCCCGCTCACTCCCATGCTCCCCAATCGCGCAAGCGAATGCCTTCTGGTATGTAGACGTCTTGCGGTCGTCTCACCGGGCGTTCAACTTTTCGCTTACGAAGATTTGGACCGCACGGCTCGCTCATTTGCGACGTAAGCTTGGCATGATAGGGGCAACCACCTCCTTGATGGGTTGGTCATGAGCATCACTGATGAGGCAGTCAGACTGGAAAGCACCCCCCCCGCGCCTTCTTCTTCTGCAAATGCAAAGAAGGGGTCAAGCCTGGGCCTTTGGCTGAGGGTTGGTCTCGCCTGCCTGCTACTCGCGGGCTCGGCGGGAACACGGTGGTGGCAGTCTCGTCGCCTGGCCACGGTGCTCAGTGACGGGCGCAACTCCCCGTTCCCGCTCGATAGCATTCCCATCAACTTGGGATCTTGGAGGGGAGAACCGGTCACGCTTGACCCGCTGATCGTACGAGTAACGGGGGCGACTGACCTCGTCACCAGACGCTACGTCGATCTGAAGACCGGCGCGTCCCTCGAGGCGATCGTTCTCTACGGGCCCTCGGCTGAGGTCTTCTTGCACCGCCCTGAGGTCTGCTACCCCAATGCCGGCTTCAAGCAAGTGGGCAATGGAGAAACTCGCTCGATCAAGATCAGCAGCAAAGAAGAAATTCCCTTCCGTTCCCTGGTGTATACAAAAGGGGAGGGGGGGCAAGCGAGTCTCGAAGAAGTTCACTATTCCTGGCGCTATAATAGCCGCTGGTCTCCCGACCTTGTGAAACATAAGGAATTCGAACGCATCCCCGGTATGTTCAAGGTGCACGTGGTCCGAAGCATGACCCCGCGCGAACGTCGAGACATCGATAACCCCAACGAAGCTTTTCTCAAAATTCTCATTCCGGAATTGGAACGTCGACTGAACGCGGCCGTGAGCCATGACGCTCATTCTTCCGACCGGCCGGCCAAGGGAGCTGTCCGATGAGCAACCCCCTGGATGATCAAAGCAACCCATTACCCGTTCCCGCGTACCAACTGACTCCCAAGCCGATCCCCGAGTTCGATGACGAACTTGAGGAAGAGGCTCCCTCGTCCCGCGCCAAAATCTCTCCTAGTTTGGTGTGGCGGGCATTCCGCCGGCATTGGTGGCAGGTGCTCTTGCTCTGGGGGATCGGGTCCGCCGTCGGGGTCTTCATGGCCCTGACCCGGATCAAGCCGACCTATGAGGCTGTCGCCCGCGTCCGTGTTGAGCCCGGCGAGCAGTCTCTCTACACGGCCAAAAGCAGCGGCGCGCCCGTCGATTACACGGAATTCAAGGAAATGCAGGCGAGTACGGTCACGAGCCCCGTCGTGCTCAGCCTCGCTCTGACCGAACACCCCGAACTCTATCGCTATCCCAAGCTCCAGAACGTCCCCGACGCGGAATTGGCGATGCGCCAGTTCCTCCGGGTTTCGATTCTTCCCAAGCAAAGCTTCATCGAGATCGCGATGACCTCGACCCTCGCCAACGAGGCCGTCGACATGGTCAACGCCGTGCTCGAGGCCTATCTCAAGAACGTCACCAGCATCAGCGATGACGAGACCAAGCAGCGCATAGCCCACTTGAAGAAGGACATCGAGGCCCGAACGGTCGAGCTCGAGCTGAAGCGAGCGGAGTGGAAGAAACTCAGCGACCAGGTCGGTGCCGCCGATGTCGACGGCGTGAAGGACAGCAACTCGATCACCACTGACGACTACCGCCTGCTGAGCGACCAGCTTTCAACCGTCGAAATGGAGCGAGTCTCGGCCCAGGCCGAGCTTGATCACCTGCGGGGAGAGAAGCTGAACCTGACCCAAGGGACCGATGCCGAGACACTCAAGGCGGCCGTTGAAGACGCCTTCCAGTCTCATCCCAAGGTCGCCGCCCTCCAGGCTCAGATCGAACAGGTTCAGACCCAGATCGAGCACACCAAACGGAAGACGACCAACTCGCTCGACCCCGCCCGCATGCACCACGCCAAGAGCCTCAAGCAGTTCAAGCAGCAGATGGCCGCGCTTCGTACGAAGCTCTGGCCAAGGCTCGAGCGCGAAGTCATGGCGGGGGTCGGAGGTCAGGAAAGCGACCACTCCATCGCCATGCTCGAGCGCCAGATCACGACCATGAGCGCTCGCGAAGAACACCTCCGGGAAAAGCTCAACAACATGAAGCTCCGGAGCCGCCAGGCGGGAACCGACTCATTGCAACTGGCTTTCGCCCGCTATGACTCGGAACGTGCCGCCACGGTTCTTCACAAGGTGGAAGACACCCTGAACCAGCTTGAGCACGAGGCTCGCAGCCCGATCGCGCGGGTGCGCCGTGAATTCCCCGCCAAGCCGATCGGCCCCAACGGCGGCAACCGGACCAAGATGATGCTCATGGCCCCCGTGGGGGTCTTCCTCATGGTGCTGAGCGTCTTTGTCTTGATCGAGAGCAGTGCAGGGCGGGTTGCCAATCCCGAAGACCTTCGGGGACGGGCTCGCCTTCAAGTGCTCGGCGTTGTTCCTCCGCTCCCGGCGCTCCGTGGTCCGGGCTCGAACGGAAGCCGCGAGGAAGACCGCGCTCAGCGGTTGCTCGATGAGTTCGTGCAAAGCCTCGATCATTTACGAGTCACCCTTTGCGCTCGCCCTGACCCCTGGGGACGTGACCGGCATTGCATTCTGATCACCAGTGCTTGCGGTAGCGAAGGAAAGACGACCCTGGCCGCCCAGCTCGCCGAGCGTTGTGCCAATGCCGGGCTCTCCACGCTCCTGATCGACGCGGACCTCCGGAATCCGACCCTCACACGCATGCTCGATAGCACCGAGAACGACGGCCTCACGCATGTCCTCCGAGGAGAGGTTTCTGCTGAGCGAGCCATCCGAGCGATCGACGCCGCGGGAGGTTTCCACTTCCTGCCCGCCGGAACCGCGAGGATCGATCCCAGCCGCCTCCTTCAAGGGAGCAGCTTGGGAAGCTTCATCGCCCAGGCGAGGGAAACCTTCGAGATGATCCTCGTCGATGCCCCGCCGGTTCTCCCGGTGCCGGACTCCCTGATGATCGGCCGCTGGACCGACGGCGCGGTCCTCGCCGTGCGCTACGACAACAGCCGTTTCGCGGCCGTCGAAAGGGCCCACCGCCGCCTCCAGACGGTCGGCGTTCCCGTCATCGGCGCGGTCGTCAACGGCGTGCGGGGCACGGGAGCCACCTACGGCGGCGGCTATTACGCCTACGGCAGCAGCGTGAGCTCCGAGTCGTCGGCTCTGAACAGTTGAGCGCTTTTCCTCACCTTTGCGAAAGCGCATCCGCCTTCCCGTTAAGAATTCAACAGGCTCCCGTCCTGCGCTACGCAGTGCGATGCGCGGCGATGTTGATGAAAAGCAACACAAAGCCCTCGTTGGCTAAAATTATCTGGTGATTTGGGGCAACACCTCCCTAAGATGGTTTTAATAAAGGTCGGCTACGATTTTGATACCGACTGTTTTGAGCCCATATTGAGGATTGCACGCGTCTCCTGACAAAATCACAACGGAATTAATTAAGCGAATCTGTAACTCAGGATATGCTTGAGTTACGATATGGATGGATGATGTCGTTGGTGGACTGCGAGAGTGATGGCGTCGTCCGTCTCGCGCGAAAACAGAGCTATTAACTCGGGGTGATCGACCGTGACGACAGTTCCGCTCAACGTTTCCGAACCGTGGAAACCGCGCGTCTCGGACGGTGTCGCGGTCCTCGTGATCGTGTCGGTCTTCGGCTGGAGTTACCTCTCGAGCATCGTCGGTCTGATCGACCGCTGGATCCGCGACCCGAACTACTCGTTCGGGTTCCTGGTGCTTCCTATCGCCGCGGCGATTTTCTGGAGCCGCCGCAACAAAATCGACCGGGCCCAGTTGAAGCCTTCCTGGCTCGGGTTCGTGGCGCTCGCGTTGATCCTGGCCCTGCGCATCCCTCTCTTCGAGTGGAACGAGCAGTACATGGAGAGCGCGACCATTCCTCTGGCCGTCGCGAGCCTCGCGCTCGCCTTTGGGGGATGGCATCTTCTCCGCGCCTGCTGGCCGGCCCTCCTCTTCCTCTACTTCATGCTTCCACTGCCGGAAAGCCTGAACCGAATCTTGGCGGATCCCCTTCAACGGCTCGCCACGATCGGCAGCGTCACGGTCCTTCAGGTGATGGGCTTACCCGTCTTCGCCGAGGGGAATGTCATCATCATCGGGGCCGAACCGCTGGAAGTGGCTCAAGCCTGCAACGGACTCTCGATGCTTCTGAGTTTCGTCACGCTCATCACCGCGATGGTAATCCTGATTCAACGTCCCATTTGGGAACGAATCATCCTGATGCTCAGCGCGATACCCATTGCGCTCGTGGCCAACGTCATTCGGATCGTGGCCACGGCGTGGTGCTATCATCGCTTCGGGCATGAAACCGGGGAAAAGATCGCCCACGACATGGCCGGTCTCGTTATGCCCGTGATCGCTCTGGCACTCGCCTTCCTCGAACTCCGCGTGCTTTCGTGGCTCGTGGTCGAGGATAAACCGGCTCCGTCGTCGGTCCAAGCCCCGAGCGTACGCATTGTGGGGCCCCAGCCTCGTTGACTCGCGATCAAACGTGGGGACAATCTCGGCCAGGGATACTCTCTCGGCCCTCATCTCTCTTTTGGTCGCGTCCGTTGAAAATTCTCTACTTCAATCCCGTCGGTACGATTGGCGGCGCCGAGATGTGCCTGCTCGATATCCTGGCCATGGTCAGGGCATCGCGGCCCAACTGGCAGCTTGGAGCCATTCTCGGAGATGAAGGACCACTCCGCGATGAGATCGAGAAGCTGGATGTTACATGTAAAATCTTGCCGTTCCCAGCAGAGCTTGCCCGCGTTGGAGACGCTGGCGAGAAGTCGGCGGCAGGCCGCCGAAGCCTGGGAAGCATCGCCTCGAAAGGGGCTGCGGCCGCCCTGGCATCAGCGTCTTACCTTTCACGCCTGCGCCGCGTGATCCGAGCCGAAGCCCCCGACCGCGTTCAAACGAACGGGATGAAGGCCCACGTCCTTGCCGCCTGGGCCGTGAGCCGGCGTGTGCCGCTGATATGGCACTTGCATGAGTACCTGGGCGCCCGGCCGGTCATGGCCAAGCTCCTTAAGGGCTCGTCCCGGCGCTCGATCATGGCCGTGGCGGTTTCACGCTCCGTGGCCGAAGATGCAACGCGGGTTCTCGGCGACCGCGTCGGCATGCAAACCATCTACAATGCGCTCGACCTGGAACGCTTCTCTCCTGGTCACGTAAATGAAGAAGGATGGCTCGATCGCGAAGCAGGGCTGCCCCCCGCCCCCGAAGGTACGGTTCGCGTGGGATTGGTGGCGACGTACGCCATCTGGAAAGGGCACGACATATTTCTCGAAGCGTTGACCCAAATTCCGGCAAAACGTCCATGTAGGTTCTACGTTATAGGGGGACCCATTTACCGGACCCAGGGTTCGCAGCTCACTCTTGAGGGGCTACGAAGCCGGGCCGAGAGCCTGGGCCTTACCGACCGGCTTGGATTTGTGGGGCATCAGAACGACCCCGCCAGGGTGTTCCGGGCGTTAGATGTTGTTGTTCATGCCAGCACAAGACCCGAACCCTTCGGACGAGTGATTGTCGAGGGGATGGCCTGCGGCCGGGCGGTCATCGCCGTTCAAGACGGCGGAGCCGCCGAGCTCTTCGAGAACGAGGTAACGGCCCTGGGATGCCCCCCCCGCGATCCCTCTGCCCTTGCCGTTGCGATGGACCGCCTGATCGTCGACCCCGACCTTCGGCATCGTCTCGGTATCGCTGGCAGGCAAGCCGCCATTTCCAATTTCGACCGCAATCGTCTGGCAGAGCAATGGAGCCAAGTCTATGAGTCCGTCGGGTAAGCAAGGTAAGTGGATCATCACCGGCGGGGCTGGTTTCATCGGTTGCCATGCCGCTGCGAAACTCCACGAGGCCGGGCACCATGTCGTCATCGTCGACAACCTCAGTCGTCGCGGTGCCGATACCAATCTTGCTTGGCTGCAAGAGCAGGGTATCAACGATTTCGTGAAGGCCGATATCCGGGACTTCAGCGCCATTCGCGACGTTGTAGCCCGTCACGCCGACGCTGACGTCGTCTTGCACCTGGCCGCCCAGGTCGCGGTGACCACCAGCGTTGTCGACCCCAGGGCCGACTTCGAGATCAACGCCCTCGGCACCTTCAACGTTCTCGAGGCCGTCAGAACGGCCGCGGAAGGGCGCCCCGCCGTTTTCTACAGCTCGACCAATAAAGTCTACGGCAACCTCGAACATGTGCGCGTCGTCGAGCGAAACGGCCGCTACGCATACGAGGATTTGCCGTATGGCGTTGATGAGTCCGAGCCGCTCGATTTCCACAGCCCTTACGGATGCTCGAAGGGGGCAGGGGATCAGTACGTGCGCGACTATGCCCGGATCTACGACCTGAAAACGGTCGCGTTCCGGCAGTCCTGCATCTACGGAACCCGTCAGTTCGGTATCGAAGACCAGGGTTGGATCGCCTGGTTCTGCGTTGCCGTCACCCTGGGCAAGCCGTTCACGATTTTCGGTGACGGCAAGCAGATTCGTGACACGCTCTGGGTCGGCGACCTCGTTAACGCATACTTACATGCGTGGGAGCGAATCGATTCGGTTGCGGGCGAGGTCTTCAACATGGGCGGCGGGCCCGCCAACACGCTGAGCCTGCTCGAACTCGTGGCCGTTCTTGAAGAATCGTTTGGCCGGCCGCTCAATCCAAGCAAGGCCGACTGGCGCCCCGGAGATCAACGGGTGTTTGTTGCCGACATCCGTAAAGCTGAACGTCTCTTGGGCTGGTCTCCCCAGGTTTCCACGCAGGCCGGGGTCGACCGCTTACTGACCTGGGTGCGCGAGCACCGAGACTTATTCCGCGCAGTGGGGTTAGGTTGAACGACATGACGATTCGTCACGGAAAGGGAATGGGCCTGGCCCCCGACACCTCTTCTCTCTCCCTGCGAAGCAGCAACCGTGATCGAGTCACCCGCGACCTGGCGCCGGGTACGAGAACTATGAAGGATCCTACGATGTCGAGGATTCGCGTATGTCACCTCGGCAAATATTACCCCCCCGCGGCGGGGGGCATCGAGTCTCACGTCCGCACTTTGGCTCAGGCTCAAGCAGCGCAGGGACTCGCGGTCGAAGTCTGCTGTATCAACCATGAATCCGGCCCCACGACGGTTTCGCAAGACGGCCCGATCCGCGTCACACGGTTCGGTCGAGTCGCTTCGTTCAAGAAGTTGGACCTCACCCCCGACGCGGGCCGAGGACTCTCGAACGTTGAGGCCGACCTGCTCCATGTGCATGTGCCGAATCCAACGATGATTCTCGGACTCCTGTCGGCACGTCCTCGAATTCCGGTCGTCGTCACCTATCACAGCGACCTGATTCGTCAGCGGCTCATGGGGTTGGCCTTCCGCCCGTTCGAGCGGCTGGCCTACCGCTATGTCGTTGCCGTGCTGACGACGAGCCCGCCGTATCCCGGAGGCTCGAAGTTCCTCCGCCCCTACACCGATCGGCTCCACGTCTTGCCGCACGGAATTGACCTGGCTCCCTACCTCAACCCGAAGCCCGAGGATCAGGAAAAGGCCACGCAAATTCGCGCGGAGCACGGAAAAGACGGTCCTCTTTGGCTCGGAKCCGGACGGCACGTTTACTACAAAGGATTCCTCAACGCCGTGCGCGCCCTCACGCGCGTTCGAGGACGTCTGATCCTCGTCGGCGGCGGGCCGGACCAACCCCTTCTGCGTGCGGAAGCGCAGCGGCTCGGCGTGCAGGACCGCGTGATCTTCCCCGGGGAGCTGCCCCACTACCTGGACCTCGTTCCCTACTACCTCGCCGCCGACGCCTTCTGGTTCCCTTCGAACGCCCGGAGCGAAGCCTTCGGCCTGGTCCAGGTCGAGGCCATGGCCAGCGGCTGCCCGGTCATCAACACCTGGATTCCGCACAGCGGAGTGGCCTGGGTGAGTCCTCACGAAGAAACCGGCCTTACCGTGCCGGTCGACGATCCCGTTGCCCTGGCCGACGCCGCCAACCGTCTCATCTCCGAGCCGGGTCTTCGCGACCGGCTGGGGGAAGCCGCGAGGCGCCGGGCGATTCAGGAATTCGACCATCGCGTCATGGCGGAACGAAGCATCGATATCTATCAGCACATTTTGACAGGCGCGGCGATCCCCCAGGTTGTGAGCCGGGCCGCCCTTTCTCCCACGGCATCGTCCTGACCTCCGATGCTCGCCGCGCTCGCTTCCGCCTGGTAACCTTTGATGGCCCCTCGGGCCCTTGTCCACGGCGAAGAGAGGGACGCGTCTCGTCCCTCGCGTTCCGTTCTCCGTCTCTTTACGAACCGGCCATTCGCATACGATGACCACTGAACGCTGGCACCTCATCACCGGAGAGTATCCTCCCGACGCCGGGGGAGTCGCCGACTACACGGCACTCCTTGCCGGCGAGCTCGCCAGGAACGGCGAGGAGGTGCACGTCTGGACGTCGGCCGGCCCCGAGGCCACTGTCCTTCGCGGCGTCACGGCTCATCGCGCCGCGGGACGCTGGTCTCGCGCCGACCTGAAGCGCCTCGACGTTGAGCTGGACGCGTTTCCCCTTCCGCGCCGGCTCCTGGTGCAATACGCCCCGAATGCCTGGGGCTATAAAGGCATGAACCTTGGTTTCTGCCGGTGGCTTGACCATCGAAGGCGGCGAGGGGACGAGGTCCGGGTGATGTTCCACGAGGTCTGGTACCAGTTGGAACGCCGGGACAAACCCATTCGCTGGTTCCTCGTCTTCGTTCAGCGCCTGATGGCCCGTGCTTTGATGAGTGCGAGTAAAATCGCTTATATTTCGATTCCCTCGTGGGAATCCCTTCTCCGCAGGTCCGAGCCTCGCGGCCGTCGGCCGGTCGTTTGGCTCCCCGTGCCGAGCAACGTCCCCGTGGTGTCCGACCCTGATTCGGTCGCCGACCTCCGGCGGCAGATCACCCCCAAGGGGGAGACGCTCCTCGCGAGCTTCGGTACATTCGGCGAGACCATCGGGGCCATGATGACCCGGATCATCCCCCGGCTTCTTCAGGGGGACAGCCGGCGCATCTTTTTGCTCATGGGTCGAGGTAGCGATCGGTTCGCCAGCGAGCTCATCGCCAGGCATCCGGAGTTGGCCGGTCGCCTGCTTGCATCGGGGGGGCTTGCTCCCGCGGCCCTTTCCGCGCATCTTCAAGCCTGCGACCTCTTCGTGCAACCCTACCCTGATGGTGTATCGAGCCGGCGAGGAAGTCTGATGGCCGTCCTGGCCCACGGGGGCGCGGTCGTCACCAACCTTGGGCCTCGCAGCGAAGCGATCTGGGAGCAGGGGGGGGGCGTCGCTCTCGCGGCCGATCCCGATCCCGAAGCGATTGTCACCAAGGTCGACGAGATCCTTGCCTCGCCGGACGTTCGCGCTCGGCTCGCAAACTCGTCGGCCCGTTTCTACGAACAATACTTTGCCATTGCCCGCACCGTAGACGTCATCACCGGCGCTCCGGTCGGCCACAGCGTGTAACCTTCAGGCTTCAACGTCCCTGACCCGAAAACCGGTTCAAACTCGCGACGCTTCATCTATGAAACGATTTTTACTGGTCAGTGGTGATTTCGTGAAGACCGGGGGCATGGACCGCGCGAATTACGCGCTGGCCTTGCACCTGGCGCGATTGGGGCATGAGCTTCATCTTGTGGCCTATCGCGCGGCCGACGATTTGCTCGCCTACCCGAATGTCACCTTGCACCCCGTCAAAAAGCCGTTGAACTCGTACCTGCTTGGGCATCCGGTCCTGAATCGAGCGGGGCGAAAGGTGGCCCGAAGGCTCGGCCCGAGCTATCGAGTCGTGGTCAACGGCGGCAATTGCCGATGGGGGGATGTCAACTGGCTCCATCACCTGAATGTGCTCGACGCTCCGCCCTCCGCCGGGAGCCCCGCGCGTCGCATTCATCGCCGGCTGGGATATTGGCTTTATTCCCGCGACGACCGTATTGCCCTCAACATCGCGCGGCTCATCGTGACGACCTGTGAGCGCAACAAACGCGACCTGATCTCCTGGCTTGGAACCGACCCGAGCCGCGTTCACGTCGCCTACTACGGGACGGAACCAACCGTCTTCCACCCCGCCGCCGAAGGGGAACGTCCCACCCTTCGTAACAAGCTGGCCTTGCCCACCGATCGCCCCCTCTTCGCGTTCGTCGGGGCCTTGGGGGATCGTCGCAAGGGCTTTGACACACTCTTCAGCGCCTGGCAGAACCTCTGCCAGGACAGCGGCTGGGACGCCGACCTTGTTGTCGTGGGGACCGGCTCCGAGCTTCCCGCCTGGAAAGAGCGGGCGGTTGCGGCAGGCATTGACTCGCGAATCCACTTCCTCGGATTTCGCCGCGATGTTCCCGACATCTTCCGCGCCTGCGATGCTCACGTCCTCCCCTCGCGTTACGAGGGGTACTCGCTCGTCACCCAGGAAGCCCTTTGCTGCGGACTCCCAGCCTTGATCACTGAGACCGCGGGAATCTCCGAGCGTTTCCCAGCGGAACTTCAGCACTTACTCATCCCGGACCCGAACGACGCGACCGACCTTACTCAACGGCTCAGGACTTGCCGCGAGGGTTTCGATCGGCCGCAGCCCGCACTGGCCGCGTTCTCAGAAAAGCTTCGGGCGTCGACCTGGGACCAAATGGCGGCCGACTTCCTCGAGATCGTGGCGAGAGCCGAACCACAAAAAGTTTGATATCGAGAAGGGCTCCCTGCCTGGCCAGCCCAACGGCGGCGGGAGTCCTCCTCTTCCGGTTAAACGCTCAAGCAAGTAGACTTAAACGTGTCGGAACACGGCCAAAAACGAGGCACGACCGTGTCATCTCAACCCCCGCCTCAGCCAGCTCCGGTTCCTCCTCCTCGCCCTGCTCCCAAGCGACGGGTTCGGGCCGCGTCCGATCCTCAGCCGGGTGCCGACAAGGCGAAGGTCAAGGCATCTCCTTGGGGCTGGCTCGAGATCTTCGTGGTGTCGCAGACGGCCCTCCCCGCACTTTTGTTCGTGCCAGGGAGCAGCCCGATTCGAACGCCCCTGCGCGCCTCGGCCTACGTGATCGCGCTCATCGCCTGGTATTTCGTCGCCAAGAAAGCAAAGCCTAAGCCCGGCACGAAATCGTTTCCCGCGCGCCCCTGGCTGATCGGCTGCGCGATCTGGATTGGGGTCTCGATCCTCCATCCCAACTCGTACTCACTCGTCGCGGCGATCGCGCAGGCCGCCATGTACTTCTCCGTGATGTCCCCCGCCTTCTGGGCGCCTTCCGCCTTGAATGCTCCGAGCCAGATCGGCCGGCTGATGATGATCTTGCTGGTGTGTAACGCTCTGAGCTCCATCATGGGGATTTTGCAGGTCTTCCGCCCCGAAACATTCAACCCGCCGGTCATCCCCGCGATGAACAACGTCTTCGGCGGGGCGGACCTGATGTACGAAGGAAGCGATGGCCGGAAGATCATGCGCCCCTGCGGCCTGACCGACACTCCCGGCGGCGTCGCCCCGGCCGGCCTGGCCTCCGCCCTGACGGGACTCTGCTGGGCACTCCTGCCTCTTCCCTTGTGGAAGCGCGGTATGGCCATCTTCATGGCATTCATCGGCATCGCCGTGATCTACTTCACGCAGGTGCGTTTCTCGTTCGTCATGCTGGCGATATGCTTTGCGACACTCACGGGCCTCCTCATCATGCAGCGCGACATGAAAAAGGCCGCGCTCCTTTCGACTCTGGCCATAACGCTGGTCGTCTGCGCCTTCACCGTCGTGGCGATGTCGGCCGGCACCGCCATGATCGATCGCTTCATGACTCTCTTCACCAACGATCCAGGCAAGCTCTACGGAGACAGTCGCGGCAACTTCATCCAGGAGACGTTTGACATCCTGATCTGGGACTATCCCCTCGGCTACGGCATGGGGTGGTGGGGGATGATCAATTCGATCTTCGGCTCCCCCAGCAAGCCTTCAACCGTCTGGTGCGAGGTGATGGTGCCGGCCTGGGTGTTCGACGGCGGAATACCGCTCCTCGTCGCCTACTCCATCGCCATCGTCATCACGATGCTCGACTCCCTTCGAATCGCGAGGACCTGTAAAGCTGTCTCTTATACACATCTAGATGTGTATAAGAGACAGGCCTTCAACCGTCTGGTGCGAGGTGATGGTGCCGGCCTGGGTGTTCGACGGCGGAATACCGCTCCTCGTCGCCTACTCCATCGCCATCGTCATCACGATGCTCGACTCCCTTCGAATCGCGAGGACCTGTAAAGATCCGGAAGTCGCTTACTGGGCCTCGGTCATCATCTCCTACAACCTCAGTATTGTGGCGACCTGCTTCAGCCTGGTAACGTTCGTCTCTCCACTCGGAATTCCCTTCTGGCTTCTCGCGGCGGCCCTGCACGCCGCGGACGCTCAGACCCGGCCCAGCAAGAAATTCGTTTCGGTGACGTAGCCGCATTCTCCTTGATGAACACATGAGCCTTGGTAGCCGTTCTCTCGGATCGTGTTCCGAGATTTTCCAGCCCGGATCGACCTTCGACCCCAAGCAAGAACCTTGCGAACACGTAACGCGCTGCTCAACTTCGTGACGCTGATTACGTTCACCGTGGTCACCATCTTCGTTGGCCTGTTCACGTCGCCGTTGCTGGAGCGATGGTTGAATCCAAGCCGTTTCGGTGCTTATCGGCTCCTCATTGACTGTCAGGGTTACCTGACGTTGATGGAGCTGGGGCTTGGGGGTGCTCTGTCCCCGCTTCTGGCCCGGGCGTTTGCCCGAGGGGACGAATCGGGTCTCAAGCAAGCAATGGCCGTCGCCGTGCAGGCCTACCTCGCGATCTCGGCCGCAACGGTCGCCGTGGGGGCGGCCGCCACGTTGATCGTGCCGTACTTCGTGCACGACCTGTCGCCGGCCTATCTCCTGGATTTTCGCAGGGCCTGGCTCGTCGGACTCCTAAGCTTTCTGAGTCTCGCGCTCATTCCCTTTCGAACGATCATTGAGGCTCGCCAGCTCGGCTATTACATCAACCTGCTGCTGACTGGTCAGGCCGTGTTCGTGACCACCCTTTCGCTGATCTTCGCGAGATCAGGGTGGGGGATCACCGGGCAAGCGCTGGCGTCCGTGCTCGGGACCTGGGGCTTTTCCATCGTTGTGACGTTCATGGTCCTGAAGAATCGCCCCGCGCTTCTCTGGTCCTGGCGCACCCCCACGGATAGCAGCATGCGTCAGTCGCTCGGCAGCCTCAGCGCGGCGACCTTCATGATCAACCTGAGCGGCCGAGTCAGTCTAATGACCGACAACCTGGTCGTGGGGTCCATGCTCGGCACCGGCCTGGTGACCTCTCTCTTCTTCACGCAGCGCCTCGCCCTCTTGACGCAAACCCTTCTTGGCGGGGTCGGCAGCTCGATCTGGGCTCCGCTGGCGGAGCTCCATTCCCGGGGGGACCACGAGGCGTTCAATCGACGGCTCATTGAACTCTCTCGCCTGGTCGCGATCTTGAGCCTCACGGCGCTGGGACCGATTGTCGCTTATAATCGACATTTCGTAAACCTTTGGATGGGGCCGACGTTTCCCTACGGTGGCGACTCGATTATCATCCTTGCGGCATTCAACGCGTTCCTGTTGGCCCAGTTCGCACTTTGGGGTTGGTGCTTCAGTGGAACCGGGCAGATCCAGAAGGTTGTCATCGCGTCGATTGTTTCAGCGGTCGTTAACATCACCGCAAGTATCACCATGACCCACTGGTTGGGGTTGGTTGGGCCTTTGCTTGGCACGACCATTTCCTTCTTGACGGTCAGTCTGTGGTGTTTACCTTTATTGCTGCACCGGGTTTTCGGCATCTCGATCCGCGAGTTGGCGATATCGGTCGGTGTGCCCTTGGCGTGGGGATTGCTCCTCGCGATCGGCCTGTGGTGGGTTGCACACCAGCATGTGCCGCGCGGGTGGGTGGGGCTGATCGTTGAGATGAGCCTCGGTGCCGCCGCCTACATCGCACTCTTTGGAGCCATCGTCATGTGGAAAACCGAGGAGCGCGCTCTTTGGCGGCTCCGCGTTCGCGCCATCCTCGGCCGAAGTTGATGGCGGTCAATATGAGCACTCGGGTAAAAGTGCTCTCGCGGGATGGGCACGGATCACCGGGGCATGTCCCGCGACACAGGCCCGTGGCCATTGCCGAACCGAGGCCCGTCGAGAGAAACGGGTCTTGCGAATCCCCAAGCCTTCGAGGCGGTTGATGTCCGGCGATGTTGAAGTCAAGAACGATGCCAGCCCATCCGAGCCGGCTTCCGCGGCGTGGTCGGAGGCCGACGCGGGGCAACCGCTGCCTTTTTGGAAGGCCCTTCGTGACGACGTGCTCGCCCATATTCCTCTCGACCAGCGAGGGGGAGGGCGCGCGGCCTGGGCGAAGAGGATTTTGGGGGTTGTTGTGCGGTCGGCCGGCTTCCGCCTGATGCTGCTCTACCGAACGTCGCACCTCTTCGTGCATCGCGCGGGGCCGTTGGGGAAGCTCGCGGCCATGTTCCTTTACTGGTGGATCCGGCATTTCTACGGCTGCTCGATTGCTCCCACCGCACGCCTCTACGGCGGTATCATCTTGCCGCATCCGCAGGGCATCGTCGTCGGTGCGAGCGCGGTGGTGGGACCCTGGGGTTGGATTTTTCAAAACGTCACCATCGGCGGAGCCCCCGGTAAGCCGGGCATGCCGAGAGTCGGAATCGACGCCAGGATTTACGCCGGGGCCGTCCTCACCGGTCCGATCCGTGTCGGAGATCATGTCATGGTAGGCGCCAATGCCGTGGTTCATCGTGACGTTCCCGACCGAACCTTGGTGCGGATCGCCCCTGTGGAATACCTTCCCTTGCCCCCTGTCTATTCTTCATGAGCCTTGAGGCGAAGTTCGTATTATGACTCATGTGTTGATGATCGGGCACTCTTACATCGTGACGCTCAATCGCCGGATGTGCCGTGAATTGGCCCTAGCCGGCGGTTCCGAGGTCAACGTCACCGTAGCCGCCCCCTCATCGTTTCAAGGGGATCTCGGGCCGATTGGCCTCGAACGCCCACCGGGGGAACCTTACACCCTGGAAGCGATCCCCACGCGCCTCTCACGCATTCCCCATCTCTTTTCGTATGGGCGCGAACTCAAGCGATTATTGCGCAGCCGGCCTTGGGATGTGGTGCACGTTTGGGAAGAACCTTATATCTACGCGGGGGCCCAGATTGCTTCGTGGACTCCCGCGAATGCCACGCTGATCTACTCGAGCTTTCAGAATCAGCCCAAGCGGTACCCACCCCCGTTCAACCTCTTCGAGCGATACTGCCTCCGGCGGGCTTCGGCTTGGACTGCCTTCGGCGAGACCGTGGCCAATAACCTGAAAGATCGGCCGGGCTACCGCGACCGTCCCTGGCGGACCATCTCCGTGGGGGTCGACCTCGATGTCTTCCAGCCTGATCCCACGGCAAAACAGCGCGTGCTCGCGGGCCTGGGTTGGTCGGAGCCCGGATCCCCCATCGTGGGCTACCTGGGACGCTTTGTCCCGCAAAAAGGACTAAGTTTGTTGATGCGTGCTCTCGATCGCCTTGAGCCCTCCACCTGGCGAGCTCTTTGGGTGGGGGGAGGACCCATGGAAGCGGAACTGAGAGAGTGGGCGAGCCGGCACGGCGATCGGGTTCGTATCGCCACGGGGGTGGCTCACGACGCCGTTCCCGCGCATCTCAACGCCATGGACATGCTCGCCGCCCCAAGCCAGACCACACCGGCCTGGCGCGAACAGTTCGGCCGCATGCTGGTTGAGGCTATGGGGGTGGGAGTTCCCCTCGTCGCCAGCGACTCGGGAGAAATCCCCTATGTCGTGGCTGACGCCGGCCTCGTACTTCCCGAGACCGATGAGACGGCATGGACTCAAGGTCTCCAGCGCCTCCTGGCGAGCGCTGAGCAACGCAGCGAACTCCGCGAACGCGGGTTTGCCCGTGCCCGCGAGCATTTTGCGTGGCCCGTTGTGGCCCATCAATATCTCGATTTTTTTATGCAGGTGCGCGGTGGCGCTTCCAAGCGAGCCGCATCCCGCTCCATCCCTGAAAGTGGTTGAGGCCGAGATGCCCGTGGAATTGCCTCGTATCGATGAATCAAACGGCTCTGAGAGTCCTGCCGAGCAGTCGGAGCCCCCTTTGCGTCCCGCGCGGGAGCGTGAGTGGTTCGCGCTCACGCTTCTGATGATTGGTTATGCCCTGATCTTTATGGTTTTCTATCCTCCGCTCCCTGGCATTGAGGATGAAATCGGCTTCGTCAACCAGACCCTGGTGTGGTCTCGCGGCGCGATCTCGGCGGAAGGCGCGGGGTACTCCGACCTTGCCGACTTCATGCTGGTCCGCGGCCGCCATGTCGCGGCCAGGCACCCAGGGCGTTCGGTGGTCGCCTTACCGTTCGTGATCTTCGGCGGCGTTCATGCCGCCTTCGTTTCCGGCCTGGTGCTTCACCTGGCGATGACTCTCGCCGCCGCCGTACTCTTTGTGCGGTTGGGGCGATCGCCTCTTTGGGCCTTGCTTCTGCTGGTTCACCCCACGCTGGCAATCTACAGCCGAACCATCATGGCCGATGCCTCGGCGGGAGGCTGCTTGCTGCTCGCGGCGATTGCCGTGACATCCACGTCCCGTTGGGCGGGCCTTGGGGCAGGGGGGGCAGTAGGGCTTGCCGCCTCCATGCGTTATCACTCGGCCCTCGCGCTCCCTATCGTCGCCCTTTCCTTCCTGATCCCTCGCGGCCGTCCGCGCCCCTGGCGCGACGCCATTCTTTGCGTCATCGGGGGAGCGGCCACGGGATCGCTGATCGCGGTCTATAACCTCTGCGTCTATGGCACGATCAATGAACCTTTCACCGGACGCCGAGGCTACTTCTCCACCGAGTTTCTCGTCCCTCACCTGCAATTTTATGGTTTGGCGTTGATGACGGTTTGGCCCGCGATGCTCATTGCCCCGCTGGTCGACCGTTCCTCCCTGCGTTGGCTCATCCGCGGGGTCTGCGGGTTGTTTCTCGGATTCTTGATGCTCTATTACTTCCACGACCGTGGGTCGAATTGGCTGGAAACGGCCATTGTCGGCCAGCGTCTCTTGCAGGTTGCGTTGCCGCTTTGGGTCGTCAGCTATGGGGGCATGCTCGACGACTGGATAGCGGCTCCTCTGCGAAAGATCCTTGGTCGAGGGGCCTGGCAATTCGTGGCGGCCTTGGCCTGCGTCGGCTCGCTGCTTCCGATTGCCTACGCGTTTCAGCGCCATCAAGAGCATCTGAAGAGTCTACTCGCCGCGCGCCAGGCCGTGGTGGCGAACATCCCCAAAGACTCCTTGATCCTTTTCGAAGGCGCGCTTTCAAAGCTGGTAGGCATTCCGACCGAAGTTCCTCCTTATCGGATCGAGTCACTCACTTATGAAAGTGAAGCGGCGAAAGATCCCAAGGAGCTCGCGGCCGAGCTCGCTCGCGAGACCCGCCCCTGGTACGTCGCGGTGCTTCGTAAAGGACCGGGAGCTCCCATGAGCAACTACGCTCGCAAATTCATCATCCGGCAGGAATTGGAGACGGTCCCAACAACTTCTCCCATCCTGTCTCTGTACGTTCATCGAACCCAGCCCAAGTAATCCCCGCGGGACACCGGCGCGATCCGATGACTCCGATCCAACTTGCCGTCGTTTGTGACTACCCTGAAGAGGGTTGGCCGAGCATGGACCTGGTGGGTGAGATGATCCTTGACCATCTCACACGCGAGCACCCCACGGAAGTCACGGCAAAGCGCGTTTGCCCTGCCTATCACCATCGCCTTGCACGGCTGCCAGGCCTGAAAGGGCGGGGGGCCGCGCGCAATGCGGACCGCTTGCTCAACCGCTACTGGGACTACCCCCGCGCACTCAAACGACAGGCGGGGCAGGGGGCATTCCGCATTTACCACATCGTCGACCACAGCTATTCGCAGCTCGTCCACGCCCTCCCCGCCGACCGCACGGTGGTCACATGCCACGATCTTGATACGTTCCGCTGCCTCCTCGAACCCGAACGGGAACCGAGGCCGGCCTGGTTCCGCGCGTTCACCCAGCGCACGCTCGACGGCTTCCGCAAAGCGGCCGCCGTGGTCTGCGACAGTGAGGCCACCCGCGACGCACTCATCGCACACAAACTCATCGAACCTTCCCGGCTCCATGTGATCTATCTGGGCAGACACCCTGAATGCACCGACGTTCCTGATCGCGAGGCTGATGCGGAAGCGACCCGTCTGCTCGGCCCCCTGAATCCGGAGGGCTCGCTCGACATTCTCAACGTCGGTTCGACGATCCCACGCAAACGAATTGACATCTTGCTTTCTGTTTTTGCCGAGATTCAGCGCGCCCTACCCGGCGTACGCTTGATCCGCGTCGGCGGTCCCCTGAACGGGAACCAGGAACAGCAGGCACGCGACTTGGGTGTCTGGGATTCCATCATCAGCCTCCCTTTCTGCACGCGGGCGACCCTGGCGGCGGTTTATCGCCGGGCCGGACTTGTACTCATGCCCACCGAGGCCGAGGGGTTCGGTCTTCCCGTGGCTGAGGCCTTGGCCTGCGGTGTTCCCCTTTTGGCCAGCGATATCGCCGTTCTTCGTGAGGTCGGCGGTGATGCTCCGGTCTATCGCCCCGTCGGCGATGTTCCCGCATGGACCGAGGCCGCCTTGACTCTTCTCGATCAACAGCGTCGTCGTGATCCCGCTTGGCAGGCGCGCCGAGACAACGGGCTGGCACGAGCGCGGCGCTATGACTGGTCGAATCATGCCAATCAGCTTATCGATGTTTATCGGAGTGTCATCGAACAGAAATCATGACGACTTGTATTTTGATGAGGCATGCGGAAAACCAGGGTGACTGAGTCCTGCCTTGCCGGGATCGGCGTTGCCCGCTAGCATGAACCTTTTGACTTCGCCTGTTCCATTGCGCCTGTAGGTTTTAAACATGTTGGCAAACCGAGACACGGTTCCCAAGGGAATCATCCTGGCGGGAGGCTCGGGAACTCGGCTCTATCCGATCACCCGAGCCATCAGCAAGCAGCTCTTGCCGATCTACGACAAGCCGATGATCTATTACCCGCTCTCAACGCTGATGTTGGCGGGTATCCGCGAAATCCTCCTGATTTCGACGCCCGAAGATATCGGCAATTTCGAGCGCGTTCTCGGTGACGGCGGCCAGATCGGACTTTCCATCCACTACGCGGTGCAACCCAGGCCGGGAGGTTTGGCACAGGCATTCATCATCGGCCGAGAGTTCGTGGGAACCTCGCGGGTCTCTCTTATTCTCGGAGACAACATTTTCTATGGCCAGGGCTTTCAGGCCATGCTCTCCCGCGCCCGTGAAAACGCGGCCGGCGCGACGGTGTTTGCCTACCCCGTCAAAGACCCCCAACGCTATGGCGTGATCGAATTCGATGCCGAGGGGCACGCCCGCTCGATCGAAGAGAAGCCGACGCGGCCGAAGTCGAACTTCGCGGTCACCGGGCTCTATTTCTACGACAATGAGGTTGTCGATATCGCCGCCAATCTCAAGCCGTCGGCGCGGGGCGAGCTCGAGATCACCGACGTCAATCGAGAGTACCTTGCCCGTGGACAGCTCCGTGTCGAGCGATTCAGCCGAGGCTTTGCCTGGCTCGATACCGGCACGACCGAGTCGTTGATCCAGGCCGCCAATTATGTCGAAACGATTGAGTCGCGACAGGGACTCAAGATCGCCTGCATCGAAGAGGTGGCTTACCGGATGGGCTATATCACGGCGGCCCAGGTCGAAGATCTCGCCAAGAAGCTACCCAACGACTACGGCCGTTACCTCAAGGCGTTGCTCAAGGAACCTGGTCAGCCCGACCTTTGATTCTCTCTCGAACGGCAAGAAACCTGGGTTAAGTCTGTTGAGGAGCAGGGGCCTTCCTCAACGGCTTCCAGGCCTACAAATTCGATCGATGGCATCTTTCGCGAGAACCTCAAGCCATGTCAACGGCGACGGTGCTTGACCCACCGGGCGAATCAGCGAGCGTACCGAACACGCGGATTTCCCCCTGGCCCGACTTCTGGGCGGGGACCGTCTGTGTCTTCGTCGGCCTGTTCATGGCTCTCATGCCGCACCTTCTTTGGTGGGGGAAACTGGGAGAACCGGTCTATCTTGCCGATCACGACGACCTGCTCTATCTTTCGATCTCGGGCCAGGCCTATCACAATCATCCCTGGACGCTGGGGGACCCCACTCGCGTCACGGGAGGGGTCACAACTTACCCTGCCCTGCAGTTCGTGCCGGGAATCGTGCTGGCCCACGCCCTGGCGCTGGGACCCCTGGCCGTCGACATCTTCTGGAGAGCCTGGACCGGGTTCAGCATGGCCCTCGGCTCTTACCTCGTGATAAGGCACTTCCTTAGGCGCCCCCCGCCCGCCGCGCTACTCACGATCTTCTTTCTGGTCGATACCGGCATCTTTTCGGCGAATCCCTTCTGGCGTCAATGGCTTGTGGCCCAGCGCCTTGCCGTCGGCCAGGTGGCCGGCCTGCTCGATGCCTACCCAAGCCTCCTGATCCAGTGGCGGATCATCACTCCGGGGCTTTCGTTTGCTTATTTGTTGCTGCATATCTGGCTGATATCACGCGCTCGCGATAAGCCATCGCATGGGCGAATCCTCCTCTCCGGAATCGGCTTCGGCCTTCTCTTTCACTGCTATTTTTACTTCTGGACGGCCGCGGGGCTTGCCTTGGTGATGGCCTTGGTGCTCGACGCAGGGCATCGCCAGGTCTATTTTCATACCGGCTGGATTGGGGGCCTGGTCGGGCTTCCCGCCGTCGTCTCCGGCTATCTGATCAAACGGGCGTTCACTTCGGACTGGCTCCATCGCACCGACAACTTCTTGCCGATTGCCCGGTTCACCGAGCTGCTGTTGCCCAAGGCCGCAATCGTGCTCCTGGCGATCGGTTTCCTCGTCGCCTGGACGAAGCGTCGCGACCTCCTCTATCTCGGGTGCCTATCCGCATCGTCTCTCTTGCTGACGAACCATCAGGTAGTAACCGGTCTCCAGATCCAGAACTTCCACTGGTCGTACGTTTGGGGACCCTGCACGTCCTTGCTGATCGCACTGCTGATCCTCGACTTCGCGGGCAAGTACTCTTGGCCTCGACTGGCGCTGGGAGCCTTGTCGGTCGTGATCGCTCTCCATTTCGCCACCGGCTTTTGGATCCGAAGCGTGGAAGGGACCCGCACGGCCCAGACTTGTGAAGTGCTGGGCATCTACGAGCTCTATCGTGCCCAGCGTCTGGCTTCGAAGGTCGAAGAGCCTCCCGCGAACGTGGTGATCGCTGGTGACGCCGACTTCGTTGAGTTCGCCGTGCCTCTTGAGAATCTTCGCCCTCTCGACCACTATTGCGTGGCCTTCAGCCCACAGATTCTCAACCTCGAGTACGCCGAGCGGATCGCTCTCAACGCGGGGCTCGCAGGTGTCGACCGCGCCAAGTTCCTGGCTCAGCAGGAAGACGTATTGACCCACGGCTGGGGCCCCTGGTCCCGCGATCCGAAGCTACGAGCCGCGCGGCTCGAACTCCTGGCGTCTCGCTTCGACGCCTACACCGCCGACCCGTCCGCTGCCGTCGACCGCTTTGGCGTTCGCGTCGTCGCTCGCAAAGATTCAGTGCCTCCCAAAGGCCTCGGCTGGGAACTCTCTCAGGCCGGTCCGACCTGGCATGTCTGGGAGCGCACGGCGAAATGAACGGACGACTCGTGATCTGTTCAAGCGGCACAAACGTCACAGTTGTGGCTTCTTAACAATTGCGAACATAACCGCCATTATCAGACATTGCACGCACGGCGTGAAACATCTCATCGCCTGTTATGCGATGACGCCGATACTTAATAAAGGGTTAGAGTTTGATCTAATCGAGAGAATCTGTCTCCTTTCGCCATTGCCGTCTCAACTTGGCTTATCGTCTGGTCCATCTGGATTTGCGAAGATTCCACCTTGTCATCTTCTGGTTTTGCGAATACCATTCAGATGGGAAATGAAACACGAGCTGGACGTTCGAGGACGCCATGCGGGTCATCAGCCGAAAGACCTTGGTGGCGTTCTCCGAGCTTCATCCCGACGCGTTGGCTTCGCTCGAAGAATGGCACGCAAAGATACGGGGCGTTACCTGGTTCTCGTCTGTGGATGTCTTGAGGACTTTCCCGAAGTCGTCCGACAAGGTTGGCGATTGCCATGTCTTCAACGTCAGCCACAACAAGTATCGCCTCATCGCCGTGGTTCACTACGCCGGCATCGGCCGTTCGGGGCGTCCCACCGAGGGCCGCGTCTTCGTCCGGCACATTCTCACCCACAAGGAATACGATCGTGGCACGTGGAAAAAAGAATGCGGCTGCTGATGCTCTGGAGGGGGCGATCGCCGTCGAGACCGTGTCTCCCCAGTACACACAACTCTTGAAAGTCTTCCGCCTGCGTCCCATTCGATCTGAGGAGGAGCTGGACACGGCGACGGGCCTGGCGAACGTGTTGTCGTTGCGGAAGGACCTGACGGACGACGAGCAAGATTATCTGGACGTGCTCTGTGGCTTGATCGAGGGCTATGAGGACAAGCATTACCCGGTCGGCGCGGTCCCCCCCGCGCGGATGCTCCAATCGTTGATGGAGGATCGTGGCATCACTCAAGCCAAGCTGGCCGGAGCGACTGGCCTCTCAGCCTCGACGGTCAGCGAGATCCTGTCCGGGAAGCGCGGCATGGGTCGCACACACGTCGAAGCCTTCGCGAAGTTCTTCGAGATCAGTCCGAGCGTGTTCTTCTCTTGAACGGGGAGATAGAAAGGGGGCATGAGCAGCGATAGTGAGATGAGTCGAGAGCGTAAATTACCAAGTGACCTCTTAAGCCTCTGAACGGATCTTGAGCAGAAAAATGATGTTATGATGATATATCGTTCGCATCGTTCATGTCCGATACCAAACCTGGGGATGTCCGTCGATGCACGGTTTGAAATCTGACTTGGTGACCCGTCTTTCATTCAATTTGATGGATGCATTGGTATTGGTGGCTGCTGTCGCTGCCGGAATGGTCGAGTTCCGCTATATGCACTCGTTGTTGGAATGGAAGCCCACTAAGCATTGAGATGTGTTGACAAATTCCTTGCGACTTCCGATCACATTTCTTTTGCCACTGACTCTGGCGTTCTTCGGATGGCGGCTTGTTCACCTTCCTCCTCGCCATGAACTCATTGACCGGCCCGGCACGATCGCTCTGCTTACAGCATCGATCACGCTTGGCATTCACCTGGCTCTGTGGCTGATCGTCCAGGCAATTAAGGATAGGCCATCTGCCTCCGATTTCCCCGCCACGATGTTAGATATTGCTCCGTTCTCGGTGGGTTACGCCATTCTCCCCACTTGGATCGTGTTGGCATTTGCCGGGCGATGGCGACCTGTGGAGGGATTGACCGAGGAGGGTTGCTCGTCGGCTTCGGTTGGGCGAGCGTATCCTTGATAGCAATCGCTCGTAACAATTTTTGATAATTATATAAATATCAACGAGGTTTTGAAGCCAGTAGCTCGGGTAGTTCCTCCTCTGGGCTGAGGCCTTCGACACTGGGGGGACCACCTCTGCCATTCAATCGGCCAGTTGACAAGGGCTCTGCTTTCTCCCTTTCTCATCGCATGAGGGCGCAGCCCAATCAACGGCCACTCAACCTAATCCGGTTGCGCTCCACAGGAATTGACGTTTCCTCGCCGGTGAAGGTCGCGTTCAACGCGTTCTTTTCCGACTTCTCCTCAACCAGGCTCATCGAGTTTTCGCTCCGCCCGCTAGATTTTCTTCGCGCCCGCGACTCCTCATCTGAACCAGGAGACAAGGTTAGAGAAAGTCTCCGAAGAGAGGTCGTGCTTCGTGACAGCCCTTGGCTTTTCTGGACGGCGCGCCCGGCGCTTGCAAAGCAGGTTGTTCTTATTTATGCTCTGGGTTAATGCTCTTTAGTTTAATCAGAAACTTAGATTGTCATCGAGCGCACAAATGTTACGGATGTCGTACCTGCTTTAAAGTGCCGTTCGCCGATGACGCGCCGGCGATAATGGTGATCGCCTAAAGATAAAGGTAAGAGGCAGTCTGGGTGGCTTTGGGCAATCTCATGATTTTCGCCGGCCTGATGCCGGTGTTGGGGTGACGACTCCATGTGGACGCTTGCCTCGCGACGACCAAGAGACCCTAACGTCATGAGGTTGGGCGGCCGTTGATCAGGCTGCGCCCTTCAAGCGATGAGAAGGGGGGAAGCTAAGTCTTTGTAGAGAGGCTAATTGGGTGGCATTGGTGGTCTCCACCCGTGTCGAAAGCCTCGGCCCACAGGGGGAAACCACCCGAGCTACCCAGACACTTCTTGACGATGCGTCTGGCTCGTCATTTGAGAGCGAAACGGAGGGCCAGATCAGCGTCCCCTGACTAAAAGGAGATGGTGACGTGATTGCTGCTCGAAAACAGCCACATCATGGTGATGACGGAAGAATATCGCGGCGACTAGATATAAGCCTTGGATTCCTCTTGGTTGCCAGTGGTGTGTTCTCACTCTATCGTTCCGCGATCGCACCGCAGGAAGAGGATCTCATGAGCCTATGGTTCATGGTGTTTGGCGAGATCCAATTTTTTGGTGGCATCTGGTTGCTCTCAGGAAAGTATGCGGAAGAGACACGTCTATGGACGGTCGCGTTTTTCGCCGGCCTTTGGATTTGCAGCTTGCTTCGCGCGCTTGCCGGCAAGTGTTCCTGCGAGTATTTCGGTAGCACCGTCGCCAACCCCTGGTATATCGTGGCCTTCAATCTGGCGGTTCTTGTCCTGCTGTTGAAATGGCGGCCGAGTGATCATGAAGCCGGCATATTTGATGCGTCTTTTCCCCAAAGCCTGGGACTGGTCTCTGTAGTGATCCTCGTTGCCGCCGTAGGATTTTGGCGTGAGCCTCTTATCGCCGTTGCGGGAACGGCGACGTTCGATGGCCGCCCCTTGCAAGATGCGTCGCTCGTTTTCGTTCGAAACGCGATCGCGGTTGAGGTGCGAACCGACCGCGAGGGGTTCTTTCGCCTACCGCCGGTCCGTCCTGGCCTGTACACCGTGTCGTTTTCCGGAAGTCCGCCAAGTCAAGAACCTGCGCCTGATTCGCGATATCCCGTACCTGGATCATCGAAGGAGTCCCGGACGAAAAACCTGCGAAGAAAGCCGCCCAAGCCGTCGTCCAGCGCGACACAGTCCAGCATCAATGCGGTCACGGTTCGCCGCATGATCGATGAGAGTGCGCAGAAAGACCTGAATGTCGAGTTTTGATGTCGGCAATGATTGACGGGATGTCCCAATTCGGAGAGACGGCATTTTGCGGGTTCGAAAGGCCGATCGGATTAGCAAGCGTGCGTTGCCTTCCAACGAGGGTGCATGCGGTTGGTTCTCTTCTCGAACAAACACATAGCGTCTGCGGAAACCTCCCCATGAGTGATCTTGGTTTGCGAGGCGATTGCGACGACGCTTCCCTGAGCGAGTCGCCGGGTGATGAAGAATCCGTGGCCGTCATCCCGGCCTTGGGGACAAGCGGGTTTGATCGATGGCGCTTTGTTCCCCTCGTGGTTGGTCCGATCCTCATTGCCACGGGGGCTGCGAATGGCCATTGGCTCTTAATGAGTCCTGTCGAAGACGATTGGTGGCTCTTGGCGTTAAGCGAGTTCCAATTCTACGGTGGCCTCTTGATGCTCGGCGGGGTGCTTGCCGGGGCCACTCGGATCTCGGCGCTCGCGTTCTTCCTGGGAATTCTCGTCTATGATCTCGTCAAAGTCATGATGGGAGAACCGCCCCGGCTTGGCTTCGGACACATCTTAACCGGGGTGTGGTTTAATATCATTATGGATGTAATTATCCTATTGGCACTCGTGCGATGGCGTCCAGAGGCGGGACGGCCCGCATTAATCGATGTCGATTCCACCCGGCTCGTCACGATCGCCGTTGCCGCTACCATCATTGGGGTCGTGATCGATCGCTCTGGCATTGGTCAGTTCCCCGCTCTGGCAACGATCGTCTCTTCCGGGTCCACCCCGCCGAGCATCTCGAGCTACCTCCTCTATCTACCGGAAAACTACCACTGGTCATCGCGGCGCTGGCCTCTCATCCTTTCGCTCCATGGCGCGGGGGCAACGGGCGACAACCTCACCCGAGTGAGAGGGGAAGGGCTGCCGCATCGCGTCGAAGCAAAGCGAGACCTCCCCTTTATTATCGTCGCTCCCCAAAGCATCCACGGAGGTTGGAACACGGATGCACTGAACTCGCTTCTGACCGACGTGCTGACAAAATACCGTGTCGACGCCGATCGGGTCTATTTGACCGGCTTAAGCATGGGAGGATACGGCACCTGGGCCATGGCCGCGGCTCATCCGGAGCGGTTCGCCGCCATAGCTCCCATCTGTGGAGGAGGTGACTCCTCAACGATCGCTCAACTGAAAAACCTGCCGACCTGGGTTTTCCATGGTGCCAAAGACCGCGTGATCTTGCCCCGCGAGTCCGAAAAAATGGTAGCGGCATTGAAGCAGGTTGGCGGTGATGTAAAGCTCACCATATATCCTGAATTAGGGCACCAATCGTGGTCAGTGACCTACGATAATCCGGATCTCTTCAGGTGGCTGCTTGCGCACCGCCGAAAACCGGCATCCTGAGATGAATGTCGAGAACGCCGACCTCGGCTTGAGGATCGCGGCATTGGGCTCTCCTCTCGTTTCCAAGCATTCCTGGGACTCTTGGAGGCTTGCGTCGTGAGAAGAATAAAGCTTCGGCCAGCAAGCAAGGCTGGCTTCACGCTGATTGAACTACTCGTTGTCATTACCGTGATCGGCGTTTTGATCGCCCTCATCCTGCCGGCGGTGCAAGCGGCACGTGAGGCCTCACGCCGGTCACAGTGCACCAATAGTCTCAGGCAGCTCGCGATGGCGTGCCACAACTATGAGAGTGCCAACGGCACTTTCCCCCTGGGACGCAAGATTCAGCCATATGTCGACATCGCAGGGCATGACCAGGGCTTCCATACGGGATGGGGCATACTCCCCGCTCTGCTCCCTTCCATCGAGCAGCAACCTCTCTATAACGCCATCAATCATTCTCTCGGCCCTTATCAACTTCGCAACAGCACGTTCCCGGGCATTGGGCTCAGGGTCTTATGGTGCCCCAGTGACGCGGAAATCATCGAAAAGACCTTCTTCGAACAGAGCGCTGGTTGGGACGGACTGACGATCGGCATCTGCTATTCTAACTATGCGGGATTCATGGGAACCTTCGCCGCTAAGCCCAACAATGAAATAATTCTCAAAGCTCAGCAAGGTATGTTTCCTGATACAGGAAATCCTCCTTCACGAGGGGGCCCCAGTCAGGCCCCTGTGCGATTCTCAGATATCACCGATGGCGCTTCCAACACGCTGCTACTGGGTGAACGGGCTCAAGGCAAACTGAGTAAAGTCGGATGCGACGCTTTGGGCCATTGCAATTTCTTGGTCAACGGCTGGTGGGCGGATAGCGACTTTGGAGACGGGTCGATCACGACGTTCGACCCGATGAATATGCCCGGTGGAGACGAAAATCTTACCGGGCCTTGCGAACCGGCCTCTCGTTTCCCCATGGCTGCCTCGAGTTATCATTCCGGGGGCTGCAACTTTGCCTTTGCGGACGGCTCGGTGAAATTCCTCAAAGACTCTATTTCCTCCTGGGATTCGGACTTGATCGCAGCGACCCGTGACGGGAACTGTATTCCCGTGCCCAATCCCGGGAAGTCCAAGCGATCCCTCGGAGTGTACCAGCAACTCTCCACCAGGAACGGTAGCGAGACGATTAGCGCCGATTCCTATTAACGGCGACTACAATCAAGCCAAATTGATCCGCAAGGTCTTGAGCCGAGCGGAGAAGCCCCGGCGCGTCCCGCGGATAGGGACGTTTGCGAAGGCCCGTCCAGCAAAAGACAATAATATCATAAAAAGCTAGATAATGATCGGGACGTCGCTGGCATCGACGATCGATTCCGTCTCCGAACGCCCGTCCGGCGACCGAATGAGGAGAGATGAACATGGCGACAGAATCTCAAGAGCACGATCCGGCGATTCGACCAGATTTCCTGCGGTCTCGCCGCTTTATCTTGGGCCTATTGGTCGCCGCGGGGATCATACTGCGGCTCTATGTCTCCTACGTTAACGCGCCGACCATCGAGGAGACACACGCGATGGTGTCGGGTCTTTACGGCTTGCAGTCGAACGATTTTCGCACATCCGACAATATTCCGCCGGTCGCTCAAATGCTGGGTGCCCTACCCTCTCTCCTCTTCCCCGTGGAATTGACTCCGGCGAATCAATTTTATCGTTACTCAGAAATCGACCATGCGAGCCTGAACAAGCTTACGGAATCAGTCATTGTGACGAATTCCTCAGTGTTTTTCTCATTGATTTTTCTCTCCCGCATGGCCACCTTACTTTGGTGGACGCTAGGGGCGTGGATTGTCTGTCGCTGGAGCGATGAACTGTACGGAGAAAACGCAAAGCTTGTCGCCTTGATTTTATGGTGTTTTGAGCCCAGCATTTTTGCTCGTTCGTGCTTGGCGACACCGGACCTTTGCGTGGCTCTGACGTGCCTGGCTGCGACCTATCTTTTTCAATCCGGGCTGCAGGTGCCGAGTGGAAGCAAGGTTCTGGTCGCGGCATTCCTCTTCGGGGTGGCTCAACTCATTGACTTCAGCGCGCTCTTGCTCGTTGCGCTTTGGCCACTCCTGGCAATGGTTCACGATTTCGGAACCGGTCGAAGAGTTGCGCCCTTGCGCACTCTTGGACTCAGAGTTGGGCAAGCTCTCTTCATCCTTTTGATCAGTGTCTGGGTGATTGGCTCGGGTTATGGTTTTTCCAAGGCGGGGTTCCCTTTGCGCGAGCAATTCCAGACCCTGGGCACCCATGAGGGAGCGCTCCCCCATCTTCTGGGATCGTTACCGAGTCCACTCCCCTCGGCATATGTCAAGGGTATCGCACTGAGATTGCGGTCGATCGAAGATCGGCCCACCACCGTGCGGGTCTGGTCTGACGGAAGCGAAGAAGCCTGGGCTGATCAGCGGCCCCTAACGGTCCCCGCGCTGTTTGCCAAGGTCTCCACTGGCCTGTGGCTCATGGTGCCCTGGGGGTTGGCAATCGCCGTGCGCCGCGCGCTCGTTGACCCACGGACGCCGGATGCGCTCGCCGTTTGGGTGCCATTGGCGATCATCCCTCTACTGGCCCACGCCGGCCTCGGGCTTCTGCTGCCAATGTCGGCCATCGTGATGGTCTTGCCGTTCGTCATTGTGGGCGCAAGTGGTCTTGCCGGATCAATGGCGCCGGGCCGATGGGCACGCGGTCGATGGGCCGTGGCTCTGGTCGCCTGGGTTGTGGCAAGCGGCCTTGCCTGCTACCCACGTCCCCTGGCTTATATCAATGAGATTACCAGGCTAACGGGGGGGATCCGCGCTCGCATGCAATGTGCGATCCCGGGAGATATGGGGCAGGACATTCTCCCTCTGAAAGCTTGGCAGAGTCAGCACTCGGAGGCCCATGCGCTTGGTGTGGCCTGCCGGCACATTCTCGACCCCTCCTCCTATGGTCTTGCCTCGGCATCTCTTCCACCGATCAAGCCTGGCCCCAGGATCGCGAACATCCCGTGGCACGCACCCCGGCTTGGCGCATTCCCGGGGTATTACGCGCTGGATTTATGGAACCTCAGCGGCGAAAATTATGCTCATTTTCTTGCGGAAGAGCCTGTCGCTAAAGTAGGAACATCAACGTACATCTACAATATCACGCAGCAAGACGCCGATCGAATCCGGCAGAAGATGGATTTGCCCAGCCTTGAGGACATCCATTCTCTCAATGTGTGGCTAGAGCAAAACCCCAAGGCGCGGCCTCTGGGGCTTGTCTCGCGGCATGCGCTCGATCCTCGAACGTACGGACACGAGTTCCATCGTCCCCCGATAAACCCGGGACCCCAGCTTGCAAAGGCTCCCTGGTACACGCTTCCGTCCGGCCCCTCACCGGGGTATTACGTGGTCGATGTCGATTATCTCCAGCACCAGGAATATGAGTATTTTAAAAAATTTACGCCAGTCGAAATGATCGGAAAATCCTTTCACGTCTATCATTTGGCGCGTGAAGAGGTGGACCGAGTGCGCGGGCGGTTAGACTTGCCTCCATTGCCCTCGGAGTCTGCCGGCAATGGCGGTGGGCGAGGCTTTCTCGAGAAGAATTTCAGGGATTCTACAGAGGGAGACTCTCGCTATGCGATCTTCGTTCCGTCCGATTATGACGGCAAGAAGCCCTACCCTCTCATTCTTTTCCTCCACGGCGCAGGAGACGCGGGAACAGAGGGTCAAAAGTATCTCACGGTGGGATTTCCGCCATTTGTTGAGACGCGAAAAGACTCATTCGGGTTCATCGCACTCTGCCCCCAAGGGCACTCCGGAAGCTGGTTTCCGGGGGGAGCCGATTCCAATCGCGCCATGGAGATCCTCGATCAGGTCCAGCGGGATTACAACATCGACTCGAGCCGAATCTACCTGACGGGGCTTTCATCGGGAGGACAAGGTACATGGGATCTGGCGGTTCGCTATCCTGAACGCTGGGCGGCCATTGTCCCGGTATCGTCCTCGGGTTGCGACCCCAAGCAAGCACCCAAGATCAAGGATATCCCCTGCTGGTGTTTCCACAACGGAAATGACAGAGGCAGTCCGGCCGAGATCCCCAAGCGGATGATCAAGGCACTCCGGGAAGCTGGTGGGCATCCGAGATACAGCGAATTCCCCGAACTCTTCGTACCCGGCTCGCATCACAACGCCTGGGATGCGGCTTATGATAATGATGATTTGTATCAATGGCTGATCTTGCAATCTTCCTCGAAAAACCGACGCTGATGGGAATCGCATCCGTGCCGTTCTCGCACGAAGCACCCGCAAACGTGCGGAGAGGCTGTGTCATTGCAACGAGGCGGGTTGGGTGGCGCCGGTGGTCCCCAGCCGTGAGTACACGCTGCCGAAACTGGTGGGAACCACGAGCCCCAAAAACGCCTCTCAGGCGGAGCTCCGCGTGTAGGCTTGGAAGATCGCAGAAACATTGACATGCGAAATATTGAAGAACTATAGGCTGTGAGCTAGCGCGGCCGCTTCTCGAACACTTCTTTCGCAACCGGCAGGGCCGACATGGCGTTGGGCCAACCTACGTAAAAGGCCAGGTGTGTGATGACCTCTGCGGCCTGCGCTTGTGTCAGGCCGTTGTCCATCGCCCGGTTGAGGTGATAAGGCATCTGGGCAACCTGGCCGGCGGCAATCAAAGCGCTCACGGTAATCAGGCTTCGATCTCTTGGAGCGAGATCCGGGCGTAGCCACAAGTCGTTGAACAGGACGTCGGTGGTGTACTGCACCAGGCCGGGAGCGACGGCACCAAATTGTTGACCGACGCGAGCCGCGCGTTCCGTTTCAGCGGCCTGGTTGAGAGGCAGGAGTGTGGGCGAGGCCGGCGGAAGTTGATCGGCACTGATGTTACGCTGAGCGAAAATGTCCTTGGCGACGGCCACCGCCGACATGGCGTTCCCCCAGCCGGAGTAGAACGCGAGATGCGTGATGATCTCGGAGATCTCTCGAGGCCTGACACCGTTGTCGAGCGCGAGGTCGAGGTAGTACGGCATCTCCACCGTCTGGTTCCGCGCGATGAGCGCGGCGAGCGTCACAATGCTGCGGTCTCTCGTGGATAGGTCGGTGCGCTTCCAGAGATCACCCCGAACCAGCCCTTGCGTGTATCGTTCGAGAGCGGGAGAAACCATGCGGACCTCCTTGGTGGTGATCGTTGGTTGGTGAACGCGCGAGGCTGGCGTAGCTGCTTCCTCATCCGCATTGATAGAGGTTGGAGCCGCCAGGGATAGCAGCGCAAGCGAAGCGGCCAGAGAGAATAATCCGGACATCAATGCAGTGCGTTGTATTTTCATTTCTCTGTATCTCCATCTATCAGGTGAGCCGTCGTCCTACATGGTGTATCCCGGCTTTTTGTAGATCTTCTCGGGCTGGTCCATGATGTCGGGTCTGTAGACTTTCCCGGCCCAATCCCGCGAACTGACCTCTTCGAATCCCACGGAGACGGACTCTTCTCCGTAATTGAGGATTTCCATAACGTTCTTGGCAATCGCCTGGGCAAGCCGAGCCTTCTGTTGTTCCGACTTACCCGGCCAGAGCTTCACGATGACGTGAGGCATTGCTTTGTCCTTGATTCATCCGGGGCGGCCACGGCCTAGCGGAGCCTCGGCGGCTTCTCTCCTGCGTTGTCAAATGTGACATCCCACCCATAAATTCGCGTACGTGTTGAACCGTCGCCTGCCGTCTTGGAGAGTGTTTCGTACAGCCTGAACACGTTCTGCGACGCCGCATTTTGCCGCTCCTGCTCTCCGAGATTTATTTAAAGCCCGGTGCCCGTGAATGAGAAGGAACGTTTCTCCAAAAGGTTTGCCTAATTCTCTTGGCGCATGGAGAGACCTCTGAGGCTGTTCCAGGTTGGTCAGCATCATTCGTAATTTCGACGAGATGGGAGGGCAGGATAAACGGCCGGAGCGATCGTCAAAAGCGGCTTGCCGGCTTCTTCGGTGAGGTGGCCACGAATGCGTGGAGCCGATCCAAAGCCTGAACTTCTTTTGGACCCAGGTCGACGTTTTTTTCGAGGCTTTCAGAATAGCCCAATGAGGGCGCCCGCACCGACGAGCTCCGGGAGGATCTCGTCGACACGGGGAGTGAGTGGAGTGCCCCGAAGGCAGAGTCGACCGTGAATCGGAAATCCCCAGGCCTATGGGGTCACGATCGGGAACATCGGCTCAAAGGAATCGAGAAGTCCCAGGAGCTCCGCGAGCTTCCGGCGATCCCCTTCGACCTTGATGGATCCATCGGCGATCGCCTGAGGGAACGAGGTCGTGCCGATCGCGATTGCGTCGAGGGTCTTGCGGGTCAACGTGACGCTGGCATCGGCGTTGGGGAGCGTCTTGCCCGCGGTCGGGATCAGGACGGAGTTCTCAAGCACAAGTGCATAGGTTGACTTGACGTCCGTGAAATTCCAGTTCAGCGAGATGGTCTTCCCTTCGGCCTTGGGGCCGTTGAGACGAATGCCGAGGTATTCAAAATACATGTCGAGTGGGAGCGCCTCGATCACGTCGGCGCTGTCGGTCTTAGCACCGATGGACTTGGGAATACCATGCCTGAGCTCAAAGGCTCCGACCAGGTATTCGTTGCGCCAGGTGGCGTTCTCGGTCTGGTAGCCGAGCTGCTCGAGGGCGTCGGCTTCGAGCAGGCGGGCCTCTTGGTTCTTGGGGTCGGCGAAGACGACGTGGTTCAGAACTTCCGCGACCCAGCGGTATTCTCCCTGGCGGTAAGACTCGCGAGCCTTGGCGATGACGGCGGCGGCCCCTCCCATGAAATCCACGTACTTCTTGGCCGCGTCGACGGGGGGCAAGGGATTGAGATGGGACGGATTCGAGTCATACCAGCCAAGGTACTTCTGGTAGATAGCCTTCGCATCGTGACTAACGCTGCCATAGTAGCCCCGGCTCGACCAGGCGCGGGCCAGGCTCTCGGGCAGCTTCAAGTCTTCAGCAATCTCGTTCATTGTCTCTCCCCGATTGGCCAGGCGGAGAACCTGGTCATGGAGATATTTGTAGGTGTCGCGCTGAGATTTAAGGAAGGCAAGGACGCGATCTTGCCCCCAGGTCGGCCAGTGGTGCTGCGCAAAAACGACCTCGCTCTTGTCTCCGAACCGATCGATCGCGACGTGCAACGCTTTCCACCAGGCGCGCGTGTCCCGCACCTCGGCACCACGCAGCGTGTAGAGGTTGTGCAGCGTGTGGGTCGCGTCCTCGGCCGCGCAGAGGGCCTTGAATTGCGGGAAATACATCAGCATTTCCGCGGGGGCTTCGGTGCCTGGTGCCAACTGGAAGTGGATTTCGACGCCGTCGATCACCCGGGTATCGCCATCCTTCGAGATGATGTCGGTAGGAGGGATTAACGTGACGGAGCCCAGCGACGTGGCTTTGCCCAACCCGGCGTCGACCTGCCCTCGATCGCTGCGCGGCAGGAAGACTCCGTACATGTACGTCGCCCGGCGCCCCATCGCGTTGCCGGCGTAGACGTTTTCACTGACGGCATGCTCGAGAAAACCTTGAGGGGCGAGAATCTGGACCTTACCCGCCTTCACGTCTTCCTCGCTGACCACCCCCTTGGCGCCGCCGTAATGGTCAACATGGCTGTGGCTGTAGATAACCGCGCGGACAGGCCGCTTGGGGCGGTGCTCGTGATACAAAGCGAGGGCGGCCTTCGAGGTCTGTTGCGAAATCAAGGGGTCGATCAAAATCAGGCCGGAGTCCCCTTCGATGATCGTGAGGTTCGAGAGGTCAACTCCCCGGACCTGGAAAATGCGGTCGGTCACTCGGAAGAGGCCGTTATTCATGTTGAGACGAGACTGCCGCCAAAGGCTGGCGTTGACCGTGGGGGAAGGCTCCTCGCGTTCGAGAAACGCGTAGTCGTTGAGGTTCCAGATCGGATTCCCCCCTGCCCCTTTGACAATGCCGCCAGGAAGCTTGGCGATGAGACCTCGCTGGGCATCCTCGAAGTCATGCGTGTCGTCGAAAGGGAGCGACTTGACGTTGGCCGCGTTCACGGCCAGAGTGGCGTTTGTGGCCTCCTGAGAGCCAAGATTAGGACTTTGCTGAGACTGAACCTGCTTCACTGCCGTTAAGATCGCCAGGCTTAGCAAAGCCAAGCCCAGGGCCGTTGCTGTCATCGGTCGCATCTTACGTTTCATGACTCATTGCTCCCTAGCATCATCGCACGAGAAGAAATCCATACTGGGTGGTTTCGGAACGCTCTCGTCCCGCGCCGCCGCCTCCTGGTCGTCTGCCGGTCGATCGCCAAATGGGAGGAGTTTGGCCTTCCGTAGTCGTGATCAAGCCGGTTCGCGCTCCCTCGGTTTGTTTCACCAAGGGAAGAAAGTTGTAAGCGATCGACTCACCGCGGGAAGTATCTCGTTAGGACGACCGAGAGACGGGGGGCCGTGACCATGACCAGTGTAAACAGCCAGGTTTCTCGACGCATGTACCTGACGCCCTGGAGCGCGGGAGTAATGAGCGCCGAGAAAACCGATCGCCAGCTTTTAGAGGGCTTTGTCAAAGACTCTGGAGAGGCCGCCGAGGAAGCGTTCGCGACGTTGCTGGAGCGGCATGGGCCGATGGTCTTCGGGGTTTGCCGCAGCCTGCTCGACGACCCCCACAGGGTCGAGGACGCATTCCAGGCGGTTTTTCTGGTTCTCGCTCGCAAGGCGGATACCCTGCGCAAGCCGGAATCGCTGGCTCCTTGGCTGCATGGCGTGGCGCTGCGGACGGCTCGAAAAGCCAAGGCGTTGGCGGTACGGCAGCACCGGCGTGAACGTCCGGAGGCGATGATGGGAGTGAACGAACCCGTCGGAGAATTGGGAGGGTTCGACCTTCGGCTGGTCCAGCGTGAAGAAGCCGAAGTCCTCCACGAAGAAGTGGCCCGCCTTCCCGAATGTTATCGAGCGCCCGTGGTTCTATGCTACCTTGAAGGTTTGACCCACGCCGAAGCGGCCGCGCGCTTGTCCTGGCCCGTGGGAACACTGAGTGTGCGCTTGATGCGAGCCCGGCACATCCTCCGCGCCCGACTGGCCCGTCGCGGTCTGGCGCCGGCGTCGGGCTTGCTTGCTCTCGTCATTCTCCCTGAAAACGCCTCCGCGGCCGTGCCAGCCCACCTCGCCCGATCCACGGTAGCCGCGGCTGTGCAAATGGCCTCGGGACAGGCGTTGACGTCGGGGATCGTATCCTTTTCCGTGTCCGCCCTCGTGGAAGAGGTTCTCGGAGGCTTGCTTGCCGGCGTGATGGCACCGGCATTGGCCGCCCTCACCGTGGGACTCGTCGCGACCTGCGCGACGGTCTTCGCGAATAACCCCAGAGATACCGTCACCCCGGTCGTTTCCCGCGAAGCCTCTGCCCGGCGGGAACTCAAGCCTTTCGCACCGGCGGCTACGAACGACGCTCAGGGCTCATCGGTTTCAGACTCCTCTCGCCCGGCCAAGGATGCCCCCGAAGCCATCGCAAGCGTGACCCCCTTGGCTCCATCGCCTCATGACGACGCCTTGAAGGCCTATCGCGAGCGAGCCCTTCAGGCCAACAAGACCCCCGATGCCCAGGTCCGCTTGGCGCTCTGGTGCGAGTCTCATGGCCTCGCGGCCGAGCGGCTCAAGCATTTGGCCTTGGCTGTTTTGACGGACCCCACACACTCGGCGGCACGGGGGCTTCTGGGGCAGGTCGCCAGCGAAGGACGTTGGCGACGCGCGGAGGATCTTTTATTCCAGGCCCGCTCCGATGCCAATCATGCAAACGCTCTCGCGGAATACAATGCGCGTCGTGAGCGCATGGAAAACTCCGCGGAGGCCCATTGGCGTCTTGCTCTTTGGTGTGACCGGCACGACTTGAAGCCCGAAGCCACTGCGCATCTGATCGCCGTGACGCGGCTTGCGCCGGGGAATGAAAGCGCATGGAAACGACTGGGTTATCAGCGTTACCATGGTCGCTGGCGGACCGAATTGCAGATCGCTCGTGAACGCGCGGAGCTCGAAGCGCAAAAGGAAGCCGATCGCTACTGGAAAGCACGGCTCAACAAGTGGAGGGTCACCTTCCGTAATCCCAAGACTCGCCCAGAAGCTGTTCTGGCTCTCGCCGATGTGAGCGATCCTCGGGCTCTGAATTCCGTTCTCATCGTCTTTGGCAATGGCGATGCCCTGGACCAGACGCAGGCCGTGCAACTTCTTGGGCAGATCGATTCGCCGGGGGCAACGCGTTCCTTGGCCCTTTTTGCCATCGGAGGGGCAACCGTCGGAATCCGGCGGGCCGCCTGTGAGATCCTGGCCCGGCGCGACCATCGCGAGGCCCTGGGATTGCTCATCGCCATGCTTCGCGATCCGGAGCCGAATCCGAACACCGTCGTCTATCGATTCCAGATGGTTCCCGTCGGTGCTTTGGGATACGGTTCTCCGGGGGTCACGATCATCGAAGGGCAAAAGGCGAATCTCCTGGCGTTCTATACCATCGACGAGTCAATATCTTTTCCAGCCTCTTTGGTGGTATCCATCCCTCCGAGTCTCGTCGAAATGCCGAACACCTCAGGCTCCTACGTGGCAAGAGCCTCGATGCAAAACGAGCGTCAGTTGAGCCAGCTCAACATGGTTCTCAAGAACCTGATCATCGAAGCGGCCGCCGAGGCCGCGGCCGTGCGGAGCTCGATCCGTCGATTCAACGCTCAATTGATTCTATCACTCAAGAATATTTCGGGAATTGATCGGGAAGGCAACTGGGAATCGTGGAAGCGGTGGTGGGTCGAGGAACAGGGCTATGCTTACGATCCGCAACTTTTCCGGACTCCGCCGGACGACACGATCAATCAGCCGAAGCCAACGTATTTCACATCGCTGCATCTCTCCTGCTTCGCGATGGGAACACTGGTGCGAACCTCGAGCGGCCTGCGTCCGATCGAGTCCATCCGAGTGGGGGATCAAGTTCTGGCTCAAGACACGCGAACCGGATCGCTCAGCTTCGAGCCCGTGGTCGCGGCGCTCCGCAACCCGCCTGACGCCATGGTTCGCGTTGAACTCGCAGGGGAGACGCTCGCCGCAACGGGCATCCACCGGTTCTGGAAGGCGGGACATGGTTGGGTGATGGCCCGCGATCTGAAGCCGGGAGATCCGGTGCGTGTCCTCGGTGGCATCGTTCCGGTCCGAAGCGTCACCCCCCTCCCCTCGCAACCCGTCTTCAACCTTGAGGTCGCCAACAGCCAGAGCTATTTCGTGGGCCGTCAAGGTGTCCTGGTACATGACAACAGCGAGGTCATTCCCATTACCCAGCCGTTCGACGCCGTCGCCGAGATCGTAGCGCCTTCCCAGATCCCTCTGATCCCATCAAAGTAATCCTATCGCTTGAGGAGGCTCCAGGGCGAAGGCGCTTCCGGGTTGAAGGCTATGGCCGAGGAGGGGCGGCGGGAACCGAGTGTTGTGCTTCGCCTTTCGGATCCAGCGCGGGCGTGGACTGTTGAGGCGGTGCGATGAAACCTTGGCCATGAAGTTGGTCTTCCGGATCAAACACAACAGTACCTTCCAGGGGCCTGGTTCGGAGCTTCTCGTAGTCCGCGATCGATTGCTCCAATTGTTTTTTCGAGACATAGCCTCGCATAAACATTTTGATGCTCCATTCGATCCGGTCTTTCGCTCTTGCGAGATCCTTTTCTTTCGGATCGAGCTGTGCTTGAGGAGGGGCACCGGGCACTGGGGTGACCCTCCATCGGACCGCCGGAGATGGATTCGAGAAATCGAACATCGTGGGATGAGTCTCCACGGCATTCACGAGGGCGTCGTCGATTCGTGTGAGAAGACCCTGGAGAGAATCCACGGTCTTGCGTGTCTGAACGACGAGGGGATCTTGCGGAGAATCCGCGATCGCGGTCGCATGCTCCAGCCTCTGACGGGCCTCCACAAGCTCCTGTTCCAATCTCGCGATCATCATGGCGCGGGATTGCGAAATGAACGCGGGTATGCCCTTGGGAGCAGAGCCGGATACAGCCGTCTGGCCGGATGTGGGGCGCGGCTTCCCGTCCTCTGGTTCGGTGCGGGCTCCAAGCGTTCCGGCTGCCAACGTGGTGGAGATCAAGAGGCCTGTCGCGATAAGCTTCCACTTGGTCAGGAACATGGCTTTCACAACCTCCCTTGCCAGAATTGCGGCCGGTTCCGACATCAGACCAGCCGTTACGTGCCGTCCGGAGAAAGACAACGCGGCCCGCGCCGTGGATTGCACGAGCAGCATCGCCGGCGCGGCGTCCGTCGTTCGCGAAAAGACTTCCGCGATCAAGACTCCCATGGGCAGAGTCATTCCTCGGCGCGTCAGCCGTTCACGAAGGATCTGGCGCGCTCGTGCTAATCGGCTTTTGACCGTACCGAGCGGCCATCCCAGATGTCGCGCGGCAAGTTCGTGGGTCAGCCCTTCGAGATCGCAGAGAATCAAAGGGCAGCGGCAGCGCTCGGAGAGGCGGTCGATCTCCTCGTGGAGGATGGTTTCGATCGTCTCATACGGGCCGTCGTCGGAAATGAAGCACGGCCGCAGCTTCGCGGCGCCGGTTTCGTGTTTCGCGCGGCAGGATGTGGAAGCCCGGGCCCGGGTCGCCACGCGGCGGGCGATGCGGTGAAGCCAAGGGCCCAGCGAATCCCGAACCCAAAGGGCGTGAGCCTGCTGAACCAGGACCAGGAACGTGGCCTGGAAGGCGTCTTGTGTGTCGTGAGGATTGCCGAGCGCGTGGCGGCAGACTCGCATAACCATGGGGCCATGGCGCTCAACCAGGGCCGCAAAGGCGAGCTCGGCCGCCTCCCCCTTACGAGTCGTGAACAGCTCCAGGAGCTGTCCGTCGGTTAGTTCGCCGATCGCACCAAAATGGAAGAGGGTGCGGAATTGCGGCAAGACCCCCCTGTTTACTCGAGTCGCCACGCGCTCGCTCCTGGATCGTAACCCATGGTTCTTGCTCCTCTACCATGGATAATGCCTTGACCCAGGAGAATCGATCGAAAGTTTTCCGCGGATCTCGGTTTTTGTCGCCTCAGAGCACTCGGCAGGCCTCGTCAAACTCCAGGCGCGGAGCCCGAGGATAGAGCTTGGCGTGGTCGCCGTAGCCGAGATTGCAGAGGAAATTCACCTTCCAACGCCCTTCGGGAAAGAACTCGGCGTTGATCTTTTCGGCGTCAAACCCAGACATCGGGCCGCAATCGAGTCCAAGGGCCCGCGCAGCCAGAATGAAATAGGCCCCTTGCAGCGAGCTGTTTCGCAGCCCCGTCTCATCGATCAGTGGTTGGTTACCCACAAACCACGACCGCAGATCCATGGAAGGCATGAGCCTGGGCAAGCGCTCGTAAAACTCCGTATCCCAGGCCACCACAGCGACCACGGGGGCGGACCGGGTCTTGTCCACGTTTCCGGGCATCAAGGCGGGGATGAGCCGCTCCTTGGCCTCGCTCGTCGTGAGAAAGAGAAATCGCCCGGGACTTGCGTTCGCGCTCGTGGGTCCCATCCGCGAGGTCTCATAAAGCTCGCGCAAAAGGCTTTCGGGCACCGGCCGCGAGGTCCACGCGGTATGCGTGCGAGCCGTCAGGAACAGTTGATTGAGCGCTTCGCCCGAAATCTGCCCGGGAGCCGCCGTGATCGAGTCCGTTCCACTCATCGAGGGATTTTCCTGTACCTTTGTGAGAATTGCTTTGAACCTTCTCCACCTCTTCCACGCGTCGTCCCTGGTATCATGGCGCAACCTCGCAGGGTCGAATATGGCCATTTCGCCGATTCTTCGGTCCGATCGTCCGACTTTTGGAGAGGGAGCGGCGCCACCTCTTCCCACTCTCTCGGGATGAAGAAGCAGCACCGCACAAGGTGAAAACCGCGCGTCCGTTGATGAACGGGAGAAGCCGGAAGCCGGCGGAGGATTATCAGACCGCGTGGTACAGCTCGTTTCTCAGCGGTGTATCAGCAGTTTCTCGGTCTGGGTGGTATTAGATTTAAATGTGCATTGATCTAAATATGAATTAGCGACGTGATCGGACGAGAGACTCTGGGATACCTACGCCTCGCTCTCAGGGACTCGTGCTAAATCGCGCGAGCCCTTCAGGGGGACAATCCTTCGAGGGGTGCGCCTGAGGCGCACAAGGGACAGGAGGAGGGTTCCCAGAGCGAATTGGGAAGTTGAGCCAGGCTCTCGAGGGGAAGTCCCACGCTCATGGCAAATGCAAGCGGGGTTGAACCCAAAGCCATGAGCGAGGCCAGCACGGCCGGTCTGGCGCCGCAGGCCTGGAGATCCACGAGCGTTCCGCGAACGGCGGAACCCGCGTTGATGACGTCGTCCACAATCGCCACGGTTTTCCCGCTCACGTCCGCGCGGAGGCTAGACGGGATCCGATAACCTACGGGAAAGAGGCCGTCTTCTTGGTGGCGATGAAATTGCTCCGCGAAAACGAACTCGGTGTCGAGCTCTTCGGCGACCATCTGCGCGAGGAGGGCCCCTTCGACCAAGGGTCCGCACACCATCTCGACATGGTACACCGAGAGCTGTCGTGCGAGTTCCGCTGCGAGCGGCCGCAGACGGCTTGGGCTCAAGTAGAGCCGCGCGATCTCGAGCCAGAGATCACCGTGATGTCCCGACTCATACCGGAAATGTCCGGAGCGAGCCCCGAGTAAATGAAGAAGCTCCTCACGCGGAGCCTGAGGGACAGGCACGGAACCACCTTGTGTACTCATGCACGGAAGTTTAGTTCCGAAGCTATGGCCTGTCAACCTGCGGGACCGCCTCGAGGCACGCGGCAGCCATGAGGCGTCCTTCAGGAATGTCCGTCACAACCCTGCGCATTTCGTACCTGGATATGCAGAGTCCACCGTCGCGATCCGAAATCGCGGAAGTCGGCCTGGTCTGTTGCAAAAAACCACTCCGGATACGTCACGATTCAGGCGGCGCCGGGGCTCGTGGACGGGTGATCGGCGTACGCGCGGCCGAAATGAGATCCGGGAAAAATCGCACCCGAATGCGGTTCAACCAGCGCAGGACGATCCAGGCAAGAATCGCGCCAATCAAATAGAAGGGAATCCAGACGGCCGTACTCACGACGAAGAGTACCAGGCCTTTGCCCACGCGAGTCAGCTCGGAGATGGAGTCTCCCCAGGTTCGAGCGATCTGCGTAGGAAAATCGGCGACGACGGGCGCAGGGGGAGCGTATTTCTCACGTTCGCGAATGTTCAAGGTGATTGTCGCCAGGGACGACAAGTTGGCCAGAACCCGGATTCTCCCCTCGAACTGTTCGACCTCACCGCGGACCCGAGCCAGCTCGACTTCGATCTTGAGCACGTCTTCAAGTTTCCCGCTGCGCTCCTGAAGGATCTTGTTAAGGGTTTCTTCCTCCAGCTTCTTGTTCTTGATTCGAGCTTCGATGTCGAAGTATTGCTCGGTAACGTCCTGGGACGTTCGGTTGTTCTTCTCGAGTTCGCCGAGCGCGGCGACCGAATCGACGAAGGAATCAAACCCTTCCACGGGAATGCGCAGCTTCCATCGCATCGAGCGTGTCGAGCCAGGCGAGCCGAGTACGCTTTGCTCGGCAATGTAGCCGTTCGTCTGTTGAACCAACCCCAGGACCTTCTTCGCGGCCTTATCCACGCTTTCCACCACGAGGTCGACCTGGGCATCGTAAATAATCTTGCGCGCGATTGCTGGTGTTTCCGCCGATTTTCCAGCAGTACCCCTTTGCATCATGCTTGCCATCGCAAGAGGCGTCCCATTGGCCATCCCGGCGGTCGCATCGGGAGCCATTGGGGCAGTTCCGGGCGTCTCCATTGCTGGGGCCGCTGTCGCCGCGGGAGCGGCTTCCTTGTACGCTGTCGTCGGTCCGCCTACTTCATCGGCACCGCAACCGGTGAAAGCCGAGAAAAGCAACATCGGGAGGAAGCGTGATGCGACCATGGCTCATGTGCCTCGCGTCGAAGAGATATCGAGGAGAGTCGACGACGAAATGAATGACTTCTTTAAGAATACCCTTTTCCGCGAAGCAAGCCTATCTCCTAATTTTGGCGGGTCGTTCTCGCCCGCGAGAAAGACAAATGATTCTTATGTCAAGAATTGTATGAAAACAGACGATTTCCCGATTCATGACTGGCTGGGGTTAGTGCAAAGGTCGAGTTGTGAACCCGCAAGAGTTGCGTGTGTTTTCGCGGAATGGCGAACGGTGATCGCCCAGAATCCAAGACCAAGAGCGCTGAAAGAAGCCCCCAACAAGCAGACTCCCGTCCAGCCGGCCCGAGAGTAAACGGCCGTTGAGGAGATTGAGCCCAGGCCACTTCCGATCGAGTAGAAAACCATGTAGCAGGCAACGAGGCGGCTGCGCGCCTCGGGACGGACGTTGAAGATCAGGCTCATATTCGTCACATGCACTGCTTGCACGGCCAGGTCGAGTAAGAGGACCCCAACGATCAGCAGAAGCAACGACCGTTGCACGAGACTGATGGGGAACCATGAAAGCAGCAAGAGACTCAGGCTGATTCCGGTGGTCCATTGTCCGAGCCCCCTGTCGGTCAGGCCTCCCGATTTCCCCGCCGCGAGCGCTCCCACCAGTCCGGCAAGACCGAATAGGCCAATGGCGGTATGTGACAAAGAGAGTGGCGGAGCGCTCAACGGGAGCACCAGGGATGTCCAGAACGTGCTGAACGAGGCGAAGAGGAGCAGCGCAATGATTCCTCGAATCTGAAGCACGGGCTCCTCGAGGAAGAGAGCGAGCGTCGAGCCCAGCAGTTGTGCATACGATGGCCGCGGGGCAGTCGCCTCGTGACGGGGAAGCACGTAGAACAGGGCAACGGCCATGAGAAGCGTGAGGGCTGCGGATGTAAGGTAAACCGCACGCCAGCCCACCAGGTCGGTCAATGTGCCGGCCACGATACGGGCCATCAAGATTCCCATGACCACGCCCCCTGTCACCGTGCCGACAACTCGTCCGCGCTCCGCGGAATCCGCCAGGGTCGCGGCAAAAGCCACGAGCGTTTGCACAACCACCGCAAGCATGCCCACGGTCAGCATGGCCGCCAATAGCACCCCGATCGTCGGCGCGGATCCCACGACAATGAGCGCCACCACCGAGAAAAGCAACTGACTCACGATGAGCCGGCGCCGATTGAGAAGGTCTCCCAGCGGCACCAGCAACAGCAGTCCGAGCGCGTACCCCGTCTGTGTCGCGGTGACGACAAAACCAACCGACGCCGGCTGGATCCGAAACTCCTGCGCGAGCTTGTCGAGCAGCGGATGTGCGTAGTACACGTTCGCCACGCTCAACCCAGAAGCTATTGCAAAAAGCAGCACAACTCCACGTGTCAGTAAAGATTGTTGAGGAATCTTCACTCCCCCAGACTCCTGCCGCCATTGGGTCTTGGTTGGCATCGTTCTGCTCCTTCCAATCAATCTGGTTGCATTATGAAACCGGTTGCAGTGTAGTCAATCTGGTTTTATGATGCAACCTGAGATTCAGGGTCGGCAGTAAAGCTTCAAGCAAGGGAGGAGGAACATGGTTCGGCGGAAAAGTCTTGAAGGGGCGGAGTGTGCGGTCGCGAGGGCGTTGGACGTGATTGGTGACTGGTGGTCACTGCTCATCGTTCGCGACGCCCTGGGTGGCATGCGCCGGTTCGGTGAATTTCAGAAGAGCCTGGGCATGGCGAAGAACATCCTGGCGGCCCGGCTCCGCACCTTGGTAGCACAGGGGATCCTGGAGCTGGCGCCGGCCTCGGATGGAAGTGCGTATCAGGAATATGTTTTGACGCCTAAAGGGAAAGGGCTCTTCTATATTGCTGTCTCTTATACACATCTAGATGTGTATAAGAGACAGGACAATGGGGAGAGGACTACGCCTCTGAGCCCGAGGTAGACAGCCTGGTCATGGTGGACCGCGCATCCGGCCGGCCAGTCCAAAGGTTGGAGCTTCGTTCCGCGCAAGGCAAGGTGCTTGGCCCCGCCGATGTGGTCCTCGAGAAGGGTTCCGAGGTCAGGTCTGGAAAGTAAACGTGGCCGGCTTCAAAGGCAATCGGCCGAGCGCACGGCTTATGGATGTCCAAGGGCCTATCCGTTGCCGGCATGCTCCCCTCAAGTCCTCTCTTCCCGCCGATCTCAGAGGATCTCCTCCGACCGTTGCTCAGGCGTGTTGTGAGCCGCCGGCGCCTGGCGCTTCGCCAAAGAGAATCGCAGCCAGGCGAGAAAGCCGGCAAGAAGGGTTGGAACGCCGACGACAGCCGCAAGAGCCAGCCGTTGCCGCAATCGTACACGCGCGTGGTAAGCGTCGGGCACGGATTTGACGGAAAGGGAAATTGCAGGAACTTCGTGATAGCCGTCCCAGAAATTGGAATGGGTATCAGGGTGAAGTCCGTCCGCCATTCTTCTCGTCATGAACGCGGCTCGCGCCTTGTGCCAGGCCTCGGCATTCTCGCGGAGTTTCTTGTACATCGGCCTCAGTAACGTGTCATCCGAGACGAAGTCGGGGTAGCGAAGCATCGCTTTCAACGCCTCCCCCTTCGGAGCGTCCGGAAGCATCGATCCCTTGCCGGCGCCGATCAACTCCTCGCAACGCAGCCAGGCCAGGTAAGCCAACGTGTTGCGTCCGCCATCGCGCCCTCTTGGGTAACCGACGGAGTCGCGCTGAAGGGCAACGTTGAGGGCATAAAAGATATCGACGCTCTCCCAGGCGTTACCCAGCACGACCAGGCCCGCGAGTCCTCGTACGGCCTTGTCTGCTTCATTCGGGTCTGTCTCCACGCCGTAAATATCATCAAAACTCCAACCAAGGAGGTTCGGGAGTCCTTGCAGAGTCTTGGCGGGTGGCGGGGCGATGATCCAATCGATCGCAAGTAACTGGTATTTTTCACGGCCGAAGTGTGCGTCGGGGTTGATCTCAAGGGCCCGGGCAATTGCGTCGCGGGCGTTTTTCACTTCCTCGATCCTCGCTCGGTCACCCCCCTGCCTCACCCATCGATGAACCAAGAAGGTTCCCTGATTGGCGTAGTAGCGGTAGAGCTGTTCCTTGACGGCCGCTGACGTACCGCCAGTCTTTTGGAGTTGCTCCCGCTTTTTATTCATCCAGCCGATGGCTTCATCTCCCCGGCCCAGGCGGTCGCAGGCCACACCGGCATCGTCATAAGCGGACAGATCTTCCGGATGCTTCTCGAGGTGAGCGGCGACACGTTTCAGGCGCATCTCGTAATACAGCGGCGGATTCCTCTCGAACCGGCCACTGAGTACGGCAACGACCTCCGGCATTCCCTTGGCCTCGCTCGCGGGCGTATCCCGGTCCCACAAGCAAGCGTTGAGTACCAACGGCGCGCCAAGAATAAGCACCACAACAGCCACGGTGGCTTTCATGACCGAGACTCCAGGCCGGTGAGAGACCCCTCCATCCAGCATGACTCCACCGGGCGAGTCCAACAAGCGGGCCGCCGATGAAATGCTCCAAGAGATGGGGTTGCCGGTGCCGGCGGCCTCACTCGCGGAGAGGGGATTCCGGCGTGGAGCGAAGATTTCGCCTTGCGACCTTATGTCTGCATGAGCCGATATCGAAGCACCCGAGCGATCTGCCATCGAAGCTCGGTATCCACCGCACGCCGCCATTCGGGCTTGAACGCTTTTTGATTTGATCCCGCCATATCCACCTCAGCGCCAAATCGGCCTATGGCCTCAACGTAGGCGGCGCCCAAGCAGGCATTGTTGGGATTCTCCCTGATTCGGAACGCGGCCTGTGCAGCGCGGAGAGGTGCGAGGAATCGGCCAGGGTTTTCGCGGCCGTCAGCGTCAGCGGTCTCACACGCTGCCGCCGCGTCTGCCTTGGCCGCGGCAACCCGTCTTCCCGTTGCGTATTGCCTTAAGGTTTCAACGAGCTGCCGAGGGCGATGGTCAGCCGGGTATTCCCGTTCATAGTAGGGTAAGACGCGTTCGACACTGTCGCAGGCCAGGAGTTGACGGTCACGAGGCTTGAGTTTGCGGAACAACTCCGATCGGCAGCGGCTCCAGGTCCCAGTGTCGAGCGCCTTTCTCAAAACCTTGGAAATCGGGTCGCCTTGTTCCTCGAGCCAGTCGATGTATGCGATCCAGGCCTGATCATCGGCAGGATCGCATTCAACCGCGCGGAGCAAAGTCTCTTGGTCGGGCACCTGGCAACCTCCAAAAGCATGTGCACTCCCTCACGACGCTTCTCGTTCCGCGTGAGTGAAGCCCCAGATAAAGTCGAGTTGCGTGTATCGGCTCCGCCCGGCCGCGTCGAGAAATGCCTCTCGCCCAAGATCGCATCTTCCGCTCCTTGTGCGAAACCATTCGTCGAGCAACTCCCCTCGATTTGCCCACGACTCCCCTTGCGTCTCATTCGTCCGTCTACTATAAGAGACAAATGGCTAATCTAATGGATGGAGCAAGCAGTCAAATTGCCCGGCGTTTGCGTCTCGAACGTGACATGCGGGGCTGGTCTCTCGCGGAGTTGGCCGAGCGATCGGGCGTTTCCAAGGCGACGATCAGCAAGATCGAGCGGGAGGAGGTCAGCCCCACGGCGGTGATCTTGGTGCGCCTGGCAAACGCCTTCGACTTAACCCTCGCGGGGTTATTGCTGCGGGCGGAGGGGGAAGGGAAGCGACTCTCCCGAGCCGGCGAGCAACCGGTCTGGCGCGATCCGGCCACCGGGTATCTGCGCAAGCAGGTATTTTGCCGACCCGACCATCCGCTTGAAATCACGCGTGTCGAGATGCCGGCCGGGCAAAAGGTGATGCTTCCTGCCTCGTCCTATGCGCACATCCGCCAGGCAGTTTGGGTGCAGGCGGGGGAGTTGGTCATTGTTGAGGGGGGGGAAAGGCACGTGCTGAGCGCGGGGGATTGCCTGGGCTTTGGCCCACCGTCCGAGGTCATCTTCGCCAATGAAACAAAGATGGCCTGCACATATCTTGTTGTTCTGGCCCGGAGCTAGCTGCCATGCCGGAGGTTCGAATTGCTCCCTTGAGTCCCTCGCCGCAAACTTGCGCGGCCTTGAGTGAAATCCTGGTCGAAGTCGTGGCAAACGGGGGCTCGGTAAGCTTCATGCATCCGCTGAGTCTTGAGGTTGCGGAGAGCTTCTGGGAGGCCTCGCTGGCCGCCGCGGCTCGCGGAGAACGCGTGGTTTTGGGGGCCTTCGACGACGAGAGCCTGGTCGGAACGGTGACGCTTCTACTCAACTGTCCCCCCAACCAACCGCATCGAGCCGAGATCGCCAAACTGATGACCCGCGTGAGCCATCGCGGCCGAGGTATTGCGAGAGCGCTGATGCAGGCCGCCGAGCGAATGGCCGTCGAACAAACGCGAACCCTCCTGGTTCTCGACACCGCGACCGAGGGAGGAGCCTCTATGCTTTACGAAGGGCTGGGATACACGTTGGTTGGCGAGATTCCCGACTACGCCCTGAAGCCCCATGGCGGATTGACGGGAACCAAGATCTACTGGAAACGTCCCGGCGAAGAAGTTTTGCCCTCCTCCCAGAACATCCATTCTCAGGGCAGTTGACCTCGCCGCCATTTTTCGACGGTCGGGCCGCGAGCCTATGTGCTCATGTCGGGATGAATGGCGGTCAAGTTTCGTCCTCCTTGAAATCACGATCGAACTCGGCCTGGAGTCTCGGGCTTTTCCGTTCGTGGACGAGTCGCGCGAGCCGTTCGAGCAGATGAGGGTCGTACTTGAAGATCTTGAGCGCTGACACGGCAGCGATCGCCGATGGTTCCGGTTCCGACGCGACGAGTTCCATCAAAAAGTCGTTCGCTGCGGGCCGGCGGAGGATGGCGATCGCGAGAAGAATATGCGGGCTCAGTTCGTCGGAGTGTGACTGGTGCCAACATTCCTTCAGCGGGTCCAGTGCTTCCGGCAACCTCGACTTACCCAGAGCCATGGCCGCCGCCTCGCAAGCGGCGGGGTCACTTGGATCGAGGAACTCGGTGACGACCGGGAGGTTCACGCGGGGATCAACCATCAAGAGGGCACCAAGACATTCGGAAAGAACGTCGGGGTCTTTGTCGCCGAGGCGGACCTTGAGGCGAAGGACCAAGCCCGCGCTCTCTGTGCCAACGACCCCGAGTCCCAACGCCGCCGCGATCCGCACATCTTTCGCGGGATCGACTATTGCATCGACGAGCAGGGGCAACGCATTCGATCCTTCGACCCGCGCCAGCGCGACGATGGCCGCTGCGCGCAAAGGCGGGGCGGAATCCTCAGTTCCACCCCACACGGGCTCAAGTTGCACATGCCTGGACGCTTTCAGGAAGATGCCCGGCTTTGGGTGCTCCATTTTGTCGAGAGCCTGGACGACCGCGATCTTGGCGCGGCATAGCTTGTCGTCCTTGAGCGGATTGGCCATGAATCGATCAAAGGCCGCCTCCAGCTCATTGGCAAGTTCGACGAGTGCATTTTCGCCGACGATCGCGGCGGCCGCCGCGACGACCAAGTTCGACCGGTCACCGATTCGTTTCCGCAACTCCGACTTCTGCTCCGGGGTGAGCGATTGTCCCCGGAGCACTCGGATCGCCGCTAGCTTGTCATCGAGCGATTCGCGGGGTGCCATGCACCACTCCGGAGCCTAAGGAAGAAGGTGGATTCCGCAAACAACATCATATCCCCGACCCCGATTTCGCAAGCAGGCAAAGGAAAGAGCGGGTTGCAAACTGACGCAGCGCGGGCTTGCGTCTTGGTAAGTTAGCCGATCGCGTAGTCCTGTTGGCTTGCCATCAGTGCCAATTCAGCCGGCCGTCGCTATGGAAGTCAGCCCTTTGTTGCGAGCTACCGAGCGCTAGGATTTATCCCACCGCTTGGATCTTCTCGAGCCGCTTGGATTGCCATGCGCAAGCGGCGGATATGATGCAAAATAGGATAGCATCAATAGGAATTTACTCCTCGGAACGGAAAAAATTGCGCTAAGTTCTCGATGCCAAACAGGAATTGATACACGCGATGCTCATCGATCCGATTCCCACATGGCAGTCTTTTTGCTTCGATTCCTAGCATCCTCATTTCGCGCCGGCATCCTTTGGCTTCAGCTTCGCTTTGAGCAGTTCCTCAAGTTCAGGCCGGCCCCGGAGGGGTTTGAGGTCGGGGTCCTCGGACGCTTGCTTCCACAGCGAGAATCCCGAAACATCGGCGCGGCGAATGGCCTCCATCGCTTGATCGGAAAGAGACTTGGTCACTTTCGGGTCCTTGCTCCTCGCCGCCTGCAGGCATAGCACACACGCGATGTTGTAGTGGTTCAAGCCGAGCGCACGTCGATGGTAGGTAACGGATGGATTTTCCCGCATGAGACGTTCGTTAATCTCCAGGGCCCTGCCGAGTGATTTTAGGGCCAGGTCGAATTGGTCGTTGCGTGCATGGTTGGTTGCGGTGGTGTTGTGGGTTTGAGCCAGAGCGCTTTGGAAGTTTGTCACCGTTGGGTGCTCCCTTACCAATTGCTCGCCGATCTCCCGGGCGCGGTCCAACGACTTCCGCGACAGCTCGATTTGGCCGGCGTCGAACTGAAAGCCGGCAATGCTGTTGTAGGTCACGGCGAGATCGGCCTGATACCCGATTACGGAGGGATAGTCTTTCGCCATACGCTGACAAATATCCATCGCCTGGTTATACGTCTTGAGCGCCAGGTCGAGCTGGCCCGTGTCATGTTGGAGAAGGCCGATTTCCCTGAGCGTGTTGGCGAGTCCGATCCGGTAGTTTGGTTCGGACGATTTGTCGGCAATCAAACGCTCTTGGATCTGGCGAGAGCGGTCGTATGAGGCAAGTGCCAGATCAAGCTTTTGCATATCCATGTAGAGATGTCCGATGCTATCGTGGTTGTAGGCGAGGCCCACCTGGTAGAGCGTATTCGCCGGGTTGTCGCGTGCCAATCGGTCCCGGATTTTCAGCGCCTCGCCGAGTGACTTCATCGCCATGTCGGCCTGGCCGGTGCTGCTCTGCAAGACGCCGAGGTTGTTATAGCTGTTGGAGAGATACCACTGATACTTCTGCACCGACGGGTTCTCTCGCACGAGTCGCTCTCGAATCTCCAGCGCGCGGCGATGCGACGCGAACGCCTGGTCCGTTTGACCGGTCGCGCCTTGGATAATGCCCATTTCCCCGAGAGTCAATGCGAAATTCGCCGCGTGCTCGGGCACTGACGGGTGCTCTCGCATCAAACGCTCGCGAATGTTCAAGGTTTCATGATAGGCCTTCAAGGCGCCGTCCTTGTTGCCGATCATCCCCGTTGTCGCCGCAAGCGAAGCGCACGCGGCCGCCAGCCGTGTCAGCGATTCGGGTCGCGAGTCACCGTCGGCCTGGAGGAGTTCGCGGAGTCGTTCCGAAAACCGGAGCGGCTCTTTCAACAAGGTGTCGCGAAGCGGCTTGAGGTTGGGGCTGTTCTTGAGTTCGGGGTTCTCGATCACCGCCGTCTCGAACTTCTTGATCGCATCAACCGCCATCGTCTCGCGGACCTCCGCGCGGGCACGGTCGCGATCCGCCGCTTCGGTCGCCTTCCGCTGAGCGATCAGCGCGGCCTGCTCGGCGGTCAGGGCTTTGCGGACGACGAAGAAGGCCGTCATCGACACCGCGCTGATCGCCACCAACGCCGCCGCCGCCGCGAGCGTGGCCGACTTGTGCCGACGAGTCCACCGTGCCACTCGGGCGGCCAACGTCTCGGGATGCGCCGAGACCCGCTCGTCCGCGAGCCAGTGTTCCAGGTCTTCCGCTAGCGCGCGGGCGGTGGGATAGCGCTCGGCAGCGTCGACCTTCATCGCTTTGAGGCAGATGGATTCAAGCGGGCGGGGAATGCGTGGATCAATTCGCCGGGGGAGCGGGAACGCGCCGCGAGGAACTTGCGCCACCACGTCCTGGGGCCGCCCCTCATAGGGCGGCTGGCCGGCAAGCAGGGCGTAGAGCGTCGCGCCCAGGCTGTACACGTCGCTCGCCGGCCCGAGATCATCGAGCCGCCCCAGCGCCTGCTCCGGACTCATGAACGCCGGCGTGCCGACGACCCGTCCCGCCTCGGTCTTGGTCGAGCCGGAGGTCGACGCTGGTCGCAACGATGGCTCGTCACTGACGGCGTCGGGGGCATCCACCAATTTGGCCAGGCCCCAGTCGACCACGAGCGTTTCGCCATAGTCGCCCAGCATGATGTTGCCGGGCTTGAGGTCGCGGTGGAGCACGCCGCGACTGTGCGCGTAGGCAATCGCATTGCAGACATCAAGGAACCGCCCGAGGAGCTTCCGGAGCGACACCTCGCGCTCGCCAGGATCGCGCGTGGGATCGGAATCCGCATCGCGGAAACGTTTAATCGCATCTTGAAGATTATCGCCGCGGATGAACCGCATCGCATAGAACGGGCGGCCGGTCTGGTCGTGCCCCAGGCTGTACACCGGGACGATCCCAGGATGTTCAAGCCCGCCGGTGATCTCGGCCTCGAACTCGAAGCGGACGCGGCTCTCAGGATGGTCGGCGTGCTGATCCTGGATCTCCTTGAACGCGACCTCGCGGCCAAGCTCCTTGTCGAGCGCCACCGACACCTGGCCAAGCCCGCCCCGCGCGTGAAAGCGAAGGACACGGAACCGCGACCCGAGAAGTTCCGAGGCAGTTGATGCTCGCGTCGCGTATTCGTCCCGCTCATCCACGCCGCGGAAGGGGACGTGACCAAGACTCGCCGTGACGTCGGGGTCCGCTAGCTTGGTAAGTGCCTCTCGCGCAGACTCGATGGAACTGAGCGCCGCGAGACCACGCGCGGCGTCACCGCCGAAGCGGGCGAGATGTTTCGCGACGAGTGCTTCGAGAAATCGGGCGGAGTCGTCATTCAGCGCATTGCGGTCCTTCAAGACCTGAACGAGCGAGCGTGAACGATCCTCAGACCACCTAGGAAACGCCGCGAGCAAGTCAGCCTGGTCGATGAAATGATTTTGAAGAGCGACCAGCCCGAGGAGTAAGTTGAAGTCAGCGGCTGTAGACATCGGGGAACTCCGGTGTCGTGGGAGGTGCGGGAGAGGAAGAAGTGATGCGTATATCGCCGCATGGCGTGAACTTAAGCCGCAACGTCTTGGCCTGTCAAGCGGTTGCGCAGAACTTTCGTGGCCTGTCTTATTGCTTTAGATGTCTGTATATGATAATATTTAGCCCGGGGCATGATGACAGGTAGAAGGTCGCTGGAGATGGCGGCTTCGGCGGGTGGGGGCACTCCTCGAAACGAAAAAAGCACGCTGCGGGTTCAGGAGTAGGCGCAGAGGGCGTCTCCTCGTTCCTGTTCCCGTGTTGAGGTACTTGGGGTTCGAATCAGCATTGAGCGTGGGGAACCGATACGAGGAACCGAAGGCCGTCGGCCGAGGCCCGCGCCAGGGGATTTGAGCAGCCGGGCGTTCGCCTTGGCGATGGTCTCGGCGCGGATGTCGTTCTGCTGTACCCGAGAGAGCCTGCCGCGGGTTGGGCGACCTCCAGATCCGACTTTGGGTCGCATCGATTATGCAATCCCTCCCACGACTCGCAGAAAGTTGGCGGGCCTGCCCTTCCTCAGCCCTAATAGAAGTTGGAGCACGATCGTTCGAGTAGGTGCAGGTCTATGGCGATCAAAGCGTTGGGGGCCGCCCTGAGCTACCTCAATCAACTCTTCGTTCAGGGAACGGTCTCAGGGCTCCCCGACGACGAGTTGCTCGATCGGTTCTTGGCGACGCGCGACGGCACCGCCTTCGAGGCCCTGATGGCCCGCCACGGGCCGATGGTCCTGAAGGTCTGCCGGGCCGTCCTGCGCAACCCGAGCGATGCGGAGGACGCGTTCCAGGCGACTTTCCTGGTCCTGGTCAAGAAGGCCCGCAGCCTCCGGGGTCACGCGAACCTGGGGGGATGGCTGCATCTGGTCGCCTACCGGGTCGCGATCCAGGCCAACGCCGCCGCGGCCCGGCGCCGCGTGCAGGAAAGGAGGGCGGGCGAGATGTGTGCTGTAACCTCGTCTGACGAGCCCGTTATCCCGGATGAGCTCTTGCCGGCGCTCCACGAAGAGATCGCCCGGTTGCCGGAGAGACTCCGGTTGGCCGTCGTGCTCTGCGACCTGCAAGGGGTCCCCCAAGTCCAGGCCGCCGAGTCGCTGCGATGGAGCTCGCGCACTTTGCAACGTCGGCTGGCCGAGGGGCGCGGGCGGCTCAAGACCCGGCTCGACCGTCGGGGCCTGGGATGCGGCGGAGTGGTCCTGGCGGCCGCGCGCATCTGCGATGCGGGGACGGTCGTCCCGCCGGCCTGGCAAGAATCGACCCTCCGCGCGGCCTTGGATCTCGTCAATTCGACCGCGGGAGCCGGAGCCGTATCGGCCGCGGCCCAGTCCTTATCCCACGAGGTAATCAAAATGATGTTCGTCCGGAGGTTGACGTTCGCCGCGGCTGCCTTGCTAGGCGTAAGCCTGGTAGCCTGGGCCGCCTCGGCCGCCTTGGTCCCGCGGGGCGATGAGCCTCCCAGGACGCCGGCAGACGCCGCGCAGCGGCCTGCGCCCCAGCCCGCGGCCGATGCCAAGCGGCGTGATGAGGATGGGACCTTCCCGATTCACGGCCGGGTGTTCAGCCCCGACGGCAAACCGGTAGCTGGCGCCGGGGTCTACGTGCGTCCCTATGTCGAACCTGGTTGGAGCGACAACGACCCTATGGCCGCGCGGCAGAAAGGACGCGTCGCGTCGACGGACGCAGACGGCCGATTCCATTTCGACCTGGATAAGGGTGCGAGCGATGGCTCGTACTGGAGGGGCGTGACGGGTTGGCACAAGGCTCAGATCGCGGTCGCCGTACCGGGACTCGCACCGGTCTGGGTCGAGGCCGGCGACATGGTCAAGCAGGGCGAGAAGTCGCTGCGGCTGGTCCGGGACGATGTGCCCGTCTGCGGGCGGGTCCTGGATTCGCAAGGCCGTCCCGTCGCCGGAGTGGTCGTACGGGTCAGGGCCATCTGGGAGATCAACGACGGGACCGACCTCGACGCCATGCTGGCCTCGGGCGCGGTGGATGAAGGGAACATGCTTCGGATCGCGCACCGGTATGGTGACTCCCTCGGTGAATCGACCCCGGTGTGGCGAGCGGATCCCACTCCCCTATGGCCCGGGGGTCGGAACACCTGGACCACCGGCGCCGACGGTGGTTTCGAGGTGCAGGGAATCGGGCGTGACCGCATCGCCCGGCTGGAATTTCACGGCGGCGGCGTGGCGGACGGCACGCTCGACGTGATGGCCCGCCCCGCGAAGGCGCCGCCCAGGGCCCGGCCGCTGCCCAACCTACGCCGAGAGGTGGCGATGAAGGCCCGGAATGCCGCGTTCAACGGCCTCTACCCTCAGGGTACGCAACTGGTGGGCGCGACCTTCGACTATATCGCCGGCCCGGCCAAGCCGATCGTCGGCGTGGTCCGCCTGAAGGGGTCCGGCAAGCCGGTCGAAGGCGCCATCGTCCGGGGTGCCGACCCGGGGACGCATACCGCCGTCACCGCCCGCACCGACGCCGCGGGCCGCTTTCGCCTCGATGGGGTACCGAAGGGAGAATTTTACCAAATCCAGGTCAACCCGAGGCAAGGGATCGACGCGTTCCTCCGCTGCTGGGAGGTCATCAATGACACGGAGGGACTCAAGCCGATCGAGATGACGATCGAGGTGCCTCCGGGGGTGATCGTGATCGGTCGGTTGGTCGACAAGGCAACGGGCCGGGTGGTTCCACCAGGAAATGTCAAATACACCAAGGCGCCGGATAACGTGGCCGCCGGAGACGCCCTCGGTTTTTCCCGACTGGCCGACTCGAGGTTCGGGCTCACGGTCCCGCCCGGCCGCGGGATGATCGCGGGCGCCTCGGCCGTCGAAGGGGCGGTTGACCCGTACGTCGCCGCCCGCCTGAAGCCGGCTGACCGGAGAGACAACACGCTCGAAGACAGGCGATATACGTTTGATCTCGTCGGCTCTCACGCCTATCGATTCATCGACGTCCCGGCCGGCTCGGGGCCGCTGACTGTGGACCTCGAGCTGGCTCGCGGTCCGAGCCGCATGGGACGGCTCATCGGCCCCGACGGGCAACGCGTTGTCGGCGCCGATGCTTACGGCCTCAGTGCCCGCGACTGGGCGGGGACCGTGAGCTCCCGACCGCTCGACGCTGATACTTTCGAGGTCGCGGGCCTGGAGTCGGGCCACCCCCGGTTGCTCGTCTTCACGCACAAGGCCCGCAAGCTCGTCGGCGCGGCCGTGCTCAAGGACGAGGACCTGAAGTCCAACACCCCGTTGGAGGTCAAGCTCGTCCCCGCGGGCGCAATCACGGGCCGGCTCATCGACGAGGACGGCCTGCCCTGGGCGGGAGCGATGCTCCGCGTCTGGATGACCGACCCGGGCGGTTCCCCAAGCCACGGATGTTCCTTCGGCGAGGAGGTCACCGCAGACGCCCAGGGTCGCTTCCAGGTCGACGCGTTCGCGCCGGGTGTGGAGCTGGAGGTGTCGATCCGAGTCCCGGATCGCGGGAACGTCCCACTTGATGGCGGCGATGCCCTCCGTAAGCCCGCTCTGAAACCGGGCGAGCTCCGTGACCTGGGCGACGTGAAGGTCAAGGAAATCTCCAGGCAATGACCGCTCGGGAGGGAAGAAGCCGATGCGATCGCTCACCATGAGACCGAGATCGGGTGCCCTCTGGGCGCCTTATGTCCCTGACGAGGCCATGCCCTGGGACCTGCGGCGGGTCGTCCATCTGCACCGTCGGGCCGGCTTCGCCGCCACCTGGGAGGAACTCCAGCGCGATTTGAAGGACGGCCCCGAGGCGTCGATCAAGCGGCTCCTGGAGGGGAAGTCCCGATCCTGCGGCATCCCCGCGGATTTCGCCGCGTTCGCCGACCGCCTGGCCGACCGGGCGCTGGCCGCGCCCGACTCCAGTCGCCTCAAGGGTTGGTGGGTCTACCGCATGCTCTTCGGCCCGGATCCGCTCGCCGAGCGCCTGACGCTGATGTGGCATGGCCACTTCGCCACCAGCAACTTCAAGGTCAATAACCTATCCCTGATGCGACGGCAGAACGAGACCTGTCTCTTATACACATCTAGATGTGTATAAGAGACAGGACCAAGGGGCATCCCAACGAAAACCTCGCCCGCGAGCTGATGGAGCTGTTCACGCTCGGGATTGGTCCCTATTCCGAGGGCGACGTCAAGGAGGCCGCCCGCGCGCTGACGGGCTGGAGGCTCGTGGGCGACGAGGCGCGATTCGTCCCGAGCCGACACGACGCGGGCACGAAGACCATCCTGGGCCAAACCGGCGCCTTCGACGCCGATGGTCTGGCCGCGCTGCTCCTCGAGCATCCCGCCACGTCCCGCCGGCTGGCCTGGCGCCTCTGCCATGAGTTCCTCGGCGAGGGCGCGGTCGAGCCCGAAGCCCTGGGCGCACTCGCCGAGGGCCTGCGGGCGCACGACCTCGATGTCGGATGGGGCGTGGCGACGATCCTCCGCTCACGGCTCTACTTCGACTCGGCCACTCTGGGCCGCCGCGTCGCGAGCCCGATCGAGTTCGCCGTCGGCGCCGTCCGGGCGCTGGAGCTCTTCGACCCTTCGCCGAGCACTCCGGTGCTGGCCGACTGGTGTGGGCGATTGGGTCAGGACCTCTTCTATCCGCCCAACGTCGGCGGCTGGCCCGGCGGGCGGGCCTGGATCACGACACGCTCGGCGATCGGACGGGCGAACCTTGCCGCGGCCCTGGTCGCTGGCGAGTCGGTCGGCCTGGGCACTCCGTTCGATCCGATCGCCCTGGCGGAGCGCCATGGCCAGCGGCGCAACCCGGCGTTCCTCGCGCAATTGCTTTTCGGTATCGATAGCCCCAAGGTCCCCCTCGATGAGCCGGGAGCGGCCCGGCAGGCGTTGACCCGACTACTGGCCTCGCCCGAGGCGCAACGCATCTGACCCGCATTCCTGGGAGATGAGACCGTGGAGACACGAAGACGATTCCTCGCCCGCGGCCTGCGGGATTCTTCCCTGATCGCGCTGGCGCCCACACTGCCTGGTTTCCTGGCCCGCACGGCGCGCGCCGCCGGCCCGGAGAAAGACGGCCGCATCCTGGTCGTCGTGCAGCTCGATGGCGGCAACGACGGCATCAACACGGTCGTCCCCTTCAAGGACGACGGATACGCGAAGTACCGCAAGACTCTCCGACTGCCCGAGAAGCGGCTGATCAAGGTCAACGGCGAGGTCGGCCTGCACCCCGCGATGGCCGCCGCGGGCAAGCTGCTGGAATCAGGCCGGTTGGCCATCGTCCCGGGGGTGGGCTATCCCAACCCGAATCGCTCGCACTTTCGTAGCATGGCGATCTGGCAATCAGCCCGGCTCAACGAGCAGGACCACGCGGGGCCGGGCTGGGTCGGCCGTGGCCTCGACGCATGCCCGCCGACTCGCGACGGCGCCCCGGCCGCGCTCCTGATCGGGGCCGACGACCCGCCGTCGGCCATCCGCGGCCGGCGATCGGTCAGCGCCGCGCTCGACCGGCTCGACGACTATGCCTTGATCGAAAAGGGGGCCGAGTCCCGACCGATCGGCTTGGACGCCGCTGGTGACGACCTGGGGCAGTTCCTCCGCCGCAGCCTGCTGGACGCCTACACGACCGCGGACCGTCTCGAAGCCATCGCCGGGGCCCGCAACGACGCATCTTATCCCGAGTCGGAGCTCGCCCGTAGGCTGAAGCTGACGGCGCGGCTGATCAAGGCCGGACTGGGCACGCGCGTCTATTACCTCGAGCAGGGCGGCTATGACACCCATGGATACCAGATCCCGCAGCACGCCCTGTTGCTGGAGGAGCTCTCGGGCTCGCTCCGGGCGTTTCTCGATGACCTGGCTGTGGCGCGACTGGCCGACAGGGTCCTGGTGCTGGTCTTCAGCGAGTTTGGCCGGCGCGTTGCCGAAAACGGATCCAAGGGGACCGACCATGGGACGTCCGGCCCAGTCCTCCTGACCGGCCCACGAGTCCGGCCGGGGCTGCACGGGACCTACCCAAGCCTCACCGATCTGGTCGACGGCGACCTGAAGATGACGGTGGACTTCCGCCGCGTCTACGCCACCGTCCTGGAGAGTTGGCTTGGCCTGGCGTCGAAGGAGGCCCTGGGCGGCGACTTCGAACCCCTGCCGCTGTTCCATGGCTGATTCCGATCCCTGGAATGTCGACGAACCCGATCATCCAGCGGCGATTGGGTCCTTATTCCACTTTTCTGTTCCATTGCGACTCATGCCTCGACTTTGAGGACTGACCGATGGGGAATCAATGGGACCAGATGGAATGGAGATGGTCCGGCTCGGCGCTGGTGTGTCCTTGGCTATGGCCGGGAAAGCCCGAGGATTGCAGGTCGTATAACGCTTGCTCGAGGCCTAGAAGACGCCTATTCTGGTGATTGTAAGCGGTCGTCTCCCGTTATCATCAAGATGACGCCAAAGACATCAGGCATTGAAAGCTGAGGTATATAAAATATGAGTTGTTACTCGAACGTCGAGTTCACCTTCGCCGACAAGCCGCCCGACTTCAAGGCGGTTCTTGAGCGGGCCCGGCAATATCTGGAGACTCAAAAAGACAAGTATTCTTCTCCTGAGTTCGTCCTGGACCAGTTGCGGAGCGCGCTTCAGGAGGAGAAAGGGGATTTCAAAGGGCTTTGGTCTGATGATATCGAGAGCCTGATGGAGTATGTATCCGCCGGTTTTCCCGGCGTTGCCTTCTTCGTCCGCGGCATGGGCGAAGAATATCCTGATGTCTGGCTCCGTTTATTCCAAGACGGGAAGATCCTATTCCGGGCCGGGCCATTCGAAGAGGAACTCGATTCCGCCCTGAGCGAAGACGGCGACGACTAGAGCCTGAAGCTCTTGACGGAACTCGCAGGGGTTGCCGTGGTGTGAACTCTCTTTGCTGCCGCGGGCTACGAAGGCCTCAGTCAACGTGAGCGGCCGTGCTCATGGCAAGAGCCCCGCGTTCAGTTCGCGATCGATGTCGCGCGCTCCGTGCAAAACGCGGACAATCTCGATGCCGTCCTCGATCGGACGATAGAAGACGAGGTGGTTTTCAAAACCGTGGATGCGAGAGACGCGTAGTTCCGCGAGCCGGCGCTCGGGAGATCGCCATCGCTCACCCACGCCGGGCATGCCGGCCAGGTGCTCGAAGGTTGCCGCCGCTGCATCGTAGTACCGCAAGGCTGTTTCCAGGCTCGCTTCTCGAGCAAGATAATCAGCCTGTTCATCCAGGTCGCGGTCGGCGGACGGGAGGATGTGAACCCGGGGCGTCATTGCGGGGTGCGAGCCTTACTCATCCGCTCGGAGAGCTTTCGCTTCTTTTCGTCCCAATACTCCTTCGTGACCGCGACCGGTTCGCCCGAGTCCAGGCCCTCAAGTAAGAGGGCATCAATCCGTTCCTCAACCCGGCGCTTCTGGTCCGCTCGGATCAATTCGCGCACATATTCGCTGGCACTGCTGTATCCCCCCTCCGACACTCGCTCCTGAACGAAGAGCTTCATCGACTCGGGGAGAGCGATATTCATGGTCTCCATGGGCAGTCCTCCTTAGCATCCTCAGACTATCACTGTTGGCAATTCTTGTCAATCCACTGCCAACGCGTCGAAAGCGACCGGATCGTATGAGCAATGGCAGGCTAAGTTGGGCCATGACACAATACAGGTACTCCTGCCGGGCATACTCACCTCGGCCAGATGACCGTGAGATCGGGTCTTCTCGAGGACGTAGATGTTTACGCGATGGCTGTTATTCCATATCGCGAGCGGCCAGGCATTCTTCTCAGGCGCGGTCTGCATGATCATCGCGGTTGGTTTGACGGCCTGGAAGCAGGGGCGAGTCATACGCGCAAGTCGGAACGCGCTCGCCTGTCTTGGAGGCCTCTCCGTTGTTGTCTCCGCAACACCGCTATCCCCCTGGTTCTATTTCCTCCTGCTCCTTGCATCACTGCTCGGGTTGGCGAAAACAGCGTTTGATGAGCGGAGCTCGGGCTGGCCTGCTTTGGGCTTACGGGGTGCTGTGATTCTGGTTTGGGTCGCGGCGATGCTTGCGGAGCTTCCTTACCACCGATTGCCAAGGCTTCCTCAGCTCGGCCGTCCGGTTCTCGGTGTCATCGGTGACTCGATCACGGCGGGGATGGGGGAGCAAAAGTCGGTGACATGGCCTCGACTCTTTGCGGACCGCCACGGTGTCGTGGTTCACGACCATTCTTTACCAGGGGCCAACGTCGCCTCCGCGTTGCCGCAGGCGGCCTCCACGTCCCCTGACGAGCGGCTTGTCTTGCTGGAGATCGGTGGCAATGACATCCTGGGGGAAACTACCACCGCAAGGTTTGAGGCGGGCCTCGTGAGGCTGCTGTCGGAGGTCTGCCGTCCAGGCCGCGTTGTTGTTATGCTGGAATTGCCGCTGCCACCGACTTACAACGCCTATGGCCGTATTCAGCGCCGCCTGGCTCGACGATACAACGTCTTCCTGGCGCCCAAAGGAGTTCTGCTCGGTGTCCTCCAACAGCGGGGAGCAACTCTGGACACCATTCATCTCACGCGAGAAGGGCACCAGCGCATGGCCGACGCCATCTGGAATGTTGTGCGGACTGCATACCAAGATGAGATTGATCTTTAGCAAATATCCCGTGGCGTCCACCGCTGAATTTATTGACGTGACGGGAATCAAACATCGAAACCAATCGAGTTTGGATGTCATGCACTTGGAGCAATTTTCATGTCGACCAACCTCGAGGATGATCCAGACTTCAACGACGTTCCTTCCAAGCCGCGATCCGTACGAAAATTCAGGCTCGCTGAATTTCTCGTTGTTTTGGGCAGCATCGCGCTCCTAATTGCACTACTCATGCCGGCAACGCGTAGCGCAAGGCCCGCGGCCTACCGCGCCCAATGTATCAATCATCTCAAACAAATTGCCTTGGCTCTTCGCAACTATGAGTCTGTTTACAAATCATTGCCTCCAGCATACACCGTGGACTCAAAAGGCAGACCTTTGCATAGCTGGCGCACACTGATCCTACCCTTTCTTGAACAGGAATTGCTTTATCAGACCATTGATCTGACCAAGCCCTGGAATGATCCGGCGAACGCCAAGGCCCTTGAGACTTCACCGCCTGGCCTTCGCTGTCCTGTGATGGCGAATGATCCCGCCAATACGACGACTTACCTGGCGATCGTCGCTCCCAATAGCTGCTGGCCCGGAAAAGAGCCCCGACGTCTGGCAGAGATCACGGACGATCAGGGGTTGACTCTCATGGTGATCGAAGGCGGCGACGAAAATGCCGTTCCCTGGATGGCACCGGTGGACGCTGATGAATCCTTGGTGATGAGCCTGGGAGACACGACGAAATTTCATCACCCGGGCGGCATGAACGCGGCCTTCGTCGATGGGGGCGTGAGGTTTCTGAAAGCCAAGACTCTGCTCTCACACCGACGAGCGCTAATATCGATTTCTGGAAATGACAATAAGGTGGTCGAAGACTGGCAATAGGGCCGACTCTTGTAGCAATTTGGAACGGAAAATAGATTTGCGAAAGATTGATTGCGCGAGACATCTCGGTAAGCATAGCCACGGGCCACGCTTCGTCACAAGGGTATTGGGGCGGGTTCGCCGGTGTCTGGGCAGCTCTCGAAGCAAGTTCGATGGACCCACACGCCGAGTCCGACACTCAGCCCACTCGCCCATCTCGGGTGAAGGCTAGCGGGAAGTCGTTCCTCGCCGGATACCCGCGCGCCGCAGATCGGGCAGCACTCCGACTCTCGCCACACCCGGTCCCAGAACTGGGAAGGGTCTTGAGATATTGTGCATGAAGCTGGCTCGCCGAAACGGCCCAGTGCATTGCCGCTAAGGCAGGCCTTTGGCGGCGACCACAGGCGGCGATGTGGCATCGCTCTCCAGCTACGATCCCACTCCTCGCGATCCTCGCCGCTCAGTGAGTCGTCCTTTGGATCGGACACGGCTCGCCTCTTCTTTCGAGCACGCAACGGATAGACGAGAGCCAGCCTGGGCGGGACAATGGCGATTACCCACGGCCTGACATTACGAGCGGAGCCGGCCCCCGATGACATCCTCGCATCCAACACCCGCCCCGTGCCAGTGGTTGCCGTGGCTTCAAATGGTAAGCCGAACGATGTCGTGGAAATCGAACCTCGAAACAAACGGAGTTCAGGCCCGGTGAATTCGGAGTGATATTTATGTCAACCCATTTCGCAAACGACCCAGATTTCAGCGATATTTCCCCAAAGCCGCGATCACCACGAAAATTCAGGCTTATCAAACCTCTCTTTGCCCTGGGCGCCTTCTCGCTTCTGATCGCACTCTTCTTGCCGGCATCTCGAAGCTCAAGACCTGCAGGATATCGTACCCAATGCTCCAACAACCTCAGACAGATTGCCCTAGCTCTCTTGATGTATGAGCAAGCCTATAAATCTTTGCCGCCAGCATGCACTGTGGACGCAAGAGGCAGGCGCCTTCATAGCTGGCGCACGCTGATTCTGCCTTATCTAGAAAAACAATCGCTTTACCAGGCGATCGATCTCGCCAAACCCTGGAACGATCCCGCGAACGCCAAGGCGTTTGAAACTCCTCTTCCTATTTTTCGCTGCCCCATGGCACGCGGGCCTAGAAATACCACGACCTACCTGGCGGTTGTCGCTCCCAATAGCTGCTGGTGGGCAAGGGAACCCCAACGTTTGGCAGAGATCACGGACGATCATGGATTGACTCTCACGGTGATCGAAGCCGGCGACGAAAATGCCGTCCCTTGGATGGCGCCAGTGGACGCCGACGAATCCTTGATGATGAGCCTCGGATCCACGACGAAATCTCACCACGCGGGTGGCATGAACACGGCTTTTGTCGATGCCGGCGTGAGGTTTCTCGACGCCGAGACTTCGCTCACGCGACGGCGAGCATTGATATCGATTTCTGGAAATGACGATGCAATTGCCGAGAAATGGTAATGGGCCTGGATCTTGTAACAACGGCAGGCCGTACAACCACATCGACTTTAATGAACCAGCATGTCTCGCTGCGGATGTGCCGCTTGGTTTCGTGGCCGATCTCGCTCGACAGGCCCTGATTTCCCCCTTGCCCGCTCGCGCAACTCGAAAGCCGTGATTGGTATGACCCAACTCATCCACGTCGCCAGGGGATCGATCCATGGCGCGTTCAGCTCGGCGACAGTTGCCAGGCCGCCGATCAGCCTGAGCACAACGGCGGAGCATAGCAAGAGATAGCATCGCCACATCCAGCGACGATGATCCACGAAGCGGCCCCGCATGGCCGACCGGGTGCCGAGTGAGATGCAGGCCGCCGTAGCGATTGCCAGAGTTGCTAACGAGGCCGCGGCAATGGGACCTGCCGCGGTATGGCTGGCCATAGCCAATCCGCTGGGCGTCACCAGCAGCAAGACGCACGCGACCTGAAGCCGGCCGAGATAACGATGCCACCTCGGAAAGTGTGAGCGAAACCGCTCGCTGACCAGAACCAGCCCCAAGATCAGGGAAACAGGACCTGAGAAGATGTGCGTGTAAAACGCCCATTCGTAGACGCCGAAGAACGAGTGCTCCCGGCCATGCAAGAAGTCCGACTGAAAGTTGGGAGGTAGGTAATCGCCATAATTGGAGATCACGCTACCCGTGACCTTGAGTATCAAGACCCCTGCCAGGAGGGTCAGAATGCGCTCAGGTAACGTGGGATGGTGTGGACGCATAAAAGATGTCGTGATTTCGACCCTTATCGACGCAAGGAACCGACCCGTGCCGTCCGCCCCTTTTGAGTTGGGGGAATCAACGGCATCGGTTCCTGGCCGACAAACGTGATCGAGGTCCTCCGGGGCGCCGTGGGCCACGCCTCCTTTGAGCTTAGTGTTGGTTCGGGCTGGCTCGCTACGGGTAAGCCGTGATCGGCCAGTCGAACGCGGGGAGTTGCTCGAGTTCGGCTTAGGTGGCCAGCTCACTTCGGGCGTCTTGGCGCAAGAAAAAACCGCATGCCCAGGCGAGTTACCTCACCCGAACATGCGGCGGGGGGGATCAACGTAGAGCTAACGGCTTAGCCGAAGAGCCGTCCGAAGCGTCCTCGGAGCGAGGCGAGAGCCGCGTCGTGGACCTTGTGCTTCTTCGAGTTGCTCAGCAGAGAGGCCAGCAGGTTGTGCTTGGCGGCGAGCTGCTGATTGGGCCGCACGTTGGTTGGGGTTGTTGTGGTGGCCGTGTGAGTGGTGGCCGTGCTGGTCGGCGTGGTCACGGTCACCGTGTTGGCGACCGATGTGGAGTTCGAGGAGCTAGGCGTGGTGGTCACCTGGCTCGTGAAGTCCGCGGCACTGATGCCTGAACCGCTCGAGACGCTGGCCGCGGTGATCGTGTTGCCCGGGACTCGGTAGACGTACGGGGCTTGGACCGGAACGTCTCCCTTGCCGCCGAACGAGATCGGCTGAGCGTGGCCAGCGATGAAGAGCTGGTTCGTGCTGGGGCGATAGATCGCGAGTTCGAGGTGGCCGACTCCGTCGTAGTCACCCGGAACCGGGATGTCGCCAGGGCCGCCGAACTGGATCGCGCTGTGGCCGGCGATGAACCACTGCTGGGTGCTGGGACGGTAGACGGCGAGCTGAGTCTTGCCGACACCATCATAGTCACCCGGCACGGGCACGTCGCTCGCACCACCGTAGACGATCGTCTGGAGACCATTCGGCCCCTGGATTTGCCACTGGGTCGGATGGCTCGACGTCGCGGGTTCAAAGACGGCGAACTCCGCCTTGCCCGTTCCATCGTAGTTCCCCGGCACGGGGGTGTTGTTGGCCCCTGCCCCGAAGGTGGCGAGGGCATTTCCGTAGCCGGCGACGAACCACTGGCCGGTCGTCGGACGGAAGACACCGATGGTCGTGGTGCCCACGCCGTTGTAGTCGGCCGGGACCGGGATATCTAGGTTCGCCGCACCGTACTGTACGCCGTTGGGGTACAGCCCCTGGATGTACCAGGTCGAGGTGGCGGAGTTGTAGGTAGCCAGGTCGGCCGTGCCGTTGCCGTTGAAATCGCCCTGGAGGGGGATGTCGTTGGGGCCGCCGAACTTGGTTCCGTTGGGGCCGCTGACCCCTCCGATGAACCAGGTCGCGTTGGGACTCGTCCGTCGGAACACGGTGAACTGAGCGAACCCGTCGCCGACGTAGTCACCCTGAACCGGCAGCTTGCGGTAGGTGTACGGCGAGGCCACGGGGATGTCCCCCGCCGTTCCGAAGTTGACGGTGTGCGACGTTGTGCTCTGGGGCGAGTAGATCGTCCAGGTACCCGTCGCCGGGTTGAAGGCGGCCGGCTCGTCGATACCCAACCCGTCGTAGTCGCCCGGAGCTGGGATCGAACCCTTCGCGAACGTCACCGTTCGCGTCACGCCGTTCGGGCCGAGGATGGTCATGATACCCGTCGTCGGGTCAAAGACGGCGGGTTCCGTCTTCTGAGACGACGTCGTGTTGTCATACGCTCCTGGGACCGGGATCTCACCCGCCGAACCAACCTGCACTGTTCGGGTCGTGTTGGTAAGCGGGTTGTAGATCGAGAACTGGCCGGTGTTGGGGTTGTAGACGGCGGGTTCGGTGCGACCGATGCCGTCGTAGTCACCCGGCACCGGGACGTCACCCTGGCTGCCAAGCGTGATGGGGGGACTGACCGAGCCGCCGATGAACCATTGGCCGGTCGTGGGACGATACGTGGCGATCGTGTCGGTATGAGTCCCGAAGTAGTCGCCCGGCACCGGGATATCGACCAGGGCCTGACCGAACTGGATTCCGTTGGGATACAACCCCTGCACGAACCAGGTCGCCGTATCCGGGTTGTAATAGGCGAGCTGATCGGAGCCGGTACCGAGGAAGTCTCCCTCCACGGGAACCGACTTCGTACCCGAGCCGAAGCCCGTGGTCTGGCTGAACGATACCGTGTTCGAGGCGTTCTGGAGCATCCAGGTCGCCAGCGGACTGGTGCGAGAGAAGACGGCCAGGTCCGACTTGCCCGAGTTGTTGTAGTCCCCGGAGACTGTCACAATCTGAACCGTGAGCACCTTGCTCGCCGGGCCGACGTTGCCAGCCACGTCGCGAGCCAGCGACACGAGGGAAATCGTGCCGTTGGCCAGACTGTAGGGAAGCTGGAACGAGTAGGCCCCCGAGGCGTTCGCGGTCGTTTCCGAAAGCACCTTGCTGGCGCTGGGGTTGCTGGGGTTGAAGGTACTGGCGTCGTACAGGTCGACGATCGCGTTCGCCTCGGTCACACCGGTGAAGAAAGGCGTGCGAGCCGAAGTGATGTTGTCTCCCACAATACCCGTGTCGGATTGCGAAGAGAGCACCAGCGTAGGCGCGGTCGTCGGGCCGTGGGTGTCGATCGTGAAGGTGAACGGCGTGCTGGTCGACGAGCCGAAGACGTTGGTCGCCACGGCCTGAACGACGTACACCCCGTCAGCCAGCGGAGTTCCATACTTGAGGATGAAGTTGCCACTGGAGTCGGTCTTGCCGGTGAGGATGGCCGATCCTGTGGGAACTCCTCCCACCGAGTTGAAGATCTGAACCTCGGTGGCGGGGTCGGTGGTGCCGATCAGATCCGGCTCGGTGACGTTGGTGATGTTCTGGCCGTGCGACGAGTCGTCGGCCGGAGACATACCCAAGGTCGGAGTGGCCGGCGGGTTGGGAAGCGGCAGGTTCGCGTTCAAGGTGAACGTGAACGTGGCCATGTTCCCCTTCGTGCCCGAGGCGTCGGTCGCCTGAATGCCGATCGTCTTCTTGCCGTTGAAGGTGAACGCCCCGGAGTTGACCTGAATCTGGAACTTGCCGGAGGCGTTGGTTTCGTTGGCGGCGATGGCCGTGGCGGAGTTCGACGGGTCGAAGCCGCCGATCAGGCGAGGACTTGCCGGGTTCGTGAGGTCGTAGAGCGAGATGAAGACGGTGTTTCCAAAGGCCGTCTGTTCGCTCATGCCGTCGAGCACGGGCTGAGCCACCGTCACCAGCGGGGTTCCATCCGCCGCTGTTCCCGCGTTGCTGCCTCCCGGGGCGGGCAAGCTCGGGTCGAGCTGGATGGCGTTCGGCTGCGTCGTCGTGTTCGGGAACACGATCGGAGCGAGCCGGATGGTGTAGTCGCCACGTCCCAACGTGGCAGCCACGAGGTTGTTGGGGTCGCCGGCCTGAGCAATGGCCCGGCCGGTCGTCGGGTCGATGTTGCCGGTCGTCAGGCTGAGGTCGGTCACATGCACGTTCGGCAACAGGCCGCCGGCCGGAGGAATCGTGCCGGTGGTCGGCAGCGGCGTCGTTCCGTTCGTCGTCGAGTTGTCCGGGTAGACCGACCAGGTCTGACCGTTATCGAGCGAACGATAGACGCCCGGCTCACCCGACACGTAGAGGACGGGGTGAGTACCCGTCGCCCCCGTGGTGTTGGGGATGACGTATCGCCAATCCGCCACGATGGAGGTCAGGTAGGCGATTCGCTGAGCCGTCAGATCCGTGTTGTTGAAGGCCGCGGTTTGCAGGCTGAAGAGGTTGCCGGTGATGTTCGTCCAGATCGTTCCCGTGGTCGCGAGCGAGTTGGCCGTGTAGTAGACGCCCTTCTGGGTCACAGCATAGGCGTCATGGTTGCCTCGTGTCGGGTCGGTCACGATCTTCAGAACGGGCGAGCCGTCCAGGCCGGACGAAATGTTCGTCCACGAGTTACCGGTGCCCGTGGTACCGCCACCGGTCTGCGTGACGAAGATGTTGCCGTTGATCGTACCGGCATAGATGAAGTTGTTCAGGTTGCCGATACCGGCGGGGCTGCTCGGATCCGGAGCCCCGAAGGCCAGGGCCGGAGCGTAAGACCCGTCGAGGGCCGAGGGATCACCAATCACCAACCAGGACTTGCCTTGATTGATGGTCGAGAAGATCCGTCCGGCATTCGAGCTAATGATCACTTCATCGCCGTCGATCGGGTTGACCGCGAAGTTACCCGGCACCACCCCGGTGGGATAGGTCGGGATCTGCGTCGGCCACTGCGGGTCGTTCGCCACCTGCACCAGGCCGGTGGTACGGCTGAAGAAGGGGCCGCCGTTGATGCTGACCTGGAAGAAGTCGCTGAACTGGCCTCCCAAAGCCGGGAACACGTACTGATACGTGATTGTCGGCAGGGTTTGACCAGCGTTGTTGGGATCAGGCATCCCACCTTGCTGGCTGACCTGAACGCCGGCTCCGTCAATTTCGCCGTTGAGCGTGCCCGGGATGGTGTTCCCGAGGTTCTGCGTCGGAGCCGTCCACGTGGTGTTGCCGCTCTGCGAGCTCGAGGGGTTGATCTCACCGGGCGTCGAGGAGGAAATACCCGTGTGGAGACCGTTCCCATAGAACAAGGCCTGAGCGATCTGGGCGGCCACGTTGCTGGGCTGAGCGGAACCGTAGTAGAACTGGGCGATCTGAAGGTTGCCGTTCCGCGAGAAGGTCGGCGAAGCCTGGTTGCCGATACCCGCGCTGACGTTGCCGTTGCCCAGGTCAACCCCCGTGAAGACCCCCTGGTCGTCGGCCACGATCAACCGGGCATTGCCGGTGAGGGGGTCGACGATCGTGATCATCTGGTGTATGCCCGTCGAAGGAGACGTGTCGTTCGCCCCTCCTTGGATGATCTCGTCGAACGGAGTCCAGGTGACTCCCGACCCGTCATTCGTGAAGGACGCGACGTTGGAGACATACAAGGTCGAGTTGGTGAGGAACGGCTGCGTCGGATCCTGGAGCAGGTTGAGGAAAGGAGTGAACGTCGAGGTCGTGACTGTCGTTCCCCGAAGCACCGTGAGGTTGGGAGCACCGATGTTGATGTTCTTGAGAACCACACGCCCGTTCGTGGCCCACTGCGTCGTTCCGCCGTCAGGGCGGCTGCCGTCATAGGCCACTTCGGCGTGCGAATCGTACAGCTTGGTGGCATCGATCCGGATCAGGCCGGTGGTCTGGCCGATCGAGGTTCCGCCAAGGTAGACGATATTTGGGTTGTTGGGATCAACGGTCACAGAGATGTTGTAGTTGGCGAGGGGAGCCGTCGCACTGCCCAGGGTGTCGTAGAGCGGCTGGGTCGGATCGTTGGTCGGCAAGGCGTTGACGTTGCCGACCGTCGGCATTGTGCCGGTGTAGATCTTGGTCCAGGTCGTTCCGTTATCCTTGGTCAGGTAGAGGCCCAGGATGTGGCTGTTCGTGTTCGCCACCGCCGCGTAGATCCAGCCTTCATAAAGAAGGTTCTGCACGTCGGCCCGGGGTGCCGAGGAGGGCAAGAGCGCGGGCTTGGCCAGCGTGATCCGCTCCCCTTGTCCGGTCGGGAACGTACCGTTGTTGACGGTGATCGGCTGCGGTTCGCCGTTGATGAGGTTGTTCGGATCTCGGATCAACGGATCGATGTTGCCGCCGGCCATCAGGTCGAGGGTCTGGCCGCGGTTCGGGCTGATGTAAACACCCTTGCCCTGGAACGCGGCGTAGATGACGTTGACGTTGCCCGTGGGGTTGCTGTTGACGTCAACCGTGGCGCTGTTGAGGTCGAAGGTGACGTCGGTCGCGACGGTTCCTTCCACCGAGTCGGTCGACATCTTTTGCCAGTGCTGGCCGGTGTCGATGCTCCTCCAGAGACCGCCGTTCGTCCCGCCCATGGCCGCGTAGATGATTACCTGGCCGGTGGGGCTTGGTCGCGGGTCGACGATCACCTTGTAGGTGCTCGTTCCCCCGTTGGCGGCGAAGAGGTGGTCACGGCTGGCGTATGCCAGGGTGTTGTCCGTGCTGTCGAGCAACGTCCAGTTGGCACCGCCGTTGGTCGAGAGCAGGAAGCCGACCCCCTGGCTGGTATTTCCACCGAGCCCGTAGAGGGCGTTGGGGTTGCCGGTGCCCGCGATGATGATCGACTGGTTCGGGTCGTTGTTGCGACCGAAGACCGCGATCGAACCGATGTTGATGCCGAAGGTCGGACCAAAATCGGTCAGCGGCACGTAGGTCGGACCGCCCGGACTGGTCGTCAAGAAGTTCGTCGTCTTCCAGATACCACCGCTCGCCGCGGCGACGTAGACGGTATTCCCCGACGGGTCGGACGGATCGACGGCAATCGCACTCACGGAACCCGAGTAACCGTTGCCGGGCGGGCTGTTCGTGCTCGTCGCCGGGCCAACCGCTGTCCAGGTGTCGCTGGTCAGGGGGTTGGTCGGATCGTCGTTGAAGATGCGGAACCCGACCGTGGCCTGGTCAGCCACAGGCTCACCCAGCCCGCTGATCGGCACGGCCTTCTGGAAGGTGAGCGACCAGCTCACGAGGTTTCCGGTTCGGCCGGTCGAGGCGGCCGAGTTGTTGATGATCTTCAGCTCCCAGAGTCCCGCCGCACTCTTACCATTGAAGGTGCTCAAGGGCTGTTGGGGATTGAAGCGGCCGATGAACGGAGGACCGCCGTTCTGGATCGGCGTGCTCGCCGCGTCGTCGAAGATCGTGTTGCTGAAGCCAGGCGTACCGCTTGTCGACCCCACGCCGTTGAAGAGCTGGATCTGCGTGCCGTCCGGCCCAATCAAGATCGCCTGAAGGTCGGGATCGTTCGGGTACGCGATGTTGAGGGTCAGCGTCAGGCCCTGCGTGAGGAAGCCCGAGGGAACCGTCACGAACGAGGTCGTCGTGTTTCCGGACGAGATCGGCAAAGGCACGTTCGCCGAGTTGTAGGTGACCGGAGTGGACGTCGCGGAGGGAGTTCCCTGGAGCAGGTTGACGCCCGCGTTCTGGTTCGTGTCGAGCGAGTCTCCCGCCGCCGACTTGATCGTCGAAGCCAGCGTGACCGTATAGGTGCCCGCCAGGTATTGGGTCGGGAAGCTGATACGATACGTGCGAGGATTCGTCGGGTTCGGGTCGTTGCCCAGCGGGTTCGGAGTGATCGTGATGACCGACACCCCGTTGTTGGTCAGCGGAATCGCCCCCGTCGGACCCATGATCCGGAGGATGGTGGCGGCGGTGATGGTGGTCGGATCCATCGGGCGATCGAAGGTGATGTCGATCGCGCTGACGCTCCGGTTCGTGACCAGGTTATCGGAGGTCGGCGTCACACCCGGAATGTCCGAGCTGACGACCTTGGGACCAGACAACACGAGCGGGAGCGTGTTGTTGTCATAGGGGCCGGGGAAGTACTGGCCCGGCGTGATGGTGAAGCCGCTTCCCGTGGTCGTCGGGTTGGGCGCGGCGTAGACGTCCCCTACCCCAGTGCCGGTCTTGGCTGCCTCGCCGGCGGTTCCGTTGGCGTTCTGATCCATCTGGTTGCCCGGCGTGATCTGCTGGGCGGCAGTACCCGTCTGGAGCGTGATGGACCAGTTTTCCAGCTTACCGGTGGCGCCTGGGATTCCGGCAAAGGAGTTGTTGATCTGGAGCGTCCAGGCTCCGTTGGGGTTGCGTGCGATGAGCGACGCGAGAGCCCCTTCCGGCTTGAACGACCCCGTGTAAGGAGGCGTGTTCTGCGGATCACCGATCGCCGTGGGGGCGGAATCGGAGAAGGTGGTGTTGATGAACCCGATGCCGTTGCTGGTGGTCACGAAGTTCGAGGGCTCGTTCTGAGCCAGGACCACCTGCGTTCCGTCGGGAGCGATCAGGGTGACGACCAGGCCTTCCGTCAGCGGGAAGTTGAAGGTCGTACCGGGGTAGTCGATGGTCAGGTTGACCGTCGCATTGGCCACAACTTGCCCTGCGGGCACCGACACCGAGATCGTCGAGGTGTTGTTGAACTGATTGCTGATGTTCTGAGGAACCGACGAGCTCGGAACCGTGAAGGTGGTCGGGCTGCCGACTGGGGTGACCTTGATCCCCACCGTCCGGATGCGATCCTGGATGTTCGGGCCGACCTCGTAGCTATAGGTCCCCACGGCCGAGCGGGCCGCGAAGGTTACGAGGAATTGCGTGAAGCCGTAAACATTCAGGGGGTTGTTGTTGGAAGGCGACGGAATCGCCACGACGCCGGTCACCGGGACAGGTGCACCTGACACGTTGTTCTGCGTCGTATCACGGTAGAAGACCGCGACGTCGGCAGAGGTGAACGTGCTCGGGTCGACCGGGCGGTCGAAGGTCACCGTGAACCCGCTGACGGTCGGGTTGCCGCTGGAGTTGGGAGCGTTGATGGTCACCGGGCCGTTGACGGTGTTGATGGTCTGCTGGCTAACGGCCCCCATCGTGCTGGCGATGATTCGTGGACCAGCCGCGAAGTCGGCCTGAGCGACGCGGATATCGAGCAATTGCTTGCCGTCGCCGCCGCCGTTCAGGTTGCTCGACCAGGCGGGATACGCCTTGCCGTCGTAGACAGCCAACCCCTGCCGCGTACCGAAGCCGAACGTGGTGTCGGTGCCGTTCAGTTGGTTTTCGGGGATGGGACCCAGGTTGACGGTTTTGCCGCTGATGGCGTCCACCGCGGTCTGCGAGCTGTTGACATAGATCTGCGGAGCGAACGAGGCGCCACCGTCGTTGCTGACGGCCAGGTAAGTCGCCACATTGGCGTTCGCCGCGTCGTTGCGCGAGTCGAGCCAAGACATGACGAGGGTGCCCGTCGCGTCGTCGACCGCGATCTGCGGCTCGAACTGCGTACGGCCCACCGTCACGGCACCCGTCGCCGGGAAGTTGCCCGAGTTGCTACCGCTAAAGCCGTCGGTCGCGGCCTGGTCGTCGTTGACGACCTGCGGCGACGTCCAGGTGCGGCCGCCGTCGTCCGATGTGATGAGGTAGATGTCGGTATTCGCCGGCGCGTTCAGGCCGGCGTTGTAAACGTGGTCGACGTAGGTGATGTACAGCCGACCCTGGAACTCGCTGAAAGCACCGAGGGTGTTGTCCGACGCGATGGTCACCGCGGGGCCAACGCCCAGCGAGGGAGAGTCCGGGGTCTTGATCGGGAACGAGTTACCCAGTGCTCCGCGAACGTCAGTCAGCGCCACTTCGGTCGCACCGGAGCGAGCCATTCCCGACGTGAGGTTCAGCGACCAGCCCCCCAACGAGCCGACGTTGCTGTTCTTCGTGTCGGTGATTTGCAGGGTCCAGGTGCCGTTGAGCTGGGCTCGGGTCGCTCCAGCGTAGGCGGCATCAAAGCTGTTTTCAGGTCGGTACGTGCCGATGAAGGGGGCCGAGCTGGCCTGGTTGTTGATCGCACGGGCCGCACTATCGGTGAAGACCGTGTTACCGACGATACCGCTCGAGGAGACGCCGAAGTTAGCTCCGGAGACCGAGCCAGCGGCCACGAGCGTGACCGAGGGCAGTCCGCTCCCCGTCGGCGGAATCAAGACGATGCTGAGGTCGGCGTCCGACGGATGCGTGATGTTGAGGGTGACGCTCAGGTCGCTCAGGCTCACGAAGTTGGTGTTCGTGATGTTGACGTTGACCGGGAAGTTGGTCGGCGTGATCACCGGCGGCGTGGAGTTGGTGGCGTCGGTGATCGGCCCACCCGCTCCCTGGACGACCGTCGAGATCAGACCGGTCATCGTCGTGTTCCACAGGATGTCCTGAGGAACCGGCGTCTCTTGAGACAGCGTGCCGAAGTCGTCGTACACGATCGAGACCTGGCCCCCCGGAACCGCGGGGTGCCCCTGGGCGTCGGCAGGACGGCCCTGGCTAATCGCGATCTGGGGTGCCGTGTAACGCTGCGGTCCGAAGGCCCCGCCGGTGTCGACGGTCACCGGCGCGGTGAAGTTCTGGCCGCCGTCCGATGACCCAATAATCTGAATTTCGTTGGGGTTGTAATTCGTCGCATTTTGCGGCGGTACGTTATTCGTCGCCCACGCCACGTAAACCGCACCCGCCGACGGGTCGGTCTGAACATAGGGCTTACCGTTGGAGTCGGTATCGGTGAAGCTCGCCAGGTTGTCGTCAATCGCCAAGGTCGGCGAGACGGCCGCGTCTTGAAGCGACTCGTAGACCACCTTGTCCGTATACACCGCGACCGGCGACGAACCGGAGAAGTTGAACTTGTTCAGCACGAGGGCGCCTGCCCCCGTCGTGGCTGAATTATGCCTGTCTCTTATACACATCTAGATGTGTATAAGAGACAGCGGTTGCATCGCTCGCTTGCTGGAATGACTTGATCGGGTTCGATGTCGTTGGGTCGGCGATCAAATTGAGGAACTGCGGGCTCGTCCAGCTCGCTCCGCCGTTGTTCGAGGTCGAGAACTCGACAAAGACCGTGATGCCCGGGGCGAGCTTGGGATCGTTGCGAACCCAAACCGCCGCCATCTTCAACGGGTTATTCTTGTCGATCGCGATCGAGGGGGTGCTTTCGCTCCCCTCGCTGTTCGAGATATCGATTTGGCTGTTCAAAGCCACCGTGGCTGCCGGAAGCGTCGACGTGGTCGTCGTCGACAGCAGCGTCCGCGTTTCCAGGCCTTCTAACGCCATATGGCGTAGGACCGAGTTTCGGGCCAGCTTGCCTCGTACCCCTGTTCGGGAACGGGCGCGGCTCCCCTTCGTTTCGACTTCCGATGCATCCCAACGCATGGTCATCTCTCCGCTGTTATCTAAGCGCCACCCAGGTACAAGGGCGAGTGCAAGCCAGTCGTGACGTCACGTCGAAAGGGATCCGCTACCGGGATCGACAAAGCATGCAGCCGATCGCGCCGTTAGTCAAATCGGGGCATGAAAGGTCGGAACAACACAGATCACGAAGTCAAGCACGTATTTCCGACAATTAGGGTCGCGCCATCGCCCAGGGATCAATAGCTTGCATGAATGCTATCAAGCATTCGTGGGGGTGTCAACGACTATTTTCCGCTTCGTATCGAAAAGTTCGGGGATCTTACAAATTTGGCTTTTACAGGCTGTCTGAAGGACGTAACGCTTCGAAATCCCAGCCGGTCGAGGGCTTCTCCCCTACCCTGGTTTTTCCGGTGCCGCCTCGACTCGGCGCGCAAAAAATGGCCGGAGCGGATCACCGCGCCGGCCATTGCAAAATTTTTTTCGCGATTGAGAACCAGGTGAGCCGGGCGCCGCTTACGGGGTTACCGTTTCGCGGACCCGGCCCCTGCCTTCGTCAGACGTTCCATCGGATCGCGGAAATCCGGTTCCGTCGCGAAATAAACTGCCGGAGCGAGGCGAGCGAATGCCGTGTGGTATCGCCCTGAGGCCGAATTCGGTTAACCGTCGGGGTCAACAACGAATTCGTCTGAACATTGCTACCGCTCGTAGACGTCTTGCTGGCCGAACTGGTGCTCCCCTGCCCGGCCGAGAGGCTCACGGCGCTTCCACCGAAGTCCATCGCCGAGATTCCGGTACTGAAGGTCGACCCCTGCGAAATCGGTTCTCGGTAGGCGTACGGAGCATTGGCCGGAATGTCATTCGGACCACCGAACGCAATCGGCTTCTGTCCCGCGATGAACAGGGTTCCCGGGTTTCCAACCCGGTATACAGCGATCTCGTCGCGACCGAATCCGAGATAATCTCCCGGAACCGGGATGTCGCCAGGGCCGCCGAACTGGAGTCCACCCTTGCCGGCGACGTACCAGGTATCGGTGCTGGGGCGGAACACCGCGAGCTCGGTTTGACCGGTCCCGTCGTAGTTCCCCGGCACGGGGACATCCGGGTTCTTCGGATCGTTCGAGCCGAACTGAATCGGCTGCGAGTGCCCGGCGATGAACCACTGCCCTGTGCTCGGTCGGTAAATCGCTTCCTCGAGCTTACCGGGACCGTCGTAGTAACCGGGGATGGGGATATCACCGGGCTGGCCACCCAACGTGATGACCGCGTTCGGCGTTCCCCCCACGAACCACTGACCCGTGCTCTGGCGATAGACCGCGAGCTGCGCCACCCCTGTGCCGTTGTAATCTCCCGGGACAGGGATATCGTCGTTCGCTTTGCCGTACTGAATACCGTTGGCAGGAGTATACCCCGGAATATACCACGTGGCGGTACTCGGACGATAAATCGCGATCTGGTCTTTGCCGGTGCCGAGGAAGTCTCCCTGGACCGGCACGTCGAGAGTGGCCGAGCCGAAGGGGAGACCGCTCGTGGAGGTCACGTTCGGGATGAACCAAGTCCCCTGGCCCGTCGAGGTATCACGACGATACAGAGCGAACTGGGCGTAGCCGCCGCCGGCGTAGTCTCCGAGCACGGTCTCGACCGGGAGGACCGTGATGTTGAGACCAGGCGAGCTGACCGCCCCCACCACTCCGGCACCACTGGTCTGCTGAGCCGTGTAGGTGTGCTGGCCGGCGGAGACTCTGCCCGGGTCGACGACCTGCACGGTTCCACCGTTCTGGCTGACCGCAGTCCCCACCGCGACGCCGTCGCGGAAGAGGGTCACGACACCCCCGGCGACGACTCCCGAGACGTCGAACACCACGTTCTTGTTCTGGTTGGTCGTCGTGCTGCCGTTGGTCGCCGAGGAGGGGTCCAGAGCGACCGTGGGCTTGCCGGGAACGCTGTTGTCGATCGTCACCTTCAAACCGGCACTTGTAAGGCTCAGGTTGCCCACCGTGTCGGTTTGCGTGGCCGTGTAGGTGTAGCTTCCCAGGGTCAGCGGGATCGGCTCGGTGTACGTCAGGGTGCTCGTCGAAACGTTGGTGAAGGTGTGGATCAACGTCCCACCGCGATAGAGCAGAACGGTCGCACCGGTCTGAATCCCCGCGAGGTCGATGATCGGCTGAGTGCTGCTGGTGATGGTGTCCGTCTTGGAACCGGAGTTCGTGGACGGGTCCAGGGCGAGCGTCGGAGCCGGCGGCAAGGTCGTGTCGATCGTCAGGACCAAGACACCGCTGAGCGGGCTGACGTTACCGGCGACATCGGTCTGCTGAGCGATGAAGTTGTAGTTTCCGCTCGTCAACGGACCCGTGTCTTGCAGCTTCAGGACGCCTCCCGTGCTGCTTGTGCCCGTCGCAACCACCTTGCCGTCTTGCGTGAGCGTGACGGTGGCACCAGGCGAAACGCTCGAGATGTCGAACGTCGGATTGGTGACGTTGGTGATCTGGTCTCCCTGCGTGCCCGAGTCCGACCCGGGGTCGAGGGCGATACCGGGCTGTTGAGCGGCCGTCATCACGGTGATGGTGACCGACGTGCTGATCGAGCTCGTGCTGCCAGTCGGGTCGACCTGCTGGGCCGTGTAGACGTACTGCCCAGACGAGAGCGGGCCGGGATCGGTGACCCGGGCGGTTGTGGACGTGACCTTGGTCAGCGTCGCGATCACCGTCCCGTTGCGAAGGAGGTTGACGGTATTGCCAATCGTGATGCCCGAGACATCGATGATCGGGCTGGTCACGTTGGTAATGTTGTCTCCCTTGATCCCGGAATCCGAGTTGGGGTCGAGGGCCACGCCGGTCGGGGCGTCGGGTTGGAATGTCACCTGAACCGACTTGCCGATCGGACTGACGTTGCCGGCCAGGTCGGTCTGGAAGGCCGTGTAGGTGTGGATTCCATCCACGATCGGACCCGGGTCGGTCATCTTGAGCACGCCGCTGACAGGCGCCGCGAAGTTGACGGTGGCCACGACCACCCCATCACGCAGCAGCTTGACCGTCGCGTTGGTCTCGATTCCCGAGAGGTCGAAGACCGGCGAGGTGGCACTGGTGATGTCGTCACCCAACGTCCCGGTATCCGAGGACGGATCGAGCACGGGGGCCGACGGAGCAATCGGCGCCTTCGTGTCGTACGTGACCTGGATCGCCGTCCCCAACTGGCTGGCGTTCCCTTCGAGGTCGATCTGCACCGCCGCGTAGGTGTAGACACCGTCGGCCAACGAGTTGGCGTCGGTGATCTGAATCGTTCCACCGGCCGTGTTGGCCTGAGAAGCGATTTCCTTGCCGTTGCGGAAGAGTTCGACCGTGCCTCCGGCCACGACGTTGGAGATGTCGAAGACCGGGAAGTGGAACAGGGTGATCTGCGTGATGCCGTCGCTGTTGCTGATGCCGGTGTCGCTCGCCGCGTCGAGGCGGACGGGAGGAGCGGCCGGAGGCGTCGCGTTGATGATCACCGTCGTGCCGGGGCTGAACGTCGCCTCCGTGTTGCCGGCCAGGTCGATTTGCTTGGCCGTGTACACATAGGTGCCATTGGGAATGGTTCCGTTGCCGCCGTTGGTATCGGCGATCTGGACCGTTCCTCCCGCCGTGTCCGTCAAGGTGTTGACCAGGACGGGCGTGCCGGCCACGCCGTTGACAACCGTGGCCCGAAACAACTGGACGGTCGCGCTGGCCTCGATGCCGGAGACATCGAAGAGGGGCGAGTTCACCGGGTTGTTGGCCGGATTGTTGTTGAAGTTCGTCGCTCCGCCGTTCTGGAGCGTGCCCGAGTCTGTCGATGGGTCGAGCACGATCTTGGTCGGAGCCGCCGGAGCCGTGTGGTCGATGATGACCGACAGGCTCGGGCTGACCGGGCTGATGTTGCCGGCCACGTCGACGAACTGGACGTGATAGAGGTAGTTGCCGTCGGCGATCGTACCTCCGCCCGAATTCGTGTCGGCCACCTTCACCAGGCCGCCCGCACCGGACGCCGTGGTATTGACGAGCTTGGTTCCTCGGAACAACTCGACGGTGAGGCCGGCGGCCACGTTCGTCACATCGAACAATGGAGCGTTCGAAGGATTGGCTACCGAGTTGTTGAAGTTCGTCACATCGTCATTATTGAACGTGCCGGAGTCAGCCGTCGGGTCGAGCGTAATCGCCTGCGGAGTACCCGGAGGCGTGGCCAGGATGGTGATCTGCGTTCCGGCACTGATCGCGTCCGAGACCCCCGCGACGTCGGTCAGTTGCTCGGTGTAGATATACGTCCCGTCCGCAATCGTCCCGTTGCCGCCGTTGGTGTCGGCGATCTGAATCGTGGCCGAGGCCGACGTCGTGTTGAACACCGTGTTGACGAGCACCGGCGTGCCGATCGCGTGCGTCGTCGTGTTGAACGTCGCACGGAAGAGCTGGACCTGAGCACCCGCCTCGACGTTGGCAACGTCGAAGATGGGGGCCGGGAAGACGTTGCTCGGCCCGTTGTTGAACTGCGTGATGCCGTCGCCCACAACCCCCGAATCCGTACTCGCATCAAGCACCGGCGCGGCGGTTGGCTTCGGATCAGGCCCATCGGTGTCCACGGTGATCTGCGACGGGTTCGTCGTGGCGAGGCTGCCCGACGAGGCCAACACGAGCGGATCGATCTGGCCGGTCACCAACGGATCCGGCACCGTCACGATCACTGAGAGCGGATTGAACGTCCCGGTGAAGTAGTTGTGCCAGATCGCCCCGTTGAAGTCAGACGCGGTCGCCGTCGGGAAGATTTGCTGTCCCGCCGCCGTGACCTGCAAGCCTTGCGTTCCGCCGTCCTGTTCGACGGGGGTAATGCTCGGGAACAAGCTCGTGAGCCAGCCGAACGGCTTGACGGTCGGGTCGGACGGAAGCTCGGTCTGAGCATAGAGACCGCCACCACTGTTGACGAAGTTCTTGATGTCCGTCCCGTGCTGGTCGAGGACGCCAAGCTCCGCGTTCGAGAGGTCGTCGCCCAGCTTGTTGCCCGTGGTGATGTAGAGCAAGCCGGTCTGGCTCATGCTGATCGTGCCAGCGGCATTGCCGTTGACATCAAGAGCCGTGGCCGAACCGCCGCTAAGATAGGTGCCGATGTTGGTGGTGCCAGTGACCAGGACGAGGTTCCAGCCCAAAGCAGGCAGATTGCTTTGAGCGAAGACCGACTTGATGGCGCTGGTGACCAGTCCTCCCCCGTTGGTCGAGTTGACACCCAGGCCAACCAATGTCTTCTCACCGTTGGTGACGTTCGGCTGGATAAGGTTGAAGACCTTCTGCATGTAGAGCCAGCCGAGCTCGTCGGCTCCGCCGGGACCGGCGTTGTCTCCGTGCAGCGGAGAGTCCGTACCGTCGATCACCACGGCCCCGGCGTTGCCGAACGAGAGTGACTGGCTCTGGTTTCCAGCCACGTCGTACTGCTGAGCCGAGATGTTGTAGGTGCCGTCGGCCAAGAACTTGACGGCGTCCGCCGGCTGAGGAGTGATGTACTGGCCGACCGTCACCGAGTATTTCCCGGTCGTCGGGTCCGCCAGGGCTTCGCCGATCAGGAAGACCGGGTTGGTGTCTTGCTGGCCGGAAGGAGCCGAGAGCTGAGCGTAGAGCCGGATCAAGGCTCCGTCGGTCAGCGGCGTTGGGTTAGCACTCAGATAAGGACTCACCTCGGCCGTGCCGGTGAAGGTCGGCGTCGAGTTGTACGTGATCCCGTCCGAATTCGAGAACCCGGTGTCGCTGCTCGTGAGGAGCTTCGGTTGAATGGCCGGCGGCGGTGACGTGTCGAGCCTGACGACCAGAGGAGCCGACGCCGGGCTGGTGTTTCCAACCGTGTCGGTGACCATGATCGTGATGTTGTTGAGTCCCTGACTCAACGCGACCGTCGAGGTAAGGAGGTAGTGCCCCGTGGCGTCGGCCGTCGTGGTGCCGGCCGCCACACCGTTGACGAACAGCAGAACGGCGGCGTTCGCTTCGACATATCCTTGGAAGTCAGGCTCAAGGACATTGGTGATCGCGTCGCCGTCACGCGGGCTGGTCGGCAGGCCAGAATCCGTCGCCGTCGTGATGGTCGGAGCCGGAGGAGCCGGCGCCGTCGCGTCGATCGTGATCACCGTACCAGCCCCGACCTGGCTGAGGTTCCCCGCCAGGTCAGACTGGGCGGCCGTGTAGAGGTACACCCCGTCGGGGATCACTCCCTGGCCGTTGTTGGTGTCAGAGACCTGGACGGTGATCGGAGGAGTACCCGTCGTCGATGCCGCCGCGCTGTTGACAGCCACCGTTGAAGTCAGCGTGCCAGGCAACGCCAGCGACCAACTTCCGAGCGCCAGACTGCTCGCCCCGTTGTTGGTGATCGACAGGGTGTAGGTGCCAGCCGCCATCTTGCCATTGAGCCCGGAAAGGGTCACATAGCGTCCGAACGGTCCCGGAACCGTAATCACCGTGCCGTCAGGACCGGTCAAGGTGATCGTCGCGTTGACGGCCAACGGCGAGCTGAGCTGCGAGAGGTCAAGAACCACTCCATCCGCGATCGTCGGAAGTGGGAAGCTCTTCACCGTCGAACCAGCACCGTTGTCAGACAGGGCCAGCGACCAGGCACCCAGGGTTCCGGCAGTCCCGCCGGTGTTGGCGATCGTCAGCGAATAGGTCCCGGCGGCTTGCGTACCGATCAAGCCTGCCAGGTTGATCGAATTGCCGTAGGGGGCCGGCACGACCACCGTTTGTCCCCCTGGTCCGGTCAAGGTGATCGTCAGATTGCTGGGGTTGGCGATTTTCAGGCTCGCCAGGTTCAGCATGAGGCTCTTCAGCGTCGCCGAGGCACTCGTCAAGGACGACGCGGGAACGAACAACGTGGTCGTGATCGAGCCTTGAGCCGGAATGACAATGCTCGGCTGCGGTTCGGTGCTGGGCAAGGCCGAGGCAGGAATGGTCACCGTTGAGGTGGCCGTCGCCCCGGCCGCGATCAGACCGGTGCTGGTCGAAGTAGCGCCCGCCAGTGCCAGCGTCCACCCACCGAGCGATCCCACGTTTTGACCCGTCGGATCAAGGTTGGTGATCGACAAGGTGTAGACACCCGCCGCGGATGTCCCATTGAAGCTGTTCACGACGATCGGCTGGTTGTAAGGACCGTTGATCGCAAACGTCTTACCGTTGGGACCCGTCAACAGGATCGAAAGTTTTGCACTGTTCGGGATCGAGAGCTTCGACAGGTCGAGAACCAAGCCAGGGATCGTCGCGTTGGGATTCGCGAGCGAGCTGACCGGGATCGTGACCGTCGACGAAACGGGGACCGACGGAGGCACCGCAATGGCCGGGCTCTGCGTCGCGCTAAAGGTCTGCGGAGCCGAGCTGAGTGCGTTCAGACTAATGGCCCAGGCCCCAAGCCATCCCGTGTTCGTACCGGAGTTGGTGATCGACAGGGTGTAGGTGCCAGCCGCCAACTTACCGTTGAGGCCCGTCAGGACATTCGTGCCGTAGGGAGCCGGGATGGCAATCGTCGTTCCATCGGGACCCTTCAACGTGAGTGCCAAATCCCCGGGCGTCATAAACTGGAGACTCGACAGATCGAGCGCGAGGCCGCCGACCGTCGAATTGGCATCCGGGAGTGCAGAGGCCGGAATCGTGATCGTCGAGACCAGCGTGCCCTTCGCCGGCACCGCTCCCACGACCTGTTTCGGCGCCTGAATGTCAACGGGGCTGTTGCCCGTCATGCTCAGCGACCAGCCTCCGAAGGTCCCGCCACCGGCTCCGGTGTTCAAGATGGTGAGCTTGTAGTTACCGGCCGCCAGCTTACCGTTGAGGCCGGCCAGCGAGATGCTGCTACCATAAGGCGCGGGAACCGGGATCGTCGTGCCGTCGGGACCCGTCAGAACAATCGAGAGGTTCTGCGGCGTTGGGTAATTCAGCGGTGAGAGATTGAGGGTGAGGCTGGAGAGCGTCTCGTAGGGGCTGGCGAGCGCCGAGACCGGCACGTTGATGGTCGAGGTGATCGACGCGTTGTCCGGCACCAGGATCGGAGTCTGCGACGAGAACGCCAGCGGAGCGCGGTCGAGGGTGACGTTTGCCCCCGCTCCGTTGCCCGACACATCCAGGACCGGCGCCGGATTGGGCCCGTTGTTATCCTTGGTCGTGTTGTCGCCGGTCGTCCCCGTGTCGCTGCCCGGATCGAGTTTCGGTCCGGCCGGCGGGATCGGGGCGCCCAACTCGAGATTGAAGGTCAACGAGGCGATGTTCCCCCTCGTTCCCGACTGGTCGGTGGCCTGGATGTCGATGGTCTTCAAGCCGCTGGTCGTATAAGTACCCGCGTTGATCTGGATCTTGAAATGACCATTGGCATCGGTCACCCCGGTGCCGATCGGATGGAGATGATTGGGGTCGGTCGCATGATCAAACAGATTGATCGTGACCGAGTTTCCAAAGGCGGTTTGCTCGCTCAAACCATCGATAAAGGGAGCCGGATCATTGGTGATCCCGTCATTATTGAAGGTTCCCGTGTCGCTGGCCGGATCGAGGAAGAGCAGGTTGTTGGGCGTTCCGGGAGCGTTCGTGTTGTTGAACACGAGCGGGGCAAGACGAATACCGAACACCCCTCGGCCATAGGTCGTGGCCATCAGCAAGTTCGGGTCGCCCGCCGCGGCGACGGCTCGGCCGGTCGTCGGGTCGATATTACCGATCGCAATCTGCAAGTCGGTGACTTGTGCGTTCGGCAGGTATCCGCCGCTGACGGGTGAACCGTCGGCCTGGTTCGGGAAGTCGGTCCACGTCAACCCATCATCCGTCGACCGATAAACACCCCCTTGGCCGCCCACGTAGAGCATCGGGTGCGGAGCGCTGTTCAACCCATCGGTCGTATCGGGGATGACATATCGCCAGTCGACGGCCAGGGAACCGATACTCGCGAGCTGCCGCTGTGTCAGCGCGGTGTCGCCGAACGGCGCGATCTGGTTCTGGAAGAGGTTTCCGGTGATGTTATGCCACATCGCCCCGGCAACCGTTGAGTCCGGAATGTAGTACACGCCGCCAGGAGCCGTGACCTTCAGCGACCACGAATTGAGCGTACCGGCGACGGCCCCGCTGACGCTGTCCACCTCAAGCCGCCAGGCTCCTCCGATGTTCGTCCCCGCGATGTTCTTGCCGAGAAGGCTCTTGGCTGCCGCCACAAGATCATAGGTCTGGGCAACGTTCTGTCCGCTGAGCGATCCCGTGGGGGAGAGGGCGTACTTCGTGCCGTCAGGAGCAATCAGGCTGATCGCAAGGTCCGCGGCCGTGTTGGACGGGGTGGTTCCGTTGACGGGCGACGGATAGGTGATGTTGACCGTCAACGAAAGGCTCTGAAGCATCAGGTTCACGTCGGAGATGTTCAGAGTTGAGAACGTGCTCACCCCCTGCCCGATCGCGACCGCCTGGTTCATTCCGAACGTCTCGGTTGCGGTGCCTCCCGCCGTCACCGCGAACGCGTCATGACTACCGCGGACGGGGTCGGGGATGATCGTCATCACCGATGACCCGTCAAGCCCCGAGGAGACCTTCGTCCATTGAGTTCCATTACCGCCACCGCCGGTCTGGGTGACGAAGATGTTGCCGGCGGCCGTTCCCGCGTACATGAAGTCGTCGAGGTTGCCGACGCCCCCCGGACGATTCGGATCCGGCGCACCAAAGGCAGGAGCTTGGACAACCGATCCATCGAGGGCGCTGGGATCGCCGACGACCGTCCAGAGCGTTCCCTGGTCTTCCGTTCTGAAGAGGCGGCCCGCCGCGGAACCCATGATGATCTGCTGGCCGCTGATCGGGTTGACGGCGAAGTTGAAGCCTCCCAGCGACGGCCACTGCGGGTCGGGAACGGGTAGACCATTGCTCGCTTGAATCAAGCCGAACGTCTTGCCCGTGCCGTTGACCTGGAAGAACGCCGTATGGTTGCCGCCGCAGCAAGGCCAATCGTATTGATACTTGGTGCCCGAACCGGTCTGGTCCGTCGCCACGCCGCTCGCGTCACCCGTGGGCCCGGTCCACGAAATGTTTCCGTTCTGGAGAACATTCGGGTCCGACTGAGGAGTACCGTCGTCCTGGGCACTTCCATAGAACAAGGCCTGAGCGACTTGCGCGGCGACGTTGCTCGGCTGCAGTGCCCCGTAATAGAACTGGGTGATCTGGAGATTGCCGTTTCGAGAACCGGTCACCGAGCTGGCCGACCCGATTCCGGAGTCGAAGGTCCCATTGTTATCGACGGCGGTGAAGACCCCCTGGTCGTCACCGATGATGATCCGAGCATGTCCCGTCAGGGGATCGATCATCGTGAGGATACGGTGCTGGTCGGTGTACCCCATGTCGAATGGGATCCACTCGACACCAGCCCCCGTGTTGCTAAACGCGTTGCCGTTGGTGACGGTGACCGTGGCGTTCCCGAAGGGGTCTCCAGGATTTCGGAGCAGGTTGAGGAACGTCCCTGGGCCAACCGCCTTGGTGGGATCGCCCGCCGTCACGCGGCCGGTCGTCCCGGTCTGGAGCGAGCCGCCATCGTTGACTTGAGCCGAAAGCGGGACAAGAGCGTGGGCGTCGAAGATCGCCGTGGTATCGATTCGGATGAGGCCGGTCGGCTGGGCATCCTGAGTACCGCCCAGGTACACAACGGCCGGGTTGGTCGGGTCGACAGCCAGGCTGAGGTCGTAGTTAGCCTGCCCACCGAAGCCGCTTCCCGGAGGGCCGCCGCCGATGTCGTAGTCCGCCTGAGAAGTGTCGTTGGTGGGCGTGGCACGGACCGTCGAGCCCAGCCCGCCCGTAAGCGAGCCCAGCGTCGGGATACGTACCTGGGTCCAGTTCTGGCCGAAGTCCTTCGTTACGTACAGCCCCTTGAGGTGGCTGTCCGGTGTCGCCACCGCGGCGTAGAGCCAGCCCTCGTAAAGGGCATCTTTGGCGGGGTCGCCCGTTAAGGCGGGCTTCGCCAGCACGATACGCCCATTCGGACCGTTCGGAGTTTGCTCGCTGCCGAGGTCGGAGGGATTGACGTTCTTACTGGTGCCCGTGTTGACGATGAGCGGGTTGCCGACGTTGCCCGCCATCAACTGCCACGTCTGCCCCTCGTTGGCGCTCATGAAGACGCCGACGCCCTGGATCGCCGCTTGGACGATCTGGAGGTTGCCGTTGGGAGAGCCGGTGCCGCTAGCCGGGTCGAGGGTCAAGTCGGTCGCCTGCCCTGCCAGCATCAACTGCCAGGTATTGCCCGAGTCCGTGCTCCGCCAGATGCCCCCCTTGGCACCACTCAGAGCCGCATACACGATGACCTGGCCGGACGGGGTCGGGGTCGGATCGACCGCGATCTTGAACGCCGACGTCCCCTGCGTGAAGATATGATCACGGAGCGGAGACGCCATCGGGAGCTCATTCCCGTTGGAATCAACGTTCGTTGAACTGTCGAGAAGGGTCCACGTCGCGCCACCGTTCATCGACCGCAGGAAGCCCACGCCGGTCGAACCGGTGTCGCCTTCACCCGTTGCCGCAAACACGATCGACTGGTTGGGGTCGTTGTTGCGGCCGAAGACGGCGATTCCGCCGATGTTGATCCCGAACGTTGAGCCGAAGTCGGTGAGCGGAATGTAGGTCGGGCCGCTCGGGCTCAAGAAGTTGGTCGTCTTCCAAACGCCGCCGGACGCACCCGCGACGTACACGGTGTTTCCGGACGGATCCGAGGGGTCGATCGCCAACCCGCCAATTCGACCCGAGTGGTCGCCCGAGACACTCGCCGGACCAACGGCCGTCCAGGTGTTGCTCGAGACCGGGTTGGTCGGATCCATGGTGAAGATTCGGAACGACGCCGAAGCCTGGTCCGCCACCGACTCTCCGAGGCCCGTGTTCGGCAGCCCCTTCGACAGATTCAGCGACCAATTGTTCAAGGTCCCGGAGTTGGTCGCTCCCGAGGCCACGATGACGAGTTGCCACGCCCCCTTCGAGGAGGTGTTGAGGAGCTGGTTGAGGTTCTGCTGCGGCTTAAAGTGATTGGAATTCGGCTGGCTGGCAAACGGCGGACCGCCGAAGTCGATCGGCGTCGTCGCCGACTCGTCGAACACGGTATTGTTGAAGTTCGCCTGGGTCCCCGTCGCTCCGACACCGCTGAAGAGCAAGACCGACGTCCCATCCGGCGCGATCAGCGTCGCGGTCAGTTGAGGGTCGTTCGGATACGTGACATCTGTCTCTTATACACATCTAGATGTGTATAAGAGACAGGTTGAGGAGCTGGTTGAGGTTCTGCTGCGGCTTAAAGTGATTGGAATTCGGCTGGCTGGCAAACGGCGGACCGCCGAAGTCGATCGGCGTCGTCGCCGACTCGTCGAACACGGTATTGTTGAAGTTCGCCTGGGTCCCCGTCGCTCCGACACCGCTGAAGAGCAAGACCGACGTCCCATCCGGCGCGATCAGCGTCGCGGTCAGTTGAGGGTCGTTCGGATACGTGACATTGAGTCGAAGTGTGATTCCCTGAATGGGGAAATCATCGGTCACATTAATGACTGACGTCGTCACGTTGTTGGGAATGGTCGTGACAATTCCCTGTGGCGTGTCACTCGAGTTGTAAGTAATGGGAACCGTCGAGCCACCGGTATCAACCTGGCGGAGCACCTGCAAACCGGCATTTTGGTTCATGTCGAGCGCGTGACCCTGATCGTCAACGACACTCGAGGCAATCTGAACCGTGTAGGTACCACTCAGAGACTGAACCGGGAATCCGACTCGGAATTCCCGCGCCAACGCATCGGAATTGGAGGGGGTTGCCTCCAGAGACCAAGAGTTGAGGGTGGCCGTCGGTGCACCCGCCGCGTTGGTAATGGCCAGGGTCCAGGTTCCACCCGTCAGCGACACCCCCTTGAACGCGGCGTCGAGGCTCTGAGCAGGAATGAACGATCCCGTAAACGGTGTCGCTCCCTGCGCCACCGGCGTCGTGGCATGGTCGTCGAGCACCATTCCCGTGAAATTCGGACCGGCTCCGACGCCTCCGAAGAGGGTCACCTGCTTGCCGCCCGGTCCCATCAACACCACTTTGAGCGAAGACTCATTGGCGGTGCTGATATCGAGCCGAACCCGAAGATCCTGGATTGTGAACGTGCCGTTGTTGCTGATCGTGAGCGGGAAATCGATGGTCTGCCCCGCGGCGATGGTTCCTGCGCTCGAGGCGTCAAAGACCGGCGTCACGGTGAATGGACCGTTGATCTGGCCGGCAGGCCCCATCATTCGCAAGATTTGGGCCGGAGTGAAGCTCGCGACCTGCATGTCACGGTCAAACGACACATCAAGTGCGTTGGCCGAGGCATTCAAGGCCAGGTTCGGCTGAGACGCGGACGCACCGGGAACGCTCGTGCTCACCATCCGCGGGCCGGAAATGATGATCGGTAGCGTGTTCTGATTAAAGAAGCCGGCCCCTGACGTAGCCGACAACGCGGGATTCGAGTAGACATCCCCCGCTTCGCCGCTCGTACCATTGGCGTTTTGATCCATCAACGCGCCACTTCGTGAACCCACGTTCGGATTCACGGGGGTCACGTTGATGGACCACGTGAACAGCTTGCCAACGTTGCCGGATTGGAAGTCGGTGATCTTGAGCGTGTACGTCTGATCGACGAGTTGATTCTTGAGTGCCGACAGAGCCTGCAACGGCAGAATCAGTTGATTCACATAAGGGGTGTTGGAGGGGAGACTCGAAATCGGCACCCCGCTGTCACTAAAGGTCGTGTTCGAGAAGAGGGTCCGAGCATCTCCCCCGTTCTGGTAGAGGATGATGTCGCCGCCGCTCGAAGTCAGAAGCTCGATCCTCAGGCCGCCCAGCGAGCCGGCCGACATCGAGAGACTGTTCAAGTCAACGGAGATGGCCCCGATCGACTCGGAGCCATGACCTGAGAGGGCGATTGCACTCGTCGCAATGTCATTATTGGTATTCGATCCACCGGTGCCTGACGTGGGAATGGCAACCGGGGTCGAAGGTGTGAAGGTTTGCGTGACGGTCGGCAGGGTGGTGGGCTGCTGAACGTTAGCGACAAAGATGCGGTCGCTGATTTTTGGGGCAATCGTGTAGCTATAAGTACCGACCCCCGTTTGGCCCGGCAGCGAGATCAGGAAGGTCTCGAAGCCAAAGTGGCCGTCTTGATTGGGGTTGCCAGCCACGAAAACGGGTGACACCTTGCTCGCGAGGATCGACTTCTTGTTGCCCGACGTATCTTCATAGGTGATCGTGACGGCGCTGGGATCGAACGTTGAAGGGTCGACCGGCCGGTCGAAGGTCACCTCGAAGCCATCGAAAATTGGGGTGCCGTCGGTGGCGGTCTGACTGTTGAACGTGACGAAGGACGTGGTGCCGTTGGCGATATTGAAAATCTGCGCCTGGCCAGCCTGCACCGGGCCCATGGTGCTGCTGATGATGCGGGGACCGGAGGCGATGACCGCCTGAGAGGCAAGAATGTTCAAAACACTATTGCCGAGCGTCGAGCCGTTTTCATTCCCCGACCAGAGGGCAAAGACGTGCCCGTCGAAGACTGCCAGGGCTTGGTGGTCGCCGAAATCGAACTTCGTATCTCGCTGCGGGTTCTTGACGCTCTGATTATCGGGGATGGGTCCGAGGTTATCGGTCTGGCCGGTAATCGCGTCCGTGGCCGTTTGCGTGGGATTGACGAAGGTCTGAGCGCTGAAGCTCTGCCCACCGTCAATACTGCTGGTAACGTAAGTCGCGACCCGATCGCGCGACGGGTCGTTGCGAGCATCAAGGAATGAGACGACCAGGGTGCCCGTCGCCAAGTCCACGGCCACTTGCGGCTGGAACTGGGCTCGTCCCGTGATCGTTGTCGTTCCACCTACCGTCGTCACCCCAGCGCCGGAGTAGCCGTCGGTCGTGGCGTTATCGTCGTTGACCTGCCCCAGCTTGTGCCAGCTCTGGCCGCCGTCATCAGAGAAGGCCAGGAAAACGTCGGTATTGTCGGGGTCGTTGACGATGTTCGTCCCCGCCACACGTCCGGTATAAGCGACGTACAAACGGCCTTCATGGGGGCTGAAGGAGCCAAGGGTATTGTCGGACGCGATCACCGCACCAGGACCAATTCCGACGTCCGGCACCGGCGAAATGGTGCTGCCACCACCATCCGTCGTGTAAACACCCCCGTTGACCGCCCCTCGTACCGTCGTCGTGTCGATCGGTACGTTGGTGGCCGCCGTCAGTTGGATACCCGTGGTGAACTGCAGGTTGAACTCGAGGAGCTGGGGGGGAGGGTTGACCGTACCGCTGCTCACCTCGTCGGTAATCTGAAGTTCCCACTTGCCGTTGGCGCCCCCCGCGAGAAGCTGCGCCAGCGTCTGGACCGTATCCCCTGGCCCCCCTTCCGGCACGAACGAACCGACCGACGCCGCGCCACCGGCGTTGTTGAAGATCGAGCGGGCTGCCGAGCTGCTGAACGTGGTTCCGAGGAACTGGTTGCTCGCCGACTGGCCTAGATTCGTGCCGGAAATGCCAACGTTTGGATTCGCCTGGATGCTCGTGTCGTTGTTGTCGCGATTCCGGACCAGCGTGATTCTCTTGCCGCTGGGCGACACGAGCACGATCTGGACCTGCGAAAGGTCGTTATGCGTCAAAGCGATCGTGACGTTGAGATCACTAACGTTGCTGGGAATATTGCTCGTGGTGATATCGTAATCAGACTCAGCCGGCGTGTTGACCGTGCTACCCGACGGAGGCGCAGTGGCATCCTTGATGGGCGCGGGCACGCTTTGGAAGGCGAAGTCGATACCTCCTCCACCGCCAACAATCTGGGTCGAGGCGATCTGATCAAGCGGAACCGGACTCGCCTGGCTCAGCGTGCCCGTATCGTCCCAGATCACCGTCACCTGTCCGGGAGAGACGCCGGGATCACCCGCGCCATAGACCGCCGGATCTGGGGCTCGGCCCTGGCTGACCACGATCTTGGGCGAAGCATCCCGCGCTATGCTGGTGTAACTGGCTCCGTCTACCAGCACGGGCGTGGAGAAAGTATTTCCATCAGCAGAAGCTATTAGCTCGATACGATTCGGATCCTGCTGCGCCGTGTTCGGCGTGAGAGTCCGATTCGTCGCCCAAGCCACATACACACTGTTTACATGCGTATCGATCTGACCTGGGAAGTTCGGCGAGTTGCTATTAGCGTCGACAGCCAACGTCGGCCGGTATACGGGGTCCTGTTGTGCCCAGCGGTAGAGAATATTTCCGCCTTGAGGGCCGACAAACGTGGGAGCGCCGCCCGGCGCGAAGGTGAACTTATCGAGTGCGACCTCACCGCTGCTGTAGTCTGAAGCGTGGGGAGAGTCCAACACGTAAAAGTTGTGATTGGCGTCGAAGGCTACGCTGGCATCCGTGACTTGCCCAAAGAAAACGGGACCGCTCGTTTGCGACTTATTGAAATCCAAATTTGAGCCAGAGAACGTTGTTTGATCCCCAAAGGGGGTCCAACTCTTACCGGCGTTCGTCGAGAAGGCCCCCTGCACGAAGATCGTCGTCTGCCCGTTGTTGGGGGCGGGGAACTGAACCGAGTCGGTGACCCAAACCGCGACCATGTCCTGGGGATTGGTCGGGTCGATCGCGACTGAGGGAGCAGTCTGATTACCGTTTCGCGCGTTCGTGACAAGGCCGCCGCTATTGGAGATGTCAATGGGCGCAGAGGCCGACACCTGCGGGATAACCGCCAGCAGGGTGCGAGTCTCCAGCGATTCCACCACTAGCCCCCGAAGGCGGGACCTGCGAATTACGGCGGTACGCGTGCCAGAGCGATTCTGACCGCGGGCTCCTCGGGAGTCTCTCTCAGACGCTGCCGTGCCCATGTCGACTCTCTCCACTTCCGAACAGACTCACCAACGGGGGGGAGTGGCGGTGGCGGCCTGTGGATAACTTTTCGGTGTCGATGAGGATTAACCGATGCGCGATGATTACAGAAAGCATGCGGGCTCACATAGACTGAGTCAAGTAGTCAGTCCATTCCAAATCCACTCTTTCTCCAACCAGCCATAACTTATGTGGACCATTTATCACTGCGTTTTATGGGTTTTGCACTCAATAGCTCACAATGGACGTGCGTGATACCATCCAAAGACGCTACTATCCATCAAGAAAGAGTCAACAAAAAAAGCCGCGAAGAATCAATTTTCTTTGAGTGAAGAGTGCGGAAAAACAAAAAACATGAACACGAGGGCTCACCTCGGTCCCATTCCAGATTATGATCCGCTGAATTTAGGTTGGATGGCGAGGGCGCATCAGCGCTCCGGATTGCCAATCGCAACCGAAACGATCGTGGCAACTCAGAGCCAAACCCTAGGCTTCGCATGCCGCGAGGCCCGTGGATGTTGGGATTTACTCGTCTTGGTTAGGAACTCATCTCTATGAAGCGACTCTTGCTGCTCATCGGCATCGCGGTCTATCTCGGCTGCGTCGGCCAAACATGGGGCGAAGATACGAAAGATCGAGAGTTGGCCGGCTTGCAGGGGACCTGGGAGTTGGTCTCCATGGAAATCAAAGGCAACAGTATCCCCGTCGAAAGAATGCCGGGGCGTATCGCGCTCATCGAAGGAACAACGTTTACCGACCGCAATGCCACCAAGATTTTCGGAAAAGGAAAGATCCGGGTTGATTCGAGCGGGTCTCCGAAGCGAATCGACGCGGAATTCAGCGAGGGACCGCCGGCCGGAAAAACGACCTTGGCGATTTACGAACTCGAAAAAGAGACGCTGAAAGCCTGTGCCGCCGAGCCCGGAGAGCCCCGCCCCACCAAGTTCACGACCAAGGAGGGGTCGGGGCATATGCTCGTCGTCTACAAGAAGAAACGTGTATCTCCTTGATTTCTTCTCCAGGCACGACCGAACGGCCAATTCTCAGAGAGCATCAGCGCTGATGACTTCGCCGCCGTTGGGAGTGCCCACGGCACGCCAGGTCAAACCGTTGATGCTACTCTTGACGAAATGGACGCTGCCATCCCCCATCAAGATGTTCACTCCCCCGGCGTGGAAGCTGCGCGAGGTGATGGCCGCGAAGGTCGGTCCTCCCTTAAAAAAGGGTGTACCCGACAGGTCGACATCATATGCATTCGAAGGATCGTTGACTCGCTTGTTGGGGGGCCAAGCCGTCGTCACGCCGGTCTCGTGCGTGTTGCCGTCAACCCAGGCGGTATGAGAACCGTTCGGAACCGTACTCACGGCGCCGCAGGATCCGCCATATTCCGGAGCCACTGAGTACGGGTCGGCAGTCGGCGCCGGGACATTGGCGGGAGTATAGGTCGTCCCCGAAAGACCGAAGTTGGCCAGTCCACCTACGCACTGGTAATACGGGTTGTGGACCTTAACCTCGGCCGCCAACATCGTGTTGCTCGTACCATCGGTGAAGTACGCAAGTGTGCGGCTCATATTCGGCGCGAAGATTCCGCGTGGACTCGGTCCGCCGTAGGCCCAAACGTACCAGTCCCCCACGTTCCAGCCGTAGTTCGATACCCAGTGATCGATCGTGAACGGGCCGCCGGCCGGCGTCGGCACGGCGTTGACCTCGCTGGGGCAGAGGAAAATGGCGATCTTCGCCCCAGATACGGTATTGTTGTCGACCGCGTTATACTTGATCGTGAAATTAATCGAGTTGAACACCGGTCCCTGCTCAAGCAACGGCAAGATCCGAGAGTGAACACTCCAACCCACCCAGGCGGGCGTCGGTGATCCCGCATAGACGCCGGCGAGTGGAAGCGCGCCCGCGATGCTCTCGTAATTGTGAACTCCAAGCCCAAGTTGTTTGAGATTGTTCACGCACTGGGCCCGGCGCGCCGCTTCGCGCGCCGCCTGAACCGCAGGTAAGAGAAGTGCGATCAACACCGCGATAATTGCAATCACCACGAGCAACTCGATCAGCGTGAATCCACGCACTCGCCGCCTGGGCATTCTCGCCTCCATCGCACTTGGAATAATTATGAAATAACCCGTAATCGCTACAGTATTCCATGCTCAACGAAGTGCGTCAAATGCACTCATGATTTTCATCACTTAGGTGTCTTCAAACCCTAAACTTTTCTCGTAATCTTCCGTGTACGCGTTCGTGCGGAAAATGATGGCTTGCCAAGGCGCAGAGCCAAAAAACCGAGTAGGGCTTGCGAGATCGCCACGCGATTGCCGGGATTCGTCTTGAGGTTCGTCGCGCTCGTGACGTTGACGATCTGGGTCGGAGGGTTCACTTTTTACAGTGCTGTAGTGATCCCTGTCCTTCACGAAGCCTTGGGAAGCCTCGAGACGGGTTACGTGACGCAACAGGTTACCTGGATACTGAACGGAATCGGGACGGTCGCAATACTTGCCGGATGGGGCTTGCTTCTGTTCGAGCAAGGCAAGACAAGCTCTACACTCTCACGGGTTCGATTGGTCCTCCTTACAGCAACAACCGGGACGCTTGGAGTTTTATGGATCCTTCACTATGTCATGGACGCGCGGCTCGATGCGGGACGCCTTCGCGGTTTCTACCCCCTTCATCGCACCTACCTGGTCGCCAGTACCGTCCAATGGTTCGCAAACCTGGGGCTTCTGGCCGTCGTGGCCTGGTCATCAGAAACACCGCGATTGATCCCTAGGGCTCGAGAACAAGAACCGAGCCAACTCAGTGGCTTTTCGTTCTCGTAACAAGCGACGGCTGTTCCCTACGTCGCACCTCTTCGTCGACGTTACTCCATCTCCAAGATCTCGCCTGTCAGAGAGACCCGCGCTTCACGAATCTTGCCGTTGGATGCCCGTCCTTTGATCTCGTAGGACTGTAGCTTTCGCTCCTTGTCCAGGTTCTCCCAGGCTTCCTCGAACTCAATGCCCGGCAAAGCCTTCGTCGCAGCATTGCGAATCTTCTCGGGAAGATCGGCCAGGGCGATCTTCCTTCTTGCCGCCGGCGGCGGTCCCTCATCTTCGCATCCGGTCACGGCGAACACGGCCAACCCGAACGCGAAACGACCTGCCACGGCTAGAAACGTTCGCCGCATGCACTTGTTCTCATTAATAACCGTCACCAACCACCTCGCCCGCTGATCGCGTGCTCAAAGCTTTATACGTATTGTAATCGATCGACCCTTTGAGAAACCGCACATGGCCGTCGCAGTAAAGAAAATGGGCCCCTCGATCGTGCCGGCTCAAGAACTGGTTGACGTCACCCCAGGGGTCGCCCGGCCCGTGACTCTCACCGGTATGGCCCAAGATCATCCCCGAACCCTCTTCGTGGCGACAGGTGCCACCGTCGGGATCAAAAGGATCGGGAGCGCAAGACCAAAGTGACGCCCCCGCCGGAACGCCCGTCCAGGTCGCCTGGCCACGCCCCGCGTTGAGATTCTCCGAGCGCTCTCCCACGCACAGCGTGTTACTCATGCCGTCGGCGATGTCATTCGGCCGCACGTTGCTCCCTCGGTAGAGAACTCCGTCGCCGTCGACTCCGGGTTCTCCAACTCCGAAGACACCCACGTAGTTCGCACCCGCCACGTCGCAAATCGGCAACTTCGACGAATAAACAACTTTTTGGTAATACCACATCACCCCATCAGTCGCCGTCCAAACTCGGGGCATGTTGTCCGAGGGACATAGGTACACGGAAAGCGGTGTGGTTCGCACCGTGAGGTGACTGGGATCCGCAAGCGAGACGTTGAATTGAATTTGGTTGTAAAGTGGTTGCTGTTCAAGATATGGGAGAATCATACTCCCCCATCCCCAGCCAGGCCCTAATTCTTTCTTATGAAACACGTCGTAGATCGAGTTGTAGCCCATGGGCAGGGCGCCATGGTTCAGACAATACTGGTGGAACCCCAGCCCGATCTGTTTGAGGTTGTTGCTACACGCCGTCCGTCGTGATTGTTCGCGAGCGATCTGAAGAGCGGGAAGCAATAGCGCGACGAGTACCCCAATGATGGCGATCACCACCAAGAGTTCAATCAACGTGAATCCTGAGCATGGCTGCGCAGAACGATCGCGGAAAACCCGACTAGGATACCTCGTCATCGATCATCCTCTTACCGTTGAGGCTTTCGCGCAATGATGACTTACGGGTACCCAACACTTTTGGGTGCAAACATCGTACGATATTCCCTAAGCTGACCACAACTGGTCACAGAAAAACAAAGTGTGCTAAAAAGCAGACCCGTCTTCGGGCCTTTTCTTGCATGCGGATTGCCTCGCGATTCGTCCTTGCTCTTGGCGACCCCCATTCGGCGGGATACCCTCGAGAGGTCCCCTGGGCCACTCCCGTCATCGCCCCTGATCCGAGGAAATAGGATGTCCTGTCGCTTGAGCGTCTGCCTTCTGACACGAAACGAAGAAGCGAATATCGAGCGGGTCCTTCGCTCGGTACAGGGGTTCACTGACGAGGTTGTCGTCGCCGACACGGGCTCGACCGACCGTACCGTCGAGTTTGCGAAGGCAATGGGTGCCCGGGTTACCTCGGTCTCTTGGGATGATGACTTCTCGGAAGGTCGAAACGTAGCCCTTCGGCAGGCGACCGGAGACTGGATCCTCTGGCTCAATCCCGACGAGGAATGGATCGCGCCACCACCGGAAGCGCTTCGCAGCCTCATCGCGACGACCGATCGAAGGACCTTCGGCTACCTGGCCAGAGTGCGAAGCATTCCCCGGGAAGAACAGCCGACGCGATTCAGCGAGACGTGGGACTTCCGCCTCTACCGACGCCGTCCCGACCTTCGGTATACCGGCCGGCTTCACCCGACACTATCGACCGAACTTTCCAAGGCCGTCACCGATGAGGGGGGCTTGGTTCGGCCTTCCGAGATTTTGATCCGGCACCTTGCCTATCGATCGGTTCTCAATGAGTCGAAACTCCGATGGGCGCTGCGGCTCCTGGAGCGAGAGCTCCAAGATCGCCCCGGGCAGTTGCGATACCTGACGGAGTATGGCCGCAACTTGCTTTTGATTGGGGATCGCCGCGGCCACGATGTCATGGCCGAGGCTCTCAAGCAATTGGAACCGACCTGGAACGACCCCAATGCCCCTCTACCTCACGCCCAAATCCTTCTCGAATACGCTCTGACCACCGCGGCTGATTTGAACCGAAGTTCACTCGGGGCGGAGCAGGCCCAAGCGTTGGCCCTCCGCTGGTTCCCCAACAGCCCTCCCCTCCTCTGGGCGATCGCCGAGTCGTTCTTCCGTTCTCAGCAATTCCCCGCCGCCGCCGTCCTACTCGAGCATCTCGTTCAGCTCGGAGCCAGCGGCGCTTACGATCACTCCTTTTCCTTCGACCCGAGGATCGTAGGCCCTGTCTCTTATACACATCTAGATGTGTATAAGAGACAGGAGCAGGCCCAAGCGTTGGCCCTCCGCTGGTTCCCCAACAGCCCTCCCCTCCTCTGGGCGATCGCCGAGTCGTTCTTCCGTTCTCAGCAATTCCCCGCCGCCGCCGTCCTACTCGAGCATCTCGTTCAGCTCGGAGCCAGCGGCGCTTACGATCACTCCTTTTCCTTCGACCCGAGGATCGTAGGCCCCTGGCCCCTCCTCAATCTCGGCCAGATCTACCGAGCCCTGGGCAAAACCACCGACGCTCGCCGGATCTTCGAGTCGCTACTCTCGGACCCCGAGTTCCATGACCAGGCTGTGAGGCACATCGCCGAGCTCGAGAACTCCACCTCCGCCAGCCGGTGAGGTCGGCCGGTTCCACCTCCTTGACCTGGACAGCGCCGCCCATCGTTTCTAAGCGCGAACGACGCCCCGGGGTTGTCCCCAAACACGCCGGCCGGGGCGCTTCCCCAAACTCAACCGCGACAGGCTCGCAACCCGGTTTGCAGAGCCGGTTTGCGTTAGGGCTTGGACCGCCGCCGATTTTCCAGATAGTCCACATGGAGCTTTCCCCCTGCACCATTGCCCGGTGAGGCACTCCAGGGTTTGGAACAGATGTCGATATCGCCATCCTGGTCGACGTCTCCCACCTGGAGTTCATGCCCTCCCAGTCCTTTGTCGAGCAAGACCCGCTCGGCGAATCTTCCCTCACCAAGATTCATCCAGGCAACCCACCGAGCGTTTTGCCGTCCCTCGGGAAGAAGTTCCTCCTGCTCGTTGACGACAATGTCCAGGCGGCCGTCACCATCCAGGTCGGCGACACCCAGCGAATGGAGTGAGCCGTACGGAAAGCTCTGAGGAAGCTCCTGCTTCCGCCAATTCGTCCCCTTGCCCCCCTGATTCCAGAGCACGGCCACCCTGGAATCGACCATGTCGGCATCGGCCACCACGAGCTCAGGACGACCGTCGCCGTCGAGATCCGCCACGGCCGATCGCACGCAGATCCCATAAGGCCCTTGCCGTCCCATCGGCAAGTTTGCATGAGAACCCCAACTGCGTCCCTTGCCGTCCTTGTTTTCGTACCAGCTATCCCCTCGGCAGACGTCGAGGTCCCCGTCTCCATCCACATCAAAAGCGCCCGCGGGGGTGATCGCGCCGTGAATGCCCGGGCCGACGTCATGTCGAACCCACGCCCGTCGAGGATCGGCCGGAATGCCGAACCAGCAGAGCGCATTCAGAGACGAACGCGCGTCTCCCATCATCAAGACATCCGCACACCGATCGCCGTCCACATCCGCGATCAGGATGTCATGAGCGCCTGACGCCTTCTCCGCAAAGGAAATGCGCTCGAAAGGAGTATCCTTGAGCTTGCCGGGGTTGCGGAACCAAACCCCGCTGCAAACGAGATCCGTCCAACCGTCGCCGTCAACATCGAGCGGAGCCAGGCCAACATCGGACTGGTAGTCGTTACCCACATCATGACGAACCCAATCGGAAGGGCCGCGATACTCAAACCAGTAAAGCCGCTCGGGCCTGGGGATCCGGCCGCCGCACACGAAGTCGAGATCGCCGTCGCGGTCCAGGTCAGCGAGAGCCGTCATGCCGTAGTCCCCCTGCCCCCCATTCGACGGCAGATCCCGCGCGATGAAATGGTGCCGGAACTCGGTATCCGGTCCCTCGCGAGCCAAGGCCTCGAGAAAGCCCGCCAATAGGGTCAGAAGGATCGACGTCAGCAAGAACGGCTTCATGGCTCCTGTCCATCCTCAATGTGGATGCGAACGATCGACTTGTCTCTTGACCACAAAGGCCCGTCCGATCTCGCCTGGCAAAACATCATGCACGGCCTTCATGCTACCACACGCCAAGATAACGATCCTTCCTCTCTTTTATCCTTCGCCTCGTCACCGGTTTTCCCTGAAGCCCCGCTCAACCCCAGCGGATATATCCGACGTCTTCGATCCAATATGCGCTCATGACATAGGTGTTCTTGAACGAAGAAAAGTTGTCTTCATACGAAAATTTTCACAGCTTTGATTCATCTTCTTCTCGGCCAGCCTGCGCATTCGGTTTGATTCCGGCAGATCTCGAATAGACGATCGAAGAAATTGGCTAACACGTTCTCAACGAAAGCGCCGTCCGACGAACGTGCCGTTCCCTGTCCTGAACCTTCTCTCACATGATCCCGATTCAAAGTCTCAATCGCGCCCAGGCGAAAAGCGTCCTCGTCGCTAACACATGGAATCGCGGCACGTTAAGTTTTCCTCATGATTTTTAAAAAGTGTACTCTCCTTTTTCTTTTGACAATTCTTAACACGCCTGCTTAGATAAAAATGCGAGGCGCGGAACGTGATAGCGTCATTCCCTCCCCATTTCAACATCCGTAAGGCTTCGGGCCACGGACTGTTGAGTGTCTCCACGTCCGCAAGGCATACTCACATCCCTTTCACATCACGAGGAATTGCATCCATGAGCATTTCCAGGAATCATGCTGCGCGCTCCAGGAAGGCAGGGAAAGGAAGTCAGGTTCAACGCCACGGACGGGTGATGGGCCGCCAACGCCGCCAGCAAATCGCCCAGGTCGAACAACTCGAGTCGATCGTTCTTTTATCATTTGTTCAGCCTGTCATTGTCGTCAACAACGGAACATCACCCGTCGGACTGACGCCACCAACCATTGCGCAGGCTTACGGATTCAACCAAAGCCCGGTGTCATCAGACGACGGTACGGGAACCACGATCGCGATCATCGATTTCGGCAACGATCCGACAATCGCTTCCGATGCCCAGGCCTTCAACACCCAGTTCGGGCTCAAACAGTTCGGAGCGCCTGGCGGATCGAACCCAACGCTGACGGTCGTCAACGAGAACGGTCAAACGACCTCGCTCCCAACAACCGGAACCGCGCAGAGTTTGGATGAGACGTCCCTTGACGTCGAATGGGCCCATGCCATCGCGCCGGGAGCCAACATCCTTTTGATCGAGACTCCAGCAACACCCTCAGTGGCTGATGTTCTCACCAGTGTCGATACCGCTCGAAACTGGACAGGAGTCGTGGCCGTTTCGATGAGCTTCACCACATCCGAGAGTAGCACCGACCCTGGGAACAATAGCCACTTCATAACCCCTGGCGGCCACCTTGGCGTAGAGTTCGTCGCCGCGACAGGCGACACTGGCGGAGGCGCCCAATGGCCTTCGTCATCGCCCAATGTGCTTGCCGTGGGAGGAACGACTCTGACCGTGGACTCGAACGGAAACTGGGTCTCAGAGGACCATTGGACATCCAGTGATATTCCCGGAAATCCAAGCGACAACGTACCCGGCAGCGGCAACGGCGGCGCAAGTGCCTACCAAAGCGAGCCCACGGCCCAAACCTCCGTTCAATCCTCGAGCTTCCGCGAAGTACCAGATGTCTCCTACAACGCGGGAAACGGCGTTGCTGTTTATAACAGCAATGATTCGTCCGGCCCTTGGATCGGACTCGGTGGTACCAGCGCGGGAACACCTCAATGGGCCGGGTTGATTGCTCGGACCGATGAGGGGCTTCTTGGGGGATCGCGCCCGACGCTCCAAGGGATTGCGCCGTTTTACGCGGTGCCGTCAACCGACTATCACTCCATCGTCGGAGCAACGGGTCCTTACAACACGCAGACCGGGCTCGGTAGTCCGATTGCAAACAAAATATTCGCCGACCTCTTCAACTCAACTTTGCCTGTGGTCGATCCATCGACAGATACAGGCGTTAGCAACCACGATGGAATCACCAAAGACAATGGGTCGTCGAGCGCACCTTTAACGTTCGACGTCAATGGCGTCAGCCCAGCCAATGGCTACGTCTGGCTCTACAACATGAGCAAT
>BFBZ01000008.1_pt423 | contig 163934 bp, 151 predicted proteins | sample 1888401 | NCBI WGS metagenome assembly BFBZ01 (sample SAMD00112614, study PRJDB3348) | symbiont metagenome | host: Chara braunii
TSCCSTCGACCACCGTCTCGTTCAAYMTGCTGCCRGAYRTSCCGCTCGAGGTCGCRACSACSAACRTCCAGCAGGCGGTCAACGAGTTGCACATGCCCGAAGGCATTCGCGGCAGCTTCGACGGCAATGCCGGCGAYTTCAACAAGACCAGCGGCCGGCAGCCGCTCYTGATCCTCGGCGCGCTGGTCGCGATGTATATCGTGCTCGGCGTGCTCTATGAGAGCCTGGCGCATCCGATCACGATCATCTCGACGCTGCCGTCGGCCGGCCTCGGCGCCTTGCTCGCGCTCCAGATCACCAACACGCCGCTGACGGTGATCGCCTTTGTCGGCATCATCCTGTTGATCGGCATCGTCAAGAAGAACGGCATCATGATGGTCGACTTCGCGCTCGAGGCCGAGCGGCATCAGGGCCTGGCGTCGTGCGATGCGATCTTCGAGGCCTGCCGGGCGCGCTTCCGTCCGATCCTGATGACGACGATGGCGGCCCTGTTCGCCGGCATCCCGCTGGTCATTGCCACCGGCCCCGGCACCGAGCTGCGCCGGCCGCTCGGCATCACCATCATCGGCGGCCTGTTCGTGTCGCAGATCCTCACCCTCTACACCACGCCGGTGATCTATCTCCTGATCGACCGGCTCCGGAAAGCAAGGCTTCGTCCTGGCCGTGGTGCCGCAACCCAAGAGTTAATTTAACTCTCGGTGAGGCCGCATGATTGACGACGGTCCGAAAATAGCCGAATAGGCCGTGAAGTATTTTCGACCAATGCGTTGGATCTGACCTTACTTTTGACCGCGGCGGGAGCCGTTGCATTGCTTGTAGCCATCGTCAACTACCGCGTCGCAGATCTGGTCATCGACTGCCTCCGCTCGGTCGCGCGCGAGATTTCGAGCGTTCCGGGAACGCAAGTCGTCGTTTGTGAGAACGGTACAGGGGACGATTCCGCCACACGAATTCAGCAGGCCATTACCGACAATGGCTGGGGTGACTGGTGCAGCCTGATCCCCCTTGCGGTGAATCTCGGATTTACAGGCGGCAACAACGTGATCATCAAACCGGCGATGAGCCGGTCCGATCCCCCGGAATACGTCCTGCTATTGAACCCGGATACCATCGTGCGACCGAACGCCTTCAAGGCACTGGTCGACTTCATGGACCGGAACCCGAAGGTCGGTATCGCCGGAAGCAGGCTGGAAGATCCGGACGGCACTCCTCAACGCTCCGCATTTCGGTTTCACTCGCCGTTTGGCGAGTTCGAGGCGAACCTGAAGCTTGGTCTGGTGAGCCGCCTCCTCGCTCGCTGGGTGGTGGCCCCGCCGGTACGCGACGACACATTCGAGACCGATTGGGTCTCCGGCGCGAGCATGATCATCCGGCGTCAGGTGATCGAGACGACCGGCTTGCTGGACGAAGGTTACTTCACCTATTTCGACGACATCGACTATTGCTTCAACGCGCGGCGAAAGGGATGGCCGACCTGGTACGTCCCGGCGAGCCGCGTGGTTCACCTCGTTGGCCAATCGACCGGTGTCAACGCACATGCCAAGCGGATTCCACCCTACCTGCTGGAAGCGAGGCGCCGCTATTTCCTGAAGAACCACGGCCCCCTCTACGCCGCCCTGGCGGACATTGGCATGATAGCAGGTCTGTCCTTGTGGCGCCTGCGCGTGCTGCTGACGGGCCGAGAAGACAAATCGCCTCCACACCTCCTCGCGGACTCGCTTCGTCATAGCGTTTTCTCGAAAGGATTCATGGTCTCGGACGTCAAGCTTCGCCCGTGATCCAGGCGCCCCACCCAGGCCGGCGCAGTCTTCGACCTTAACCATACAAGGCAGCATCAAGCTTAACGTCAAGGTTCGCTTGTCGACTTCAGGAAAGCAATTACCCTGACCATCGATCTCTCACGCCCACATTATTGCCGGAGCCGGGAGGATCAGACGGATGCCGTCGCGACAATTCATTCAAACGATATTGCACTCAATCCCCGACTTAATTCATTTCATGTGGAGACCGGGCGTGAACCAGAAGCGCACGAACAAGTCGAAAGCGCAGATCGCCGTCAAGACCGAGAAATCGCTCAACCTTCGCTACGCGGAGGTGATGAAGCTGCGTCGGGCGATCTTGCGAACTCAGGCGGAAATCRATGCAGCATCGAGCGACAATCGCCCGGCCGTGCTGAAATGACGTCCGCGCATCAGCGGATTCACCAGCATCGCCAAGTGGCGTAGTTGCGCCGTCCGGTCGATGTCTGCACCCTGCGTACGACCCGGCGGCATGATGCCCTGGCGGGCTCGGCCCACGGCCCGTACTCCGCGTATTCGCCGTAGCCGAACGGAGGGTCGAAACTGTCGTCCAGCGGATAGCCGAAATATCCGCGTGCGGTGAAGAGACCCGGATACACGATCGGCGGGKAGGGTCTGGCGTATCCCCAATAGCCGGCCTCCGCGACCTCGGGCAGCAGCGTCAAGGCGGCCCCCAGCAGTCCAAGCATTGCCTTGCGCACGATACTCTCCCCGGCTGGTCCCTACGGYAGCCCGGCATCGTCGAAGATACCGGAACTCGAACACGACCCGGGGCAGGTCTCCCTTGCCTCTCGCACAATGATCAACGGTCGCGATCCCTGCGCTAACCCTACGAGGAACTTGTTGGCTTCCGGCTAAGTCAACGCCCTGCAATCTATTGTATGTCTTGGGAGACTGTTTACCGAGTCTTGCCGGCATCAATGGTAATGAACGGCCTCGGCGTTGCCGTCAGCAGATCGTGCATTGCATCAGCAGAAAGCCGGCCGCAACATCGAGGCCGCCTCAACCCGGATCAGAAACTATCGATGATGGCACGTGACACGTCGAACATCGCAAGGCTGGCCGCCGCGTTCGCCTGGATTGTGATCGCGGTGATCGCGTTTGCCACGCTGACGAATATCGGTTTCGTCTATTCGCTCTATTACAAGCTCTCGCCGTGGCTGATGCATCCGGACGTCAAGACCTACGCGCATATCGAGCATGTGGTCGCGTTCGCCGTCCTCGGGGCTCTGTTCGCGCTGGCCTATCCCCGCAGGCCACTGCTGGTTTGCGCGATCGTGACAGGCGCCGCGGCAGTCCTGGAATTCATGCAGACGCTGACACCCGATCGTCACGGCACACTGGTCGATGCGCTGGAGAAGATGGCCGGCGGACTCATGGGAATCGTGTTGATCAGATCGATTGTACTGGCCTGCGCCGCGGTGCGGTCCGGACGCTGCAACCAATAGGATCATCAGCCGACGGCAGTGACCCAGGTCCACCAGAGGCCGATCGCAAGATGCGGGCCGAACGAGATCGCCTGCTTGCCGTGAAGTTCGTGCCCCTCGAGCTTCAGGATGATCAGGCTGGTRAAGGCCGACAGCACSGCRACGACAAGAAGTTGCGGAACACTCTCGATTCCGACCCAGAACACGCTTGCGCCGAGGAACTTGACGTCGCCGAGACCGAGACCGTCATGGCCGCGGAGCCTCCGATAGCCGGCTTGCAGCACGTAGACGGTCAAAAGCACCAACGCAGCTCCAGCCCCGCGTTGCCAAAGCAGCTCGAGCGGCTCGATCGCGATGGTCTGAACGACACCCCCAGCGAGCAGCGCGACGACCATGCTGTCCGGGATGATCCCGTAGCGCGCGTCGATCGCGCAGATGGCGGCAAGCAGGCTGACCAGATAGAGGCTCGCAACCAGGATCGCCGCGACCGGGCCGCCTGCTGACCAGAGGCCAACGGCAATCCAGATACTGCCGGCAACGAGCCCCCAGGCGACGAGCGCATACTCGCGGTCTCCCGCCTTCCAGGTCAGGGCTGCTTCCAGGAAGCGCCCGGTACGGCCAGCGGTCTTCCGCAGCGCCTGGATCATCTCCCGGCCGTCATGTTCAATGGCACCGCGAGCCGCTGGTTGGCGCTGTCCAACACCACCTGATCGGGCTGGATGCCGACGACGCGCCAGCCGGCGATCTCACCATCGGCCTCAACCCAGATCCCGACCGGATTCTGCGCGGTGAGCAGGAACGCCTTGGCGACGCCGTCGCTCATGAACACGCCTTTGAGAATAAAGCCGGGATCGACCGCCACCGGTGCGGGTGCTGCGGCAGCGACCGGGGCCGCAACGCTCGGCGCTTGCCGGCTGCGCGAGAACAACGGCCGCTGCACGATATTGTCGTAGCGCGCGATGGCCGCGGTTTGCGCCTTCCCGGCCGCGGTGCCTCGCATGTCGAGCCATGCCGGCGTGCTGAACCCGGAGAGTTGCACCCCGCAGGCCGCAACCACGCCGACAACCAGCACGAGCCCGATCCAGGCGGCGAGACCGGCCATCAACACACGCGTCGCCGGCCGCAGCGCAAGGAAGTCCGCCTGCGCGGGCAGATCAGCCCGGCCAAGCAGCGCCGCGACCTTCGTAACCGCCGCCCGCCGCGGCCTCGCGGTGATCGAGTTCAAACGAAACCGAAGATCTTGCGTCAGGACGGTCACCTTACGCCCTCCGTCGCAATGCCGCCGCGGGACTTCTGTTGCGCCGTCATTGAGAATTGGCCTCTTCGCCCGCTCTCGGTCCGTCGCGCATCGCGCCCTGCACGGTGAGTTGGGCCCGGATCGCGCCGTCGTCGCCGTCAGTCACGCTTCTCAGCGTCGCCGAACTAAGCAGCAACATTGGCGTCTGGCTCTCGATGGCACGCATCATGTCGCGAATCGACGCCAGCGGCCCTTCCACCTCGATACCGACTGCAACCAGATGCATCTGTTGTATCCGACCGGCGGGGAGACCGCGTATCGCAAGCAGATTGACCCCCGCATTCTGCGCAAGCGATTTCAAGCTCGCCTGGATGTCGGCGCTGACGACGCGCTCCTCGCCAGCCGGATAGTACGGGTCACCAGTCCCGGAGGTCCTTGCGGAGTCGGCCTTCGCTTGATGCAGGATAGTCTCGAAACGCCGAAGCTGGGCTGAACTCTCCGCTATGTCTTCGCTCCGCTCGGAGAAATGCGTCAGCACCGGCACGACCACGAGCACGACGACGAGCATGAACGCCGCGATATTGAAGGCCACGAACAGTGCAACGTCCGGAATCCTGTTGCGCGTCAAGCCGGCGATCATGACGGGCTCCGAGCTCTTGCCGGCGATTTCGACACCCGAGCTCCCCGCGCCTGGAAGCTGATCGTAAAGCGATCCCTGTGCTCATTGGCGTCTGGCGTGATCGCCGCCGTGAGGGCGGCGCCGGAGAATCTCGGCGACTTGTCGATGATCCGGACCAGCCGGGCCGCATCGGCCGAGAAGCCCGTTATGATGGTCTTCCCATTCTCAATGCGCACTTCGCTGAGAAAGGTCTGATCAGGCAAGATCCGCGACAGCTCATCGAGCGTCTCGAGGACACCGAGCTCGGACCGCATTGCATAAAGCCTGGCCGCGGTGTCGATGTTCTGCCCGCCTTGAACGCCATCGCGAGCTTCGGCAAGTGCGGCTTCAACCGAGGCCGCAACGCTGGCCTGGCTCCACTCGAAGGCCATCAGCGCTAGGCCGACGGCAAGCACCGAGACGACCGCCAGCAACCGGATCGTTCTGACCGCCCAAGCCGGATCGTCGATCTGTCTCGCCTGGAGCTCGATGACCGGGATGGCCACATCCGCGTCAACGGAACTTGCGGATGACAGCCCGTCAACGTTATCCGACGTCAAGCCGAGTTGCCCGAGAGCCGACGCGGCGCGATCCCTGCGAATGATCCAGTGCCTGATCGAGGCGACATCGCCCGCGTCGATGCCGGCGACAGTCGCCGCATGCCAGACGTCGGAAGGCAGAAACGGCGTCCGATGCAGCAGTTCTTGATCCAGGATGCTCGGCAAGGCCGGCAGCGCCGCCTTCGGGACATTCATGTCGCGGACGAAGAACAGATCATGCGAAACGACCGCCTGGACGACGACCTGCTCGCGCGTCACATGCTGGTCCGCGAGCCAGGCTTCCAGCACCGCGATGTTGAAGCTTGCGGACGGAAATCGCGCTTCGACCGGCTCAGGCCCGGCCAAACGGCACACGATCGTCTCACCATCCCGCTGGACATTGACATGGCGCAGGGCCTCGCGCTCCGCCCAACTGAGCCACTGCGGAGGTGTGGACTGGCGCAGCCCCGAAAGCCACCAGTGCCCGAAGCGCCTGCCCCAATTCGCGGCGACCGCGAGGCCACCGGTTCGGGAGACCGATAGGTCGGCTACAGACATGGCGCCCCTTGCGCGAGGAGAAAAGCGAATCGGGCGGTAGCGTAATTTACTAAATCTTTACGAAAGGTAACGAAATGGGCCGGGTCAGGCCCCGCCGCCCTGCCGGAGCGCGACGATCATCGGCGGCTCGTTTCGTCGCTCGTCTTCGAACTCGATCTTGATCGACACCAGCTTCGGCAGTTGCTCCGCCTTGGCCCAGTTGTCGTGCCACTGGGACACCCCGCTGAGCGCGGGACTCCCGAAATAGCTCAAGCGAATGCTCTGAACGCCGCTGAGCACGGCAACCTTGTTTGGCCGGACATCGCGATCCGGCGTGTCCGGCACCGCTGAAGCCCAAGCCAGAAAATCAACGATGAGGTCGTCGCCCTCCTGGCGCAGGCCGACCCGATAGAGGCCACCCGGCAGGCCGCGTCCTTCGCTCAGCCCGACGAACGCCATCGCATCCTGTCGTCCTTCGAACATCGTGAAGCCACTCTGGCTGGCTGTGTTGCCACGCACCGCCAGTGCCGAAGCGATGACGTCCGACAGCGTCTGGATCGCGGCATGAGCCTCACCGTCGGCGGCGCTGGTCCGGTCGGCGGCAAAGGCCCGCCTTGCCATCGACAGGCCACCGGCAAGAAAGCCGGTCAAGAGCGCCAGCAAGGCGATCGAGATCAGCAGTTCAATGAGTGTGAGGCCCCGCTCCGTCTGGCGACGCCGCAGCCGGGCGGAACGGCGGGCAAGATCGCCTGGGCGGCTCACGACTTCCGCTCCGGCATCACTTTCAATGCGGCGAGCTCGACCCTCGTGCCATCGTCCGCGTCCACCACCATGGTGACCCAGAACGCCCGCAGCGGTGCCGACGACTGCACGGGCTTGGCATCGGGCTTGGCGTCCGATGGCTGCGGCCGCAACGTCGAGGGCAAGACCTCGACCGTGGTCTGTCGCCATCGATATCTCTGGCTGATCACCCCCGTGCGCTGTCCCGGTTCAAGCGTCGCCGACAGGCCGGCCGCTTCGAGCTGCGACTGGGCCACGCGCAACGCGCCCTGGGTGGCGCGGGTCCGTGCGTCGGATCGCATCGCCAAAGCGACGCCCGTCGTCATCGTCCCAAGCGCGAGCGCCAAGACGACGAATGCAACCAGCACCTCGAGCAGGGAGAAGCCCTGCTCTCGGGATTTCCCGGCTGCGCCACGGCGTCTGGAGCGATCGCGCTTCATTTGACGATCCGCGGCTCGCCCGTGAGCCAGTTGACGGCAACGTCGGCCGAACTGCCATCGAGCGTCAGCGCGATGACGCCACCCGACGATTGCCCGTCCGGATAGAAGCGGATGCCGCCGGTGTCCCCGGAACGCTCCGTCTCGGCGATCGTCAGCGCGATCTTCATGCCGTGCGGCAGCGAATGCATCGACCTTGCCTGACCAAATCGCCCCGACTGGGTATCGATCTGAACCACGGTTTCCCGATTGGTCGCCCTCGCGTCGGCCCGGGCCATGTTGAGGCTGGCGGCGACCGTGCGCGCAGCGACCGCGACCCGCGTTGCCACGGCCTTCGGCCGCGCGGCGATCACAGCCGCCAGGACGAGCCCGATAATGCCGATCACGACCAGCATCTCGGCCAGGGAAAAGCCGGCCGACGATTTCGCCAACCTCCTCATCGGAACGCGATATCGTTGATCGAGAGCACGGCGCTCATGACCTGCATGATCAGCGCGCCGATGCTGCCGCCGATGGCAAGCGTCAGCAATGGCGTCAGCAGGCCCACCATCCGCTCGATGTTTCGTTGCAGCTCCGCCTCGATCACACCCGCCACCTGGAGCAGCATCGGACCAAGCCGGCCGGTCTCCTCACCCACCGCGATCATCCGCAGCGATGCAGGCGGCAGCAGCCCGACATTCTCGAACGCCCGGTGCAGCGGCGTGCCTTCCGGAACCCGCTCGATGGCCTTCTGGTAGAGCGCGTGGAGATGCCGGTTGGTGACGAGCGCACTCGCCGTGCGCATCGCCGACATCAACGGCACCTTCGCGACCAGCAACGTCCCGAGAGCACGCGAGAAACGGCCGGCTTCGCGGGCTTCGACGAGCTTGCCGACCACCGGGATCATCCGCTTGACCCGATCGATACCGAGCATCAGCTCGGAGCTTCGTTTGACGCGGCTCCAGATCAACACGCTTGCCAGCGAACCGACCACCAACGTCAAGAGCACGACCAGCCAATTGTCCTGTAAATCGGACAGACGGCCAAGGATGCCCGGGAGCGGCAGATCGGCATCGACAAAGATCGGTGCGATGCTCGGGATCAGGACGAACACGATGACGACGACGGAGACCATCGACATCAAAACCAGCACCGCCGGATAGATCAGGGCGGTCAGGATCCGGTTGCGGATTTCGAGCCGCCGCGCCAGCAGCTCGGCGATCTGGGTGAGGACCTGCCCGGTCGCTCCGCCGGTCTCACCGGCCGCGAGGATCGCGCGATAGTCCGATGGAAAGATATCCGGATGCCGCGCCATCGCCTCGGACAGTTGCAGGCCCGCCATGACATCCTTCAGCAGCCGGTTCGCCAGCCGTGCGGTTCGCGGGCTGGCGCCGGGTCCGCCAAGAATTCGAAACGCCGCATCGAGGGTCAGGCCGGAATTGACCAGTGAACCAAGCTCCGTCGTGAACGCGGCAAGCTCCTTCAAGCCCAGGCGATCGGACTGGCCGAGCTCGCGCTGCCAGATCGATTTCTTCGGCCTGGCGCCGTTGGCCGCAGCCGGCGAGAGTTCGCCGCCGTCGCCGGCGAGCCGCTGGGTCTCGAATGGCGTCAAGCCCGCGCCGTAGAGAGCGTCGATCGCGGCATTGACGTCGTCGGCCGCGATGGTCCCGCTGCTGACCGTCCCGCCCGTCGTGTATGCCTTGTACAGGAAGTTCGCCAAGGTGCTGCTCCTCAAGCCGCGCGTGTGACGCGCAGGACTTCCTCGAGCGAGGTCTCGCCAGCCTCGACCTTGAGCAGGCCGTCCTCGTAGAGCGAGCGGAAACCGGCGTTCCGCGCCAGCTGCTCCATCATGCGCTGGTCGTCGCTGCGACGGCCGACCACGTGGCGCAATTCATCGTCGATGATCAGAAGCTCGGAAATCGTCGTCCGGCCGAGATAGCCGACATTGCCGCAGGCCGTGCAGCCGACGGCGACGCGCCTGTTTGAAAGCGCCGGTCGCGAGCGCTCCGATGGTACAGCCAGTTCGCGCGGATGCTGTGCCCGGTGGAACTCGTCGAACGGCCGCGAACAGGACGGACACAGCTTGCGCACGAGCCGTTGCGCCATCACCCCTGCGATGGTCGAAGCGAGAAGATAGCGCTCGAGCCCGATGTCGATCAGCCGGGTGATCGCCGCGATCGCGCTGTTGGTGTGCAGGGTGGAGAACACCAGGTGCCCGGTCAGCGCGGCCTGAATCGCGATCCGTGCCGTCTCCAGGTCGCGGATTTCGCCKATCATYACGATGTCYGGRTCCTGCCGCAGGATCGACCGCAGGGCGACCGGAAAGTCGAAGCCGATCTGCGGCTGGACCTGGACCTGGTTGATGCCGGGAAGCTGATATTCGATCGGGTCCTCGACCGTGAAGAGCTTGAGCTCCGGCCGGTTCAGGTTCTTCAGCGCCGTGTAGAGCGTCGTGGTCTTGCCGCTGCCGGTCGGCCCGGTGACCAGCACAATTCCGTTGGGCAGCGACATCAGCCGGCGAAGGCCCGCCTCCGTCGTCCCGCCCAGGCCSAGCTTGGCAAAATCGAGTTCGACCCGGGTACGGTCGAGGATTCTCAGCACGACACTTTCGCCGAACGCGGTCGGTATCGTGGAGACACGGATATCGATCTCGACGCCGCGCACGACGGTCTTGATCCGGCCGTCCTGGGGCAGACGCCGTTCCGCGATGTCGAGCTTGGCCATGATCTTGACGCGGGTCGTCAACGCCGCCCGCGACGTGGTGGGGACGGTCCGCCCCTGCTGGAGGAACCCATCGACACGGTAGCGGATCGCGACCGCGTCGCGTCCGGGCTCGATATGCACGTCGGAGGCGCCGCGCTCGACCGCACGCGCGATGACCTGATTGACCAACCGAATGATCGGCGCCTCGTTGGCGATGTCGCGCAGCCGCTCGATATCGTATTCGGAGCCGTCGCCCGCCGCCTGGACGGCGACCGCGGCCTCCTCGAGACTCCCTTCGGCAGCGGGATCGTTGTAGAGCGTGCGCAAGGCACGCTCGATCTCGGCGGGCACGATCAGCGCGAGCTCGACCTCGAGGTCCAGCATGTAGCTGACCGCACGGACGACATCGTCGATGAACGGATCCGCGCTCGCGATCAGGATCCGGCCATTGCCATGAGCGATCGGCAGGATGCGGTTGGTTCGGAGGAAAGCGTGACGCAAGCGGTCGGCAAGGACGGGGCGCGGCGGGATTTCCGCCTCGCCCATCACGCGGAGGCCGCAATACGCCGCGTAGACCTGGCAAAGATCGGCTTCGGAGATCAGGCCAAGCTTGACGAGAACGAGGTCGAAGCGCTCGCCCGCGACCTCGGCAGCTCGCCGCGCCCGGGCGATGGCGGCACCGTCGAGATACCCTTCAGCGTCCAGCAGACTGGAGAATGCCTCGGTAAAGCCGGCATCCTTGGGGCCCAGGAATCCGGCACGGCCGGCGCAGGCGACCGGCTGCACAAGTTGCTGAAATTCGATGGACATAAGCGCTCGGACAGGCTCGAGGACCGGTTTCCGCGCGATTCTAGGGCAGCTTGATTAACACAAGCTGTTTGACGGTTTGTTTGCCATTCTCGCTTAAAGGTTTCCGTGAACGGCCATTTAAAACATTCAGCAGGACTTTTCGGCATGGCGGGCGGGCCGCATCCCCAATCCCTGCGCTTGCCCTGGGAGCCGGTCTCCGCCGCCACGCCGCGCGCCCGTTCACGCGCGGGTTTTGCACTGATCGCGGTGGTCTGGAGCCTCGGGCTGATCTCCCTGCTCAGCGTCGCGCTGATCGTCGGCGCACGCTATCGCGCGCGGATCTCGTCGAACGATATGTCGGTCGCGGCAACCGAGCTCGCCGCCGAGAGCGCCGTCCATGTCGCCATCCTGACGCTGCTCGCGCCGGGAACGTCGAAAACCGAATTTCCGCTGACCTGCCGGATGCCGGGCGGCGAACGCGCGACCATCGCCATGGAAGAGGAGACCGGCAAGGTCGACCTCAACACCGCGTCGCTTGCCGTCCTGGCGCGCCTGTTCACCGCGCTGACCGGCGATCAGTCGCTCGGCGCCCGCATCGCTGCGCGGGTGGTCGAATTCCGCGACCAGGCGCGCGCAAAAACCACAAACGCTGCAACGGCGGCCCCCAACACGCCGGCTTTCACCACGATCATGCAACTGGACACCATCGAAGGGGTTTCGCCGTCGATGTTTCGGCGCGCAATCCGCTTCGTCACGGTTCGTTCCGGACGCCCGGAGCCGGATCCCGAGGCCGCCACGCCGGCGATGCTCCGCCTGCTCGGCGCCCAGCCACCGCAATCGCCGGCCGGCCGGGGCGTTCTGCTCGGCGGCAGCGTGACGATCCGCGCCGATGTCAGCGCCCCGAACGGAACGCGCTTCATCCGTGAGGCGCTGGTSTCGATCGGCCCGGACAACGGCCGTTCATWCGTGATCCGCGAATGGCGRCACGGGGATATYGMGCCRGRYSRGMCGGAGCAAGTTGACGATCGGRWGCTTGYTTCCAGGRACTGYCTRCARKCCGTCMRGCACCTGGGCAGCTGACGGMKCCGGCGRTCGTCAACCGCGCGAGTKCAGCACGACCGGTGGSGCGGCGGGGTGAACCGAACCTTCGAGCCGCAGRCGTTCTTCCACWACGGCAGGGCCCGGCTCCATCACGGTGCAGCCCTTGAARCGCTGCAAATCGCTCAACGCATCMAGCCGTCGACGCTCGTCGACCAGTTGCTTCGGACCATCCAGCGGRAAKCGCTCGTTGCCGTARCCTTCCAGCGRCCCKCGCGCCAGCCAGTATTCRAGRCGSGCSGCSCGGCGGGCCGAGTAGCGGAATGACGCGGCGATCCCGCTGCAYGTCATCGATTCRTCGACCGGCAGGATYGGATAGGGCGGMGGATCGSCGAGCGGATAGGTRTCGGTCACGCAGCCRGCCAGCGGRCCCGCCAGGCTCGCCAGCAGCAACAAYTTCTGSAGTTCGGCYGTGYRCCTTCTCACTGKGAGATSATCCGCTGCACGGTGTTGGCCGTCGTRCGCTCACGCGTCGTCGCRTGAGGCATGTAGATGTTCATCTTGCGGCGATATTCYTCCGTCACGAGACGGCTYTCGGCACCRTCGCGRACRACRCGAGGCGTGATCAGGATRACCAGCTCYGTCTTCTGGACGGTGTCGCTCCGGTTGGCGAACGCSGCGCCGATGCCGGGGATGTCGCCGAGYAGCGGRATCTGACCGCTSGTCTTGTTGCGCTGCTCCTGGATCATGCCRCCGAGCGCCAGCACCTCGCCGTCGTTCACGACCACKGTSGTCTTGACCCTGCGCTGCTGGATGGTCGGTGAATCGATGTTCGACGTRGTCGTCTTGGTGACGGCGCTGACCTCCTGCTCGATCTGGAGYTGGACGCGCCCGCTTTCGTTGATGCGCGGGGTCACCGACAGRATGACGCCGGTGTCCTGCATCGTGATCGAGTTGACGATGGCGGTRTTCGCCGTCACCGTGCTGGTCGCCGTCTGCGTGGTGATCGGCACCTGGTCGCCGATCTGCAGSCGAGCGGTCTTGTTGTCCAGAACCATCAAGGAYGGCGTCGATATCACGTTGACATGCGTCAGGGAGTTCAGGGCRCTCARCGTCGCCGCGATATTSGCGGCGTTGACCGCGTARTTGAASCCSGGGAAGGCCGCCGCMACGCCACCGGTGACGGCGTTGGAGAACGTCGCGGTCGGAGTGCCGCCCTTCGMCAGCTGCCAYTGCACGCCGTACTGAAGCTGATCGTTCAACGTGACCTCGGCGATGACMGCCTCGATCARSACCTGGCTYGSSACCACGTCCAGKCCCTGRATGACCCGGACCACGCGCTGGTAGTCGYGSTCATTGGCCATGATGAGAAGCGAGTTCTTGGTCTCGTCGGCGACGATCTTCAACTGCGGTTCGCCCGACGACGATCCRTTGCYCGAYGACGCATTCGAGGAGGAYTCGAGCGTCGGSGTGTCYGGYTCGTTGTTCAGCGCGCGCGCSAGACTRTTGAGATCGYYGCCCGCGTCGGCGCCGCGAATTGCGCCGGCCGGCGGRTTCTGGTTCGGATCRGCCGATGCACCGCCCGGTCCCGGCGCCGCAGGCGTGGTGTTGCTGAAGCTGGTTTCYTTCGCCTTCGGCGAGACGYTYCKGGTCGGCGGRCGGATSACCTTCATCTCGTTCGCGAACATCGACTGCARGACGCTGGCGAGYTCGCCGACCGGCCGGTTCTGCACCTGATAGACGTGGAGCTGYGGCTCGGTGCCGGCSGCTCGGGCATCGAGACGGCGGATCCAGGTCTGGGCRCGRGGCARRTAGCTCGGCTGCGACGTSACGACRAGGATGGCGCCAAGGCGGCTGTTGGCGATGAACCTGACCCGCCCCTTCATCGGRCCTTCCTTGTCGGACGAGAASACGGCTTTCAGCTCGTCSACCATCTTGTCSGGCTGCGCCGTCTTGACSGGGACSACSGCGAACGACATSCCGCGCATCACATCGACGTCGAACACCGAGATGGTGTCGAGCATCGAGTCGATCTCGGACGGCGTGCCCTTGAGYGCRACRATRTTGCGRGWRTCGTCGGACTGCACGATCGCACCCTTCGGCACCATCGGTTCGAGCACGCGCGCAAGCTCGCTGGCGGAAACRTATTTCAGCGACACCACGCGRACGCCGTTGCCCGTGGTGGCGCTCTCCACCGAATTGGTRCCGGTCGTGATGGCGCCGGTYGCGGCCTGGTCGGCCGGYGCGATCCGGTARATGCCGCGGTTCTGGACCAGGACGGCGCCGATSGGSGCCARTGCCGACTGGAAGAGYTCGAGRGCCTSGGCCTTGCCGACCGGCTGGGTGGTCTGCACYGAAATCACCCCGTCAACGCGGGGATCGACCACATAGTTGACCCCGATCATGTCGGCGAGGACGGTCTTGGCGGCCTGCTGCAACGGGACRTTGACGAGATTGAGAACGACGTTGCCRTTGCCGTCGCCRGACTTGCCCTTGGGAGCYGYGCCRCCAATCATGCTGCCGCTGCCGCCATCGACSACCGCCACCGCGCGCGACGAAGGCGACGGCAGGGGCAGCGCGGARGAGGCKCCGCCCTCGTAGGCRTATGCGTCCAACGATGCAGGCTGYCCGCTMGCCAGCTTCGGCTGCACGTTKGGCGTCGGCGCAACGGCGAGCGGAGTGCTGCATCCCGAAACGGCGACAAGGACCAGCCCGCAGGCTGARAMCCTCATTGCAAAGCTTCGAAAAAGCAACAAGGCCGGGCCCCCAACGACAACGCGCGCCACATCCCCGCGCGTAAACATTTGGTAAAACCATATGGTTAATCGACCGTAAATAAGTTCCCCGGCCGGGCCTGGAATTAAATGGACATAAATGTTCGGCTGAACGGCTTGGATGGATCGTGCACGGAATGGCCGCGTGGAGGTGCCGTCTCACGGCCGCAGCGGCCACGGGCGGGCGTCTGCCTGGCAACCGGATAGCACCGCGATCTCGTCGGCCTGCGAACTCGTCCCTATGGGACGTCTAAAATGGTCCGGGATAAATATGCGGTACAAGAAGCGCCCGCACCTCGCTCCAAACAGAGGCGCTATCTACTCTGGCTTTGGCAAGCTTGCCTGCAAGTCTGCGCCTGGCTCTCACAAGCGCTGACGCAGGGGCTCCGGAGCGTCGTTGGGCAGATGCGCTGGCAGGACGCGTCCTGGGTGGCGCAATTGGCGAGGCAAGCGTCCGAGGTGGCATCCGCGACCCGCAGCCTGGCGCGGCTGAAATTCTCACTGGCCAGGGCGGGAGCAAAGGCCATCGAGACGAGCAGAACGATACCGAGCGTCTGTTTCATCGTCGCCTCTGAAAATCGGTTATTCGTCCTGGTTCTCAAGCCCGGCGCCGGTGGGACGGCGTGCGATCGGCTTCGACATTGCGAATAACGAACTCATCGATCGTGTGTCCGGTCTTCAGCGCCGCCGTCAGCCAGCGTGGCTGCTTGCCGCGACCCGACCAGGTTTCCGATGGCTCGTTCGGGTTCTGATATTTCGGAAAGACACGTGGATACTTGCGGCGCTCACGCGGCGCCGCATTAATGTCGGCGCTTTCCGARACCCGCARTTCCTTTTCACGGCGCAACTGCGCCAACCGCTTTTCCAGTTCACGTTTCTCCGACGTCAGGCGGATCGACAGAACCTGACTGAGCTTCTCGTAAAGCTGCCAAAGGTCGTCGACGCTCATCGCGTCAAAGTCAAACGTTCGGTTGGTCCCCACCATTACCCATCCTCGACGATTCGCGTCGATTATATAATCGTAACACGAAGCTACCAGCGCAAATTTAGCAATTTTGGATTGCGTAGCGTGTGCTCGCCCATTGCACTGACCAGCGAGACGCACCCCATAAGTCATTGAAAGAAGACGCCAATACACGCTCAGATAGCAGTATTGATCCGTCACTCCGCCCAACGTCCCCGGATCGCTTCCACTTCAACAATCCGACATTTTGATGGTGCGCTACAAGAGAAGTCTGTTGCGACGAATAGCCTCCGCTGGGTCACTGATTCGTTAGACGAATGCCGTTCCGAAACATACGCCCGCTAGCGTGCACAGCCTGTCACCACCGACATGGAGTATGTCGCACAATCAAGTATGTCGCATAATCAACCGCGGCGGCGTCAACGCGGCCGCGCCGATCGTAACGTCCGACCGGTTACGTGCATTCAATACGCGTTGCGCTTCCGCAAAACCTCGAAGAATGTCTTGATCAAGATTTGAACGTCCAGCCAAAGGCTCCAATTGTTGATGTACCAGAGGTCAAGCTTCACACGCTCGGCGATATGTTCGACCGTCGGCGTGGCACCGCGCGCGCCGTTGATCTGAGCCCATCCGGTCATTCCGGGTTTCACGTGGTGGCGATAGGCGTAGTCGCCCAGAACCTTCTCGAAGTAGTTGTCGTGGGCCAGCGCGTGAGGGCGCGGTCCGATCAGGGACATGTCCCCCATCAGCACGTTCACCAGCTGAGGCAGTTCGTCGATGCTGGCCGCTCGCAGCAGGCTGCCGATCGAGGTGACCCTCGGATCGTCGCGCGTTGCCTGAACGACCGTGTCGCCGTTCTCCTGGACCGTCATGGTCCTGAACTTGAACATCACGAACTGCTTGCCGTTGAAGCCCTTGCGCTTCTGCTTGAAGATGATCGGCCCCGGGCTGTCGAGCTTGATCGCGATCGCCGTCAGCAACATGATCGATGCGAAGAAGATCAACGAGAGCGCCGCGAACACGATGTCCATCGCACGCTTGATGAAGCGTTCAAGACCGCTCAACGGCGCTCGCTGGATTTCGATCGCAAGGACCCGTTGCCGCCCGGACGAGGTGTAATTGGTCAATGAGCGGACCCTCGCATCGGGCAGCAACCGCGCGGCGACGGGCAGTGTCTTGATCTGGTCTCGCAAGAAGTCGAGCCGGGCCGTATCCGTCCACGGCACCGCCAGCACGACTTCCCTGCAATCGTTGCGGCGGACAAAGCTGGTGATCGCGTTGAATACGCCGGCGTCGGAAACCGCACGGGCCGGCATATCCCGCTCGCCGCTCAGCGGAAAACACTTGATCTCGGTGGCACCGAAGAACGCGACGAGGTCCCGCGTCTCCAGCGCCTCGATCTCATCGACGTCGCCGACCAGCACGATGTCATTGCGGCCGACGGCGCCGCGCGAGACCGCCCTGGCCAGCACGACCTTCGTCACCTTGCGAACGCTGAGCAGGCCTATCGGGGTCACGAAGTAGAACAGCACGAACGCGCCGCGCGAATAGTCGACGCCGATCTTGAGCAGGAAGGCGAAGAAGGCGAGCATCAGGCCGGTCGAGAACCAGCAGATCAGGATCTCGCTGAACTCGACATTGGGCTTGGCGCTGGCGGGAAAGTCGTAATACCCGCCGCCGCTCATCCGCAGGATATGGATAAAGCTCGCGAGCAGCCCGACCGCGCAGTGCGGAATCAGCTTCGGCGAGGGATTGCCGACCACGCTCTGATAGACGATCCCGGCCACGACGCTGGCGAGCATGATGACAAAGGCATCGCTGGTCGACAGCACGTAGGGCACGACATTGCTTGAGAAGCGCGCCCGTTGTCCGACGGGCGACGTGTCGAGTTCAYCCAGTTTTCCGCGAATATCCGATCCGATCGACATTCAATCCATCCCGCTTCGCGGATGCATCAGCTAATTATCTGATATCCCGGTAGAAACACGGATCGTGCCAATTCATCTGGATTAAAATAACTCATTTTTAACGGCCGGACGATATGCTGCTCTACGGCGCGGCGCAACATTAATTGCGATGCACGTCGACCACCTGAGCCGGAGCCTCGATGTTAACCTTACTTGCCTGCGCTGCCGGCCTTTATGTGGGGTTGCATTTCAACATCCTGGCCCTGCTGCCGTTCTCGTTGTTTGGCGCGGGCGCGCTGATCGTCTCCTCGTGGTCGGCCGGTCAACCGGTGCTGGACAGCATCGGCCTGGTCATCCTGCCGCTGCTCGCCGTTCAGGTCGGATACTTCCTTGGCCTGACCGCACGCGAACCATACGCGAATCTCGTCGCCCGCCTGAAGGTCGGACTGTCCAAACAGGCTTGAGCGAGTTGGCGCCCAAACCGGCCCCGGCCAGCGACGAGCCCACCGGCGGTGCCACGATCTTTTGAAAAATACACCTCAATCCAGCCCCTTAGCCCGGCCAATATCGACAATAGTCGGCCCTCCTGATCGTGCCCGGACGTTGCGTGGATGGGCCGGCAGGCTATAAGTCGTCGGCGGCGGCACCGCCTTTTTTTGTTCATTTCCTGTCCGATTCGAGTGGGGACGATCACGTGGTTCATCGGGAAGCTCCGTCTTCAGCGCTTGTGCGCATCCTTTTCGCGATCCGGAGACTTCTCGGTCTTGGCACCCTCGCCCTGATCGTGCTGCTGCTGGGCTCGAAGGCGTTCGTTCTCTTCGACCACCCCAAGCAGGCGACGCTTCCCACCCTGCTCTCCGAGGGGAGAGAGTACATCCTGAAGAAGGCCTCGCCGCTTCTGGGCCATTACATCCCGACCAATATCGCCGGCAGCGACCGCTCCGACTTCATCCTCATCGCGCTCGCCATCCTCATCACCATCCTCTCCGGATCCCTCGCGCAGCGCGTGCAGACCGCGGAAAACAGGCGCGCGTTGAGAAAGGCCGCGATGGCCTGGCGCAAGAGGCAGGGCGTCCAGCCCGGTTCCAAACTCGATACCGATCTGGAAGCGACGTTGCGGATGGCCGAAAGCAGCAAGTCGGTCAATCGACAAGAACTGCTGCGGGTCTTCGCCGAGACCAAGAAGAAGCTCGATACTTTCGGCAAGGAAGTGGCCTTCCTCGCAGTCGATGTTGTTGAATCAGCCAAGATGAAAGCGGGCGAAGATCACGCGACCGTCCAGTACGATTTCGAAGAGTATCGAAAGCTGGTCGAACGCATCTTCCGCGCGAGAGGCGTGCTCAAGACCGCATGGACTCCGGATGGCGTGATGGCGTGCTTCGCGCATGTCGAAGACGCCTGTCAGGCCGGCAAGGATGTCATCAAGAGCCTCAGGGTTTTCAACCGGGACGTAAAGGTCTCGAAGATGGACTTTGCGGTACGTTGCGGCGTCAACGCCGGCCTCGTCTATTTCGACGACGCCACTCCGCTTGAAACGATCTCGGATCGGGTCATCGACGTTGCCGGACACATGCAGAAGCACGCCGATCCAAATACCGTCCTCGTCGCGCGCAAGATCATCGAGCCGCTGCGCCAACTGGAAGAGTTTACCCACACCTCGCGCGTGATCGATGGCTACGAGGCGAGCGTCTGGAAAGAAACTGCCTGACGGGTTCCCGTGCCGAGAGCGGCGAGACAGTTGGTCGCAGCTTTCGAACCAGCCTTCCAAGCCTGCTTCGTTGTTCAGATTTGCACGCGCATTTCCTGCTGCAATGTTTCGAACCATCAGGGTCGTTCGCGCGACGAATGATCGATCGAGACAATCCAGCCACCCTTGAAATTAATGTCGTGATTTAAAACAAGGCGCACGCTGCTCCTATAAATAAACAGGATTCCGACGCATGGCGGCGAGAAATTCGCAATCCGCGCACCATCGCAAGTCGAAGCATTGCTGTTCATCGCCGCGCCGGCAGCAACGCGTTCATCTCTGCTTCATTTGATTCAGCCGATCATCGAAACGCGCAAAATAATCGGCGCAAAAAAGGTTGATCGTAGCTCACTTGACGAAACGGCTTCAGGCCGTTTACGACCTGCGCATTAGCCTTTAATTGTTGATTGGGTTGGGGCGAACATGCGGTTTAGATTGAGATCATACCAACACGCCTCGGCAGCCAAACCGCGTTCATGGGTGGCAGAGAGACGGACGATAATTCATTCCGAATGTCGGGGCGATTTCTCAAGTTCCATCGTGACGTGCTCACAGAGATTAGTAGCGTAGTCAGATCGGCCGATCCTTTTTCAAAAATTCAATCGCGAGATTGCCATGCCCCTCGACATTGCTAAGAGCTACTTTGAGGTAAAGCGCCTTCGTCAACTGGTTCGCGATGCCGAACGCGAATCCATGCGCACATCACACGAGGTTGCCGCTTGGCAGCCCACGACACGAGATCGGCAAACCTTGCTGGCAACCCGTGCCGCGCTGGCCGATGCGTGGAACACCTCGCTGCAAAAGATCAGACCGAACTAGATCGCACGGCACCGAGCGAGGGAACCGGAACGGCCCCGCTCCGACGGCAATGGAAACGGGCGAAGCCTTGCGGCATATTTTCAGTACCGTCGTGCAGGACACGGCCTGGACGCAACCTCGAGACAAAGCCCGGAGCACCGGTTCAATCGTTTCGGCCGGGGCCGGCACACCAGGTTTCACCCCATCGGTTCGGATATTTTCCGACCAGCTGCTGGTGGCGGATGGCGGCGGGGCTTTGATCGGTTCCGAGCCACTTCGTGCTCATCAAATAGCTGACCGGACTGGATAACCCGGAAAAATACGGGCCAGATCCAATTCAACTGATTCACCATTAAGGCAAAATCAGATGATTTCCCCGCCGATATCCGGGAAAATCAAGGACATTCAATTGTCTATTTTCGCTTGAAAACCTATTATATCGAAAAATTATCATCGAGTTCAAATCGAATACTACGCCGACAGGGGCGTCCGCATCGCCGCAAGTGATGCGCTTTGGAGCATTGAATGCATCACCAGGGTAAAAGGCATTTTGCACACGCCGTTGCCGTGCGTCGCTTTGTATTCGTTATTGGAACCCGTCCCGAGGTTATCAAGGTCGCGCCAATTATTCGACGGCTGTCCGAAACCAACTGGGCGAGCGTACGCATTGTCACCACCGGCCAGCAAAGCGATCTGCTGGAGCAGACACTGAGCGAGTTTGGCCTGCGGGCCGACCTTGCGATCCGCCATCGGCGCAGCTGCCACACGCCTGCGGGCCTCGTCAGCCATCTCCTGCCCCGGCTCGACAGGTTTCTGGAGCTGGCGAACCCGGACTGTGTTCTTGCCCAGGGTGACACCACGACCGCCTATGTCGCCTCGATCGCGGCCTTCTACCGCAAGATTGCCTTCGTCCACATCGAAGCAGGCCTGAGGACCGCGAGCCTCGACGCGCCGTTTCCCGAGGAGTTTCACCGCCGGTCGATCGCGGTGTCGACGACGCTGCACTGTGCGCCGACGTCGGCCGCCGCCGCGAACCTTGCCCGGGAAAACATCGACAAGGACAAGATCATCGTCTCCGGCAATACCGTCATCGACTCCCTGCTCGAGACTGCGGCCAGCAGGCCGCCCCCACCCGCCGATTATCCCAAGCTGAAGACCATTCTGCTGACAGCCCATCGGCGCGAGAATTTCGGCAGCCCGCTGCGGGATGCCTTTACCGCGATCAGGGCTTTCGTCGACCTGACGCCGGACGTCGCGGTCTATTTTCCGGTCCATCCAAATCCCAGCGCGCGCGAGGCGGCCATGGAGGTGCTCTCCAGCCATCCCCGCATCAAGCTGGTCGACCCACTCGGCTACCGCGACATCGTCGCCGCCATCCAGAACGCCTGGTGCGTGGTGACTGACAGTGGCGGCCTGCAGGAAGAGGCACCGGCCCTCGGCAAGCCCGTGCTCGTGCTTCGGGAGGTGACCGAACGGCCGGAAGCGGTGGCCTCAGGCGTCGTCGACCTGGTCGGAACGTCCCGGCAGCGGGTATTCGGCGCGTTGCACGAACTCTACAGCAATACAGCGAAATACACCCGGATGGCGCGTCCCGTATTTCCCTACGGCGACGGGCATGCCAGTAAGAGGATTGTCGAGGCGCTGCATCGCCACTTCATGGTGCGCGGAAGATCGCACTCGGCTGAGATCATCCAACTTCACATTGCATCATAGCCCATGACCGAGGCTCAGTCGTTTCTCAGCAGCTACATCTACTTCGTCGAGATTGTGATGTTGATCGCGGCGGTCATCATCGCGATCTCCAGCTTCGATGATCTCTTCGTCGATCTGGCCTATTGGACCAGCCGCCTGCTCGGAACGGCGGACAGCAAGTCGAAGGAGTTGCCGGCCGTCGACGTCCTCGAGCAATTGCCGGAGCGCCCGATGGCGATCATGGTCCCGTGCTGGAAAGAGCACGAGGTGATCTTCTCGATGCTGTCGTCGAACTCCAGGCTGTTGCGCTACGAACAGGCCCACTACTTCGTCGGCGTCTACCTGAACGATCCGCTGACCCAGGACGAGGTGCGCAAGGCGCAGGCGCTCTACAAGAACATCCACATGGTGCTGGTCCCGCATGACGGGCCGACCAGCAAGGCGGATTGCCTCAATCAGACGCTGTCGGAAATCTTCCTGTTCGAAGCCGAGCAAAAGCTACAGTTCGCCGGGATCGTGATGCACGATTCGGAAGACCTGATTCATCCGCTCGAACTGAAGCTCTTCAACAAGCTGGTCGATCTGTACGAATTCATCCAGCTTCCGGTCTATTCGTTTTCCCGTTCGCTCACCTCGCTGATCTCCGGGCTGTACATGGACGAGTTTGCGGAGATGCACACCAAGGATCTGGAGGTCCGCCAGCGCCTCAGCGGTGTCATCCCGTGCGCGGGCGTGTCGGCCTGTTTCAGCCGAGAGGCGATCCAGCACCTGATGGACAAGAACCAGGGCGAGGCCTTTCGTACCTCGTCGTTCACCGAAGACTACGACATCGCGTTCCGCGTGTCGGAGCTCGGCTTCAAGTCGGCGTTTATCGCCTATCCGGCGAACTACGCGATCGACATCAACATCACCAGCGGCGCGCCCGGCATCCTCTACCGCTCGCTGCCGGTGGCGACGCGCGAATTCTTCCCGTCCGGCCTGGAAGCGGCCTATCGCCAGCGCGCGCGATGGCTGCTCGGCATCGTGTTCCAGGGTGCGCATGAGCACGGCTGGCGCGGCTCGCTCGGTACCAAATACTTCCTGGTGCGCGATCGAAAGGGCGTCATCACCAGCCCGGCGGTGATGCTCGGCTATTTTGCGCTGGCCAACCTGACGGCCTTCGAGCTTTACCGGCTGTTCTTCAATCCGGAGCAGCAGTTCACCTACCAGCTGCTATCGAAGGACTGGGCCGTCTGGCTGTTCTTCGTGAACTTCATCTTCCTGATCTGGCGCCTGGGCAACCGGATGATCTTCACCGGCATGATCTACAATCTCAGCCATGCCTTGATGTCAGCGCCTCGCCTCGTGGTCGGGAATTTCGTCAACTTCTTCGCGACCTGGCGCGCCGTGCGGGTCTATCTCGGCCACCGGATATCCGGTACGCCGCTGGTCTGGGACAAGACCTCGCACTCGTATCCGGTTCACATGGGCGAACTGACGCTGCCCCAGGCGCCTGGACCGGTCGGCGCCGGCTCGCGCAGCGAGGTCGCCGAGCGGTAGAGCCTGCCGCGCCGGATCAAGCTGCTCGCATGAAGTTGCTGCTGACTGGCGCGAACACCGCGAGTTCCCGCTCGCGGCGCGGCGATCCGAGTACGAGGCGGGCGAACGAGCGCATCGAGAAGAACGCGATGCCCACCACGATCGCGAGAAGCTGCAGGCCGGGGTAGAAGATCGCGGCCGCCAGCACACCCCAACCGAGCCCGATCGCCAGCATGTCGCTCAGTCGCGTGCCGCCGCAGGCGTCGAGCTCGACCCCCTGGTCAAGTGCGGCGGCGATGGCATCGAACCCATCGATGGCATCCGCCCGCGCATCCCGTCCAAACCGGTCATCGTTGGAAAACATTCCGCGCTCCCACTGGGGCCGTTCTCGGCCTCTCCGTGGGGCATTTGATCGCTGAGCCGTTTCATGCGGCTCAAACGCCTCGCTACAATTTTAGCTACCGCCGCACTTGGTCCGGCATCGGCAATTCCGTGCTCGGCCACGCATAACGACGCCCTAACAACCCGGCTAAGATTTTAGGCATTTCCGGACCAGGACCGGCGATCGCTGGCACGCCGATTGCGATGGGGTCGATGCTTCCTGGTTGAACCTCTCAACCTTAACCATGCTTGTGCAAGAACAGGACACGACATGCGCTACCAGCCTCATTTCGGGAACGAAGTCGCCACCCTCAGCAAACTGATCACCGACCTCAACAATTCGGTCTCGATCATCACCGCCGACATCGAAGCCGAGGAAGCGAGGGCCAATATCGGCGACATCGCCGACCCGGCCTATCCGATGCTCGCGCGCCACCTGCGCACCCGCCGCAACAATCTTCAGGCCACCATCAACAACCTCGTCGATCGTCTTGGCGCGGCTTACCCGCGCGCAGCGGAGCCGGTGGCCGCCTGAGCTTCGCCCGCCAATCCGGACCGGCTGGATCGCCATTTTAGCGAGACGACGCGCCTGACCTCGTCGCCCGCTGTTCCCGGCGGGGCGTCGTGGGCGCGGAGCCAACCGGACAGGCAATTCATCGGACGTCGCAGCATTCTCGTCGAATAACGGTATCCAATAACCATTAATCCGACCGACCCGCACCGTTCAAATCACCGACCCCATGACCAAAGACACATTGGAATGGGGACCGAAGGCTTGTTCGGGTCGGTTAAATCAAATTGTCCAGAGCCAGCGAAATTACCATGACAAATGACCCGTCCGAATTGTCCAAGCAACAGGACCACGACCGACGCAAACTGAATCGGGATTATCTGGAAGTGCAACGATTGCGAAAGCTGGTGGCTCGCCTCGAGCAGGCGCTTTCCTCGACCGAGACCGCAAGGACCGACCGACCATCATGACGGACGCCGCGGCGATTGCCGGTCGGTGCGCACTGCAACGGGCTTAGCGCGGCGTTGAGGACGGCGGCGCCGGCCTCGATGGCGTGCGCGGGATGAGATTTTCCCAGCCGGGCACCCGAGATCCCGCTCCGGCCCGCGCATGACAACGTCCCCGAAATCCGCAGCACTGGGACCGTTCGGTCGATTATCACCCCGCCTCCATTGTTTCATTCGCGGCGAAAGATAATATTGTGGGCGGGCCGCACCAGCCGGTGCAGACCACGACCATGACGATACATTCGACCATGACGATACATTCCAAGAGACCATTGAAGCCTTCGTCGAAACGATAATGAGCATCCATTGCCAGAGAACAGAAAAGCAGTTGCTGTGGTGAATTGACGTGCGCGACCTTGCGGCGATGCCTGGATTTTTTCACTGACCGAACGCCAAGATCGAAGGATTTGACGCAACGCGCGCCGCGCCATTCACCGCAATCGGGTGAGCCTTTCCGTCGATTTCAGATCAGCCCAGTGAAGGCCGTCGCCCCGATCAGTACACATTGCCGCGTCATCGTTGCGATGCGACCAGTGATCCTCCAGTCAGCGCCGCAACTGCGCGCGCATCGATAGATATCGATCGAACGAGCCCCGGACACACAGGCTGGAACGATCCATGCGGCAGCGGTTGACGAAGTGGACCAGGAATTTTTGAGATGACCGATCGAATTGCCCTTTTCATCGATGGCGCGAATAATCACACTGCGGCGAAGGCCCTGGGCTTCGAGGTCGACTACAGGCGCCTGCTGACCGAATTTCAGAAGCATGGCATCCTGCTGCGCGCCTTCTACTACACCGCGATCAATGCGGATGAGGACTTCAGCGTCATCCGGCCATTGGTCGACTGGCTCGATTACAACGGCTTCACCGTGCGAACCAAGCTCGCCAAGGCGTTCGACGATGGCGAGGGCCGCAGGCGATTCAAGCGCAGCATGAGCGTCGAGCTTGCCGTCGATGCGCTGGAGGTCGCACGGCATGTCGATCACATGTTCTTGTTCTCCGGCGATGGCGACCTCAGGCGGCTTGTCGAGTCGGTGCAGCGGCTTGGTTGCCGCGTCACCGTGGTATCGAGCATGCGCATGAAGCCGCCGATCGTCGCCGACGAGCTGCGCCGGCAGGCCGACACCTTCATGGAGCTCGACACGCTGCGGGCCTCGATCGAACGGCCGCCATTCCCGACCGCGCCGGAATAGCGGCGCGGCGCTCGAGATGCGGGAGCCGCCCTCCCGCGCATCAAGCTTAACGGAGGAGTTGAGTTGCGCATGTCGGGCGAGGGCTCATAGAGTCCCCTCGCCGGCACGGCATCGTCCGTGCCCGGCGGAACAAGCACGCCGCACATTGCGCGGCGGGTCGGGATTGGATTGCGGGTTTTTCTCAGATGGCGAAGCAAATTGAGCGCATTGATTTTCAGCTTGTCTGCCGCCGCTGCGATGGCTTCGGCATCGTGTTCGAGGGCGTCGAGGATGCATCGCCGTCGACCGTGATCCAGTGCCGCAAATGCGGCTCGCCCCGCGGCACGCTCGGGCAGCTGCGCGCGCTGTCGCTCTCGAGCAGTGTCGATCAGGCCAAGCCTGAAGGCAGCGACCACAGACCGCTGCGACCGTAACGGTGGTCCGCCGAGGCGGCGGACCGGCACCGCGTCCGTGACCCGGCCGACCGCGAGGTTGCCGTCATAGGCGATCACGACGCTGGTGGTCTTGCCATAGGCGTCGGGCGCCTGCGCGGAGATGTGGAACCAGGCGTGCCCCGCCGCCGCGCCGGCAAAACATCGAAAACAACCCCATGCAAGGCAACAGGCCGCAGCCCGCATGCGAAATGCAACTTGACTCGTCGGGCAAATCAGCGGCACACTTCCATTATTCCGAATTCGCGCCAACGTCCTCGCCCCGCCGCAGCGGGCGCCGCGTTTGCGATCGCAACTCGCAACTCCCACCCATCATCCATTGCACCGGCGCACCGCAGCGAACGATCGCCGGCGCGTGGCCGGATCGCGCGGGCCTGCGGCGCGCCAGCCAGGAACTCCCGACATGAGCAACACCTCCGACCTCACGATGCCGACGCCAACCTGCGCGGCCGACACCGCCAAAGCCGCCGCGGTGCCGCGCATCAAGCTCTCAAAGCAAGGCTTCGCCATCGACCATCCCGACCGGGAACGCGGCGAGCAGCTGATGGCGAACGCATTGGGCGTCGCCGATCGCGACGCGATGGAAGGCATCCTGCGGCAATTGGTCCGCGCCAGCGCCAGCAGCGGCCGTCCCGACCAGGCCAACCTCGCCTTCATGATCGCGATGGTGAAGAGCATCGGCCCGCGGGATTCCGTCGAGGCCATGCTGGTGGCGCAGATGGTTTCGGTCCATGTGATGGCGATGCGATGTGCCAAGCACCTCGCGAACGCCGACGACCTCGCCCAGCATGACAGCGCCGCACGCGCGCTCGGTCGCCTCGCCCGCACCTTCCCCGCGCAGATCGAGGCGCTGAACCGCTACCGCAGCCATCGCGAGCCCGCCATCACGGTGCAGAACGTCAAGGTGGAGGACGGCGGCAACGCCATCGTCGGCAACGTCACCCAGCATGCGCGCGTGATCGTCGCCGATACCGCGCCGGCCGCCGCGCCGCGGGCGCGGAAGGCCGCGCGTGCCGGGCGCGCGCCCGATGCCACCGATGTCGCGCAGGCCGCACCGGCATGAGCGGCCACGACGGCACCACCGGCCCGATACTGGCGAGCCCGCGTTGCGGCGCCCGGACCCGCAGCAGCGGTGCGTGCCGCGCGCCGGCGGTGCGCGGCAAGACGCGCTGCCGCATGCATGGCGGCGCAGCCGGATCCGGCGCGCCGCGGGCCAACCGGAACGCGCGCAAGCACGGCCTGTTCACCGCGGAGGCGATCGCGGAGCGACGGGAGATTCGCGCGTTGCTCGACGCGGCGCGGAAGCTGCTGGACGAGATGAGCTGATCGGTCGCAGCGACGATGCGCCAATTGCGCGTTTGCAAATCGAGCTGTACGAAAAGTTCCGAAACATATCCAAATGGGAACGGCGATGCTGGCGCGATCCCTTGTCGTGATTGTGACAGGCTTGCACCAAGTTCCGTAGAGCCGCCATCCGCGCGGCAGGCTATAGCGTGCCGAATGACGGACTTCATCGTTCTTGCCTCGCTGTTTGCTCTCACCTTTTTCGGCGGCGTGATCGTCGGCTACGCGCTGCGCGCCATCGTCTCGATCAGACGCCGCGAGCGCGCCGCAGGCCGGCTGCGCTAGCGTTTGCGCAGCACCTCGCGGCGGCGGCGCATCCGCGGTGCCCGACGCCGCGCACCGCGCGCGAGCAACATAATTCAATCGTCAGCCACACTTCCTGACTTTTGATCTCGACCATCCCTCATTACCCTGACCGGACGGTGGGTGAGCGCGGACTGCATCTCGAGACCAACGGAGGTCGTGATGGTGAAGGCTCTCGCGGCGATCGGCCTTACATGCGCGGCAACAAGCTCGCTGGTCGCGGCACCGGCGGCGGCCAGCACGGTGCTGCCGAACTTGCCGGCGGCAGCCTATTCGTTGCTGGTGACCGCCAGCAACCCGGCCAATTTCCTGCAAACCAACACATCGACAACGCCCGGCACGCTGGGCACGTCGGTTGCCGGCGCCAGTGCCGGCGCGGAGGCGGTCGGCGCGGTGGACCAGATCCCGGCCTATGCGAGCAACGTGACGCCAGGGCTTGCCTTCGTCGGCGCGTCGGTCGGCGTCAACAATGGCAGCGGCAATGCGGTCGGCTACGCCACTTACTACATGGAGGTGCTTGGTCCGGTCGGGATGGTCAACGTGACGATGAACTACCACGGCGGCATCGTCGCCACCGGCAACGTCAACCCCGGCAACACCGTGGGATTTTTCCTGGCCGTCAATCCGGCGTCGCCGGGAGGCGCGCGCCCCGGTGACGACATCGACAATTCCGGCAACGCCATCTGGGCCGCGCAGCAGGTCAACCGCACCGGCACCGGGCTCCAGCTTCTGAACGGATCGACCAGCGCGACGACGACCAGTTCGATCAGCTCGCTCGGACAGATCTCCGCCGCCCCGACCTCGGAAAGCGCGGAGCTCGACACCAACACCATCTATCAGATCACGATGGAAGCCTATGTAAACGCCTTCAGCACCGGCGCCGGCACGCTGGACGCCTACCTCGATCCGACCTTCGTGATCGCCGCCGGCGTGTCCGACCCGCAGGACTACTCATTCGCATTCAGCCAGGGCATTGCCAATGGCGTGCCTGAGCCGGCGTCGTGGGCGATGATGATGATCGGGTTCTGTGGTCTGGGGGTGATGTCGTATCGGCGGAAACGGCGGATAGATTGGCTTAGGGCACGCGGCCAAATATCGAAATGGCGTCCGACGATGTCACCGGGACGTCTTTCTCCCTCAGGCTCTCTTGGCATCGTCGGTTTCTTTCAAGGCAAGATTGACGCCCTCTAGTCGGGCGTCCAACTCCGCTAACTTGCCTACAGAGATGTTCTCACCACTGGGCGACATCACCTTACCCCCGGCTTTGAGGTACTTGATTTCCTCATTCAAGAACTGCCGCTCTGATACGGCCCACTGCCTCAAGCTGCTGGACATCTGCACCTCTCCTTGGTTCCCGCCACGTTGGTACACTGCCGCTAGTGCCGTATTCGGCAACAGACACGGTGGGCTGACTCGCACCATATACGGGCTCGAAGCCGACTACGAAGAGTATGAGCATCGGCGCACACATCCCCGGACCGAGTCCTATGACGCTGGCTTTCTTTCCGACACTGCCGTTTCCACCTTGCGTAGCACCGAAAGAGGCAACAACGAGCGGCTCCATGAGCAGGCGCTGGGTATCTTGAGCAGGTACCGCTTTATAAGACCGTTCCGTAAGAAATGGCGCTTAGCGCCAAAAGGCGACCGAGCGATCAAATATGATCGCCGAGAAAGATGCCTTTCACGCAACGGGAAAGGACGATGGAAGGGGCGCGACCACTGGGCCGTAAACAAGATGTGGCGTCCCCATCGAACAAAATCGTGGAGTAGCCCGCCTGAGCGCTGCGACATGCGGGACGCCATTCCCTGGATATCGCTATGCTCATCCGAACTACGCTTGCCGTTATCGCAACTTGAGCCGACACCCCAAAGGGAATCCCTCAACCCACTGATTTCAGGAGATTTTTCGTTGAGTCCCAGTCAGAAAGTGCTATATTGCTGATATGGATAAGCTAAGCGCCTCCTCGACCGCAGAGCACATCAGGGCTCTCGCCCGGACCTTTCACGTGTCTTATTCTGAGGGTCCGAACGACCGCCTGGCCCATCATATTACGCGCCTCGCCGGCGACACGGTCGAGTTGGACGAGGTCGAGCAGTTGCTCATTGGCCTAGTACGCGCGGGGCGGATTACGCGCCCGGAAATGATTCTTCTTCAGGCCCGCTATCTGCGTGAAGTCAGGCCGTGACGTTTGATCCGTTCGGCGACTTCGAAGCGCGCGGATACCTACGCAATCTTGCTCAAGAGAAAGATCCTACCATTGTAAGGAGACTTGAACATGCCTCCTTCACGACCGGGATAGACAACGCATTCGCGGCACTCCAAAAGCGGCAGGCCCTGACCTACGCGGACGTGCTGACCACGCATCAGATCCTCTTCGAAGCGATGTATCCGTGGGCTGGGCAAGACCGTCTTTAAACGGCACCCGACATCGCTGTCAGTCGAGGCGGCGTTTTATTCGCACATCCCAACTCCATTCAAAACGCGATCGAATACGCTTTGAAGCTCGGCAACAATACAACGACCATGCGCGAGAAGCCCGGTGAGGTCATGGGCTATTTGGCTTACGGCCATCCCTTTCTGGATGGCAATGGCCGCACGATTATGGTTGCTCACTCCATACTGGCTCAACGTGCGGGCTTCAGCATCGACTGGGCCTCCACAGACAAGGCCGCCTACCTACAAGCGCTCACGAAAGAGCTCGACAACCCCTGCAAAGGCATCCTCGACAAATATCTCGAACCTTACATCCGCGTGGCGGTGAGCGACCTCAAAGAGCACATCGCGACAGCCAAGGGGCTCGACGGAGGCAGAGGCGACACGGATACCGTTCGCGGAAGCAACGACGACCCCGCGATACAAGCCGAGTACAAACAGCAGCAGCTTAAGCGCGACGAGCGAGGCAAGGGCCAGGCATAATTGCGGCGATATACTGGGATGGGCCATTCCCCAGTTTTCGCAGCGCTCATCGGGACTACGATTGCTGACGGAGTGCCTTGACGCTCGACCGGTTGAGACGATAGATGATATTCATCATATATTAGCTTCGAAACGCTGGCAGTTTCGAGTCCCAGCCACACCGGCAAGCACGACAGGAGCACCATGCGTCGAATTGTCGTAACGGGCCTCGGGACAGTGTCCCCGCTGGGCTGTGGCACCGAGTTGGTCTGGTCACGGCTGCTGTCGGGGCAATCCGGGCTCCGGACACTGCCGGAGTGGGCGATGTCGCTTCCGGCGCGTATCGCGGGGATGGTGCCTGACAAGGCCGACGATGCCGAAGGCGGCTTCGATCCCGATCTGGCGGCGCCGCGCAAGGACCACAAGAAGATGGACCGTTTCATCCTGTTCGCGCTGCTGGCCGCTGCGGAGGCTGTCGCGCAGGCAGGCTGGACGCCGGCCGAGGCGCGGGCGCAGGAGCGTACCGCGACGGTGATCGCAACCGGGATCGGCGGGTTTCCCGCGATCGCGGATGCCGTGCGCACGGTGGAGACAAGCGGCACGCGCCGGCTGTCGCCGTTCACGGTGCCGGCCTTCCTGGCCAATCTCGCGGCCGGGCACATCAGCATCCGCTATGGCACCAAGGGTGCGATCGGCGCGCCGGTGACCGCGTGTGCTGCGAGCGTTCAGGCGATCGGCGATGCCGCGCGGCTGATCAGGTCCGATGAGGCCGACGTTGCGATCTGCGGCGGCGCGGAGGCCTGCATCGATCCGGTGAGCCTTGGCGGCTTTGCCGCCGCGCGGGCGCTGTCGACGTCGTTCAACGAGCAGCCCGCCCGCGCCTCGCGGCCGTTCGACCGCGGCCGCGATGGGTTCGTGATGGGCGAAGGCGCGGGCGTGCTGGTGATCGAGGAGCTCGACCATGCGTTGCGACGCGGCGCCAAGCCGATCGCCGAGATCGTCGGCTTTGGCACGACGGCGGACGCCTATCACATCACCGCAGGTCCCGAAGATGGCGACGGCGCCCGCCGCGCCATGGAGATCGCGCTGCGGCAGGCCGGCTTGCGTGCGAGCGAGATCCAGCATCTCAACGCCCATTCGACATCGACGCCGGTCGGCGATCTCGGCGAGATCGCGGCGATCAAGCGCGTGTTCGGGCGCGACGGCGGGATTGCCGTCAGCGCGACCAAGTCGGCGACCGGGCATCTGCTGGGCGCCGCCGGCGGCATCGAGGCGATCTTCACCATCCTGGCGCTGCGCGACCAGGTCGCGCCGCCGACGCTCAACCTCGAGAACGCCGATCCGGCCGCCGAGGGTATCGACCTCGTCGCAAAAATCGCGCGGCGGATGACGATCGAGCACGCGATCTCGAACGGCTTTGGATTTGGCGGCGTCAACGCCAGCCTGGTGTTTCGGCGCTGGGCCTGAAACGGCTGGCTGCGCCGACATCCGGCAGAGCCTTTCCCGTTCCAATGGAATCGGAATGGAGCTCCAGGTTCTCGTCTTGACGCGTTTTCTTCACGCGAACCGGTATCCACTTCGCGCGAAAGCGCGCTAGTTCAAGCGAACAATCTCGAAGTTCAGCAGCGAGGCAAACGCCACCCACACGGCGTAAGGCGCGAACAGGATAGCGCTGATCCTGTCGGCCTTCCAGGTCGCGATCTGGAAGGCGACGATCGCCAACAGCAGTGCAGCGATGACGGCAAGCGCAACACCGGGCTGATGCAGGCCGAAGAATATCGGCGACCATGCGAAGTTCAGGGCCATTTGCGTCAACCAAAGGCGCCAGCCGGAAGACGAGCCCTGCTCCCGAACACGCCAGCCTGCAACGGCGACCAACAGATAGACGATCGACCAGACCGGAGCGAACACCCAGTTCGGCGGGTTGAACGCGGGCTTGCTCAAGGCTGCGTACCAGGCACCGGGCCTGTTCAGATATCCGATCGCAAATCCGGCGCCGAGCACCGCGATCACGAACAGGACCAGTCGACCATACCTCATCATCGCTCCATTGCGCTGCCGCCGGCAGCGCGGATGTCGATGCAGAAATCGCGCAAGCTTCCTGGCAGTTCCAATGCAATGAAACGACGCGTCGAAGGGCCTGGATCACCAGTCCGGATCTTATCCGGAATGGCTGATGCGGCGGGGCAAGATGGCCTTCGCCCAACGTCAGGACTTCGCCACGTTCGCATTGATCAACAGCTTCGCCACCGTGACCGCGGATTGCGCCGGGCTGTCTTCGGACTGCTGGCCTGTGCCGTAGATGCCTTCGATCAGGAGCAACGGGCGCGTCGCCGGGCACAACGGAGTAGCGCCCATGCTGCTTGCGAGCTCGTGCAGGCGCTTGCGGAAGACGTTCTTGTGAGCTTCGGCGACCAGCCGGGCAGGATTGTCGCGCGCTTCCATGGTGGCGCTGCTGAGACCGCGGCCTACGGACGCCGAACCTCGCGCCGTGCCGCAGCGCGTATCTCCGAGGGCGTGGCGCCGAAGTGCCTGCGGAAGGTGCGGTTGAAGTAGGACAGATCGCCGAACCCGGCTTCAAACGCAACGGCACTGATGCTGCGATCGCTGCGGCGCGGATCGGTCAGCAGGCGATGGCTGTGCGCCAGCCGTTGGCCAAGTACGAAATGCGAAAACGTCGACTGCTCGCCCGCGAACAGCCGCTGGATGCGCCGCGGCGTGATCTCCAGACGCTTTGCCACAGCGGTCAGGCTGAGGCCCGGCTCCCCAATCCTGCGACGGATGTCGGCCTTGACGGCGTCGAGCCGCGCCGCTGCCAGTCCACCGTGTTCCGCCACAACCATCCCGTCTCCGGTCGCGCCGATCACCAGCGCCACGAGATCGACCACATGGGCAACGACGAGATGTCGCAATCCGGGGCTCGCCAATCGACAGGAGCAATCGAGTCCCCTGGCATAGTGCATGAGCAGCCGCAGTGTCTCGCTGGCGCGCGGCAGCGGGCGCATCAGCAAGTCTTCGGGATTGCGCACCAACGCCGCGAGCGCCTTGCGCGGCACCCGCAACGTGATGATGCGCGTCAGTTCGGGATAGGTGATGCTCCCCACCTCCGCGCTCGAGGTCAGAAGCGCATCACCGGCGCCGAGCGCAATCTCTCGACCCACTTGCGACACCCGAAGATTGCCGCTGATACCGAGCACCAGTCCGAGATCATCGACCCCATCCAGCAGTTCGAGCGGTCTGCCGATGCGCAGCCCGGCGAACGCTGAGTGCCCGATCGAGAGTCCGGGCCACGCGCGCAAGGTCGTCTCGCAGTGATACGAATCCTCGGTGAGCGGCTCCGGATCAAGCTTCACCAGTTGGCGCCCGAACTCCTCCCGGAATATCGCCAGCCGATCCCGCTCCGGCAAATCCGCCGTCGAGAATCGGAAGATGGTGGGCTCTCGGTGCTGCGATGTCATGGATCAACCCTGCCGCAACGGTTACGGTGATCGCCATTTGCGGCTGATTTCTGGCCGCTCTGCAACGCCCGGTTCGAAGCGCTGGTCGACTCCCTCACCCCTTCGCCAGGCTCGCATCGATCAACAGCTTCGCCACCGTCACCGCCGACTGCGCCGGGCCGTCTTCGGACTGCTGGCCGGTGCTGTAGATGCCTTCGATCAGGAGCAACAGCGCGTCGCCGAGCACGGCGGGCTGGCGCGCGCCCATGCCGGCGGCGAGCTCGCGCAGGCGCCTGCGGAATACTTTCTTGTGGGCTTCAGCGACCTGCCGCGCGGGGTTGTCCCGCGCCGGATATTCGATCGTGGCGTTGCTCAGCCCGCAGCCGCGATAGCGCTCGCGCACCGCGCGCGTCGACAGCACGCGGATATAGGCCAGCACGTGCTCGCGCGGGTCGCTGTATGATTTGCCGCCGGGGTTCTCGAACTTCTCCCAGAAATCCAGATCGTAGTCGCGCATATAGGCAGCCGCGAGATCGTCCTTGGAGGCGAAGCTGCGATAGAGGCTCGGCTTGGTGACGCCGGCCCGCTCCACCACCTCGTCGACGCCGACGGCGCGGATGCCTTCGCGATAGAACAGCTCGCTGGCGGAGGCGCGAATCCGGTCGGCGGCCCTGGGGCCGTTCGCGTTGCGATGGGACCGCGAACCGGTCGCCACTTCGCTCGAAAGCGCTTTGGCCGGGCGCTTCGCGGATGCTTCAACGGTTTTCTTCATGACGGTCCTCCGGACCCTCCCCCACGGCGCTCTTGACAATGTTACTGACCGGTACGTATATGCGCCGGACAGCAACACGTACCGGTAAGTAACATGCCCCCTGCCTCGCTTCAAGCTGCCGCCGTGTCGCGGCGCCCGTTCGGCCAGAATTACGCCTTCGTCGTCGTCGCCGTGATCTTCCTGGCGCTGCTCGCCTCCGCCGGATTGCGCGCGACGCCGGGCGTGCTGATGCTGCCGCTGCAAGCGGCGTTCGGCTGGGATGTCGGCGTGATCTCGTCATCGGCCGCGGTCGGCATCTTCCTCTACGGCCTCGCCGGGCCGTTCGCCGCCGCCGTGATGCAGCGCTTCGGCATCCGCCGCACCGTGCTCGGCGCGCTGGCGCTGATGTCGGTCTCGACCGGCATGAGCTACTTCATGACCGCGCCGTGGCAATTGTTCATGAGCTGGGGGCTGTTGTCCGGCATCGGCTCGGGCGCGGTCGCCAACGTGCTCGGCGCCACCATCGTCAACCGCTGGTTCACCACCAATCGCGGCCTCGTCATGGGGCTGCTGACCGCGTCGACCGCGACCGGCACCCTGATCTTCATGCCCGGCCTCGCGGCGCTGGTGGCATGGGGCGGCTGGAAGCCCGTGGTGCTGACGGTCGCCGCCTGCTGCGCGGCGCTGATCCCGCTGGTGTATGTCCTGGTGCCGGAGCGGCCGGCATCGATCGGCCTACGCTCGTTCGGCAGCACGCATGACGATCAGCCGGCGCCGCCGGCCGCGGGCAATCCGTTCACCGCCGCAATCGGCAACCTGGTGCGCGCCGCGCAGACGCGGGCGTTCTGGTTCCTGTTCGCCACCTTCTTCATCTGCGGCTTCACCACCAACGGCCTGGTCGGCACCCATCTGATCGCGTTCTGCGGCGACCACGGGATCGTCGAGGTGCAGGCCGCGAGCCTGCTCGCGCTGATGGGATTCTTCGACCTGTTCGGCACCACGCTGTCGGGCTGGCTCACCGACCGGTTCGATCCGCGCAAGCTGCTGTTCCTTTATTACGGGCTGCGCGGCCTGTCGCTGATCTATCTGCCGTATTCGGATTTCTCGCTGGTCAGCCTTTCCGTGTTTGCGGTGTTCTATGGTCTCGACTGGATCGCGACCGTGCCGCCGACGGTGCGGATCGCCAACGAGGCGTTCGGCGACAAGAACGCGCCTCTGGTGTTCGGCTGGGTGGTCGCCGGCCATCAGTTGGGCGCCGCCTGCGCCGCGTTCTTCGCCGGCTTCATGCGCTCGGCGCAGGGCGACTATTTGCAGGCCTTCATGATCGCGGGCCTGACCGGCATCGTCGCCGCCGTGCTGTCGCTGCTGATCACGCGGCGCCCGGCGCAACCGGTGCTCGCCGCAGCGTGAGAGCGCGCGACCATGAGCCGTACGGTCGACAACGGATTGGCTAGAAGTACGGTGTTGTCCATTTCAGCTCTTTAGGCTTGATGCGTTTCTCGATGCAGCGCGCGGCGGCGAATCCAGCGATCTCGCCGGTCTGCGTGCACCACGGAAAATTGCGCATCACCATGAACAACGTTCTATAGTCGAACGACAGCGATGCGCCGGTCAGAATCATATTGTCGATTTTCTTCGGCAGGAAGCAGCGGAAAGGTACCTCGAATGTGTGCTTGACGGCGCCCTCCCAGAAGAAAGTCTTGGTCATCGGCTTGGTCACTGCATCGCGGAAGGTGCAACCTGAGCGTACGTCACCAATGTTAACGACATACTCGCCGACCGGATGGCGGCCATCGCGAATACCGACGAAGCGCCCGACGCTCGCGACGCTGGCGTTCTCGAAGCCCGGGATATATTTACGCAGGAATTTTGCCTCGGCGTTGATGAAGCCGCGTAGCGCGCCCTTGGCCTTAGCATGGTCGGCGACATTGTCGTCCATATGCAGGGCCCACTCGTAAGGCACGTTCTGCCACAGCACATACGTACCATCGGCCGATATCGGACTCATGTCCAACGTCGGATGGCCGATGTAATGCTCGCCATAGACATTCTCGCCGGCCATCCGCGGCCGGTAGATGCCCGCTGGCAGATCGCCCGCCGCGGTCGCTTCCGCCATCGCCTTGGCGAGTACTGGATCCTTCGCGGTTTGCTGATAGGCCACGATCTTGCCGAGATCGATGCCGCTCATGGTCCACAGCAAGCCGCCGGGGATCGGACGATTAACGCCGTCCCATGCAGCAGTGTTCGGTTGCCCGCCGCCGCCACGCACGAACGGCGCCCCTGCCCGCGCCACCAGTTCGCTGGTGCCGGAGGCCTCGATGAAGATCTTGCCGGCGACGGCTTGCAGCCCGCTGGCATTCTCCACCACGATCGCGGTGATGGTGTCGTTGCCGGAGCCACGATCGACGATCGCATCGATAAAGCTCGTGCCGTAAAGCGCGATGACACCGGCCTCCTGCAGCATCTCGGCCATCACGCAACCGGCACCTTCAGGATTGAACGACATGCGCGCGAAATCGCTACCCGGCTCCTTCTTCCTCTCGTAATGCGAGAGCGGATTGCCGGCCCAGCCGGGATGCGTGCTTTCGGTCGCCGTATAGATGTGGCCTTCCTGCGCGAAACGCTGCATCAGCTCGGTGTGGATGCCGCCGACGCCGACGTCGGCCGATCCCTGCAGGCCCGCGGTGTGGACTCCGCCCGGCATGTCAAAGCGCTCGATCAGGATGGTGCGCGCGCCCATTCGCGCCGCTTGCAGCGCCGCCGCAAAGCCGCCCGGCCCGCCGCCGACCACGACGACATCGGCTTCATAGGCAACCGGAATCTCGCGCGCGACGAGGATCACCGGTGCTGCGATGGTGTTGGAAGATTCGGCTGACTCGGTCATGCGATACCTGCTGACTATGCTTCGTGAGATATTTTTGGAGACGACTGTGCCTAGACGAAGAACGAGTCCGTCACCGGCTTCGGCAGATCCTTTTCTGCCGCGAGAATCTCGCTGCTGCGGATCACCGCCCGACGTGATTTCGGATCGTCCATCGACACGAAAACGTATTTCAATCGACCGGATCGCGTGGCGCTGACCAGCGTCGCCGCCGGCAGGCCAGTGGTCTTTTCAGATGCGCCATAGGCGGCCTGCGGCTCGGTGTTCATTGCCTCGCAGCCCGCAGCAAAAATCTTGTAGAGCCGGTCGGCGATGCCCGGATATTTTTCGAGCGCCTGCTGGCGAATGGCGAGGCCGAGGAACGGCATTTCGGCATTTTCGTGCTTCTGATAGAGCTCGCCCATATTGAGCAATACGTGCAACTTCGGATTCTTTTGCGCACCGATGGTGACGCTCGGCTCCCAGGTCAGCGCCGCGTCCGCGCGATCGGCCAGCAGCAGCGTGACGCCGCCGAGCGGATGGTCGACGGTCTGAATGGTGCATTCTTTTTCCAAATCAAAACCGTAGAAACTATGCAACAGTGACTTCATCAGGCGGAAAGTGCCCGACGCGGTCGGCGCCGCCAATATCTTGCCGCGCAAATCGGTCAGCGATTTGATCTCATCCGACACGATGACGATGTTCAGAAGGCTGCCGGGATTGATACCGCACAGATAGCGCATCGGCACGCCGGCGAAGGCGTGCACCGCAAACGTGTCCCAGCTTCCGAAACATATGTCGAACGCGCCGGCAACGAAGTCACCGTAATAGCTCGTCAGCGACGAGTACGGATTCGGCGGATCCAGTATTACCCCGTTGGCGCGATCGAACCCCTTCGCCAATGTGTAGTCCATGAAGGCCGGCACGAAGCCGGGCGTGAATGTCGCCCAGCTCAGGCGCGGCATATCCGCCGCCCAGGCCGGAGATACCGCCAGCGCGGCGCTTCCGATCAGGCCTTGCGAAAATGCCCTTCGCGATATCAAGTGTCCGTCTCCCCAACTCTGCTGTTCAGGCGGCAAAGAATCCGACATCGGCCTTGCGTGTCAGTAAGCCCAGGCGAGCCAGCATGTCCGATGCGGTGATGATGGTGGCCTGCACCTTGGGATCGCTCGCCGCGCCGTAGGACATCTTGAAGCGGCCAGACTCGCGCGCGATTTTCAGCGTATCGGCATCGATCATGGTGCGCGCAGCATGTTTCGTAGCGACGGCATCGAATTCCGTGTCGATGATCTTCACGCATTCGGCGACGGCGGCATTGAACCTTGGCGCCATGCCGGACGCGACCATTTCCTTGCGCACGTTGACGCAAAAATACGGCAGATCGGACCCGATTTTGTCGCGGAAGGATTTGCCTGCGTTGAAGATGACGTCGATGTCCTTGCGCTTCCGCATTCCCGACGAAATCATCGGCTCCCATGCCACCGCGGCATCGGCACGATCGGCAATCACCAGCGTCACGCCCTGCGCTGGATTGTCGGCATTCTGCACCTGCGCCACCGTCTCAATGTCCTCGCCGGCGAGTTCCTTGATGATGGCGCGCGTCATCCGGTACACGCCGGACTGCTGCGGCGCCGCAATCATCTTGCCTTTCAATGCCGTGATCGATTGCGGCCCGGCTTTGGTGGCGACGATACCGATCATGTCGGCGGTCATCAGCGTGCACAGCAACTGGCAGGGCACTCCGGCCTGATAACGCGTCAGAACGGGATCCCAGCTTGCGATGATAACATCGGATGAACCCGCGACGAAATCGTTGAACAGCGTGCCGATCGAGGCGTTGAGCACAGGTTCGCCGAGTCTGAAGCCGTTCTTCTCGTCGAGCTTGCGGTCGCGGATCACGTCGTAGAACACCGTGGTGAATCCGGGCGTCACGGTGGCGCACTTGATCACCGGCAAATCCCGTGCGCACAGAATCTTCGGGCTTAGCGCCACGAATGCGCCGGCGGACAAGGCGCCGCCCATCAGGGCACGGCGGCTTGGATGCGAATGTCGATCAGTGGTCCTGGCCATCTTGATTGCCTCCCAGAGCATTCTCGATCTGCGATCTGTAGTCGTCGCGTATTTTCTCATCGGTGCGCGCCAGCGTCATCGACAGTTCGAGCATGATTCGCGCGCCCGGCCCCAAAACGATGACGCGGTCGGCCATTTCCAGCGCGTCGTCGATGCGGTGCGTGACCACGAGGCAGGTCTTGCCGAAATCGCGCGCCACATTGCAGAAATCCCGTCGCAGACTTTGCGAAGTGATGTGATCGAGTTGACTGAAGGATTCATCGAGCAAGATCAGCATGGGATCGACCGCCAGCGCGCGCGCCAGCGAGACGCGCTGCCGCATTCCGCCGGACAATTCGTGCGGATATTTGTCTTCGGCGCCCGCGAGATTGACGCGCGCCAGCCATTGCGCGGCTTTGGTCCGCGCGCTCTTGCGGTCTTCGCCGAGGATCAGCAAACCCAGCTCGACATTCTGCACGGCCGTGCGCCAAGGCAACAGCCGGTCGGCCTGAAAGCCGACCGCGAGCCGGCCCTTAAGCGCCTTGAACTGCCGGTAGGGGTCAAAGCCTGCCACCGAGACGCTGCCGCCGTCAGGCTGCGTCGTGCCCATGATCAGGTTAAGGACGGTGGTCTTGCCGGCGCCGGTGCGCCCCAGCAGCGTCACGACCTCGCCGTCGCGCACGTCAAGGCTCAAGTTCTCGATGACGCGATAGCCGCCGAGTTGCTTGCGCACCCCGCGCAGCGCGATCACCTGGCCGCCGTCGACCTGCGGAACATCGTTCAAAGCCAGCGCGCTCATCGAACCTCCGCCTTCGGCCGCCACGACAGCGCCAGCTTTTCGACGCCAGTGACCAGAAGCTGCAACGCGATGTTCAGCACGATCAAGAAGAACGTCCACGCCAGTACTTCGTCGATATGAAACGTCGATTGCGCAAGCCCCATGCGCGAGCCCACGCCCACGGCAGACGCCACCAATTCTGCGAAGATCACCATGCGCGTGGCGTAACCGATCACCGATTTCGTGGTCATCAGGATATAAGGCACGATATGCGGCATGATCAGGTAACGCAGCGTCTGCGACTGCGACGGCCGGAAGCTCTCGATCATGTCGATCCAGTCCTTCGGCAGCGCGCGTATGCCGTCATAGACGCTCAACGTATAGAACGGCACAAGAATCATGATGAGGATGAAGAATATCCGCGTCTCCGGATTCTTGAACCAGAACACCGCGAGCAGAATCCACGACAACGCGGGAATACCCGTGTCGATAATGACGAGCGCACGAATGAACGGACGCAGCAGCGGCGAAATGCCCATGACTAGGCCGAGCAACACGCCTGCGACCAGCGAAAAGGCCAGCGCCACGCCGAGCCGCGTAAGCGTGATGAAGACGTGGGTGTAATCGGTATCGGCTAGCCGCAGAATTGCCTGCAGCACCGCCACGGGCGACGGCATGATGTAATCGGGCACATACCAGCTCGCAACGTCCATCGCGAAGATGAGAAGAACGACGACGATCACCGTGGCCGCGGTCTCCCGGACGGACACGTTGCCGACGAGGGATCTCCACAACGCCGGCTTCGGCGCAGCGCCGTCGCGATGCTCGGTAACCACTTCTGCGCGTTGCTCCAGTGACAAGAAGCCAGTTCCTCCCGTGCTCATAATCATACGAGCCGACCCATTCGGATCGCTTTTCTGACCTCAACTTAACATATTAAGTTGTGTCGTCAATGCCGCTTTGGCATAAGATATCTGCAATGCTTCGATCGAGAGGGCAGCACGTGACAGCCTCTGCGCGACCAGAGTCAAAAATCGAAACAGTCGAACGACGTGCGGAACGCGACGGCGACATTGCATCCATCCCGTTCGAGCGCGGTCTCCCCGTCAGCCTGCTGCGCGCACGCGAAGCTGTCATGTTTCATATGCGCCCCGTGCTACGCAGCTTCGGTACCACCGAACAGCAATGGCGCGTTTTGCGTTCGCTCGATATCGCCGAGCCCATGGACAAGACAACCTTGGCCGACCGCTCGACGTTGCTGATGCCTAGCCTCTTACGCATCCTGAAGGATCTGAAAGGGGAGAGTTTGATCCGTTTCGTCCGATCCACGAGCAATGCCCGCTTGAGCGGCGTCGCCCTGACGGCGAAGGGGGCAGCCCATGTGGCAACCGTGGCTGCCGCCATCCACGACAAAAGCCAAATCCTGAAGGCCACGATCGGAGAAGACACCGTCGAGCAGCTGCTGACGTTGTTGCGAGTCGTCGAAGTCCGCCTGACCGCCTTGCGGCAGCACCAGTCCGAGGTGCGCTAGACTGCCTTAAATCGAGGTTCGTTCAGTCGAGTGCTCCGTAAGCAATTCTTCTGGTTCATCTAAGGTCGCAGACCTCACGTCGGCACACCGCTAAGAAGCTGGCGGACACGTCGCAGGAGCATCCACGCAATGGCTCGTACCTACACCTTGCGATGAGGCTGAGACCACGAGAAGACAAAGGCCTCCCCGGCTGCAAGCTTGCAGTCGAGCAACCGGTAGCGATCGTAGACCGCGTCCGACGAAATATTCGGCCAATGCCAGTTTCATGCCCGCAGCCCCAAGGTCGCCGCGTCCGCGTGACGGCTTTGCAGCGCGGGGCCACCGACGCTGACGACAAACTCAAGCGGCTTTATCGGCTAATCGAGGACGGCATAACCAAAATGCACGATGTGCTGAAGGATCGCCTGAACTCGCTGAAGGCCGATCGAGACCGCGCCAAGGCCGCCCTCGAACGGGCGAAATCGCATTCATCGCAGGCCATCCGGATCGATCCCGCGCTGCTTGAGCAGTTCGGCCGCAGCGTGCGCGAGAACTTTACCTCCGGATCAATTCCGTTCCGCCAGGCGTATCTGCAATCCCTCATCGACGCGATCGAGGTCGATGACACCCAAATCCGGATCAAAGGCAGTAACGACGTGCTCGAAAGATCGGTCCTGGCCAGCGGAACGGGGCTGTTCCGAGTTCGCAGATCAATACTGAGTGGCGCTCCCTAGGGGAATCGAACCCCTGTTTCAGCCTTGAGAGGGCCAAATTATGGATCCGTCTTCGTCCGCCACCGTCCGCCAGTATTCAATGAATTCAATAGCTTAAACGTGCACGATACGGTATTGTTTGCCGATGTACATGATCGGATATTCAACGGATATTCGACGTAAAAATAAAACCGCGCGGCGAACGCTATGTCGAAGACACTCACCGAGGCTCAGATCACGACGGCTAAAGCGCGCTCCCGGCTCGAGCTTGGCGTGCATTGGCGTCGCCTCGATGCCGAAGCGCATCTGGGCTATCGCAAAGGAAATCGGGGTGGCGTTTGGCTTGTCCGCTGGCGCAATCACCACGAAGGCGGCAACTACAAACAGGCGCCAATCGGCATCACCAACGACATCAACGACAAGCCTGCCGACGGGATTCTGACCTTCGAACAGGCCGTCAGAATGGCTCGGGAGGCGGTAACTCGAGCCAGAACAGAAGCAGCGGCACAGGCGGCGGGCCCGGCTCCTACCGTGCGATCGGCCGTTGAATCCTACGTCAAGGAACGAGATGCTCGGGAAAGACGCCGAACAGGTCGCGACGTCCGATCCGACGCCGGTACGAAGCTGCGGCGCTACCTTCTCGGGCAAGAAAAGCGCGGCAATCAGGAAGCTGTGGAAGCTGCCCCTCTCGCATCGGTGCATCTGCATGCCTTGAATGAAGACGAATTGATAGCTTGGCGCGAGGGTTTGCCGGCGGACTTAAAGGTCACTACCAAGCAGCGGTTCGTCAATGACCTCAAGGCCGCACTAAATGCCGCGTGGCCGCGGCTTTCCGCAGATCGGAAGAACCTAAACCCAACGTTCCCCGCCATTGTGAAGGCCGGCTTCAGAGCCGAGCGGATCGATGATGACGATGATGTGCCCGTTGCTCGGGATAACCAGATTCTCACGGATGACGAGGTTGGCGCTATCCTTCAAGCGGTGTGCGAAGTCGATCAGGAGCAAGGATTTGATGGCGATCTATATCGGATCGTAGTGTGTCTGGCCGCGACCGGCGCGAGGTATGCTCAAGCTAGGCGAATGCGGGTAGGTGACGTACAGGTTTCGGCACGGCGTCTGATGGTGCCGGGCTCCTACAAGGGACGCGGCGGCAATAGCGGCTCGGACCCGGTCCCAGTGGGTGACGATGTGATTGAGGTGCTTTTGCCAGCAATCGCCGGGCGGCCAAGTGATTCGCTGCTTTTCGAGCGATGGATCCATGAACAGGAGCCGGGAGGTATCGCGTGGAAGAAGTCTAAACGCGGTCCGTGGAAGAGAGCCGAACTTGTGCGTCCCTGGAAGGCTGTTCGCGAGCGCGCCGGCATGCCGGAGGTGATTCCCTATGCTTTGCGGCACTCAAGCATCGTGCGCGGTCTCCGAAAGGGCTTGCCCATCCAACAGGTCGCAAAACTGCACAACACCTCAGTCAAAATGATAGAACGGCACTATGCGAAGTACATCGCGACCGCCTTAGAAGATCTCGCAAGAGCGGCAGTCGTGTCCCTGGTGCCGCGGAGCGAGGCAAACGTAGTGCCAATGACAAAACGCGCGTAAGGGATCATCCTGCGGCCTTGATCGAATACGTTCGTCTGATTGAACCGGCACCAGAAGCCCTACCCACGATCTTCAGTCAGGGGCTTTGTTGGAGAAATCTCCATATACATCTCCCGAGCACGATCCATCAGTGATCGACGCGTTCGCTGGTTCGCCCCACAGCGAGAATGTCAGCTTATCGCCCGGCAAAAAGCGGATGTTCGGAACAACCGCTCCGGCCGCGTGATAGCTCTGACCGTCAATTCTAAACATCGGCACCAGGGGAATCTCGATGTATTCCCCCAGAAAGCCGCCGCGGCATGTCGGCCAAGAATGACCTCGATCCCGCCATGGTTCGGATCTCTCAAGGTCACATCACATCGTGCTGAAGCTCCGGTCAGCTGGAATGACTTCATGTCCGATTGAAAATCGATCACGATTTCAACCGTTGGCTTTTCACGCGGCGCGGCCGGCGGAAGCGGAAGGTTGACGGCCCATGGCATGATAAAGTGATTACCCTGACGGTTGTCGTTCACTTGCCCGAAAGCCGAAGGGACCGCCATAGCCAAGACCCAGATCAGGACCAGCCAATATGGACGCCTTTTCATATTAATCACTCGTCCTATTAGGCAACTCTTTGACGCTCAATCATTGCGGCGCAAGCTGCTTGCCAAGAAAAATGCAGTCCCAATACATGCTATCTAGCCAGGCTTTCTCGTCCTGATCTCGCTCCCAGGACCATTGATTTCGGCCCTTTGACGGCCTTGCTGCGGAAGGGCAAAGCTGCAGGAGCAACGCCGTCGTCTGGGGCGTAACGCCATCGGCGAGATATTGGAAGAAGGGGTTTTGGGATTGCTTCATGATCAGCATTTCTCCCGCGCTATCGAGCTTTGGATCGTTTTTGAGCCCGAGGGTGCGGGCCAACAGCAATTGGACAGCGGCCAAATGCAAGGGGAATCCCGTGGTATTCACGGAGGCTGATCCGAGAACTTGTTCAGAAACGGATGGAAGCCAATCGCTGGGAAGGTGCAGTTGTCGAAGTATATCGGAGCAAAGACCGGCCTTCGATGATCCCACGAACTTTCCCGTTGCTTCCAAAAATGCGCAATCGCCTGGGCGAGCAGTACATCGCTTATCTGCATCGTCGGTACAAAACCGTACCCATCCCTTTACCAGACACTGGTCGCCAATTTTCGTGAGGCATGGACGATTCGCGTCGAGCCATTGGACCCACCGATCAAATGCGGTCAAATCCCTCGCCTTTGCTATGTAAAGCATCACGCCCAGCGCCTGGTCCGGCGAAAAGGAAACGTCTGCTCCCGGATGTGAGTCGTTGGTCCAGCCGATCCGGCGTGGTGATCGCCACCACCGACCGTCAGCCCCTTGCGCAAGGCGCACGGCGTCGCATCCGCGCTGATCGCCCGCTTGGCAAAGCAGGCCGTTGAAAAGCGTCATGTCCCCGTCGTCACAATGACTAGGATCACTTGACGAAAACTTTGAAGGAAACTCGCCTGGTGTCGCGGCGCATAGAAACGCCTGTGGCGGCTCCCACCATCGCAGGGCTTCGGATAAGTCGGTAGCGAAACTAGCGGAAATATTGAACGCTACGAAAAACTTGATAAAGGACCACACCAAGCGCGCACTACGATTTTTCATGGCGGCCCACATTTCGGTTTGGACAGTTGCTCTATCCAGCGCACTTCGCTATTGAGTCGCCTTGCCGAAGGCTCTCGTCGCACCAAGCACCGCATCCTTTTCGGCTTTAGACAACGAGTTCACTTGTTGATTGAGTGCAGGCACCTCGTTGCGTATCGTCAAGACGGCGTCCGTCAGCTTTTTCAGCGTGTCATATTGCGCCATGTAGTTCTTGAGCAATTGATCACCCGAAGATACGACCTGCGCCGCCGAGGTTACCCTGATTAAGGCTGCGACAAACTCCTTGCCGTCATTCGGGTTAGACCAGGCCGGCAATGCGGCTAGCGTTGCGTAGGATGATTTGCCTGACGCTACAATCTTGTTCCATTCATCGGGATGCGCCTGCCGCCAGGTTGCTATTGTTTGCGCTCCCCGATTGACCAGATCGTTGTCGGCGCTTGCCAGGGGTGTAGAGAGTGACTGTCCGATTAGAACGAGAGAATCAAGATCGAGAGCAACCGGCAACGGATCGGCGCACGATACGTTGACATATAGAGTTGCGAGTAAAACCAAAGCGCTTGTGACCAATTTACTCACGGTGCACTCCTCATCCACACTTCGAGCTTATAGGTGTCAATCGGCCTGCAAATTTGACCCCTCATCGGCGTCCAATTTTGACCCCTTCGTGCGGCGGGCTTTGCTGGTAGCGCTCGTCTCGTCGGAGCTGGCCGGGATAGCGGAGGCGAGACGAGCGCGGGTGGCGTGATCGTCGTCTCGGCTCTTGAACCGCCAACTATCGTTGCCGGTCTCGACAATGTCGCAGTGATGCGTCAATCGGTCGAGCAGCGCCGTGGTCATTTTGGCGTCGCCGAACACGCTCGGCCATTCGCCGAAGGCGAGATTGGTCGTCACGATGACGGAGGCGCGCTCATAGAGCCGGCTGACGAGGTGGAAGAGGAGCTGGCCACCGGACAGGGCGAAGGGCAAATAGCCGAGTTCATCCAGCACGATGAAGTCCATCCGGGTCAGATGCTCGGCGAGCCGTCCTTGCCGTCCGTTGCGGGTCTCGGTCTCGAGGCGATTGACGAGGTCGACTACGTTGAAGAAGCGGCCGCGGGCACCGGATCGGATGCAGCTTCTGGCGATAGCAATGGCCAGGTGGGTCTTCCCTGTGCCGGTGCCGCCAACCAGCACGACGTTGCGTTGTTGGGCGATGAAGCCGCCGCCAGCGAGATCATTGACGAGAGTCTGATTGATCGGCGTGCCGTCGAACTGGAAGTCGGCGATGTCCTTGGCAAGCGGCAGCTTGGCGATGGTGAGCTGGTACTTGATCGAGCGGGCCTGCTTCTCGTTGATCTCGGCGTTGAGCAGGTCGCCGACAATGCGCTGAGGTTCGTGCTGGCGCTTGACGGCAGTTGCCATGATCTCGTCGAAGGCAGCCTTCATGCCGTAGAGCTTGAGTTCGCCCATGAGGTCGAAGATTTGGGTTCGTTCCATCAGATGGTCCTCCGGAGGTTGTCGTAGCGGGCACAATCGGCAATCGGCGCATGACGGAGCGTCAGTGCGGCCGGCGTCATGATGTTGGCCGGTGRRGCGGGTTCACGTTGACGGGCCAGGATATTGAGCACGACATCGGCGGAATGGACGCCATGACCGAGCGCTTCGGCACAGGCCGCTTCCACCGCGGGCAGACCGTCAGTCAGCACCGCGTTGAGGATGTCGACCATCTGCCGATTGCCATCTTCGGTACTGGCAAGCTTGCGCCGGATCCGCTCGATCGCGGCCGGCAGCACCCAGTCTTTGAAGGGAGCACCGTTGCGCAAGGCGCCGGGTTTGCGGGCGAGCACCGGCACATAATGCCACGGGTCGTAGACGGTATCGCCGCGGCCAAAGGATCGCGGGTGCTCGGCAACGATGCGTCCATCCTGACGGATCACGATGCGATCGGCATAGGCTTGAACTTCGACCGGCCGTCCGACTGCGCTGGCTGCGACCGAGTACTTGTTGTTGTCGAAGCGCACCAGGCAGGTCTTCGAGACCGATGCCGTCACCGCATGGAAGCCGTCGAAGCGGCCGGCATAGGGAACGAGTTTGGGGCGTTCGGCTTCGAACGCCTCCCAGATCGTCTGATCGACCAGCTCCGGATGGCGATGAGCCTTGGCATAGGCGATGCATTTGTCGAGCAGCCAGGCGTTTAACTCGTCGAGGTTTTTGAACCGCAGCCGCGGCGTGAAGAAGCGCTCCCGAACCAGCCCGACCTGGTTCTCGACCTGCCCCTTCTCCCAGCCCGACGCCGGCGTGCAGGCGACTGGATCGACCAGATAGTGGCTGCACATCTGCAGGAAGCGGCGATTGTAGAGACGCCCTTTACCGACGAAGATCGTCTCTACGGCGGTCTTCATGTTGTCGTAGATGCCGCGGGTGCAGGTGCCTTTGAACAGGGCGAACGCCCGGTCGTGGGCGTCGAACACCATCTCCTGCGTCTCCCGCGGATAGGCCCGCACGAACAGCATGCGGCTGTGACAGAGCCGGACATGGGCGGCCTTCACCATCACCGTGGTCCCGCTCAGCAAGACCACCTCGTGGCTCCAGTCGAACTGGTAGGCTTCGCCTGGGGCAAAGCTCAGCGGGACATAAGCCGCCGCGGTCGATTGCCCGCGTTCTTTGCTCCACCGCCTGGCGTAACGCCGCACGGCATCGTAACCGCCGTCGTAGCCGCGGCCGCGCAGCTCTTCGAAGATCCGGATCAACGTCAGCTGTTCACGAGCCGATTTGGCCGCGTTCGCCGCCAGCAATCCGTCAAGCTCTACTGCCCATCGTCCCAGCTTTGGCCGCGGCTGCACCGACCGCTCGTACTCGAACGAGGTCTCTCCCGACCTCAGCACCTTCCGGACCGTGTTCCGCGACACCTTCAGGTCACGGGCGATCTCCTTGATCGTCTTGCCTTTGATGAAGTGCTCGCGCCGTATGCGCGCAATCGTCTCCACAACCAGCATCCCCAACCACCTGCTTTAGCCCAAAGCAGGTGGCGCAATAGCCCAGTGGTGGGGGTCAATTTTGGACGCCGAACCCCCGGCTTAGGGGGGCAATATTGCAGGCCGAATGACAGTCAGTCCACATCGGCGCCTCGCCGCGATAGTGCACCGCAACTATGTTCAGGCCATACTGCCTGTTGAGTTCGGCGATGGCGATGTGGGCGTAAGAGCCCGCCGCGTAGGTGCCAATGCTAACGTTCTCGGTCCGCCTCGCGTAGTCGACGAACTCTTTCAGGTTCTTCGCGCCGGTCTTGCTGCTTGCGACGAACGGCAGACTGCCCGTCGGCATCATCGAAACCATCACGAAGTCCTTCACGGCATCGTAGCCGGGGTTCTTGAGCGTGGCACGATTGTTCATGATCGTCGTGGTATTGGCGAACAGCAAAGTATGGCCGTCCGGCGCGCCTCGCTTCACCTCGACGGCAGCGAGCGCGCCGCCAGCGCCGGTCCGGTTGTCGACTACGACCGGGTAGCCGACCTGCTTGGCGACATAAGCGCCATAGGTGCGCGCGAAGACGTCAGTCTGCCCGCCCGCGGGGAACGCCGAAATAATCTTAATTGACCTCGTTGGCCAATTGGCCGGTGATGCCTCTTGCGCCGCGGCGCGGTATGATAACAGCGGCGCGCCGATTGCGGCTGCGCCAGTCCCGATAAAGTGACGTCGGCTCAAACCACGTGACATGCGATCCCCTCAAGTGGGCCTCCGCCCTGTTATGGTTGCATCTGGCCGACATGGTACGGCGGCCAGCTTTTTTGATATGTAGTTCGAATTCTAAGGCGTACTCGGTGGCATCGCTCATTCATGCAAATAGGCCGCCTGAAGCGTCGCACTAGTGGCTATTTCACCTGCCGGTCCCCCGGTCACGACGCGACCATTCTGGAGCACGTACGCCTGATCAGAAATCTCTAGAGCGCGTTCCACCATCTGCTCGACCAGCAAGATGGCTACGCCGGACCGGCGCAGATTGACGATTGCATCGAGCACCTGATCGACAAACACGGGGGCAAGCCCGAGCGACGGCTCATCCAGCATCAAAAGCTTCGGCTCCCGCATCATGGCCTGCGCGATCGCCAGCATTTGTTGTTGTCCACCCGAGAGAGCGCCTGCGGCTTCGCCCCTCTTGTTGTGCAGAATTGGAAAAAGCGCATGCGCCCGATCTAGGCGTCGACGAAGCTCGATCTGAGAGACACCCAAGCCGTAGCATCCAAGCTGAAGATTGTCGGATACGGTCTGCGTCCGGAAGAGGCGGCGGCCCTCCGCAACATGAAGAAGGCCTCGGGAGACGATGACGTTCGGTCGGACGCCTGTGATGTCGCCCCCATCAAACCGGATTGTGCCCGATACCGGCTTGATAAGACCGGAGATTGCGCGAAGAACGGTAGACTTCCCCGCACCGTTACGGCCGACCAGCGCCACGATCGTGGCCGGTAAGACCTCGAGGGAGACGGCACCGAGGACATCGATGTGACCGTACCCCGCGTCGATGCTTTCGACCGACAGGAGCGCGGCGGCGGATGTCGAAGGGATCATCACTCCATCACCTTTTGCTTCAGGGCCCTGTCGCCCATGTAGGCGCGCAGCACGCGTTCGTCCTTGAAAACCGAGCCGGGTGGCCCGGAGGCCAGCACCGAACCGCGGTCAAGCACGGTGACATGGCTGGCGATGCTCGCGACCAAGTCAAGATGATGCTCGACCAGCACGACCGTCGCGCCGAGCTTTCGGATCCGCGTCAGCAGATGATCGAGCTTGTCGAGTTCCGTCATCGACAACCCGGCGGCGGGTTCGTCGAGCAGGATGAGTCGCGCCGAGCCCATCATCGCCCGTGCCAGCTCTATCAATCGCTGCTGGCCATGAGGCACCTCGCCCGCGGCATCACCTGCCCGGTCCGCGATACCGACGAAGTCCAAGTAATCCAGCGCTTCCCAACGCAGCCGCCGGGCTTCGGCGCGCGCGTTCGGAAGACCCAGGGCAATACTCGGCAAGCCGGCCCGCTCCCGCCGGTAGCCGCCCAGCATGACGTTCTCGATCACCGTCAGATCGTTGAGCAGACGCGGCGTCTGGAACGTGCGCCCGATCCCAAGCACGGCGATCTTCTGGGCGGCCATTCCGACCGCATCTGTATCGCCGATCCGGATCTGCCCCGCGTCGGCGCGATAGAAGCCGCTGACCAGATTGAGTAGCGTCGTCTTGCCGGAGCCGTTCGGGCCGACGATGGCGCAGCAAGTTCCGGCCGCCGCGGTAAGATTCACGCCGTCGAGGGCAACCACGCCCCCGAACCTTTTACGCAGGTCACGGGTCTCGATCGCGAGACCGTCGATCGGCGGGTGCTTGGTGTCAACCTGCCGGACGATTGCGACCGAAGGGCGGCCTGGTTTGGCCACCAGCCGCCAAGCCCGGCTGAGCGCGCCGACCAAGCCATTCGGAGCGGACAGCATGAGAGTTAGCAGCATGCAGCCGTAGATCACCATCCGCCAACCCTGAAGCTCGGCCAGCAGTTCGGGGATCAGGAAGAACACCAAGGCACCGACCACGGGACCCCACAAGGTGCCGAGACCGCCGAGAACGACTGTGAGCAGGAAGAAGGTGGAGAAGTCGGCTGTGAAGTCGTCCGGCGTGACCACCGTTTTCTGGACCGCGAAGTAGGCTCCCGCGAGACCGGCCAGAGCCGCGGCGATGACGAACGCCAGCAATTTGGTACGCTGCGGAAAGGCGCCGACGGCGAGTGCGGCCTCCTCCACGTCGCGCACCGCAATGAAGGCACGGCCGAAGCGCGAATGGACGATGTTGCGCACGACGAGAAACACCGCGAACGCCGTCCCGGCGACGAGTAGATAGACCTGCTTCGGGCCAAGCTCTTGGCCGAACAGATTCGGCGGCGGCACGCCGATGACGCCGGCGAAGCCTTTGGTCAAGCCACGCCATTCCACAATCATCTGTGCGAAGACAAGCGCGAAGGCAAGCGTGATGAACGCGAAGTACCACGTCGAGAGACGGAACGCCGGCAAAGCTGTCAAGATCCCCAACGTCGCCGCGAGGACGACGCCAACCATAGCCGCTGTCCAGAACGACCAGTGATGATCGACAGTCAACAGCGCGACCGCATAAGCGCCGATCGCAACGAAGGCTGCGTGACCGAGCGAGACCTGGCCGGCATATCCGGCAAGCAGGTTCAAGCCGATCGCGGCGATGATGTAGATGCCAAGCTGGGTCGCCACGAACAGCGCATAGGAGTCGGCGCTGACGAACAGCGGCAGCAGGAGAGCCGCGCCGATAAACGCAAGCTGAACAGCGATGGGAAGAACGCGGATGATGCGCAATGCCATCGTCACACTCTCCGTTGAAACGGCTGGCCGAACAGGCCATGAGGGCGCAGCAGCAGGAGCGCCAGCACGACTGCGAAAATCACCGCCTCTTGATAGGCCGGCGACAGCAACGCGGCACCGCAGGCCTCGGCCATGCCGATCAGATATCCAGCCAGCAGCGCACCACGGTTATTGCCAATCGAACCGACCGCGGCGGCAGCGAAACCCTTGAGGAGCAATGCAGGCCCAAGCTCGATCGACGCATACAGCAGCGGAGCGGCCAGGATACCGGTCAGTCCGGCGACGGCGCCACCAAGAAAGAAAGACCAACGGCTGAGTCGACTGGGATCGATACCGCGCAGAAGCGCCGCCTCGCGATCTTCCGCTACAGCCAAGATCGCCTTGCCCTGAAGTGTGCGATAGGCACTTTCGACGACGGCTACCAGGAGGATAGCCACCGTGATGACGGCGGCCTGATACGAACTAATATGCATCCCGGCGAACTGAAACGTATTCATGGCCAGGGGTGCGGGTGGCCGCACTTGAATCGGATCGGGCCCCCACACCCGCCCGACCAGATTCGAGACGATCAACGAGACGGCAAGTGTGGTGATAATCCAAGCCGTGCTATGTTGTGCTTTGGCAAGAATCGGCGCAACCGCGATCCGCTCTTCCAGAAGCCCAAACAAGCCGATCACCACGAGCGTCAGAACGCAGGCCGCGAGCCAGGGAATACCGGCCAAGGTCGTCGCGGTGGCGAACATCATCGCGCCAAGCATAACCAGTTCGCCTTGCGCGAAATTGAAGACATTCGTCGGCCGGTACATGATATTGAAGCTGACGGCGACGAGCGCGTACAGACTTCCCGCTGTGATACCGCGTGCAATGACGTCCAGATCCATTGTCCGCCCTCCTACGACGTCTTGGATGCGCGCTCGCGCATGCAGCCAAGTGCTCGGGGGTCCAATCCGGATGCAACGGACACAAGGACGATATCGTCGAGGCCAATGCCGCTGTGACTGTCCGCCGACAGCGTGATCTTGCCGAGAAGGCCCTGATAGCCCTTCACGTTGTCGAGACCACGCTTGATCGTCTCGACGTCGAAGCTCTTTTCCGCTTCAACCACTGTCTTGATGAGATGAATGAAGTCGTAGTACGGGCTCGCCGCGACGTTCACCTCATAACCCTTCGCTTCGGGGAACTCCGCGACCTTTTTGGCAAAGGTGATCTGACGCGTGCCGGGCTGTTCGGTGTCCGTCCACGAGAAGTTCTTGTAGTAGGTAGCGAACACATGTTTCACGGCTTCCGGCGGCACGAGTTCGAACAGCGACTGGATCATCAAACCGCTGTGGCCTGCGACCGGAGGAAACCACTTAAGTGTCGCCATGGCATTGAAGATCATCGCGGCGTTGGGAGTGTTTGCGATCCAGGCGATGACACCGTCGACGCCTTCCCTTTGCAGATTACGCACATAGGCGGACAGGTCTGGCGAGGTGATCGGATAGACCTGCACGCTGAGTGGGTCCAATCCCAGCTTCTGCAACGCGGTTTTGGTGGCTGCTGTGGCTTGCTCGCCAAATGCCGTGTTTTCTTGAAGAATGCCTATTTTCTTGACACCCAGCGTTTCCACCATGTGGTGGACGCAGACGTCAGCTTGCTGGGTAGTGTTGAAAATAAGTTGATAGTGGTAAGGATATTTTTGAGCATCCCCGGCTTCCGCAGCCGTTGAATAGGAGGCCTGGATCATCCTGGCGGGCGTGGTCGCGGCGATCGAAGCAAGCGCTTGCGAACTGCCTGTCGGACCGATGACGATGCCGATCTCCTGACCGCGCAATTTACGAATGAGTCCGGGCTCCTTAGCTGGGGAGGCCTCGTCGTCCTCTTCGGCGCGGGCAATCGGTCGGCCGAAAATGCCACCAGCCGCGTTGATTTCGTCGACAGCAATTTTCCCGCCCACATAAAGCGGCGCGAACGACGACGTCAGCCTGCCGGTCATGGGCCAGACCCAGCCGATCCTCATCGGCGCCGGTTGCGCAGAAGCCGACGTCCAGCGACCTGCGCCGAAGGCCGCCGTTGCCTGCGCAGCCACTCGCAGCAGCGTCCGACGATTGATTGATCCGTCGCGATTGAGCACGACTCCAGCCCCTATCCTCATGCTGTTCCTCCTGGAAATTGCGGCGGATCCTGCGGCCACGCCGATTACTCTCGAACAAGGCTTGTCGCTGGCCGGGAAGCATCAGGCCTGACGGACCTGATGCTTCGGCCCGCAAGCGAGAGAGCCCCGATATGTTTGGGGTCCGCCCGCCTCAGACATATTTGGCGATGGCCGCCGCGGTGTCGCCGCGATTGCGCAGCCCAGAGCGGACTCTTTCGCTCGACATGTCGTGCGGCGGATGCTTGGCGAGCACCCGCTCGTCGGGCTCCACGCCGAGTCCCGGCTTGTCGCTAGGGATGATGTATCCGCTCTCCCAGCGTACGCCTTCCTTCAGGATATCCGCGGAGAAGCCGCCCCAATCTTCGATTCCTTCCTGAATGAGAAAATTGGGACTGCAGGTCGACACCTGGATGCTCGCTGCGCCCGAGACCGGCCCACAATACATCCATGGCGCAATCTGCGCGTAGTGCGCTTCGGCCATCGCGGCAATCTTGCGCGATTCCAGAATCCCGTTCAGGCCGAGATTGACCTGAATGATCTGGGCGGCTTGGTTCTCCAGCACCTGCTGGAATTCCCATTTGGTCGTCAATCGCTCACCGGTCGCAATCGGTATTGTCGTAGAACTCGCAACACGAGCCATCTCGATCTTGTTCTCAAGCGGCACCGGTTCCTCGAACCACAGCGGTTCGTACGGCTCCATCATCCTGGCGAAACGGATGGCACCGTGAGTGTTTAGCTGCCCATGGGTCCCCATCAGAATGTCCATCCGCATCCCCACAGCGTCGCGAATGCTCTTGAGGACCGCGTCGGTATATTTGAGCTCTGCCAGGCTCACGCTTCGCGGCGCTGGGAAGTACGGGTAGATCGGATCAAACTTGATGGCGGTGAATCCCCGTTCAAGCGCGGCCTGGGCCGCCTCTCCGGCTTTCTCGGGGGCTTCGCCGGACTTCCAGCCGTAGAGATAGGAGTAGGAGCGAAGACGATCGTGATAGCGGCCGCCCAGGAGCTTATGCACGGGCTGCTTCGTGACCTTGCCGATGATGTCCCAGCACGCCATCTCGATGGCCGCAAGTGCCTGATCGCCGAGCGTGCCCGCATTGCGAAAGTAGGCCCAGAAGCCGGTATCGTCGCCGCCATGGAGGCGGCCCCACAGGCGTTCGATCTCAAAGGGATCCTGCACTCCGATCAGAAAATGCTCCGCAAGCTCCCGGACGAGCTGCACAATCGTCTTCTCACGAAACGCGAGGCCGTTGAGCTCTCCCCATCCGACAACGCCGTCATCGGTCGTGACTTTGACGAAGCCCCAGTTGATCCCACCTTTGTGAGGCGGCGGTGTTCCAACGAGGAATGTGTCGACAGCGGCGATCTTCATGATGTGTCTTCTCCGGTTGGTAGGGTGGGTTGCGCTCGTAGAGTTCGCTCGACCCAAATTGCGTCAAGTCGCCAGTTAAATGACCACCTCGATGAGGCGCGGTCCCTTCTCGGCGACTGCATCCTTGAGGGCCTTGCTGAATTCATCGGCAGTGGTCACGGTGCGGCCTGGAATGCCCATCCCCTTGGCGAGCGCCAGCCAATCGAGTGAAGGCCGATCGATGTTCAGCATCGCCGTGGCCTTCTGGCCGGGTCTGCCTGCGCCCACGCCGTCGAATTCCCCGTGCAGGATTTGATAGGTGCGGTTCGCGAACACGATCGTGACGACATCGAGACCTTCGCGGGCCTGCGTCCACAGAGATTGCAGCGTGTACATCGCGCTACCATCGCCGACCAAGCAGATGACCTTGCGATCAGGGCATGCCACGGCCGCTCCGGTCGCGACCGGCGTCGAGAAACCGATTGAGCCACCCATATTCTGTAACCAGTCATGCGGCGCCGCAGCGGCTGTCGGCGCAAAGAATCCGCGGCCTGTCGTGACCGACTCATCGACAACGATTGCGTTCTCCGGAATAGCCATAGCGATCGCCTGCGCGATCGACGCGTGCGTGAGCCGCCCGGTTGGCCACGCAATATCCATCGGCTTCTGCGGCTTCGCGTCCTGCGGCTTCGCGCCGACCGCTTCGGCCAAAGCTTCCAACGCGACCAGCGAATTCTCTCCAGCCGAAGTCATACGATGCACTTCGCAGCCCTCGGACTTCAGCAGGCTCGGCTTGTTGGGATAGGCGAAGAAAGCGACGGGATCGTTGGCCTCAACCAGAACGATATGCTTGAAATCCTTTAGGGCCAGGAGCGCCTGCTCGATCACATAGGGGATACGTTCGATGGCGAAACGACCACGGCCACGCGCCATGCGCGGGTTGAAGGTCTGTCCCATGACTTGGCAGCCGGTCTTGCCGGCGATACGCCGGGCCAGTGCCAATCCGTGCTCGGTGAGCGCCTCACCAGTCAGTAGCAACAGCGTGGGTTCGCCTTTCTTGAGCACCTTCGCTGCGGCCTGGACCGCCTGGCTCGAATGATTCGGGCGCAGCGCCTGTTGCGCTACTTGCACAATCCCGTCGGCCTCATTCCACGCAGTATCCGCGGGCAAAATCAGCGTCGCTATCTGCGGCGGTAGGCTCTTGGCAGCAGTGATCGCGGCGGCACCGTCTTTGGCAATCGACTTCGCATCCGGCGAGGTACGTACCCAGCCCGACATCGGCCGCGCCAGCCCCTCGATGTCCGACGTTAGCGGCGCGTCATAGCCGATATGATAGATGGCATGCTGGCCGACGATATTGACGATTCCGGAGTTCGCTTTCTTGGCGTTGTGCAGGTTGGCAAGACCGTTGGCGAGGCCGGGGCCTAGATGCAGCAGTGTCGCGGCAGGCGTGCCCGTCATGCGGAAATAGCCGTCGGCCGCGCCCGTCACTACGCCCTCAAACAGACCGAGCACGCAGCGCATGCCCTCGAACCGATCGAGCGCCGCGACAAAATGCATCTCCGAGGTGCCAGGATTGGCGAAGCAGACATTGATGCCGCCAGCGACAAGGGTCTGCACAAGGCTTTCCGCGCCATTCATCGTCTGTTGCCCTTGCATGTTCTTCTCCGAGGGAAAATTCGTCATTGCTTCGCTTCGCCGTCAGAGCGGCATTTGACGAGAAACGCGTCGACGGCAGCGATCAACATGGTGCGTCTGTTAAGGTGACTTGCGTCGGTCTACGGATTCGAACGAGCGCCACGCCCGGGGTAGCGGCAACCAAGCCACGCCTCGATCACGTGTGGCGCGCTTTACCTTGATACTGCTCGAGCGGTACGCGAATCCGGCAAAGCGTCACGCGGCTCGCCGCGGCCTCCGTTTTCGGGCGGGCGAGCTTTGCCCGATCAGCCTCCGGAGCGATGAAGATCGTCGATCAGGCGACGCGGAGATCCCGAACGTCCGGATCATGATCCTCGATCGTGGCGCGGCGCATGTCGCGTCGATGATTTTCATCGAAGGGACGGCCCCGATGCAGTGTGCAGCGGTTGTCCCAGATCAGCAGATCGCCCTCTTCCCAGCGATGCGTGTAGACAAACTGAGGCTGGGTGGCGTGTTCGATGAGATCATGAATCAGCATGCGCCCTTCGGGAACAGGCCAGCCGATGATGTGCGAGGCATGGGACGCGAGATAGAGCGCCTTGCGTCCGCTTTCTGCGTGTACCCTCACCAGAGCACGATGAACTGGCGGAAGGGCCCGGCGCTCGTCCTCTGAGAAGTCGGTGAAGCCGAGCTTCGCGCGCGATGCGAAGATCGAGTGCTCTGCAACGAGTCCTTCGAGACGCGTCTTCATCGGCTCCGGCAACGTCTCATAGGCCGCGCGAGTGTCTACAAGCTGCGTTTCTCCGCCGATCGGACAAACGGAATGCGCATGCAGAAGGGAGTATTTGGCCGGCAAGCGCTTGAACGAGCTGTCGGTATGCCAAAGCTGGTTGCCGAGACCGAACATTCGACGGCGATCTGATTGCTCGAGCGGTTCGTTGCTCGCGCTCAGGTTCGAAACGTCGGCGAGCTGGCTGCTGATCCGGTCGCGGCTCGACGACGAAAGTACATTGTTGCTGCTCTCGAGTGGGCCGAAGCGCTCCGCGAAAGCGATCTGCTGGGCTTGGGTGAGTTTAGGTCCGCGGAAAAGCAACACAGCCCTTTCATTGAGAGCCTCCTTGATCTCGCCCAAGATCGCATCGTCGACAGACACCGAGAGGTCGACATTGCTGACCTCTGCCACGAAGAGGGGATGCTTCGCCTGAATAGTCAGTGACATGTCGTTTCCACCCATTACTCGTTGCTGTTACCAGCAAGGCTAATGGCGCAGCCGCCGGTGGTGTAGGCTAGAAATTCGGGATTTATCTTCCCGATCTCCGGGAAAAGCCCGGTCGTCCAGCCAGATGATCCAGGAGAAAACTGATGAAGGCCTCGCACTTGGCTGGGAGTTGTCCGCGGCGGTGCAACAGGTAGACAGGTTGTCGATAGGGATGTTGATAACCACGAAAGCGATCGAGGCAGGTCGTAAGCCGCCCCGCAGCCACGTCTCGGGCCGCCATGTGCTCGGGAAGAAACATGAGGCCAAGGCCGTCGATAGCCGCTTGCCGTAGAATGTCGCCGTTGTTGGATTGCACCGGTCCCTTCACCTTCACCGGCAACAGGCGTCGTTTATCTTCGAACATCCACACGGCGGGTTCGGATGCCCGGCGATAGGTCAGGCAATCGTGATGCGCCAAATCGGCCGGTTCGCGCGGCACGCCGGCCCGCTCAAAATAGCTCGCGCTGCCGCAGACCCGCCGCTCATCGGTCGTCAACTGATGGGCGATGATGGATTTGTCGTCCGAATTGCCCAGCGTGATGGCAAGATCGATTCCGTTGCGCGGAGTGATGTCGACTTCGTCGGAGAGTTCGAGCTCGATGGTGATTGCAGGATAGGCATTGCGAAAGGCGGGAAGAATCGGCATGACCTCGTGGAGCGCAAACCACCGCCGACTCAGGATTCTGAGCAGACCCGATGGCGTTGCCTGGAGCTCACGGACCGAAGCCACGGTCTCATCGAGCTGGTTGAGCAAGACGTTCGACCCGGCCAATAGCCGTTGACCGGCTTCAGTCAATGCAAGCGAGCGCGTCGTGCGGTCGACCAGCCTGACGCCGAATTCGGTTTCGAGATCCTGAAGTTTCTTGGAAGCCGCGGTGGTCGAAAGGCCCTTGGCTCGCGCCGCCGCCGAGATGCTACCACAGCGAGCGACGTGACCGAAGAACCTGAGGGCTTCTAAGACATCCATTGAACTACCGTCGTCAGGGAAAGAGCATTTCTTACCGGCTTATAGCCAGCCTCTTACAAGGCGGGGGCATTTGGTCAAGAGAGAGCTAGTCGCGGTTGTCTGTCGCTCGCGAAACCGGGGCATGGCGGCGCTCACGAACCTGCGCACTGGCCGTCAATCTATATGGGGTCGCGACGCCAATCGGCGTCGCAATATCCAAAAGTTACTCATCCGATTGAGGTCTGGACCTCGTGCAGATTTACATCATGAATGGGGCCAGACGTTTTCTAGGCAACGGGGAGCGACAAAATCAAGATCGAGGCAGTACCTCCACGAAGCTCCCAGGAAGCTTCGGAATCAAAGTGAACGGCCGAGCCGAGAAACAGTGGGGGGGTTCATCGCAAACGTTCTAGTTATCTGCCCCTGTCGCTTGTAAATTAAGTACGATGCCACGAAACCGCACAGGCCGCTGAAAGCGAACCAAAGACTCGGCGCAGCCTTCGCTTCGATGATCGTGCTGCTCTCGAAGACATGAACGAGCGTCGTCGCAATCAGCGGTGTCATGCCGCCAAACAGGGCTGTCGCAAGCGAATAAGTCAGTGAAAAGCCGGAGACGCGCACCGCTTTTGGGACCACTTCGGTCAGCGCGACGGTCATTGCACCGTTGTAGCCGCCATAAAGGAACGAGAACCACAAAAGGGCGATGAGTGTGTTGCCGAAAGACGTATGATGGGCGAGCCAGAACAAAACCGGATAACCCGTGATCAGTGCCAGCGCAGAAAATATCAGCAGCAGCGGCAAACGTCCAACCTTGTCGGAGATTGCACCCATCACCGGCAGCCAGGAAAAGTTGGAGAGCGCGACGCAGACGGTGATGATCAAAGCGTCCGTGTCCGTCAGCTTCAGCACTTCTCTAGCGTATGTCGGTGTGTACGTCGTGATTGTATAGAAAGATGTCGTTGTCATCGATACCATCAGCACGCCAAGAAGAATAATCTGCCAGTTGGCGACAAGCGAAGCCACGATTTGCTCCGTCGTCGGATGCTCCTTACGCCGCGCGAACTCCGGTGTTTCCTGTAATGAGCGGCGGATCAGAAACAGAAACGGAATGACGGTGCAGCCGACGAAGAAGGGTAGACGCCACCAGAAATCGTCGACCGCCGCCTTGTCGAAGGCGAGCCGCACCAGAAAGCCGAGCCCTGCGGCCATTACGACGGCAAGCTGCTGGCTGGCCGCCTGCCAGGCGACATAAAAGCCCTTACGGCCGGGCGTCGCTATTTCGGCGAGATAGACCGAGACACCGCCCAATTCGACGCCAGCCGAAAAGCCTTGCAACAACCGTCCGATCAGTACCAGCAGTGGCGCCAACAGACCGATGGCGGCGTATCCCGGCGAGAATGCGACAATCGCTGTGCCAATGCCCATGATGCCGAGCGTGACGATGAGCCCCTGGCGGCGGCCCTTCTTGTCGACGTAGGCGCCGAGAAAAATCGCGCCGAGCGGCCGCATGAAAAAGCTAATCGCGAAACTCGCGAAACTGAGCATGAGTGAAGCATATTGGCTATCGGTCGGAAAAAAGGTTTGTCCGATATTTTTGGCAAATACGCCCGCCAGAAAGAAATCGTACATTTCCAGAAAGTTGCCGCTCGTCACCCGCAAGACGGCAGGTGCATTTGACGACCCCTTCTGAGCTGGCCGGTGTTCCATTCAGATCCTCCCAAAGACGGCTTTGTTCGCAACATTGTTTCTTTTTCTAATAAAGGACAATTTTGGTTTGGTCAAACGCTCTGAACTGAAAATCTCGTTTCGGGTGTCAATAGACTGCAAGACCTCCCGGAAACCTACGTATGATGAGGCAGTAAGCGGTAGCCCGCGCCCATCGCATGGTGTTGAACATTGGTGATGTTGGCCTGACCGCGTCGGCCGGCGTGGCTGGCTGCTGACGAGCTGTCCAAGCGCCGCAGGAGCCGAACCCCCTCGAAGCCGCGACAGGGCCGCGAAGCCCGTGAACAGCGCGCCGCGCCCTGGCGGAGTTTTAAGCCCCAACCACCTTCGGCATCGCTCGCTTTACCCGGAAACGACCGCTTTCGATGCCACGGCCGGATGTGTTTCAAAATCCGCCTGCGGTAAAGCCCTTGTCTGCGGCCTACGGCGACATCGTCACGTCGAAGCGAGCAGCGCGAGCTTGGCTTGCCGCGCGTCATGAAGGTGAAAAGCAAGGCTCGTCGCTGCGCGCTCCACCTTGCCGTCGATCAGCAGATTCAGGAACTCGATGTGCTCTCGGCACATCCTAGTGGCGCGCTCGGTGTCCACCGATACCTTGTATTCGATCAATCGCCGAAGATGATTGTGATGAGCGATAATCTGGATGAGAAAACGATTGTTCGACATCCGCGCGAGCTGTTCGTGCAGCTCGGCATTTGCCTCGAAGACCTCCGAAGTGTTCTTATGACCCTTCAGAATGGCCAGTTGGCGCTCCAGCAAGCGATGAAGAACCATGGGCTCCGGCTGGAAAAACTCCGAGCGTAGCCCCGCGGGTTCGAGCGCCTCGCGGATTTCGAAGCTTTCCGCATAAGCCCGTGCCGAATCTATGAGCGGCAGGAAGAGCCAGCCATTGCCCGCGCGACGCTCGATCCAGCCTTCCTGGGCTATCCGATCCAACACGCGTCGAAGGCGGCTTCGCGTAAGCCCGAAACGCGACATGAGCTCCGTTTCACTGATGACGTCGGGAAGCTCCCCGGCCATCCTCTCCTGCGCAATCTTCTGATAGACGGCCTCGTTATCGACGGAATTGAGCGATTGAAGAGCGTCTTGCAGAGCTGCATCGTCCTTCAAAAGCGTGTAGCCTCGATTTTTATCGAAGCGCATGACGCCGAGCTGGTTCAAATGTTTGAGCGCTCCGCGGACAGGCGCTCGCGACGTTCCGCAAAGATTTTGCGCCCAGAGTTCCGTTATGTGCCCGCTGGCCGGAAAGCTGTTGGCAAGTGCATGTCTTAGAATCTGTTGCGCCACTCTGGCTTGCAGCGCGCTTATTTCAGCCATGCTCCGCTCGTTGTATTGCGGCTCGTCTCTACCGCGCTGCGCGACGTATGACGTGCGCGCGGGACCGTTGCCACCCAGTCCTACTGAAGATAGCCTATCAGGCTCAAGCAATTGTTGCACCTGAAATGCCGTATTTTTCCAGCAGGCCCACAAGAGCCCCGCTCTCTCGTATTCTTCGCAGGAAGTCATTGAGGAGAGGTGCCGCTCCCATGCGGCTGACTGGAACGCCCATCGCCTGCTGGATGACCATGAAGCGTTCCGGCAGCAGGCGCAGGCCCGGACGGCGTGCTTGGTCGGCTTCTAGCTGTTGGCGAATGCCGGCCGCAACTTCCAGCCCATTTTCGAGAAAGTGGTCCACCACACCGGGAGAGGTCGGCACACGTTCAAGCTGCGCCCTTTCAAGCGTGCGCGAGAGAAACAGATCGTAAGCGCTCCCCTTTCCGACCGCGATGCGCACGCCCGGCTGATCCACCGCGGCATTGTCGGCTACGGGGGAATCCCTGCGCACGAGATACCAACCCTCGATCAGCAGATAGGGTTTGGTGAAAGCGATCCCTGCACCACGCGCTGGATCGATTGCGAAAAAGCCGAGATCGGCCTCCCCGGAGCTTACGACCGCCACGGATTGCGCCGCCGTGTCGACGGCATAAAGATCGATCTCCAGTTCGCGCTGCCTGGCCAATTCGCGGGCAAGGTCAACGGAAATGCCCTCAGGCACTCTCGAGGAGCCGCGCCAGGCAAGGATGGGGTTGCCGAGATTGATCGCCACCCGCAACCGGCCGGTCGGCGCGAGCATGCGCTCTTGTGGATCGCCAATCATGGGTTCATCCATCAGCCAGCGTCGTGAAGCATGGTGGAAGGGACATAGACAACTCCGTCCATCAGGCGGCGCGCGCTGCGGCTCATCATGACCTTGGCGACGTGCCATGTGCCGTTGCGCTCCTCGACGACTGCGCCAGTTGGCAGCGTGCCGGCGGGATGGCCGATCCGCACGCGTGGTTGCGCCGCGGCGAACAGCCGGCTTACGATGGTGCCGGGAATTGCGGCCGCACCTGCCACGGCGACGGCGCCCGTGCCCGTGATCGCGTGGTGCAGTTTGCCCATCGACATGATACGTACCGTCAGGTCGATGGCGGCGGCGTCGACTGCTCGCCCGTCCGAACTGACGTAGGAGCGCGGCGGTGCGACGAAAGCAATCTTCGGAGTATGCGGTCGTTGCGCCGTCGCTGCGGCGCGGCTTTCGGTAAGGCCCATGCGCACGGCGCCCTCCGCCCGCAGATATTCCAGCACTTCGAGTAGTGCCGGATTGCCGTTCACCTCGCTCGGCATTTCTGCGCCGTCGAGCTTCAGAGCCGCAGCATCGACGAAGATCGTTGGATTGCCGAGGTTGATCAGTGTGGCCTCGACCAGGCCAAAGCCGGGAACGTCAATGGTCTCGATGCACCTGCCCGTAGGGAAGGTGCCCCCGATGCTTCCCTCCGCTTCCGCGCCGGGATCGAGGAACTCCAGTTCCACTTCCGCGGCCGGGAATCCTACGCCGTCGAGCCTGAATGCGCCGAGTTCGACTACCACTCCGCCCGCCATGGGGACATGCGCAACGATGCGCTTGCCAATATTAGCTTGCCAGATGCGCACCGGCGCACGGCCATCTGCCGGCGCCGTCACCATGCCGCGCGTGATAGCGAAGGGGCCGACGGCGGAGGTGAGATTGCCGCAATTGCCGCTCCAGTCGATGACGCTGTCCTTGATCGGCACGGCCCCGAAAAGATAGTCCACATCGCAATCTGGCCGACTGCTCGGGGAGATGAGCACGACCTTGCTTGTGCTGGAGGTAGCGCCGCCCATGCCGTCGATCTGCGTGCCATAGGGGTCGGGGCTGCCGATGACGCGCATCAGGACGTGGTCGCGCCTTGCTGGATCGTCGCGGACTGCAGCAGGCAGATCCGAAACGGCGAAGAAGATGCCTTTGCTCGTGCCGCCGCGCATATAGGTGGCCCGGATGGTCGTCTGAGTGGTGTCATTCATGATATCTCATTCCTCTTCCCGTGCCGTCAGAGCGACGTTATCGGAGAGCGCAAATGCTCTACGATGCCGGCCGCGGTGGTCGTTTGCTGCATGAGCCCGTCGATGAAGGCATTGCTGGGCATTTCATCCAGTGCTCGCGGAGTCGGTGGAAGAGCGGCCAGCCACTCGGCGACCTGTGCAAGAGACGTGCGCACAACATAGCTGCCGCCCTCGCGGGCTCGCCGACCGAGCGCGACGAGCGCTCCGTAGGCCAGCAGGAATCCGGACAGGTAATCGATCGGCGAAGTCGGCAGCAGCGCGGGCACACCTTGTCCCTGTTCCAGCGCCAGTCCCGCTGCCGCCTGCAGCACGCTGTCGAAGCCGCGCCGCCCGTCCGCTTCCCCGTAGGCGGAGAGAGACACATAAATGAGGCCACGTCGCCGCAGGGCCAAAGCTTCGGCAGAAAGGCCGTAACGGGCCACCGCGCCGGGCCGATAGGCCTGGAGAAAGACGTCGGCCACCTCGATGTCGGCAAGCAGCTGCTCGCGATCCGCCGGTGCGTCGAGGTCGAGCGTCACCTGTCGCTTCAGCCGGTTTGCATCGAGCTCATAGGCTGGAAGATCGCCAAGACGCGGATTGTTAACGCGCAGGACCGATGCGCCACCTTCGGCAAGAACACGGCCGCACGTTGGGCCGGCAAGCACTCGCGTGAAATCGACGACGCGCAATTCTGCGAGCGCCCGGCTCTTCCGGCTATGCGGCTCGCTGTCGGCAATCTTGTCGATCGTCACCAACGGCCGGCTCGAAAGCGCAGCGAAGGACGAGCTCGCCCGCCAAGCCATCCGGTCGCGCGTGATTGTGGCGCAGGCGCCGGCAGCGTTCAACCGCTCGTCCAGTTGATCCGACGGCCAGACAGCAACTGCTCTGCCGATCGCCGCGCGGTCGGGGTCGCGAAGCCCGAGGGTCGCGAACGCGCGAGCGCGATGATGGGGGAAATTGAGATGCAGGAAGACCGGTTGTCCGTCCGCTGCGGCATAGAAACCGGTCAGTACATCGCGTGGGCTCGCCGTCGGGGCGCCGTTGAGCCTGACATAGCGGAAGCTCGACGTGCTTGCGGCCGCTACGGCAAGATCGACCGCGAAGGGGAGCGTCCGACCCTCCAAGCTGTCGGCGGCGAGGCGTATTGCGGCGACGGCTGCAGCCATAGTCGCGCCCAATCGAAACGGAGTCGGGTAGATGTCGCCCGCGCCAACAAAGGTCGCGCGGCCCGCCAGCGCGGCGGAGAGCCCACCAAGCTCCAGCAAATTCACCAGCAAGGCCTTCGCGAGTCTTGCTTCGTCCGCTACCACGGCTTTGTTCATCGCTGCCATGCCCGCTAAGCCGCACGCAGCCGCAGGAAGCCGCACCGGATGAATGTCCCATGCCCACCGCCTGCGCCGGATACTTTGAGCAACTGGATATTTTTCGAGCGGCGCTCGTCGATCGTCGCATTCTGCGGGCGCATCCCGTCTGCTCGGGTTCCGCCGCCCGGTGAGGCCGGCCCCGTCACATGGGGTCTGCCGGAGCAGACACCCGCCGTCGTTGCTCCAAGCAAGGCCACCAAGGCTGCCGTGGCCAGCTTCATGCCCATTCTTCCTAAAATGGCGGCGTCGCCCATCATTGTCTTTGTTAATAATAAAGAACATTGTGACTTTAGTCAAACACTCCTCGTCAGAAATCCGAAACGGTATTTCGGGCGGGCGCATCGCGGAAGCGGACGACATGCATCTTCAGGACTCCGGACGCAGCACGATCCGGTCGCGCGACGACCCGACCACGGCGTGATAGGCTTGCTTCGCCTGACCGAGCGGAAAGATCGCGCTGTCGTGGATCGGAAACGGCTTGAGGGCCCCGTCGGCGAATCCGGCAATCACGCTCCGAAGCATGTCCGCACTCTCGATGGACGACAGCGCGAGGGTGTCCACGCCGACATATCGGTGCCTTCCGCGATAGAAGGCCAGGATGTCGAACTCAACCACCTTGCGAACGGCGGCGATCAGGATCTGACAGCCCTCCTTCGCAAGCGACTTGTTGGCATCCTCGAAATACGGATCGCCGACCGTATTGAACACGATCCCGGCGCCCTTCCCGTCGGTCAGCTCAAGGACGCGCGTGGACACGTCGACGGCGCTGGAATCGATGATTTCGATCGGCGCGACGGCATGCCCCGCATAGCCCTCGTCCTTGCGGACGACGCCGATGACTCTGGCGCCCCGCCATGTCGCGATCTGCGCAGCAGCCTGGCCCACCTTGCCGTTGACGCCCATGATCAGCACATGGTCGCCTGGACCGGGCATTCCGCTGCGGCGAAATCCCTCCAGCGCCGTCACGAACGGCACCCCGATGGCCGCGGCCTCCTCCATCGAGATGCAAGATGGCTTTTCCACCAGCGCCGCCGTCTCGACGACGAGGTGCGAGGCATGGGTGCCGTCCCGCCGGATGCCGAGATCGCCGGACGTCCCGAAAACCGGCTTTCCGATCCAATCCGATGGCCCCTCGACGACGAGACCGGCGAAGTCGCGCCCAGGCGTCCGCGGAAAGACCGCATAGGGCATCAGGCCGGTGGCCGCCTTGACGTCGGAAGGATTGACGCCGGCCGCCTTGATTTGAACGACGACCTCGTGCTCCGCGCGTACCAGGGACCGCCGCTCCAGTTGCGGCGCGAGCGTGGAGATGTCCGCGGCCTTGGCGTGAAAACGAAGGCAACTGGCCTCGACGTCGGCGCTGCTGCGCGGGTCATCCGTGGTCGGCATCATTGCTGTTTTCCTGTCAGGGGTTTGCAGGCGCTGCGGACGTCAGCCCGACGATGCGCCGGGCCTCTTCGAAGGTCGCGATCTCTCCGCCCAGATCCTCGACGATCCGTCGGGCTTTCGTGACCATCTCCGCGTTGCTCTCGGCAAATCGTCCGTGCGACAGGTACACGGCGTCCTCGAGGCCGACGCGCACATGGCCGCCGGCAAGATAGGATTGGGCAACCGAAGGGAACGAGGCCCTGCCGATCCCGACGGCCGTGAATTGCGCATCGGCAGGCAGCAGACCACGGGCATAGAGCACGGTGTCGGGGCCAGGCTGAAAGCCGTACCGGACACCCATGACGACGGAGCAGAGCACCGGCCCCTGCAATGTTCCGTCCCTCAGGAGATCATGCATCAGCGCCACGTCACCGGAATCGAACAGCTCGATCTCCGGCTTCACGCCGGCATCCGAAATGACCTTCGCCATGCGCCGGACGTTCGCCGGGGTGTTGATGACGACCTGCCCGCCGGAATTCATGGTGTTCAGGTCGAGGGTGCAGATTTCCGGGCGCAGTGCCGCGATGTGCTCCACGCGCTTTTCCGGCACCATCAGCGTGGTGCCCTCGGCTGCGATCTTCGGGTCGTCCACCGACGGCACGAAACGGCCGCCCGGTCCGGTCGTGAGGTTGAGGATCAACGCCGGATTATGGGAGCGGATGCGCTCGACCACCTCCTGATAGTATTCCAGCGCCATCGACGGCCGCAGGGTCTTGGGATCGCGCACATGGATGTGCACGATGGCGGCGCCGGCGTCGGCCGCGCCAAGGCAGGCATCCGCGATCTGCAACGGGGTGATCGGCAGGAAGGGCGTCTGTTCCGGCGTCGTGAGATTGCCGGTGACGGCACAGGTGATAATCACCTTCTGCTGGGGACTTCTCATGACGGGGCTCCTCACAACGACCTGCCGCCATCGACGACAATGGTGATTCCGGTCGCAAATTTGAGATGAGTGGCGCAAGCGAGGATGGCGGATGCGATATCCTCCGCCGTCGCTATTCGCTTCAAGGGCGTCGTCTCGGAGGTCTTCGCGTTGAAATCCGCGCTCCGTCCCGGAACGAAGCCGGTGTCGACCACCCCGGGGGCGACCGCAAGGACGCGGACAGCGGGCGCGAGCACCCGCGCGAGCGATTTGGTCATCACGTCGATCCCGGCTTTTGCCGCACAATAGGCGATGGAGGAGCCGACACCGTTGCTGCCGGCGATCGACGAGATCGAAACGACGAGACCATCGCCCGACGCCTTCAACAACGGCGCCAAACTTCGGATCGTTGCGAACTGTCCGCGCCAATTCACCGCGAACATCCGATCGATCAGCTCGTCGTCGAGCGCGTCGAGATCGGCATGAGGGATCGCTTTCGTGAAGCCGGCGGCATTCACCAGCACGTCCAGCCGTCCGAACCGCCGCTCTATCTCATCGCGCAGCGCCACCAGCGTCGAGGTTTGCGCCACGTCGGCTGGGAATGTCGCATGACCTGCGCCGGCGAGCGACGCCAATGTCGCGGTCGCAGCAGCCGCCTCGTTCGAGGCGTCACGGTAGGTGATCAGGACTGTGGCACCCTGGGCCGCGAATTGACGCGCGACCTCGGCTCCGATGCTGCCGGCGCCGCCGACGACGAGAACGACCTTGCCATTCATGATGATGTCCTCCCTGACGAGATCACTTGATCGGCGGTGTCGGCAGAACGGCTTCGCCGGGCTCCATCACGAAGGCGTAGTCGAAGAGGTACCAGGGACCCTCGACATCGGGTTCCGGCGCGGGGCCGGTCCCCAGGCGGAAGTCGCCGATCAGATGGCGGGTCACGCCGAAGACGACGTCGCTTTCGAGATACTTGTCGTCGTCGACGAATATCTGAGTGATGAGCGTCTTGAACCCCGGCTTGAAACCAAGGAAATGGATATGTGCCGGCCTGTACGGATGGCGTTTCTGCACCCGCAGCATGTCTCCCACCGGACCACCATGCGTCGGGACCGGATAGCCCGCGGGCTTCACCGACCTGAAGCCGAAGCGGCCATCTGCGTCGGTCGTGAACTTGCCACGCAGGTTCATGTCGGCCTGAGTATCGTCCTGGTTCTCATAGAGCCCCACCGGCGAAGACTGCCAGACGTCGACTTCGACATCCGCGATGGGTCGCCCGTCGGGATCGACGACCTGGCACGACGTGAACAATTCGGCGCCAGCGGTGGGTGAACGAACGATCGATCCGCCGTTGGCCGTGCGGGGCGAATTCGCTCGCCAGAACGGCCCGAGGAGCGCGGCGGCCGTCTCGGTCGAGCCGGCGTTGCCGTTGTTCAGCATGCACACCAACGTTGAAAAGCCGATCGCGTCGGAGAACAGGACGGCCTCGTTGTGGGCATCGTTCGTGGCCTGGCCGATCCGATTGAGGAAATCGAGACCGTATTCGAATTCGCGTTCCGTCAGCTTCACTTCGCGGGCGAAAGCGTGGAGGTGCTTGACCAGGGCACCGGCCAGCTCGCGAAGCCTGACATCGTCGGCGCCTTGCATGGCGCGCAGCACGACCGGGGTGGCATCGTCGGCGCTTTCAATGATCCCGCCGGCGGATTGGCTCCCAAGAGCATCCATCGTCCATTCCTCCGTTTCCTGTTCCCTCGCGATCCCGAGACCGAGGACGGCCATTGGCTCCCGTGTTCCGGATCGGCTGCGAATGGGCACCGCCAGCGCATCATCGATGGTCAAGCACACGCGGATTATTATTTGAGCGACGCGGCCCGAATTAAAGCCATCAAACCGGAAGCCATCTTTGCATTCGGCGCAAACAAGGGTTCTCAAGCCGCGCTCTTGATCGGAGCCGGTCCGTGCCACGCCTCGCTGTTTGGAGATCACTTCAGGCTAGCCGCATGTCGCAGCGGCGCCCGGTCCCGATTGCTGCGCGCTACTCGGCCGCGCTTTCCTTCAGGACTTCCCTCATCGCCTTCAGCATGTAGTCGACGAACAGACGGATCCGCGGCGGAACCGGCTTGCTCGGCGCGAACACCGCATAGAGTTCGACCGACGAGCACTGATAGTCTGCCAGCATTTCGACGAGTTGCCTGCCAGCGATATCGTCGGCCACGTCCCAATAAGCCTCCCACGATACGCCTTCGCCCGACAGCGCCCAGGAACGCAGAACCGTCCCGTCGCCGCTGGACAGATTGCCGGCAACGTCGATGTCGAAGATCTCGTCGTCTTTCTTGAATCTCCATCGATCGATCAGTCGATGCCGGCGCGCAAGACGCAGGCAATTATGCGCGCGCAGGTCCTCGGGCGAATTGGGCACTCCCCTGCGGCCGACATAGGACGGCGATGCGCAGACGACCTGCCGCGTCGACGCGATCTTTCGGGCGATCATCGTCGGGTCGCTGGGCAGGCCGAAGCGGAATACGAGATCGCAATTGTCGGTTTCGTTCTCCAGACCGATATCCGAAAGCAACAGGTGCGCGTCGAGCCCGGGGTGTTGAGCCGTGAACGTCGACAGATGAGGGGCGATGTACCTTCGGCCGAAATCAGCCGGTGCCCCGATTCTCAGCAATCCCCGCGCAGCTCCGCCACGCGAAGCGACCTCGGCTTCCACGTCACGGATCTGATCGAGGATGGAACGGCATCGCTCATAGAGCAGAAGACCTTCGTCGGTGAGACGGAAACGGCGGGAGCTCCTTTCGGCAAGACGAACCCCCAACCTTTCTTCCATCGCAGACAATCGCCGACTGACGGCCGCTGGAGAGGATTGCAGTGCAAGCGCCGCAGCGGATATTCCCCCACTGTCGACGATGGCCCGAAAGAGCGCGAACTCGGAAGCCTCGTCCAATTCTTCCCCCTATTGTTCTTAAATCTCGCGCCGAAGCATACAACAGGGATGGGACTGAGATAGTCCTGAAAATTCCGGGCATCCATTTGAAAGATTGATACTTTCCAGGCGCCCGCGCGAGATCCGGCCACTCATTTCCGCTGACCGCAAATAGCCCTTTCGCTTCAGTCGCTTTCCGGCCTTCGCATGCGACCACATCATGCAGTACGGCCTGAAGGCCGGTCAGGCGGCAAAATAGGAGAAACAAGCATGCCCGTATCGCAGGAAGTCGGCGCACTGCTCGCCACGATGATCAAGAGGCCTCTCTGGGTGGTCCTGAACGCTCGAAAGGCATCGAGCGCCGAAATGGAGCCTTACGTCACCGAACATCTGCAATACATGAGCAGGCTCGAGGAGCAGGGATTGCTTTGGGCCTCAGGGCCGTTCATCGAGCCGGGAGTCGTGGTCGGCGACGGACTGACGATCTTCAATGTCGCTGAAGAAGCGGACGTCCACAGGCTGATGGCCGAAGAGCCGCTCGTGAAGCGCGGTCTGCGCAGCTACTCGGTGCGCAAGTGGGAAGTCCGCGAAGGCAAGATCTCCATTGAACTATTTCTTTCTCAGTCGCGCTTCGCTCTCGATTAGTCTGCGGAGCGGGTCGGACGAGAGCGGGCTACTAGTTCCCTTCGGTTGCGGATATTTGACGTCGGATCCAGCCGTGAGATGAATGCTCGCTCGAACCCCGATGCGATGGAAGGATGGCATGCGAAGAAATGGTCCAGCAGGTCCTTCTTCCAAGCGATGTAACGGGAATGCTCGGCGAGCCGGATCGTTGAGGAGAACGGCCTTGCCGATAGCGAGCCTATTTCACCGATGATCGCGCCTTGTGTCAGAACCCCTAGCCACTCTCCATCTCGTTCGACCTCCGCGCTTCCGTCTATAAGGACGATGATATCAGTCACCGGAGAGCCCTGGGAGGCAAGCAAGTCACCAGGAGCACCATCGTATCGCTCCGCGATCCCCATCAACCGTTTGAATGATGAAACACCAAGGTTGGAATAGATGCGATCGTAAAGGATCTTATCTTCGCCATGCAATGTGACCGGGCGCAGGTCCCAAAGAATGAGGAACAGCTGGAAGAGGTTCACCACCACCAGCAGGGAGCCCCAGACGAGGGACGCTTCCGATACGTGATCGGATGCGAGGAACGTCGCGGCAAGCAGAAACATCGCAGCGATCACCGACGCCGCGCGCAGCGCCGGCGCATTCTTCAGTCTCAGCAGTACGGCCGTTAGCGAATACGCATGGTGAAGGAACCGCACCGACGAGGTTCGTTCAAGTCTTCTGGAGTTCGCCTTCTCTTCGTGCGGCTGGCTCATGACGGTTACCATCGACCCCCTTGTTTGCACGCTCTTCGGCTCGAAGGACTCAAGTCCCAACCCAAAATACGACTCTTTCAGCCGACGCGATACACGTTTGCGAGCCAGCGCAGCTCCCACGAAGCCAGGCCGTGATTAAAGCCGTGCAAAATGCAAAACCGCTACCATCCTCGGAAAGATTAACGTCGTTCGCTCTCATACGGTGACCGGCAGCGATTGAACGAAAGCGAGATTCCGGTGCGACCGCCGACCAGCCACCGAGCGATCGTCATTCGCTAGTGACCGAGTAATAACGAAACCCATAGCCGGCATCGACGGCCTTACGGCCGAAAGAGGAAGCAGCGCATGACAACAGTATCAAAGTGCAGCGTCGCCGTTTTCGTGTTGCTAGGGGCGATATCGCCGACCCATGCCAGCCCTTGCGCGACTTCGATTGCGCGTGTTCAAGCCAAGGTCGATGCGGCCATCGAGAAGCGTGCAGCCACGGATGGCTGGAGACCCGAGAGCCTTGGCGCAACTCGCGGCTATCAACCCACGCCGCGTTCGTTGGCGGCGACAGAGGGGCATCCCGGTCTCGAGCTCGACATAGCGCTTGATTCACTCAACCGCGCTCGTGCCGCAGACAGCGTCGGTGACATCGACGTGTGCCGAACACAGCTTTCCTATGCGCGAGCCGCGCTGCGGTCGCAACGGCACTGAGTGATTGTGCAACAGACGGCGCAAGCGGAGCCTCAAGGACACCGCGGTTCCTGCCGCGATCTCTGGCAATCCGGCCGAAAACTCATTTGGACTACGATGGGTAGACACTTCACAACGAAAAGTCGGAAAGCATGGTGGTTCACGTCGCGAGCCAATGGCCGCACGATCCTGGCTGGCTGCGCGCTGACCGGCATCGCACTCCTTTGGTCCGAGCCAGCCGTCACTCAATCAGCTGTTTCGTCCAACATGCAGCCGTCGCTCGGCTTGGGCGCGGCATCACCGCTCAGTTCGAACCAGCGAACCAGCATTCCGCTCGGCGCCGCCGAACTTGCGACACCCGGGATAGCTCCGGTGGTCCCCTCGCAAAGTGTGACCGCGGGCACCTGCACCGACTATGGAAATTCCCGATCCTCGAGCGCCCTGTTCGATGGCGGCGGACTTTCGGGTAGCTCGTCGCCCTCCTGCTCCGACGCCAAGAACGCAGCTTCATCCGCATCCTCCGCGGCGTCGGTCGGACGCGTCGGGATTCCTCTAGGCACGACCGAACTCGGCAATGCCGGCGTTAGTCCACTTTCGCCAACGCCCCAGTGACGCGGAGTAGGACCATGAAACGAAGAGTTATCATCATCGGCACGATCGTCCTCGCCGTCCTCGTGGCCGGCGGCAGTTTCTGGCATTTCGACCGGCGATCGCAAGCTGAGCCGGTTCCCCTGCCTGCCGCGGTGCCTGTCGTAACGGCCACCGTCACCAGCAAGGACGTCCCGATCTATCTGCGTGGCATTGGTACGGTGATCGCCTACAACACCGACGTGGTCCGCAGCCAGATCCAGGGGCAGCTCACCCAGATCACCTTCACCGAAGGACAAACCGTCAAGGCAGGCGACCTGCTCGCGCAAATCGATCCGCGACCCTATCAGGCCGAGATCGAACAGCAGACAGCCAATCGCGACCGTGACGAGGCCCAGCTCATGAATGCGCAGGCCAATCTGTCCCGTTACACACAGCTCGGCGACAAGGGCTACGCTACCCCGCAACTGGTCGAGACACAGAAGGCACAGGTGGCGCAGCTTGAGGCTGCCGTAAAGGCCGATCAGGCGCTGATCGATCAAGCCAAAGTCCAGCTCAGCTACACCCGCCTGACTTCAGCCATCCCCGGCATCACCGGCGTCAGGCAGATCGACGTCGGCAACATCATTCATCCGACCGATCCCAGCGGTCTTGTCGTCGTGACCCAGATCGAGCCGATCTCGCTGCTGTTCACCCTTCCGCAGACGGACTTGCCGCGGATCCAGGAGCAGATGGCGAAAGGACCGATGAAGGTCATCGCCTACAGCCAGGACAACAAGATCAAGCTCGACGAAGGCAAGCTCCTGCTTGTCAACAACGAAATCGCCCAGACAACCGGCACCGTCCAACTCAAGGCAGAATTTCCAAACGCACAGCATCGGCTGTGGCCGGGACAATTGGTCAATGCCCGCCTGTTGCTGGAGACGCGCAAGAACGGCTTGACCGTTGCGGCGTCAGCCGTCCAGCAGGGTCAGAATGGATCGTATGTCTACGTCGTAAAGCCGGACAAGACGGTCGAGCTGCGCCCCGTCACGGTCGCAGAGATCAGCGAGGGCAAGGCGCTGATCGATCAGGGACTGAAGGCTGGTGAGGTCGTCGTGGTCGACGGCCAATACCGGCTCCAGGTGGGAAGCCGGGTCGAGGAACTGCACGGCAAGGCCGCGCGTGAAGCCGATTTGCAAAGCTCCGTGCAGGAGGCCATTCCATGAATCTCTCCGCCCCCTTTATTCTTCGGCCGATTGCCACTGCCCTATTGATGGCCGGCCTGTTGTTGTGCGGTCTCGCGACCTATCCCCTGTTGCCGGTCGGCGCATTGCCGAACGTCAACTACCCGACGATTCAGATTTCGGCGCAACTACCCGGCGCAGATCCGCAGACCATTGCCTCATCGGTCGCAACACCGCTGGAACAGCAGCTGAGCCAAATTCCCGGCGTCACGCAGCTGACTTCGTCAAGTGCGCTCGGCGTCGCTCAGCTCACCGTCCAGTTCGAACTCTCTCGCACCGTCGATAGTGCCGCAGTCGATGTCCTCTCGGCCATCAATGCCGCGAGCCCGTATCTGCCGCAGAATATCCCCTACCCGCCGACGATCCGGAAGGTGAACCCCGCCGAGACGCCGATCATGCTGATCGCGCTGACTTCGGAATCCCTGCCGATGACGATCGTCGACGCCTATGCCGAGAACATCATCCTGCCCAAGATTTCGCAGATTCCCGGAGTCGGCCTGGTCGGGATCGGCGGTCAGCAGAAGCCCGCCATTCGCATCCAGGTCAATCCGCAGGCGCTTGCCGCACGCGGGATCAGCCTCGAAGACGTGCGCAGCGTCGTCGCCGGCGCCAACGTCGATCTGCCCAAGGGCACGCTCAACAGCCCGCGCGTGACCTACACGCTGAACACCAACGACCAGCTCTTGAAACCATCCGCCTATGACGATCTCATCATCGCCTATCGCAACGGCTCGCCGGTGCGGTTACGCGACATCGGCACGGCGATCGAGGCGCCCGAGAACAACCTGCTGGCGGGATGGTACGGCAAACAGCCTGCCATCATCCTGGCCGTGCAGCGCGTCCCGGGAGCGAATGTCATCGAAACCGTCGATCGCATCAAAGAGCTCTTGCCGCGCCTGCAGGCTTCCGTCCCTCCCGCCATCAAGGTATCAATCGCCGCCGATCGCACCCAAACCATCCGCGCCGCCGTCTCTGACGTCCAGTTCACTCTGATGCTGACAGTGGCACTGGTGGTGATGGTCATCTTCGTTTTCCTGAGAAACTTCTGGGCCACCGTCATTCCGGCGATCACGGTTCCGCTGTCGCTGGTCGGTACATTCGCCATCCTCTATGTGCTCGGTTACAGCCTCGACAACCTGTCGCTGATGGCGCTATCGATCGCGGTCGGCTTCGTCGTCGACGACGCTGTCGTCGTGATCGAGAACATCGTGCGTCATCTCGAGGAAGGCCTTACGCCCATGCAGGCGGCGCTCAAGGGCTCGGCCGAAATCGGCTTTACCATTATCTCCATCACGCTATCTCTGATCGCGGTCTTCATTCCGTTGTTCCTGATGGGCGGCTATGTCGGAAAGCTGTTCCAGGAATTTGCGATCACGATCACCGCCTCGCTGATCCTCTCGCTGATCATTTCGCTTACGCTGACGCCGATGATGTGCGCACGTCTGCTCAAGGACGAATCGCGCAAGAAGCACGGCAGGCTCTATCTGCTGCTCGAGCGAGGCTTCGACGGCCTGCTCGCACTGTACGCACGCGGCCTGCGCGTGGTGCTGCGTCACCGCTTCACCACCCTCATGGTCATGCTCTCGACGATCGCCCTGACTGGCTATCTCTACGTGATCATCCCCAAGGGATTTTTCCCGCAGCAGGATACCGGCCAGATCGTGGGCATTACCGAGGCCGCACAAGACATCTCGTTTCCGGCCATGGCCGAACGCCAACAGGCGATCGTCGACATCCTGTTGAAGGATCCGGCCGTTGAATCTGTGGCCAACTATATCGGCCCAGGCGGCCCGACCGCGACGCTCAATCAGGGGCGCGTCTTCATCGTGCTGAAGCCGAAGCCGGGGCGCAAGGTCAGCGCCGATCAGGTGATCAACCGGCTGAAGCCCAAGCTCGCCCGTATCCAGGGTATAGTGCTGTACATGCAGGCAGCCCAGGACATCACCATCGGCGCGCGCCTTTCAAAGACCGAATACCAGTATACGTTGACCGATGCGGATTCCGACGAACTCACCCACTGGTCTGCGATCTATCTGGAAAAGATTCGCGCGCTCCCTGGCATCGCCGATGTGGCGAGCGACCAGGCAAACGCCGACCCACTGCTCGACGTGACCGTCGATCGTGAGGTCGCATCGAGCTACGGCATACTGCCCTCGACCATCGATAACACCCTCGATGATGCGTTCGGTCAGCGCATCGTCTCCACGATGTTCACCTCGCTGAACCAGTACCATGTCGTGCTGGAGGTCAATCCGCGCTTTCAGTACGGTCCAGATGCGCTCAAGGACATCTATATCAATTCCGCCAGCGGCCAGCAGGTGCCCTTGAGCACGCTGGTGAAGAGCGTCATCAAGCCGGCGCCGATCCTCATCAATCACCAGAGCATGTTTCCATCCGTCACCATCTCGTTCAACCTGAAGCCCGGCGTCGCGCTGGGAGACGCGGTGGCGGCGATTCAGAAGATCGAGAAGGACACCGGCAAGCCCCAATCCCTCGCGACATCGTTTCAGGGCAATGCCCAGGCATTTCAGTCGTCGCTGAAGGGCACGCCGCTCCTGATCGGCGTGGCGCTGGTGGTGATCTACATCATCCTCGGCGTGCTCTATGAGAGCCTGATCCACCCGATCACGATCCTGTCGACCCTGCCCTCCGCCGGCATCGGCGCGTTGCTTCTGCTGATGGCCGTTCACATGGACCTCAGTGTGATCGCCATCATCGGAATCATCCTCTTGATCGGCATCGTCAAGAAGAACGGCATCATGCTGGTTGACTTCGCCCTCGAGCAGCAACGCCAGCATGGCCTGAGCCCTCGGGATGCGATCTACCAGGCTTGCACGCTGCGGTTCAGGCCGATCCTGATGACGACGATGGCCGCGTTGCTCGGCGGCGTACCCTTGATGGTCGGCACAGGCACCGGCTCGGAGCTCCGCCAACCGCTCGGCTACACGATCGTCGGCGGGCTGATGCTCTCGCAGATCCTCACGCTCTACACGACGCCGGTGGTCTACCTCTACCTCGACCGGCTCGGCAGCTGGCTGACGAGGAGCAAGCCGCAAGCCGGCGATCCGCCCGGTTCGCCCGCGGCCAAAAGCGCGACAGAATTGAGCCATGAACCCGCTTGACCAGTTCTGCGGCGGCTGCAGAACGGCCGATACCGCGGTATCGGCCTCATAGCCAAGGTTATAGGAAAGAGAGGACGAGGGTAGAATACAGCGCACTGGGCTCCTGAGATAGCAATCAACCGCGGAATGGTCCTCGTCCCGAGACGAGAATTGGTTCCGGATGTTGAGCTTTCAAGAGCAGGCAAATGTCAAACGCTATCTCTACGTCTTCGTCCCAATGGCAGGAAGGCCGGTTCCCAGCGTCAATCACTGCGGTCGCGCAGCAATTGGACCCGTGGAACGACGATCTCGGCCTAACCGAAGAAATCCAATGGCGCGAGGCCGATTCGCCTGAAGGCCATTGTCAGATCAAGGCGTCAAGATGGGTCGCTGATCGTGGCAGCCCTCGAAATGCGCACTCCGTCACGCCTGACCACTGCCATATCGTCAGCGTCGCGATAAAGCCCTCGCGTGTCAGATTGGCCGCGGGCTCGGAGATCATCTCCGAAGGCTTGATGGCGCCCGGCACGGTGCATGTGAGCGCTCCCGGCCAGCGATTGACCGCACGGTTTAGCCCGCCTTTCGATTTCCTTCATTTCTATGTCGACAACCAGTTCCTCATCGAGCAACGGCTGATACACGACGGAACAAGCGAAGGCCGTCCGGCGTCGCCTTTCCGCGACCCGCTGGCGGAAAAGTGTGGCCGGTCATTGCTGGATTTCGGCGAGTATTGCCATCCCGAATACGTAGCGAGCATCAGCAAGGCGATTGTGGTTCGCGCGCTGACACACCAACAGGGCAATCGGACCTGCGGCGGGCTGCCCAAGTGGAGACTGCAACGATTGGAGCGCTATCTTGCAGATAACATCGGAGGCCAGGTAAGCCTCCAGAATATGGCCAACGCTGCGGGCCTCTCTCGAATGCACTTCGCAGCGCAATTTCGTGCAACGACGGGATTCAAGCCGCACGAGTATCTGCTTCTGAAGCGCGTGGAGCAGGCCAAGATCGTCATGATGGAAACGAAGATGCCGCTGGTCGAGGTGGCGCTTTCCGTCGGATTCAGCGCGCAGGCACAGTTCTCGACCGTGTTCAAGCGATTCACCGGGCAATCGCCGGCTCGCTGGAAACAGGAATTTCAATCCGCCACCGCGTGAGGACCGAATGACCTTCCAGATCTCGCAACGAGGCAAGACATGCTGGAGGACAGCGCGAACCTTGCTCGACGCGGCGAAGCCATCACCGACCATGTGATCGCGGATCAGCTTAAGGCACGTGCCGACGGCTACGAGCGTCGGGCCCATCGTGCCACGAGTGAGACCATGCATGAAGGAGCTGAACATGGCTCTCGTGTATTTCCACTGCTCCAATGACAGGGAGCTCCTGGTGGATCACCGCGGCGCGATCGTAAGCAATCTTGCCGAGGCGCGTGATCAGGCGACCGGTGTAGTGAGATCCCTTGCTTCCGCACGCCGTCTGGAAGACTGGCGACGCTGGGTCTTGCACGTCAACGATGATCTCGGCGACGAGCTATTCGTCGTCCCATTCGCCTTCGTGCTCGGCAAGTCATTGAAGCTGCCGCGCTCACGGTTCGGCCGTCGTTAGCACCGTTTCGCCGACACCCAAACGCGATCGGCTACAGCAGGCTCATTACGTGAGATCCGAACTTGCTGCGGCCGCCGCAACTGCTTGCTCGACCGCCGAGCTCGCGCTCGTTCCGTTGTTCATGATCGAGCCGGCCTGAGCGTGATGGTGTCGAGCTCGGCGAACGCCGTCCGCCCGCCGCTCGCTGAACGAGCGATCTCTTCCTCTTCCAAAGATCAGGGTAAGTCGCGCGCTCAAGGTGTTGCCAGCTTTGAAGAATTGCGCAGCCGACACCATGCAAATTCCAAAAACCTGGGCGCTCCGAAAATACGACGATCGCCTTCCGCTGCATTATCGAGCGCGTAGGGCTGCCCCGGCCCAAAGGAGAAAGTGATGAGCAAGACCAATACGAGTGCAGCTCCAGGCGTTCCGAACCGTCCGACGCCGAGCTTTGGCAATCCAGATCTGCCGCCGGAGGGACGACTGAACACCGCAGGTAATCCCGAAAGCCTGCGCAGCGACGGCCCACGCAACCAGTTTATCGATAGCCAGTTCCCCTCGCAGCTGGACCCGCCTGCCACCGACATCAGCACTCAACCCTTCTTCTGGTCGTCGTTCAATATCTCGCCCAAGCGGATCCAGAACGGAGGCTGGGCCCGCGAACTGACGTCTGAGGACTTCACGATCTCGGAGGAGATCGCCGGCGTCAACATGCACCTGGCACCAGGCGGTATCCGCGAATTGCACTGGCACCAGACCGCCGAATGGGCCGTCATGACGCGCGGAAAATGCCGCATCACGACCATTGACGCGCTTGGCCGCCCCAGCGTCGACGACGTCGAAGAGGGCGACCTATGGTATTTCCCGGCGGGCCTGCCGCACTCGCTCCAGGGCCTCGGCCCCACCGGCGCGGAGTTCGTGCTGGCTTTCGACAGCGGCAAGCAGTCCGAAAGCAACACCCTGCTTTTGACCGACTGGCTCGCACATACCCCGCCCGACGTGCTGGCCAAGAATTTTGGAGTGCCCCAAGAAACATTCCGCAACATCCCGCTCAATAATCTCTGGATATTCCAGGGCACGTTGCCGGGAAGCCTGGCAGCCGACCAGGCTGCTGCGGGCGTTCAGCCCCATACCGAGCCGGTGATCTTCCGTCTGTCACGATCCAAACCGGTCAAGGAAAACAGCGGCGGCCGCATTCAGATCGCCGACAGCACCAACTTCACGATCTCGAAGACGATCGCATCGGCTCTCGTTACCATCGAGCCGGGAGGGATGCGCGAGTTGCACTGGCATCCGAATGCGGATGAATGGCAATACTACCTTCGTGGGCAGGCCCGGATGACGGTGTTCAACACCGGACCCAAGGCGACCACGAACGATTTCCGCGCCGGCGACGTCGGCGTGGTGCGCAAGAGCCTTGGCCATTATGTCGAGAATACCGGCACCGACGTTCTGCAGTTCCTCGAGTTATTCCGCGCCGACAGGTATGAGGAGGTGTCGCTCGCCGAATGGTTCGGACACCTCCCGCCCGAGCTGCTGATGCAGCATTTGAATCTGACTCGGGAGGACGTCGAGAAGCTGCCAAAGGGCCGTCGCGGCATCGTCCCCGTCTGATCGTTCAGCACAAGCCGTGAAACCAACCTCGGAGCCCGCGTCGGCACGGCGCGGGCTCTGAATAGGGGAAAGATCATGACCGTTCAATCGATCGACGACGCGCGTGACGCCATCAGCAAGATCTTTCGCGACCACTGGCAGTTGTTCCTGGTTGAAGGAATTGTTCTGGCCATACTGGGTCTTCTTGCGGCAGTTCTGCCGTTAGCGACGGGCTTTGCCATCACTATCCTGTTCGGCTGGCTTTTTCTGTCCAGCGGCATTGTCGGATCAATCACCACCTTCGCAATGCGCCGAGCACCGGGTTTCTGGTGGTCCCTGCTCTCCGCTATCCTCGGCATCGCGGCCGGAGCATGGCTTCTCGTCCAGCCCGCGCTCGGCCTGGCGTCACTGACACCGCTATCCTCGGCATCGCGGCCGGAGCATGGCTTCTCGTCCAGCCCGCGCTCGGCCTGGCGTCACTGACATATCTGTTGATCGCGTTCTTGCTTGTCGAAGGAGGCGTCACAATCATGTTTGCACTTGAGCATCGCGGAGCGCTGTCGGGAAGGTGGGAGTGGATGCTCGTGAGTGGAGTCGTCGACCTGCTGCTCGCGGGCGTCGTCTTCGCCGGTCTGCCCGGGACGATAGCATGGGCGCTGGGATTGATCGTCGGTATGAACCTCGTATTCGGCGGCGCCTCCATGATCGGCATGGCACTCGCCGCACATGCGGAATTGCCATAGCGTGTCGTGGTGGGCCCGTCCCTGGCGCGCAATGCGCCAGGTCAATGGATGCGATCGTGAATAACAACTCCGCGGCAACTGCCCGCTCGCTCAGCGATCGAGGCTCCCGACGGCCGGTTGCCCTTCGAATGATCCTCGATCCACTTTTCAGCAGCGATGAACCTACCATGTTCGTCGTTTGCACCACCCTCCGTAGGCCGCGAGGAACCGTCTGCAAATGACCGCAATCATCCAGGACACAGCTTCGGTTCTCTTCGTGCTGGCGCTCGGATACTTCTCCGGAAAGCGCAGTATGTTCACGCAGGATCAAGCCGAGGGATTCAATCGCCTGGTGTTGAATTACTGCTTGCCTGCGATGCTTTTTGTCTCAATCGCGCATTCAACCAGACAGCAGTTGTGGTCCGACCGCACGACGCTCGTCGCCGCGGCGATCGTGCTCATGGGCTGGTACCTCGCAAGCTTGGCGGTCGCGAAGTTCTTTTTCGGCCACAGCCGGGAGGAGGCCGTTATCGCTGGTCTAAGCGCCAGCACGCCCACCGTGGGATTTCTAGGCATCGCCGTCCTTGCGCCGCTATTCGGTGCTGGAGCGGCGCTGACCGTTGCAACAGTCGCGCTGGTGGTAAATCTGGTTCTAGTGCCGCTCGGGGTGATCCTCGCGGCGCCCGCCAGCACCAAACTATCAGCTGCGCTGATGCAGGCGATCGAGCAACCGATCGTAATCGCGCCAATGATCGCGACGGCGATGGTCGCGGCGGGAATTCGATTTCCGAGCGTCGCCGACGCGCCGCTCGCGTTGATCGGTCATGCGACTTCGGGCGTCGCGGTGTTCACGGCAGGCCTGGTGCTTGCAGCCCACACGTTTCGGCTCAACCTTGAAGTCGCCTGGAACGTCGTCATCAAGCTCGTGCTGATGCCGGCTTCCATGCTGGCGCTCGGGCTCGCCTACGGAATCGGCGGCGAGATGCTCGAACAGCTGATTTTGATCGTAGCTTTGCCGCCTGTATTCGCAGGCATGATTCTCGCCGTGCGCTACAACACCTATGTCGAAATTGCGTCCTCGACCCTCATCACGAACACACTACTGTTCGTTGTTGCCGCGCCCGCGTGGATTGCCGTCGCCCGGTCGTTCGGAGCGTAGCAGCCGCAATGCTCACGCCAAACTCAACAAGCTTGCTGAGCTCCAATGCTGTGACGGGCGTCGCGATCTGCATCCACCGTCTGTCTAGCGAGATGTCGACCGCGTTTTCTTGAATGGCCGGAGCGATGGCTCCAAATCCCCGATGCTGGAAGCAGTGCTCCTTTGTTGTCGAAGCTCGCCTCTCGGAGACTCGAATTATGCGACTATCAGTTGAGCCGAACGGCTGGCTGCATCAGTTCGGCGCCCCTCTTACCGTCCGCAATTTCCGCCGCTATGTCACCGGCCAAGCGCTATCGCTGATCGGCACATGGGTGGAGACTGTCGCCCAGGGGCTCCTGGTCCTGCAACTTACTCATTCGGGGCTCTTGCTCGGACTGACGACCGCGGCGCGCTACGCCCCGGTTCTCCTGCTGTCCCCGTATGCCGGGCTGCTGGTTGATCGTTATGACAAGCGCTGGGTGCTGCTTGTCACCCAGATCGGCCTCGGCGGCGTCTCATTCCTGCTCGGCCTTGCCGTCCTCACCGGGGAGGTGGGTCTCTGGCAAATCACCATTCTTGCTATTGTCTTTGGGACCCTGAGCGCCGCTGACAACCCCGCGCGTCTGGCATTCGTATCCGAAGTCGTGGGCCCTTCCCTGGTCCGCAACGCCATCGCCCTCAATTCGACATTGGTCAACGTCGCCCGCGTTCTGGGCCCCACGATTGCGGCCGTTGTCATCCACTCGGCAGGTATCGGCTGGTGCTTCGTGATCAACGCGGCAAGCTTCCTTCTTGTTGTTGGCTCGCTGCTTACGCTCGATATTAGCCAGTTGCACCCGACTGACCCGATTGGCTCGGTTCGCGGTCAATTCCGGGATGGGCTTAGGTATGCCGCCACGATCCCGGAGATAATCCGTCCGCTGCTTATGATGGCACTCGTCGGTACTCTCGCCTTCGAGTACGAAGTCACCTTGCCTCTCTTGGCCCACGGCACGTTCCACGGCGGCCCCGACGCCTACTGCTGGCTGTTGCGGGCATTCGGAATCGGAGCCGTGATCGGGGGTGCTTGGGCCGCCGGCAGGTCTCGAACTGGCGTTATTCCTCTTACCAGGGTCGCCTTCTCCTATGCCGCCGCAATGATGACGCTCGCCCTGAGCCCCACCTTGTGGGCTGCAGTCATGGCCGCAGGCCTAGTCGGTTTGGCCACCATCTTCTTTCTCACAACCGGCAACTCCACGGTTCAGCTGGCCTCCGAACCACGTTACCGGGGCCGGATCATGGCTTTGTGGTCCTCCGCACTGGTAGGCAGCACTCCGATTGGTGCGCCTATTGTCGGAGCCGTTTCGCAGGTCTTCGATCCGCGCGCCGCGATCGCTCTCGGCGCCATTGCCTGCTTGATTGCAGGTGTCATTGGCAGGTCCGGCCTCCCGAAGTTCAGGAAGGCCAGCTCAACGACGGTCGAGCCCAAAGAGCCGAGCATCAAACGGGGCGCTTGAGCAATTTAGTCACGGTTGCCGTCGTCAGACCATATAATACGATCATGATCGAGCTGTGAGATCTGCTTCTGAGATCACCGAGGTTCGTGACAAGCAGCTTGGGTCACGCTTGTGCGATCCTATTATCGTGGACGCCCGGCTCACCCAGTTGTTGCCCCGGGGTTGCGGCCAAAATCCTCTAATCTTACTGCCTGGTGACACCGAATAGTGTACGAATTCTTTGCCAGATCGCAGATTACTAAAAATCCGGTCGAGCTTCTATCTGGCGGGACCATGCCGCCCCATTGCCTCAAACGGGATGTGCAGTCAGAATGAAAAGATCCGACCTCCCCCAACCCTGGCCCCCGTCGCCCACGACTTTCTATGCGGCGGCGGTTGTGTCCGTTGCTCTTGCGATCATCCTTGCTCAGTTCCTAACCTATCTCCTGAAAGCCGAGGCCATCGCAACCCCTCTGCTTTGCGCAATCATCTTCACTTCATGGGCCGGCGGTCTGCGACCGGCGTTACTGGCGATTGCGCTCGCTCTTTTGTCCTTTCACTACTACCTTGCGCCGCCGATCGATTCATTTGTCTGGAAGGATCAGCTGTACGGATTGGACATCTCCGAGATTCCCCGTCTAGCTTTGTTCCTCTTCGTATCTGTCGTTGTCGCCGTAGTCGTCTCTGCACAGAAGAGAGCAGGACAGGAGCTTCGGCGTTCTCGCGACGAACTCTGCGTGGCGCTGAAGGATCAAAAGCGAACTCAGGCCGCGCTCGAGCGAAGCGAATTGTACCTGAATGAGGCACAGCAGCTGAGCAGCACTGGCAGCTTCTGGTGGAATGTTGCCAATGGCGACGTAATCTGGTCGGACCAGATGTTCCGAATCCTTGGAATGGACCAGAGCATAACGCCAGCTCTGGAATTTATTGACCAGCGCATTCATCCGGAAGACCGAGCGGCCGTGCACGCGGTCCTTGACCGAGCATCGCGCAAGGGCACGGATTACGATCATGAATATCGACTCTTGTTGCCGGATGGCTCCGTGAAATACGTCCATGTCGCCGCCCGAGGTCAAAGAGGTGCATCGGGCAATATCGAGTTTGTCGGTGCGATGATGGATGTCACGGCCGTAAGAAAAGCGGAACGGAAGCTGCGACGCAGCGAGGCGTATCTGGCTGAGGCTGAGCGCTTGAGCCATACCGGGAGCTGGGCCTGGGATGTGCGCGGTCGCAAGTTCGTGTATCGGTCCGCAGAAGTATTCAACCTGTTTGGGATCGATTTGAAAGACGACAGCATGTCACCCCACCCCTTCCCTGACCGCATCGCGCCCGAAGATAAGGAACGGGTTTTCGATTCTGCACGGCAGGCCGTTCGAGAGAAAAGAGACCTCGAAGTCGATTTTCGCATAACGCTGCCTGATGGAGCGATCAGATACATCCATACGATTGGGCATCCATTCTTGGGCGCGGACGGCGAAGTGGAGCAACTGGTCGGTACCCATGTCGATGTTACCGAACAGCGCCTCGCCAACGAGAAGCTGCAAAACGCATTCGACGAAATCAAGAGATCAGAAGATCATCTTCGGCTGGTCGTCGATACAATTCCAGCGCTGGTCTGGCGTGCGGGCCCTGACGGGGTCCCCGACTTCCTCAATCAGCCAGCGCTAGACTACACCGGCCTCAAATTGGATCAGGCAGAGACCGGGTGGCCCCGCGCTTTTCATCCGGACGACAAGAAGGGAATGTTGCAGAAATGGACTGCGATACAGCAGTCCGGCATGCCTGGCGAACTCGAAGCTCGACTCAGACGCTTCGATGGCGAGTATCGCTGGTTTTTGTTCCGCGCCGAACCGTTGCGCAACAGGACGGGTAATATCATCAAATGGTACGGTTCATCGACCGATATTGAGGATCTGAAGCGGGCGGAGGAAGAGCTGCGGCGCAGCAAATCCAGGTTGGTCGAAGCACAGCGCGTGAGTCAAACCGGCAGCTTCCTCTGCAACATCTCGACCGGCGAACGTATCGGCTCCAAGGAATTCTTCCGGATCCTCGGATTTGCCGACCCCCGCCCGGTCACGTTCAAGATGGTTATTCAGCGCGCTCATCCGGAGGATCGGGCCTTCGTGGAACAGACCATCAAGCGCGCATTTTGCGAGAGGCGGGACCTTGACTACGAACATCGCTTGCTGATGCCCGATGGCTCCGTCAAGTTTGTCCATGTTGTAGCTCACGCCAGCGAAGATCGTGGAGGCCAGCTTGAGTATGTCGGCGCCATGGTCGATGTCACTGCAACCAAGCAGGCCGAAGCAGAGCTCAATCAGGCACAGGCGGAATTGGCGCGCGTGATGCGCGTGACAACATTGGGAGAAATGACAGCATCGATTTCTCATGAAGTGAACCAGCCGCTCGCCGCCGTCGTCAATGCTGCCGGAGCCTGTTTGCGGTGGCTCGGCGGGACCACTCCTAACCTGGACGAGGCACGCCAAGCCGCCCAATGGATTATCAAGGAGGGAAACAGGGCCGCCGAGGTGATACGACGCGTCCGCGCGCTGGCGAAGAATGCCGAGCCGCACAAGGAGCCGCTCGATATCAACAGCATCGTGGACGACGTGATGGCGCTGGTGAAGCGCGAGCTTGCCGCGCGCGACGTTCGCTGGCGGCTGGAGCTGGCGTCCGCGGCGCCGGTGGTGCTGGCCGATCGGATCCAGCTGCAGCAGGTCGTCATCAACCTCGTGATGAACGGCGTCGAAGCAATGCAGTCGATCTCGGATCGGCCGCGTGAACTGATCATCCGATCCTGTCAGAACGACGCGCAACGGGTGGTAGTTGACGTGGTGGACTCCGGCGTGGGAATATCTGCCGAAGGTGCCGACAAGTTGTTCAATGCGTTCTACACGACGAAATCCGGCGGGATGGGCATGGGCCTTTCGATTTGCCGCTCGATCATCGAAGCGCACGGCGGACGTTTGTCCGCCACCAACAATGCCGGGCCCGGCGCAAAATTCCAATTCGCGCTGCCATTGTACAAGGAGGCACCGTGACGAGCAGCTCCAGGCCGCAGCGCGATCCGGCAACTGCAATGGAGCGCGTCGTCTTCGTCATCGATGATGATGTGGCGGTACGTGAGACCATGAGCAGCCTCTTCCGATCCGTAGGTCTGCGGGTGGAGCTATTCAGCTCAACCCAGGAATTTGCACGATTCAAGATTCCTGAAGCGGCGAGTTGCCTGGTGCTCGACGTCAGATTGCCTGGCCTCAGCGGCCTCGACTTCCAGGTCGAGCTGGCCAAGGCCGATATGCGTATTCCGATCATCTTCATGACCGGTCACGGGGATATCCCGATGTCGGTTCAGGCCATGAAGGCAGGCGCTGTCGATTTCCTGACCAAGCCGTTTCGCGACCAGGAGATGCTGGACGCCGTCGTCCGAGCGCTCGAGCGGGACCAGAAACGGCGCGACGGCGACAAGATCGTGGCCGAAGTCCAGGCCCGGTTCGAGACGCTGACATCGCGCGAGCGAGAGATGATCGCCCATGTCGCAGATGGCTTGCTGAATAAGCAGATCGCCGCAAAACTTGGCGTCGCTGAAATCACGGTGAAGGTTCATCGCGTCAATATGATGCGAAAGATGCAGGCTCGCTCGGTGATTGACCTTGTCGGAATGGCCGACCTGCTTGGACTCAGACGCCCAAAAGGCTGAATAATTCTATACCCAGGTATCATTTTTTCCGATCGCCGTTTGTGGTGCAATCCGGTGTCACGGTGGTGCTTGCGCACACGCCGGTGTCAGCATCCAGGAAAGATCGATTTGCCGAAGCTTTCGCTCATCGCGATCATTGATGACGATGAATCCGTCCGCGTCACGACCAATAGCCTCGTGAGGTCGCTCGGATATGTCGTGCATACTTTCGCATCTGCCGAGGCGTTCCTGGAGTCGAACCAGCTTGACGACTTCGCGTGCGTCATTGCGGATGTCCAGATGCCGGGCATGAGCGGCGTCGAGTTGCAGGATCATCTGAGAGCGCAGGGTTCCCGCCTTCCATTCATCTTCTTCACAGCATTTCCCGATGAGAAAACCCGTGCAAAGGCTCTTGCAGCCGGAGCGGCCTGCTATTTGACCAAGCCATGTGACGGCGACAGCCTTGTCCATTGCTTTCAGGAAGCCTTCAGAATCCACAACGGCTGAACCGGAAGATCGGGGGCTTCGCTTCCGGCCATGAGGCAATTTCTCCGGGCGCAGGCTCACCACGCGCCGACCGATCATCGCCTTTCTCCGTCCTACCAATGTCCCGCCGAGCAGCCCAACGGTGGACCGCGGATCCGCAATGCTGCCCTTGAAAGACCGGGCTCTGTGAGCTGCCACAGCGAGCAATCAGGTGGCCGGCGAACTCGAAACTGCCCGGGATGTGCAGGTAGCGTGCGACACGCCGGGATACCTATACCAGGGTATCGGACACGTACCCCACGAACCCATGCGATCGAAACGCTTGCAGAATGGAGGCGTTTCATGACGCCCGCTATCAGTGGCGCACTGGACATGAAGCGATACAGCGACCTGACGCCGTCATAGCCTTGGCATAGCGGCAAGGTCCCGCTGGTCCATCTGGCGATCGACAGGAGCCCACGATGACGACGGCTGCGACGACAAGTCTGCGCGCCGACAGCAATACGCCGGCGGCCGTCTCTGCGATTTCCGGTCCGAACAGCCATCTGCTTCTGGCTCTCGGACTGGCCACCTGGATGGAGTTCTACACCTTTGACGGCGTGAACCTGGTGCTCCCGGACATGGCCGGCACGCTCGGCCTCTCGCAGGACGAGGCGAGCTGGATTCTGACGACCTACCTTTCAGCGATGCTGTTCGGGGTGCCGTTGTCGATCTGGATGGCGGGCCATGTCGGTTACCTCCGTTACATCGTCGGCTGCGCAGTGCTCTTTGCGGCGACTTCGGTCGCCTGCGCCGCGGCCCCTGATTTTGGGACGCTTCTGCTCATTCGTGCGGTTCAAGGCTTTGCCGGAGCCGGACTGACCCAGTGGTGGCGCGCAAGCGTCTACATGCTGATGCCGCTGCCCGAGCGCAGCCGATCCATGATGCGCATTTCCATCATGCTCTATCTGGCAACGGCGACCGGGCTGATCTTCTGCGGCTACGTCACGGACAATTTCAGCTGGCGGCTGATCTTTCTGCCCAACGTACTGTTTGCCGCAGTGGCCATTCGGCTGCTGCTCCGGCATTTCCCCGACCTTCCCCGTCCCACCGACGCTCGTGAAATGAACGCGGACAAGCTCGGGATCTTGCTGCTCGGCATCGCGCTCATTTCGCTGCAAATCGTACTCAGCCGTGGCGAGATCGATGACTGGTTCGGATCGGTGCGGATCCAGTTGCTCACATGGAGCGGGTTGATTGCGCTGCTTCTGTTCACGACCTGGCAGCTCAGTGCGCGCAATGCAACGCCGCTGCTGCAATTGAGGCTTCTGGCAAACCGGAACGTGCAGGCGGCCGTATCGCTTGGCCTGCTGGCCGGCATAATCCTCACCGGCAGCCTGTACGCCTTGCCGGAGTTCCTCCGCAACGTCTTTCCCAATGCCTTGAGCGCATCACAGGCCGGCTCGATCATGTGCGCCTATGCCCTGACCGCAGCCGCGATCAGGCCGTTGGTCACCCCCATGATTGCACGGTTCGGCCAGCGCAAAGCGATGGCCTTTGCCTTCTTCATGCTCGTCATTTCGATGTTGCTGTTCGCGCGGTTGATGACGACCGGAACGCCTGCTTTCTACTATGTGCTTCCACTGATCCTCTATGCCTTCTGCCTGGCCCCGATGCTCTCGGCGATAGCAAGCGGCACGATCGCCAAAGTGCCGCTGGCAAGCCAGCTCGACGCCGTCGCGATCTACATGAGTTTTCGCCAGTTCGGCGCGTCCTTCGGGATTACGCTGGTGACCATTCTCCTGGACCGGCGCGAGACGCTGCATTCAACTCGATTGTTCGGCCATCTGAGATATGGCGGCCACCGCGCACAGGAATGGATGGCCCAGGCGGCGCACTTTGCGGTCGCTCGCGCGGGACAGTCCGCTGTCGAAGCACAGAACATGGCGTTCGGCATGCTCAATCGGGAGGCGAGCCGCCAAGCCGCGACGCTCGCTTACGCCGACGCCTTCCTGTTCATGGCGGCGGTCGGCCTTGTAGCGCTGTGTTTCGTCCCCCTGATGTCTCCAAGTCGGCGAGCAAAACAATGATTCAGGTAAACGCCCCCTTGACCTCCAATCCCGCTGCGGACAACGGATCGTCGGCGAAGCGAGCGGACGTCACTGACCCCGGCCGTCCCACGCGAGACACCTCGCCGGAGGCGAAGCCCGAGGAATCGGTATCCCGTCCCAAACTGCGTGTCCCCGGCTGGACCCTGGCGATCGGCGGCGTCCTGATCGCTGCAGCGACCTATCTCTATGTGCCCAGTCTTTTCGCGATCAAGACCGACGACGCGTCATTCCAGGCGAACACCGTATCGGTGATGCCGAAGGTCGCAGCTTATGTCTCGGTGCTTCACGTGACCGACAACAGCAGCTTCACGGCAGGAGAACTCCTGGTCGAACTCGATCCCCGTGACTTTCAGGCGGCGGTCGATATGGCGACCGCGTCCCTGCAAAGCGCGCAAGCAGCACAAGCCAACGTTGAAGCGCAGCTCGCCGAACAGAATCAGGTTATCGCATCGGATGCTGCCAACCTCGACGGCGATCGCAGCGCATTGGCGTTCGCACAACAGCAACTGAAGCGTTATCAGCAGTTGGCCGACGATGGCTCCGGCACCGTGCAACGGTCGCAGCAAGCCGTGTCGGATTTTGCCGACCGGCAAGCCGCTCTTCAGCGTGACACCGCGATACTGGCGGCGGCGCAGGCACAAAGCGAGGTGTTGCGGACCCAGGTCGAAGAGGCGAAGGCAAACATTGCCCGCGCGCAAGCGGCGCTCGATCAGGCTAAGCTGAACCTGTCATACACCAAGATCTATGCGCCAACCGCGGGAACGGTCGCGAGCCGCTCCGTCCAAGTCGGCGACTTTGTTCAGCCCGGTCAAAACCTGTTCTTTGCCGTTCCAAAGCGGATCTACATTTTCGCGAACTACAAGGAGACGCAGCTCACGCACATGAGAGTCGGGCAGCCCGTTTCGATCAGTGTCGACGCGTTCCCCAACCACACTTTGCACGGTCACATCGAGAGCTTTCAGCGTGGAACGGGTTCGAACTTTGCGCTGCTCCCCCCGGAGAACGCCACCGGCAACTTCGTCAAGATCGTTCAGCGTGTCCCGGTCAAGATCGTCATCGATGACTTCGACAATATTCCCGGCCGTCTCGGGCCGGGAATGTCGGTCGAAACGACCGTGACGATCCGGCCGCCTCCTCGCTGGTTGGCTTGGCTGCTTTGATCTTGCCGGGAAACAGGTTCGCAGGAGCGGCCATCATCAATTCGATCAATGAAGGGGCTTCCGATGGCCTGGCTCAATGACTTCAATGCGGCGCTGGTTTCGAAATTGCAGCCCCTGTTTTGTACATATGCAATGCATTGGATCGCATTGCTTTGCTTGTGCAGCGCCTATCTGCAAGGCGGATTGACGAAAGCGCTCAATTTCGGCGCCGCACTTGAGGAGATGAAGCAGTTCGGCCTGAAACCGCCGGCTCCACTGGCGTTGGCGGTGATTGTCATGGAAATTGGAGCATCGGCCCTGGTTCTGGGCGGTGTTTTCCGTTGGGTGGGAGCGCTCGCGCTTGCAGCCTTCACCTTATTCGCGATGTTTGTCGCCAACCGCTTCTGGAATATGCCGCCGCCGAAGCGATACGCGAGCGAAAACACCTTCTTTGAGCACCTTGGTCTCGTCGGGGGTTTCGTTCTGGTTGCCTGGCATGACTTGCTGCGATGAAGGGACGGCCGATTCCGATGAGCTTAGTTCGTTCACGCGAGGAGAGGCCATGACGTCCGTATGCAAGGAAACCGGCGCGTTGTTGATCGCGATGACCACGAAGCTGCTGTCGGTCGTCTTCAGCACGGCCGAGGTCTCCAACGCCCATCTTTTCCGGTCGACGTTCCAGTTCCACCTGCCGTTGCAACGGAGCGAAGGATGATTGCCGATGATGCAGGTCGCGCGACCGAATCGGTGCCGCCGCACGAAGCTTCGTTGCCCGCTTGGGTACCGGGGCTGTTGAGCTTCGTCGCGGGCTACGTCGATAGCTTCACCTTCCTGGCCCTGTTCGGATTGTTTGTTGCGAACGTCACGGGAAGCTTCGTCACTGCCGGCGCCGAACTCGTCATCCACGATATCGGCATCGCCGGAAAGATGCTTGCCGGTTTGGCATTTCTGGTTGCCGCCGCGCTGGCCGCCGGACTGATCGGCACCATTCGCGAACGAGGCGGCGCGCCGCTGCCGTGGATGCTCGCGGTCGAGGCGGCGCTTCTCACCGTCTTCAGCGTTTTGATGCTTTTCGGAGGGCCACTCGGCGGGGCGAGCGATTGGCACGGCATCGTGGCCGGCCTATTTGCGGCGATGGCCATGGGTACTCAGAGCGTCATTGTGCGGCTGCTCATGCATGGGATTCCACAGACCAACGTCATGACGGGGAACATGACTCAGCTCGGCATCGAGATCACCGGCCTTTTGCTGGCCTGGCGACGGGCGCGCGCGGCCAACGATCTGGAGACCCGAAAGGAATTCATCGTCATCAGGACACAAATGCTAACCGTCTTGGCCACCGAAAGCGGATTTATGCTGGGCGCCTCATGCGGTGCCGCCGCCTATGCGGCCGTCGGATTGGCGGGAACGCCACTTGCCATTGTTCTCGTTGCCGGACTAGCGATCGGGGCCCTCTGGCGCAAGCGGACGGCGTGAAGCCCACGAACCGCTGCTTCCCAAATGGCCTTATGCTCCTCGGGAAGCCCGACGCGCAAATGCGGCATGATCACGCTCCCAAATAGGCGGCGATGACCCGCTCGTCGCGGCGGACCTCGTCCGGATGGCCGGTCATCAGGCCCCGTCCGCGATCCAGAACGACGACTCGATCGACACAGTTCATGACCAGATCCATGTCGTGCTCGACCAGAAGAACCGACATTCCAGCCCGCTTGAGACGATGCAGCAATGTGACGAGCTTGAGCTTCTCGCCCGTACGCAGGCCCGCGGCCGGCTCGTCCAGCAACAGAAGCCTCGTCGGCTGATCAGCGCTCGTGCGACTTCCACGAGCCGGGCCTGCCCCATTGCGAGACGTGATGCCGGCTCGTGCGCCAACCCGTCCAGTTCGACGATCTCCAGCGCACGCCAGGCCTTGGCGAAGGTCGCGGCCTCCTCGTTGCGGTCGAACGCGAGCATTCCGGAGATTATTCCGGAACGGCCCTGTGCATACGCGCCGAAGGCCACATTCTCGAGTACGGTGCGCTCTGGCACGATGCGAACATGCTGGAACGTGCGGGATACACCGCGATGCACCAGGTCCGACACCCGCGAAGGCGGCGCGCCCATGAGGAGAACGCTTCCCTCGGAGGGTTCGAGAAGTCCCGTCGCGACGTTGAAGGTCGTAGACTTGCCAGCACCGTTGGGCCCGATCAGTCCGACGATCTGATCCGGGCCAACCGAGAAGGCAATCCCCCGCAGCGCTCTCAGGCCACCGAAATTCATCGCAATCCCTGTGACCTTCAGAAGATCCTCTCCTTCCGCGCCGCGTTTGGACGGGGTCAGTTCTATGTTGCGACCTGGCTGCGCCACCGAGAATGTGGGCCAAACCCGCTGCAAGGCAGACCAAATGCCGCCGGGCCATCGCAGCAGCACGCCGATCAACACGATGCCGAACACGATCATTTCGACATGCCCGGACAGTCCGAGCATGCGAGCCACCGTGTTTTGCAGCACCATTTCGAGCGCGGTGATCGCCGTCGCACCGAGCACCGCACCAAACGGATGGGACATCCCGCCGAAAATGCATGCGATGAGAAGGTTGACGCTCGATGTCAGCCCGAACGGCGCCGGACTGAGGAATTTGAAGTAGAAGGCATAGAGACCACCGGAAAGACCCGCCAGCGTGGTGGCAACGACGAACACCAGAAGCCGAAGGCGCGTGGCGTTCACACCGAACACTTCCGCCATCTCGACATTGGTTTTCAGCGCGGCGACGGCCCGCCCGGTCCGGCTGTGCGCGAAAATCCACCGCCTGCTACCGCGACAATCGACCAGACCACAATCGCGAATGCGCGTTCGTTCAGCAATTCGAGCGGACCGATCGCGAGCGGTGGAATCTGACCAAACCCCGAGGCACCCCCCGTCAACGCCCCGGCGGCGACGATGCCGGCACTGGTGGCAATGCCGATAGCAAGGGTCGCCAGCGGCAGGAAATGTCCCTTGAGCCGCAGCGTGATCGCACCCACGATGATTCCTGCGATTGCCGATGCCGCGGTGCCGCTGAGAAAGGCAAGGATCGAAGGAACACCATGATCGCGAGCGAGGATCGCTGCCACGCAGGCACCGGTGGCCATGAAGGCGGCCTGCCCCAACGGCACCTGGCCGGCGATCAGCAGGAGCGTGAGCCCCATCGCGGCCAGAGCCGTGAGACCCACCGTGACAAGAAGCGTGACGTGGTATTGCGGGCCGAGAATGGCGATGGTGCTGGCGAGCACGAAAAGACAAATCGCGACGGCGAGCGAGGCAATGCCGGGCGTGCGCCAGGACGGTGGGATTTGCGACTGCGGGGAGATCATGATCAGTGCTCGTGCGCTTCAGGTGGACGGACCGCGTTCCGCCAAAGCAGAGTGGGAACCACCATCACAAAGACGACAACGTCGCGAAAGGCGCTTACCTGATACGCGGAGAAGGACTCGGTCAGTCCGACCAGCAGGACGCCGATCAATTCCATCAAGCTCGAGCGCGACGATACTGCGGTCTTGACGTAACAGCATCTCCCGGCCTGTGGCGCCTCCCAGATAGAACGCATCCTCGAACACGTGGAAGGCGGTGGCGCAGTTACCCCAGGGATCGATTCGAAACACCGTGCCTTGACCTTCGACGCGGCGCTCTGGCTCTTCGCGCGTAAAATCGAACAGCGGAAGAATCCGTTTTCGATACTCGGGGTCTTGGATGAGAAACCGCCCTTCGGGGTGGACGGCGTTTGCTTCGAATGGAAATCGCATCGATCCGTCCAGAGATGCTCGCTGAATGGGCTCAAGCCAAGGTTGCCGTTTCTGACGATTCGGTCCCAGCGTCGGCCAGCACCTCTTGGAGCCTCGCGACCAGGACAGCACGTTTTTTCGCTGAGAGCTTATCGAGATTCTGCTGACGCCAGCGCACGGCGGGAAGCTCGGCGGCATTAGGTACGCCCAACAAATCCCAGTCGGGCTCACCGCGCTCAAACGAGATAAGAAATTTGCGATGAACGGCCGGCATGTCACCCACGATGGTTTTTATCAATGCAGCTCTGGCGGCGAGCAGGTCCGCAAGTTCCACGGGATCGCGTGTCATTCCTGAGAAGCCATGCCTGAACGCCGGTTCAATATTTTTGAGGGTCGGCGCCAGAACCTCCGACATGGGTCGGTCGTGGCTGAGCAGATAAACGATAAAGGCCTTACGCAACGCGTCGCTGATACCTTCGTTTGCAATCAAGTCGCGTATATCAAAGAGATCACGGGGATGCTGACGATCCAGAGCAGCGACGATCTTGCCGGCATAGAGATCTTCAAAGGATACGGTCCGCGCCTCCGCAAAGCCAAACTCCTCTTCGACCGCGGGCTTTACGGCCACAAGCTTGGGTTCAAAGACGCAACCGCGCAGAACAGGCGTCACCTCAATCTTGATCTGAACGCCTTGGGAGCGAATAGTCAGTTTGACAACTGCGTTTTCGGTCTTGGCCTCGGTGATTTGCGCGTCGGGAATGAGGGCTTTGATCTTGCCGGCGATACGCTTCATTGCGGCATCGATAGCGGCGAGCGATTCCGCACGCGCGGCGACCGGTAAATAGGTGAGATCAATATCGACGGAGAGGCGCGGAAGATCACGAACAAACAGATTGATCGCCGTACCGCCCTTGAGGGCAAAACACTCCTCCGCGGTAACTTGGGGAAGAACGCGGATCAGCAGGGCGACTTGCCGTTTGTAGATATCAGCGAACGCCATTGAGATCCTCGGGAACCGTTATGTGGTAGGTGGGGTCGAGGACACCGCCTTTAACAAGCATACGCTTGCCGCTGCCGAGATCGACAGCTTCCTTGTCGAGCCGCTTGAGCCAGGGGTGTTTGTGTCGATCGGCAAAGTAGAAGAACAGGCGCTTCACCTTAACGCTTGAACAATCCTTCAAGAGCTTTTGCAAACGAACAGGGCGCAAATTGCCAAGGCCGCCGAACAGCGCATCGACCTGCTCAAAGGTCTCGTGATTGGGTAACTCATCGAGCAGCTCGAATAGTGCACGCTCGGGCGTTGACAGCGTCAAGGGCCAATCCCACTGGCCCCAGCTCAACGCGGTTATGTCGCCGCCATGCAAGCTCGATACATCACGCGCCTCGCCGGTATCAACATTCCATTTGAGGCTGCCGAGCCCTTTGGTGACGGGGTCGTTTTTGAAGAGCCGTCGATCGTTGTGATAGATAAACTTGACCTTGAGCGGCAGTTTCTGAACCCATGGCGGCGGCGGTTTAGGACCGTAGAGATGAACGGTCGTGGTCGATTGCGCGAGGTAGTGGGCGTACCCCTGTAATTCGAGTGCGGTGCGTCCTCCGACGACAAGCGGCGAATAGTTGAGGATGGTCTGAAGCGATATGACGACCTGCTGCCAGCTTAAAACTCCACGGGGCCGACGAAACACAGTGCGCGCGGGCTGTTCGAGCCAGCCGGATTTCACGTAGAGATGCTGGAGTTGGGTTGAGTATCCTTGAGCCCTTAGCCATGCGGCATCGACCAGCATTCCTTCGGGAAGTTTGCTAGCGAGCTGGTTTAGAAGTCGACCCCTTTCTCTATCCATACTTTATAATATAGCACATTTTCAAACCAAAAGCTAGTTTGAAAATATCTCTATAAATCAATCAAAACTAGATATCGGGCCAAGATTTCAAACCCCACTCTTGTCCCTCTTCCAGCGGTGGATAGCAAGCCATCGGCCGCTACGTTGAGGCCACAGTTCGTGATATGTTCACCCTCCGCTGAGTCGGCTCCGTTCAGCAAGATAGGAAAGCGACCTAAGATGGCAGTTGTTGGTGATATCCTGTTTTACCAGCGCAACGGCGTGGATTTAGACGCTGTCATTCGCGCCAAAACGAATGGTTTGCGCAACGTCGTGGATGCTTTGCCTGACAGGGCATTTTCGCAACAGACCGACGACCAAATTGCAGAGAGCATTGCTAAGTCGGAGCGCATTGAACCGCTCGAACTGGACTTTGGCGCGGCCGTACCGAAGGTCGAGGAAACGCAACTCGAGTTGCGCGGCGACGATTATGGTTTTCGTCAGGGACCCGTTCGCGTTCCCGCTCTCAAAGCCACCAAAACAATACCTTTCAAGGGCGAGCCCGACCTCTGGCATCTGCGAACCAACCCTTACAACATGAACCCACCCCATGGAGAGGTGCGAGGGCACAACCTCATCGTTGGCATGACGGTTCGCGCGGAGCAAGCCGACCAAGCCGCTCAATACATTGAGGGCGCGCTAAAAAGCCTGCCCGAATATCTTGAGCGTCAGCGTGCGCAATTGAAACCGTACAATGAGGGCCTCGCTGCCAACGCTCTGCAATGGGTCAAACAGCGGCGTGCGCGACTTGGGCAAGCGTCCGATCTTCTAAAAAAACTGGGCGGGTAAGGAATAGCGTGGCGTTCCGGGGATTGTTCATTGGTATCGATCGATATGCGTCGCCTCATATTAATGAGCTGAATTGCGCGCGCCGCGATGCTGTTGCACTGGAAGCGCTGTTCACGGACACTTTGGGCGGACACTCCACCCTTCTGGTCGATACCGACGCAACGCGCGACCGGATCGAACAAGAGTTTGCTGCGCTGGCAAGCTGCGATCCGGACGATACCGTGGTTATTGCGTTTTCCGGGCATGGCTCCGAAACGCACGAACTTGTGGCGCATGATACTGATATCGCATCCTTGGACACAACCACCATTCCTCTGGCCCTCGTGCAGGATTGGTTTTCGCGCGTCCCGGCAAAAAGGCTCATCTTCTTCCTCGATTGCTGCTTCTCGGGAGGTATCGGCGCAAAAGTTTTGCAGGTCGATGTAAAGTCGCGCGACCTTCGTTCAGTGGAAGCACGCTTGGAAGAAATCGCCGGCGACGGCCGCATCATCTTTACTGCATCCAGCGCGAACGAGCCGGCCTATGAGCACGGGCGCTTCGGCCACGGCTTTCTCAGCTACTATCTCCTGGAAGCTCTTCGGGGCGTCGAAGAGATCATCGTTGCCGGAAAACTCCCGCTGTACCGGCTTTTGGATTACGTCACGAACCGCGTGAAGGCTGCGGCCTTGCAAATCGGCAGGCCGCAGAACCCAACGCTCAGGGGCCGCATCGATGGTGAGGTCGTTTGGCCCGTGTTCATTGAAGGTGCACGTTATTTCTCCGCCTTCCCGGAGCGCAAGAAGGCCGAAGTCTCAGAAGACATTTCAAGTCTTCAGGGAGCGGGATTCCCGCCCGAGCTGATCAAGGCCTGGGGCAGCGCGATACCGAAGTTGAACCCGCTGCAACTGGCAGCGATCAATGAGTATGGCGTCCTGAGTGGCGAGCACATTTTTGCGTCGGCCCCAACTTCGTCAGGCAAGACGATGATTGGCGAACTCGCCGCCTTGCAAAATGTGTTCAATCGCAAACGTGCGCTCTTCCTTCTTCCTCTAAAGGCTCTGGTTGCGGATAAGCGCCGACACTTCCAGTCTGTTTATGGCTCCTTTGGCATTCGCACGATCGAGGCAACCGGCGAGACGGACGACATCTCGCCGCTGCTAAGGGGCAAATACGACATTGCCCTTCTAACCTACGAGAAATTTGCGGCTATCGCGCTGACATACCCGCACGTTCTCCGAAATGTTGGCGTCGTGGTTGTTGACGAAGCTCAGATGATTGCCGACGTCGGCCGGGGCGCGAACCTTGAATTCGTGTTGACGCTTATACGAATGCAACGACGTCAAGGCGTCGAACCACAAATCATCGCGCTCTCGGCCGTGATCGGAGATACGAACGGACTGGAGCGGTGGCTTGGCGCGCGACTGTTGCGCCGAACGGAACGACCTGTACCGCTTGATGAGGGCCTGCTGCTGGCTGACGGCCGGTTTCGATTTCTCGACGGGGTGACCGGCGAAGAGCGGATGGAAGGTCCGCTAATCCAACGTCTGTATGGCAAGGGGTCCAGCCAGGACTGGATCATCCCGCTCGTGCGAAAACTGATAGCCGACAATCAGCAAGTGATCGTCTTTCGCGAGACTAAAGGAGACGCGCGGGGCTGTGCGAAATACTTGGCTGAGGCTTTAGGACTTCAAAGCGCTACCGAGGCCGTCACACAACTTCCGACGGGTGACCCATCGCAAGCGAGCCATGACCTTCGAACAACGCTGGAACGAGGCGTTGCCTTTCATAACTCCGATCTCGAACCGGAAGAGCGGCGCATCATTGAAGAGACGTTTCGGCAGCCGGATTCCAAACTGCGCGTGATAGCCGCAACGACCACCTTGGCGATGGGCGTCAATACACCGGCTTCCTCCGTTGTCATTGCAGGTCTGGAGCACCCCGGCGAAGAACCCTATTCCATTGCCGAATACAAGAATCTGGTCGGACGCGCTGGGCGGCTGGGATATGCCGAGAAGGGCACTTCTTTCCTTCTCGCCTTAGATGGGCGCAAGGAATACGACTTCTGGGCGCGCTACGTTCAAGGCACCCCGGAAGACTTGGTCTCGCGGTTTTTGGACGAGGACACAGATCCTCGCTCGCTGATTGTTCGGGTTTTGGTGGCCGCGCAGAGAGCCGCCGGAAAAGGCGTCGCGACGGCGGAGATTGTGGATTTTCTGGAAGCAAGTTTCGGCGCCTTTCAGGCCAGCAACGGCCGTGAGAACTGGCAATGGAATCGAGACGACCTCTTAGCGGCGCTCAACGACTTGCTTATCCATAAATTGATCGAAGTCGACGCGAACGGCCTCTATCAGCTTACGGCCCTCGGACGGCTGGCAGGCGAGACAGCGACTGAGGTCGAAACGATTGTACGCTTCGTGAATAGCTTTTCGTCGCTCAGCCCCGACGAGATTACCGATCCGGCGCTCATCACCGCCGTGCAGACTGCGGCAGAGCTGGATCAAGTCCTGTTCCCGATGAACAAGAAGAGCACGCAGAAGGAACCGCAGCTTTGGCCCGCCGAGTTACGTCAGCAGGGCATTTCGGGTTGGTTGATCGGCGCCCTCAGCCAATTTGTCAGCGACAGATTCCAGTCAACTTTACGAGCTAAGAAGGCCGTCGCGTGTTTGCTCTTCGTGTCCGGACGCTCCATGACCGACATCGAGCGCATCGTCACGCAATTCGGCGGTGCCTTCGGAGGCGCTGCTGGACCCGTCCGCGCCGTTGCCGCGAGGACGTGTGATCTCTTGCCGACCGCGGCGCGGGTAGCAGAAATTCTACACCCAACACTCGACCTGGGCGAGCGCATCCGCAGACTGACCGTCCGGCTTACGCTCGGCATCCCAGGCTCGGCAGTTGCCCTCGCAAAGGTCGTCGGCTCAGACCTCCTGCGCGGCGATTACCATCGCCTAGCAACGGCGGAGCTCTGCTCAATCGAAACAATCAGCGCCGCAGACGACCAAGCGCTCTTGGCTTGCGTCGATCACGACCAACGCAAAGTTGCTTTGATCCGACGAGCGGTGCTGACCATGTCAGCACGACAAGAGGAACGACCAATCATAGCTGGGCCTTTGCTCGACGCTTATGTTGCTTAAGCGATCCCACACCTCCTTGCAATGAAGTGGAACACCCCACGGTCCGATACGCGGACGCTTCGCGATGTGGAACGCCGACGAGAGCGACGTGCGGAATTGCAGTTCCGTCAGGGCGAAGAATTTCAGATGATGGCGCCAACATGGAATCATTTCTCGTCCGTAGTCTAAGCGAAGAGGATCTAGACACTGTCGTCGTTTCGGCCGGTGGTCGCCGCGCCCATCCCGATGCGGATCGGCGCGACCGGGTGGGCGCCGACTACGTGCTCGCCGAAGCAATCGTTGAGCTTAAATCGCTTGATGAAGAGGGACTGAAAAAGCCCGTTCGACAACGCAAGCTCGCAGAGCTATTTCGAAAGCACCGCGAAGCCCGGCCAGTCGTTGTGATTGATCGCGAAGTCTTACCGGACCTTGGGAAGCGCGAATACGACCGCATCATTGCTGGACCCATCAAACAAGCGGTCGCATCTGCGCGCAAACAGCTAGAACAATCTCGGAAGGAGTACTCTGAAACTTCGACCAATATATTGTTCGTGCTGAACAACGGGTACAGCGCGCTAAGCCACGAACGTCTTCTCAAGCTTGTCTGGGAGCGCGCAAAGAACGATTCACAAAAAATCGACGGTGTTGTGGTTGCCGGTTGCTATTTTCATAGCGACAGCTTCGACAGCTATTTCCTATGGCCTATGGACTACCGACCGATCAATCTGGAGCGGCCGTTTCCATCGTATGAAAAGCTTCGAAAAGCATGGAATGAATTGGCCAACAAGTTCATGGCCGACCTGATGCAGGTATCACCGCAGCAGAAGTCAACCAAGACCGCAGTCGCTGACCTATGTTTCGACTACGGCGGCGTAACCTACGTAAAGCCGGCACCTATTTTGGGTGAAGCGTCGATGTTCTTCGTCAATGGCCGGCCCCGCGCCAAGAACGCCGATCGTTGCCCGCCGGTCGCAACGACCTTTGCCGATATGAGCCGAGAGACATGGCAAGCCATCCACAAGCTACCCGGAATGCCGCTGCTATCCGACTCTTACGAAGAATGGCTTCGAGAACGTGGTCGGGCCGCTTCGTCGGACGAAGTGTTGAGGCCGTTCGTGCCGATACCCGTTGGCTTCGATGACTGGATGTCGTGGTGCTCGACCCTCACCGATGGTGACGACTGTTCAGTGGGCCAATACGCCAACCGCCTATTTGACGAACGAGCACGCCATCTGCTCCTGACGGCTCGCGAACGCTCGTCGTCATCAATATTGCCATCCCGCTACATCTTTGCGATCACGGAATTCATCGGCCAGGATCAAGCGAACGACATCTCGCACGTACTCGATGTCCGCGAGTTACCGCATGGCGAGCCCAGCGTCCGAGTACTCGTCGAAAACGCGCGCATTGGCCATCTGCACGCCGTCGCCGTGGCTGCAGCTTATGCAGTTCTCGGCAACGCCGAATGCGTTATGTGGCAGAAGGATCTGCGGTACGGGTGGGTGTAGCTCCCATTGCCGGAACCTACTCTGCTCACTATCCTTTCGATCGCCTAGTCCCGCGAGAGGCCCAAGTCGAGAGGGTAGCGCGCAGCAGGTTTCCGCTCGTTGACCGGTATACCTGCACGAACAAGCTGGCTTCGCATCCAGCCAACACGCTTAGAGGGACCTTGATGGTCAGCGAGCACCAGGCGCGCGATGCGAATGGCTTCACGCAATTCTCGCGCGGATTCGGATGTACCCTCTACCCTCTCGTCCGCCAATTCTGCGAAATCCATCCACCAATGATCGTTGTGCCCCCAATGAAGGAACGTTCCTGGATAAACATTCCCTTCCCACAAGCGCATGAATTCAGTTCTTCCGAGATGCTTTCCGTGAAGGGTACACGTGTTCGGGTGATCGAGAGTGCGATAGAGCCGCCGGATCAGGCGGCAATATTCGAGAAGTTGATACCTGCCCGTACCACCGACATGGCTACTCGTTGGGTGGTCCCAATTGAAAGTGACCCAACGAAACTCGTCTATCTCGGCCACCACAATGGATTCGAAATCTTCCTCTCGCTGGCGCACGAAGACGATCCGCCTTGGATTGAGCCGTTGGATAGACTCAAACTGCTCTTCTGCACCTCGGTAGTCTTCCGGATCCACGAGGAAGGGCTTTTGTTTTCCTTCGAAAAGCCAATGTTCGTTTATTCCCAATGCCCGCGCAACGTAGACCAACTCGGCTGCACTTACATCAGAACGCCCCTCCGCAACGGCTTCGAGCTTGCGCCAGTCAGGTAATCCAAGGTGTTTTGAAATGCTCTGCAGGGTGAACCGTTCGTCCACACTGCGCTGATCGTTCATTAATTCAACCGCCGTCGTTAGGCGTAAGCCTATTTGCTTTGCAATTGCTGATGCGGTCGCTGCATCGTCAAAACTCGGGTTCACGACGGTGATGAGGCCGTACCTGATGGCAAGGTCGGCGTGCTCGCCCAATCGGCCTTCAAGCCAATCCCAACCATGCACTTGGACCTCAAAGCTGCCGTCTCGCGCATGGCGCGCGCTTATCTCTGCGGCAGCCTTCTTCAATCGCACGTCGTTCGGCCCAGTAGTGAGGACCACGAAGATGTCGAGCTTTGGATAGAAGCTGCGCGCCTTCGCCACTTCTTCACGCAACTCCTTCTGTGTGAGCCGACTATTCGTCCAAATTGAACCGTCACCACGACCTCGACATTGGATGCCGACCTGGATGCGCGTTCGCTGATCAACACCCGACACATCAACACCCGATTGCGGCTGGCCGTTGCGGCCATGCAGGTCCATGTGGACGTCGCCCGTGATCCTGATGAATAGATCCCGAGTCAGGCGTTCGAATGCCTGCCAATCCTTGGGACGGTTGAGCGAGGTGGCACTGCTTAATCCGGCGGCGAAAGCTCGCACCGCTTGACTGCGTTCACGTTGGGCCAGTGGCGCCATGTCCCCCTCAATGTGCAGCCCCGAGCACCGGACGCCGCCGCTCGCAAAAATCTAGGGTGGCGGTCCAAACGGGTCAAGGACACCGCTTGTTATCAAGCTTATTTTGCGAAAGATTCGTCCGGACTGGTAGGCCCGAAAGCTCCAAGAACGCAGGACCCTACATTTAGAGTCGGGACGGGCTTCAGAGCACACACGCTGCAATTCTGCTCGGCCGTCGGAGGCCGGGGATAACGGTCACAGTGCAGTGCACATAACCATGCGCAACCATCCCGCCGAAACTTCTGGCAGGAGTACGTGCGGATGATGCGGTGGTGGACGGACGAGTTCGACCGGCTGAGGGAGCACGTTCGCGTCATTAAAATGAGCGCCCTAAGGAAAGGCGCGATCGAAGTTGCTCCGCTTAAGTCGCACGTCCATTAGTTCGACATGTTGGTGTCAAGGAGCGCCAGAAGTGAGCGCACCACTACTAGTCGCCGACGTCCGATCGTTGTCGTGACGATATGCCCAGCTCCTATCAACTCGTAAAGCTTCGTGCGTCCCAAGCCGGTTACTTCGCATGCATCGTAAATCGTGCAGGTGAGCCGCTGGGCGAATGGCGTCGAGCTCGGTTCTGCGGCTATCGGAGCGGATAGACTGACTTGCGACTGTTGTCCGCCAGTTTTCTCTCGTCGATTGTACCTCACGTGGCCCTCCTATTCGCACAAAGCTCGACGGGACAAGAGTCGATAGTGCGACGAGCAACGTCAATGCGAACACCCGAGGGCGCTCGCGTACGAGAGCGTGCGTTAGCGGCGGTTTGAATATTTTCGGACACCAAGGGCGACGAGGAATTTTTTTTGCGAATGCGCCACCCACAGTGGGGCATCGCGCCGAGGCTGGTCTGCCAATATCGGAACCAAATTTCGCAAGCGTTCGCCGCTGTTCACCAGCGTCTTATTCAACCATTATTCAACGAACGCGGTTGATGGCTACCTAAGTGCCTGAGATTGCTGGCGCTCCCTAGGGGAATCGAACCCCTGTTTCAGCCTTGAGAGGGCCGCGTCCTAACCGCTAGACGAAGGGAGCGTTGAAGGGAAGGCAATAGCCTTGAAATCCCCCCGCCGCAAGATGGCTTGTGCATTGCGGCGGGGATTTTGTCATCCATGCTTACCGCGCCGGGGCGGCGGTTTCGCCGCGAATGGGTCCCAACGGGCCCGGCATGAGGTCCCCGCACGGTACGACGATGCGGTTGTCGCGCGCATCGCCACCTGCGGATGTCGTCTGCGCATCGTGCACGGCCCTGCTTTCGACAAACCACGGCTGCAGAATCGCTTGCTCTAAAAACACCTGCCTGTGAAGTCACACCGCGCCCTGCTCTGCTAACATCGCAGTCTTTCACCATGCTGCGCCCGGCACGGCGCCCGAGAAGCGAGAGGAGTGCTTGGAACAAAGCGCAAGCCCTCGGCGTCAAGTGGTTGACGTCAAGCCTTTGGCGCACGGCAATTTGGCTCACCAACATCTTGGCACACAACAATCAGCGCGGCCGCGGGCAATGGAAGATGTTCCCTGCCTCACGCCGCACCGGTCAATAGCTTAAGCAGAGCGAGGACAGACCATGATCAAGCTAAAAATCAACGGCCAGGAACAGAATTGGGATGGCGACCCGGATCTTTCGCTGCTCTGGTTTCTGCGTGACGAAGCCGGCCTCACCGGCACCAAGTTCGGCTGCGGCCAGGCGCTGTGCGGCGCCTGCACCGTGATCGTCGACAAGCAGGCGGTGCGCGCCTGCATCACCTCGGTCTCCGACGTCGTCGGCCGCGAGGTCACCACCATCGAGGGGCTGCATCCGACCGGCGACCATCCGGTGCAGAAGGCCTGGCGCCAGGTCAATGTTCCGCAATGCGGCTACTGCCAGGCCGGCCAGATCATGCAGGCGGCGGCGCTGCTGAACGAGAACCCGAAGCCCAACCACGACCAGATCCGCGAAGCCATGTCGGGCAACATCTGCCGCTGCGGCTGCTACCAGCGGATCGAGAACGCCGTCCACCTCGCATCGACGGGGGTGTGACATGAACATCCGCACCAATCCGAACCGGCTTCGTGGCTTCGAGAAGCATGTGAAGGTCGAGAACCTGTCGCGCCGCAGCATCCTCAAGGGGCTCGGCATCGCAGGCTCTTTCGTACTCGCCGCGCCGGTGATGACACGGCAGGCGTTCGCCTATGAGACCGGCGCCGGCAAGATGCCGCACGGCGTCGTGGTCGATCCGCGCGTGTTCGTCGCGATCGCGCCCGACGGCGTCGTCACCATCCTGGCGCACCGTTCCGAGATGGGCACCGGCGTCCGCACCAGCCTACCCTTGATCGTCGCCGAGGAGATGGAGGCCGACTGGTCGCGCGTCCATGTCCAGCAGGCGCATGGCGACGAGGTCAAGTTCGGCAACCAGGACACCGACGGCTCGCGCTCTACGCGGCACTACCTGATCCCGATGCGCCAGATCGGCGCCTCGGCGCGCGCGATGCTGGAAGCCGCCGCCGCCAAGAAATGGGGCGTGCCGATCGGCGAGGTGAAGGCGCAGAACCACGAAGTCGTGCACAGCGCGAGCGGCCGCAAGATCGGCTTCGGCGATCTCGCCGCCGATGCCGCCAAGGAACCGGTGCCGGATATCAAGAGCCTCAAGCTGAAGGATCCGAAGGACTTCCGCTATCTCGGCAAGGGCCAGGTCTCGATCGTCGATCTGCACGACATCACCACCGGCAAGGCGCATTACGGCGCCGATACCCGTTTGCCCGGCATGAAATACGCGGTCATCGCCCGCCCGCCGGTCACCGGCGGCAAGGTCAAGTCGTTCGACGACGCTGCGGCGATGAAGGTGCCGGGCGTCGAGAAGGTGATGGAGGTCAAGGGCTGGCCGTGGCCGTCCAAGTTCCAGCCGCTCGGCGGCGTGGCCGTGATCGCACGCAATACGGGTGCCGCGATCAAGGGCCGCGACGCGCTGAAGATCGTCTGGGACGACGGCGCCAACGCCAAATACGACTCGGTGACCTATCGTGCCTCGCTCGAGGAGGCCGCGCGAAAGCCCGGCCTCGTGGTGCGCAAGGAGGGCGATGTCGACGCGGCGCTGAAGAGCGCCGACAAGGTCGTCACCGGCGAATATTATCTGCCGCATCTCGCCCATGTCAGCATGGAGCCGCCGGTCGCGGTCGCCAATGTGACCGGCGACAAGGCCGAGATATGGGCGCCGGTGCAGAGCCCCGGTGGCACCCGCGAGGATGTCGCCAAGACGCTCGGCATCCCCGAGGACAATGTCACCGTCAACGTGACGCTGCTCGGCGGCGGCTTCGGCCGCAAGTCGAAATGCGATTTTGCGCTGGAGGCGGCGTTGCTGTCCAAGGCACTCGGCGCGCCGGTCAAGGTGCAATGGACCCGTGAGGACGACGTCCATCACGACTTCCTGCACACCGTCTCGGTGGAACGGATCGAGGCCGGTCTCGACAAGAGCGGCAAGGTGATCGCATGGCGGCACCGCAGCGTGGCGCCGACCATCGCCTCGACCTTCGCCGCCGGCGCCAACCACGAAGCGCCGTTCGAGCTCGGCATGGGCCTGATCGACAACCCGTTCGAGATCGCCAATCTGCAATGCGAGAATCCGGAGGCCGCGGCGTTCACGCGGATCGGCTGGTTCCGCTCGGTGTCCAACATCCCGCGCGCCTTCGCGGTGCAATCGATGGTGGGCGAGATCGCGCATGCGACCGGGCGCGACCAGAAGGAGATGCTGCTGGAGCTGATCGGATCGCCGCGGATCGTCAATCTGTCCTCGGTGAAGGATCCCTGGAACTACGGCGAGCCCTATGACAGCTACCCGATCGACACCGCGCGGCTGCGCAAGGTGGTCGAGCTGGTCGCCGAAAAGGGCGAGTGGGGCCGGTCGTTACCGAAAGGCCATGGTCTCGGCATCGCCGCGCACCGGTCGTTCGTCAGCTACATCGCGACCATCGTCGAGGTGGCGATCGACGACAAGGGCAAGCTGACGGTGCCGCGGGTCGACACCGCGATCGATTGCGGCACCTACGTCAATCCGGAGCGGATCGCCTCGCAGATCGAGGGTGCTGCGATCATGGGGCTCAGCCTCGCCAAATACGGCGAGATCAGCTTCAAGGACGGCAAGGTGCAGCAGAGCAATTTCGACGACTTCCCGGTGATCCGGATCGACGAATCGCCTGCGATCACCAACGTCCACATCGTGCCGCCCGGTGCCGACACGCCGCCGAGCGGCGTCGGCGAGCCCGGCGTGCCGCCGTTCGCGCCTGCGCTGATCAACGCGATCTTCGCCGCCACCGGAAAACGCATCCGTGCGCTTCCGATCGGCAAGCAGCTCGAGACCTGAGTAGGAACGTTCCGCGAAGCCGGCGGTTCTCATCGACACTCTCCGGAGCACATCGATGAGAACCCCGCCTCAAACATTCGGAACGCTCGCGGCAACCCTGTCCGCGGGCGTTCTGCTTTTTGCCGCGCAGGCATCCGCCCAGACCGCCTCGCCGCCAAGCGCGACCGCCACGCGGCCGGCAAAGGTGCTGCCCGACCAGACCTCGGCCCCGAACAACGCGCCGCCGGCAACGGCCGGCCAGACCACCGGTGAGGCGGCCAAGGATCCCACGATCAAGCAGATGAACGACGACGAGAAGCGGAAGGTCGACAGCAAGGGCAAATAGCCCGTTGCAAGGACAGGCAAGCAGCCGGAGACCTGAAGGAGAAGGTTCCCCGCCTCGGGAATTTTGCGAGCTGGCATCACTCTGGTCATTCGTCATTCCCCGGTGCGCAATTGCGCGCCTGATGGCTCGCGAAGCGAGAACCCGGAATCCATCAGGCCGCAAGGTGTGCGGCGAAATGGATTCCGGGCTCATGCTTCGCATGCCCCGGAATGACGGTGATGGTGAGCGGACCGGGAAGCGGCGGTCTCCCCAACCGCCGCCTCCCGATCGCATCGCCCCCTGTCCGATCACGCTCCGGATCGCGCGCTACTTCTTGTTGAGCGCGAACACCCAGATCACGCCGCCTTGCGGCACGTTGTTCTCGAAGCCCGCGACCTTGCCGGCCAGCGCGTCCTGGATGCGCTGCGCGTCGACGCCCCAACCCGACTGCACCGCGATGTATTGCGTGCCGTCGACCTCATAGGACATCGGCATCGCCATGATGCCGGAGTTGGTCTTCTGCTCCCACAACAGCTCGCCGGTCTTGGCATTGAAGATGCGGAAGGCGCGGTCGTTGGTGCCGCCGGCGAGCACCAGATCGCCCGCGGTCGCGGTCACCGAGCCGAACAACTGCGAGGTCTTGTAGTCGTGCTGCCAGACCTTCTTGCCGGTCGCCGGATCCCACGCCTGCAACTCGCCGAAATGATCGGCGTTGGGCGCCGGGAATAGTCCGATGTCCTCCGGCTTGGTGCCGAGCCAGAGCTGACCGGGAACCAGCGGCTGCTTCTCGCCGGTGAAGCCGCCGCAGAAGTTTTCATTGGCGGGAACGTAGACCAGCTTGGTGTTCGGACTGTAGGCCGCCGACGGCCAGTCCTTGCCGCCCCACAGCGACGGACAGAACTCGACCCGTTTGCCGAGCACCGGCTTGTGGTCGGGATCGAGGATCGGCCGGCCGGTCTCGGCCTCGATGCCCTTCCAGACATTGGTCTTCACGAACGGCCAGCCGGCGACATAATTGATCTTGTCGGGCTTGCGCTCCAGCACCCAGAAGATCGCATCGCGGCCGGGGTGGATCAGGCTCTTGAACGACCGCCCCTCGCGTTGCAGATCGATCAGCATCGGCGCATCGACCTCGTCCCAGTCCCATGAATCGTTCTGGTGATACTGGAAATGGGTCTTGATCTTGCCGCTGTCGGGATCGAGCGCCAGCACCGAGCTGGTGTAGAGGTTGTCGCCGGGATGCATCGAGCCCGGCCATGGCGAGGCGTTACCGATGCCCCAATAGACCGTCTTGGTGTCCTTGTCGTAGGTGCCTGTCATCCAGGCCGCGCCACCGCCCGACTTCCAGTCGTCGCCGCTCCAGGTCTCGTGACCGGGCTCGCCCTCGCCGGGAATCGTGAAGGTGCGCCAGAGCTCCTTGCCGCTGCCGGCGTCGAAGGCGACGACATAGCCGCGCACGCCGAACTCACCGCCGGAGCCGCCGACGATCACCTTGCCGTCGACCACCAGCGGCATCAGGGTCATGTACTGACCCTTCTTGTAGTCCTGCACCTTGGTGTCCCACAGCACCTTGCCGGTCTTGGCATCGAGCGCGACGACGTGATCATCCGTGGTGGCGAGATAGAGCTTGTCCTCCCACAGGCCGACGCCGCGGCTGGTCGGATGCAATTGGAACAGGTCGTCGGGAAGTTGCCGCTTGTAACGCCAGTATTCCTCGCCGGTCTTGGCGTTGAGCGCGATCACCTGCCCCATCGGTGTCGCGACGAACATCACGCCGTTGTTGACGATCGGCGGCGCCTCATGGCCCTCGAGCACGCCGGTGGAGAAGGTCCAGACCGGCTTGAGGTCCTTGACGTTGGAGGTGTTGATCTGGTCGAGCGGACTGAAACCCTGTCCGTCATAGGTCCGGCGATACAGCATCCAGTTGCCGGGTTCGGGATTTTCGAGACGGGCTGACGTCACCGGACTGTAATTGTCGATCGGTCCTGCGACTGCAATGGTCGAGATGAGGCACGTGAACGCGACACAACTCGACAGCAACAACTGCTTCCTGGTCATGAGATGCTACCTCCCTGCTCTGTTTTGTTTTTCAGTTATTATTTTGAGCACGATCTCTTCGGAAAACCGCTTCACACTTTTCCGGATCATGCTTGGATCATGCAGAAATCCCGATGCGGCCTCATCCTCCCTGCTGGGCACCCACCTTTCCGACGAATGGCGCTGCGACCGTGATCGCGCCGTCGGCGACCATCAGCGGCAAGGCCGCGAGGCGACGTGGCGCCGGCCCGAACACGACCTGCGCACTCTGCCGCGGATCGTATTCAGAGTTGTGACACATGCATTTCAGGACGGTCTTGTCGCCCTGCTCCTGCTTGACCCAGGCGGTGACCGGACATCCGGCATGCGAGCAGATCACGGAGTAGCAGACGATGCCGTCCGGCGCGCGGGCGCGCGTGGCGTCGTCGAACTCGTTGGGATCGAGCTTGACCAGCACGACCTCGTTGAGCCGCGAGCCCTTGCGGATGACGGAGGTTTTCGGGTCCTGCGGCCAGGCGCGAACCGGCGGTCCGCCCAATGTCAGATCGTCCGACTTGATGACCTGGCCGGCCTTGTCGCCCTCGGCACGCACCAGCAGATCGGCTTTTTGCGGCCGCTCACTCGCGCCGGGTTGCTCGTCATCGTCGGCGGATACGGGCTCGATCGCCGCGAGGCAGGCGCAACCCGCCAATGCGGTCAGCAGCGCGCGGCGCGTCGGGTCCGCGCAGCCATCCGCCGGATCGGATTCACCGATCGGTCCGACGGAAGCGCTGGGGTTGGACTCCGACATGACGCAAGCTGAGCGTGCAACTCGGCCGAAAAGATGGCGGCACGCATTCACCACGCAGCAACGCAGGCGCAAAAACGACTTTGCAGCTTTTGGTTGATCGACGGCGCGGCTACGCGACTGCCGAGGTCAGGATCGTCGGATCAGGGCTCGTTGACGAAGGTCAACCTGCCCGCAGGTTTCAGCGTCTTTGCATCAAATGTGCGGATCTCGGTTGCACCGCCTATATCGAGCGTGAGCACCAGCCGGTCGCCGGCCGTGCCGGTTGCGACGATGCGGGCGCCCTTCGGCAGCGCAGCAGTGACGTCGGACACCGAAACGGGGCTTCCCTCGCTGCGATAAAGGCGGTAGCCGATGGCGATCAACACGACCGCCACGGCCAAGGCCGAGGTCAGGCCCGCGATCAGCATCATGCGCCGCACCCGCGCGATCAGCGCGGCCTGGTCAGGGGTCGGTTCGGTCACGGCAGTGTCGGTCATCACGAGGCTCTATATCTTTGCAACAGGTTTCTTCGAATGGCGGTCAGAAGCTGGAGGTCATCGTCGCCGGCGACGAGGGCTCGGCCCGGCTTGACCGCGTGCTCGCGCAGCGCTCGCCCGAACTGTCGCGGTCCCGGCTGAAGGCGCTGATCCTCGCCGGTTCCGTGACCGTCAAGGACGCCGTCGTCCGCGACCCCGCTTATCATGTCGCCCAAGGCGATACGATCATAATCGACGTGCCGGAGGCCGTGCCCGCCGAGCCGAAGGGCGAGGACATCGCGCTCGATATCGTGTTCGAGGACGACGATATCATCCTGATCAACAAGCCCAGGGGCCTGGTGGTGCATCCCGCGGCGGGCCACGCCACGGGAACACTGGTCAACGCGCTGATCTCCCATTGCGGCACCAGTCTTTCGGGCATCGGCGGGGTCAAGCGGCCGGGCATCGTGCACCGCCTCGACAAGGACACCACCGGGCTGATGGTGGTCGCCAAGAACGACCAGGCCCACCAGTCGCTGACCGCGCAGTTCGCGGACCACGGCCGCACCGGCCCGATGGAGCGCGGCTACATGGCGTTCGTCTGGGGCGTGCCGAACCGGCCGCACGGCACCATCGACGCGCCGATCGACCGGCATCCCCATGCCCGCGAGAAGATGGCGGTCCGCCAGGGCGGCCGCGAGGCGATCACCCATTTCGAGGTGCTGTCGAGCTTCGCCGGCCGCGACGGCAAGCCGGTCGCCTCGCTCCTGGCCTGCCGGCTGGAGACCGGGCGGACCCATCAGATCCGGGTCCACCTCGCCCATCTCGGCCACCCCCTGCTTGGCGATGCCGTCTATGGCCCCCATTTCAAGACCAAGGCCGGGCACCTCAGCGCGGAAGGTAAGGACGCACTTACCGCCCTCGACCGGCAGGCCCTGCATGCCTATCTGCTGGCTYTGGAACACCCCCGCACCGGGGAACTTTTRCACTGGGAAGCSCCYTTGCCGGAGGATTTGCTTCTCCTGCAACGGGCRCTGGYAGCGGCGGTATGACGCACCCCTCCCGGAAAAGCCACGCTATGACAACAGGTTATAGCTGGCACACGGGGACGTGACGTCAGCAATCCTTCCCTATCACGGACAGTTTGGTGTATGTTGCACCTGCGTTGAATATCCAACGCGGAACATCGCAGCMTGGCCGGCTTTAACCCAGCGGYCACCTGCCGGGCCCGCCGCTATCGGGGGYCTGAACCACTGGAGGGCGCTCGAATGGCCCGTACAGCTACGTTGCCGGTTCTCAATGGAGAATCTGGCCTTTCACGTTACCTCGCCGAGATCCGCAAGTTCCCCATGCTGGAGCCCCAGCAGGAGTACATGCTCGCCAAGCGTTGGCGCGAGCATGACGATCGGGACGCGGCGCATAAGCTCGTCACCAGCCACCTCAGGCTCGTGGCCAAGATTGCCATGGGCTATCGCGGCTACGGCTTGCCGATATCCGAAGTCGTCTCGGAAGGCAATGTCGGCCTGATGCAGGCGGTGAAGCGATTCGAACCCGAGAAGGGCTTCCGTCTCGCCACTTACGCCATGTGGTGGATCAAGGCGTCAATACAAGAGTACATTCTGCGTTCCTGGTCGCTCGTGAAGATGGGCACCACCGCGAACCAGAAGAAGCTGTTCTTCAACCTGCGCAAGGCGAAGAGCAAGATCTCCGCGCTGGAAGAGGGTGATCTCCACCCCGACCAGGTGAAGCTGATTGCCAAGCGCCTCGGCGTGACCGATCAGGACGTGATCGACATGAACCGCCGCCTCGGCGGTGACGCGTCGCTCAACGCCCCGATCCGCGACGACGGCGAAGCCGGCGAATGGCAGGACTGGCTGGTCGACAACTCGCCCAACGCCGAAGCCTTGATGGCCGAGAGCGAGGAGTTCGATCATCGCCGTCAGGCCCTGAACGGTGCGATCGGCGTGCTCAACCCGCGCGAACGCCGCATCTTCGAGGCGCGGCGTCTGGCGGATGAGCCGATGACGCTGGAAGACCTCGCCGCCGAGTTCGGCGTGTCGCGCGAGCGCGTGCGGCAGATCGAGGTCCGCGCGTTCGAGAAGGTGCAGTCGGCCGTCAAGGGCACGATTGCCCGCCAGGAAGCAGCTCTCGAAGCCGCGCACTAAATCGCGCGGCGACGAGCAAGCCAACAGACACGAAAGCCGGCGGCAACGCCGGCTTTTTTGTTTTTGGGCAGGCTCCGCCGTCGTCCTCCGCGAAAGCGGGGGACCCAGTACGCCGCGGCGGTCGAGAGGGGGCTCTGAGCTTGCCGCAAGATGCTGGCGGGTGTATGTGCTGCCGCCCGGCACGACATCGTGCCCTCAGTTCAACGCTCACGAAGGAGGCGGCATGAAACGTAGATCGAACATCCTGACCGCCCCGATCGGCTGATCGGCGATCGGTCATGAGCTGAACGCCGCTTCGCGGCCGTTCTCCATTCATCATATCTCGCTACGAGGGGCGTAACGCACACGGCGTTGCGCCGTGTCGTGATGTATTTGCGGTTCGTTACACCGCTCATCCACCCGCATAGCCGCGTGGAGAGCGGCTTCTTTCGTGCGTCCTGGCATCTCTATCGCAACGACTGTCCGGACTGGATCCGGCAGGCATTGTCGGACGAGTTCGACTGGTTCAGCCGGCATCTGCCGATCCCCGGGCGTATCGCGCGGCACTTCAAGCGGCGCGATTCGATCCATGGCATCTGCTGGTTCGATCCCGACGCCCGCGAGGCGATCAGCCGCGCGCGCTATTGCGCCTGGCTGCTCGAAGAGGGCGGCCTGCCGGTGCGGACAATCACCACCTCGCGGCAGCGCGAGGTGATCTGGCGGGACGCGCACCAGATCGTCACCAAGCCGACCGCTGATCTGCCCAGGGCGTTCGCCTAACCGCGGAGCCACGGATCAGATGGAGGTCGAAGGCCATCGCTCACGGCTGCGATCGGGCACCGGCGGTTTCGGCCGCCGGTTTGCCAGCGCGCGTCTCGCCAAGAGCAAAGACAATGAGATCCCCTGCTCACGCCAAAGACGATCGCATGCGGAGACAACCTGGCGGGCATTGTCCTCGGGGCCATCCTTCGAGACGCCCGCCTTTGGCGAGCTCCTCAGGATGAGGTGTTGTCGTGCGGCACCATTTTAGACCCTCATGGTGAGGAGCGCCGCTTGCGGCGCGTCTCGAACCACGAGACCAAGCACCTCGCCGAGACCCAACGGAGACGATAGCCCCGCTACTCGCCCCACTCGCGCGCCATGGTCGCGAGCGCGCAGCCTTCGCAGTAGCGGGCGTCCTTGAAGTCGATCCAGTTGTGCGCGTAGACGTGATCCAGCGGGATGCCGTAGCGCGCGCGCAGCAGCTTCACCAGCACGCGCCAGGCTGCGATCTGCGCGTCGGTCGGGCCCTTGGTGACATCTGGATAGTTGCCGGCGAACTCGACGCCGATCGAGGTGTCCTTGTTGACGTGGCGATAGGTCTTGCTGTTGTCGATGTATTTGTTGTCGTTGCGATCGGCGCCGTCGGTGTGGGTCGGCACCAGATTGTCGGCGACCGCCCAATAGACCGTGCCGTCGGTCTCGACCCAGACCATGACGCCGCGCCGGGTCGGGTGCTTGTGCTGTTCGGCCGCGCCGTAGCGCGCCGAACCGGCCGGCCCTTCGGTTTGATGCACGATGATGTTGCGCCAGCGATGAGCCTTGGCGACATCGCCCCAGGGCGACAGCCAGACCATCTTCAAGCCGGGAATCTCCGGCGTGCCCTGCGACCGGGCGATCGCAGCGAGATCGGGCGCCTCGGCGAATGCCGGCACGGACAGTACCAGCGCGAGAAGTACGGTGAGCAGGCGAGGCGTCATGACGGCAGGATCCAGTGTCACGCTTGAGTTCAGCAACGGCCTCTTCTCACCTCTCCCAAGGGAGAGGCGGAGCCTGCCGCCGCTCCAGCTCAACATGGTCTCACCGCACTCCAGCACGGTCAGGCGCGGCGCAGGCTCGCCTGCATCGGTTCGAGCATCTCGGGCGGCAGCTTCGGTTGATAGGTCGCATATCCGTTCTTGCCGCCCTTCTTGGCGTCGTAGAGTGCGTGGTCGGCTGCGGCGATCAAGCGGTCGGGATGCAGCCCGATCTCGCGGGTCCATTGCGCGACGCCGATCGAGACCGCGATCGGGATGTCAGCGCCGGCGCACTGCTCGGCATCGGCGCGGCAGACCTCCAGCACGCGGCGGGCGATCATCGCGCCCTCGCGCAAGGTCGAGGACGGCAGCACGATGCAGAATTCGTCGCCGCCGGTGCGGGCCAGCATGTCGCCAGGCCGCAGCCTGGTCTGCGCCATCAGCGTGAAATGTTGCAGGCAGGCGTCGCCGGCGGCGTGGCCGTGGGTGTCGTTGATGCCCTTGAAACCGTCGAGGTCGATCACCAGCAGCGCGAATGCCTCGCCATTGCGGTCGGAGCGCGCGCATTCCTCGGTCAGGCGTTGCAGCAGATGGCGGCGGTTGCCGACGCCGGTGAGATCGTCGAGCAGCGCGAGGTCGGCGACCTCGGTGCGCAGCCGGTCGATCGCCATCAGCAGGAAGCCGAAATTGAGCGCCATCGACAGGAACACCATCAGCAGGATCGCCAGCGACTGGCCCGCATTGAAGCGGACGAAGGAGAATTCGCCGGGATGCAGCAGGGCGCCGACGAGGCGCAGCGCATAGATGCCGATCAGCACGGASGCGACGAYGCCGGCAAGCCGSGCGCCGGGATTGACSCGGCCGTTCTCGCGCGACAGCARSAGCTTCAGCGTCAACGCGAACGGCATGACCTGCGCSACGGTRTAGACCAGGATGCGCATCGGCATGCTGTCATAGGCAAAGATGAAGACGCCRAGGCCGACGAARGCGAASGCGSTGSMCAGCGCGGTGCTGCGCCAGCGCACCGGYTTGCCGTAGAACCGCTCGATGCCCATCGCGGCAAGGCCGGCGGCGAACACCATCAGCGTGCCCGCYGCGATCAGCGGCARSAGCGAGYCCGTSATCATGACGCGGAACATCGCGCTGGAGGCRCCGGCGGATGCGACGAAGGCCGACGCGGTCCAGAACCGCGCCGCGCCGAAAGCTGGATAGCTGTGCGCGACATAGGCCCAGATCAGGCCGAGCGCGAGAAAATTGATAACGAAAACCGTCCAAAGCGTCGGAACGCTCAACATCGCCCCTGTTCGAGACCGTACCGGCCTCGCCTCTCCTGAAATGACTTGCCGCCCCCAGAGCATGATCTTTCGGAAAACCGCTGCGCGCTTTTCCGGATCATGCCCAGGGCGTTCCCTCCCAATGACAATCCCCGTTGCCTTACGGGAGAGGATGCGGCCGCGCCGCTTAACGGACTCTCACCCGCGACCCGTCAATCCGCGCCGTGGTTTTGAATTGATGAAGATACGCGCATCCGGCATTTGCGCGCCGTTAAGCATGGCGACGCGATGGCGTGACGACGCGCGGCAGCAGCAGCGCCACGAGAAAATTGGCGAAAACACGTAACAACTGTGGATAACACGATGACAGCGCCGTGACAGCGCGCGGCAGCAGCCTCCGAATCTGCTCAGTTTGATACTGAGGATGTTGCGAGGCTGGCCCTCCGCCAAGCATGCCTCGGAGTCGCGTTCAATCCATGAAACCCTGAGAGGATACTATGGCTAAGAAAGCGAAGAAGGCGAAGGCGAAGAAGGCCCCCAAGAAGAAGAAGGCCGCCAAGAAGAAGTAACCCGTTTCTCGCCCGGGTAGCGGCTCAGCCCTGCCCGGGCACCCAGACCGGAGCGACCGGYCMAGACCTCAACTCCRGATACAYCATTCGAACARTTCGGCCCCKGAYAGASMGGGCAACATGGCAGGCGCAAGGCCTGCTTTTTTATTGCCCGCACCGYTTYTRTTGCCKKTRSCWGGCGCGGRCGAAGACGCSGTCAGCGCTCCGCRAAGGCGAGYTTGGCGCCGAGCACSGCAAAGCCCGCGGCAAAGCTCCGCCTGAGCCAGGCCATCACCTTCGGCCGGGTGATGACGCGATCGCGCACCGACGCCGCGAACAGCCCGTAGATCGCGAACACCGCGAAGGTCATCGCCATGAACACRCCGCTGAGCTCRACCATCCGCGCCAGCGGATGGGCCTCGTCGACSGCGATGAAYTGCGGCAGGAAGGCCAGGAAGAAGATCGACAGTTTCGGGTTGAGGATGTTGATCAGGATCGCSGTCACGATCACSCGGCCGTTCGAGCGCGGCTTGATCTCGGTGTCGACGGCSAGCGCGCCGCGCTCRCGCAGCGCCTGCCAGGCCATRTAGAGCAGATAGACCACGCCGCCCCAYTTCAGCGCCGCGAACGCCATGGCGCTGGTGTGCAGGATGGCGGCAAGGCCCAGCATCGCAGCGATCATCTGCGGCACGATCCCGAGCGTGCAGCCGAACGCCGCCGCSACGCTCGCCCGCGARCCGCGGGTCAGCGCSACCGCCAGGGTGTAGAGCACGCCGGTGCCGGGCGAGGCGACCACGATCAGGGTGGTCAGCAGGAAGGACCAGGTCATTGCAGTTCCTCGATTTCAAATTCTTGAGTCAAACCCTTGGGGGGCACGTCATTCCAGATCTCGCTTCAGATAGTCCAGCACGCGCGGGAAGGCATCCTTGCGCGCCTCGGGATCGGTCCCGATCACGGGGATCGAGCCATCCCGCATCGTATAGGCCGGCAGCTCGGTGCGCGGCAGGTTCGGCGCATCGAACGCATGCACCGCGCCGGGATAGCTCTTCAGCTCGACCGGATTGCCGCGCGCCTTGGCCGCCGCGATGAAGGCGTCGCAGGGCTTGTACGGCGTCCAGACGTCGGCCTCGCCGATCAGCACCAGCAGCGGCACCCGGCTGGTCCAGCCATTCGGCTCGACATTGGTGAAGGGCCTCGATTGATAGATGTCGGCGCAGGCGCCGGGATAGAACGCCACCGCGGCCCTGAAATCCTGCGCCAACTCGGCCGGCCGGCCGATGCTCCTGTCGTTGATCGAGAGCAGCACCACGCCGCCGCCCTGCGACCAGCCCATCAGCGCGATGCGGTCCGGCTTCACGAAGGGCTGCGCCTGCAAATAACGCAGCGCGCCATAGGCATCCTTCGGCCGCTCGCGCCACATCCTGCGGCTGTCGGGCCCGCGCGAGCAGGTCTGGCCGAGCCCGCGCGGCGTCGCGCTGTCGACGATCAGGGTGACATAGCCCTGCACCGCGAGCGCCCGCGCCCAGGCGCGATAGAGGCCGAACACGCGGCCCTTCTTGTCATTGAGGCCGGAACAGCCATGCATCAGCACCACCGCGGGCCGCGGCGTGTCGTCCTCGCGGCGGTCGAGATGACCGATCAGGTCGGTGGTGCCGTCGAGTGAGGGGAAATTGACGATCGTCTCCGCCGCGGCGGGCGCCGCGGTCGCGAGCACGAACCAGACCAGTCCGATGATCGGCCACAGGCGGCGCATCAGCCGCCAATATCACGCTGCCCGGGCGGGCGGAAGCGACCAGCGCCCGCCCGCCACACGTCGGCGCTGACAAACGCGTTATGAAGGCCTCGACCGGCCGCCCGGCAGCGTCGACGCCTTGGTCTCGGCGAGCCGGATCACGTCAAGCGGCGCCCACGGCTTGGCCCAGAACAAGGCGCCGTCCGGCAGGCGCTGACGCAGCGGCTTGCCCGAAGTCACGATCACGTCGAGGTCGGGCTTGTGTTTCTTCGCCGCATGGGCAAGCTCGACGCCGGTCATGTTTCCGGCGAGTTCGACGTCGGTCATCATCAGCACGACGTTGTCGCCATTGCCGAGCAGCACCAATTCGGCAGCCTCCGCGCTCTCGCAGGCGATGACGTCGAAATCGCTTTCCTCCAGCAGCAAGCCGATCATCTCGCGCTGCATCGGGTCGTCCTCGACGACCAACGCCTTCGCACGATCGGGCCTCGACTGTCCCATGGTGTGCCTCCTCTGTTCTGATCGCCTGGATTGATCGCCGCGTGAAAACGAACACTGACTAAATGCCTAAAATCGCTGGATGGTTCAGTTCCAATTTGAGAAAAGCGGGGAACCGCCGTGTTCCCGCATGGCCACCACCACCCTCGTCGAGATGGAGCCGACCCGACATGACTGCGATCTCTGGATCCGCCGCTGCCGTGACCGGAGCCGCCAGCGGCATCGGCCGCGCACTGGCGCTTGAACTCGCACAGCGCGGCTGCGACCTGGCGCTCGCCGACCGCGACGAGGCCGGTCTACAGGCGACGGCCGCCGAGATCGCGAAAGCGAGCCCGCGCAAGGTCACCGTGCATCGCCTCGACGTCGGCGAGCCCGACCAGATCGCGGCATTCGCGGCCGCCGCCAGCGCCGCGCATCCCGCGCTCAACATCGTCGTCAACAATGCCGGCGTCGCCCTGCTCGGCCAGTTCGGCGAGATCGAGCAGGCCCAGATGGAGTGGCTGTTCAACATCAATTTCTGGGGCGTGGTGCACGGCACCCGCGCCTTCCTGCCGTATCTCGCGCGGCAGCGCGAGGCGCATATCGTCAACGTCTCCTCGATCTTCGGCATCGTGGCGCCGCCCGGCCAGAGCGCCTATTGCGCGGCCAAGTTCGCGGTCCGCGGCTTCTCCGAAAGCCTGCGCCACGAGCTCGCGGTGGCGAACAGTCCGGTGCGGCTCTCGGTGGTGCATCCCGGCGGCGTCGCCACCAACATCGCGCGCAATTCGCGCACCGGGGCCGGCGTCACCGACAATGCCCGCCGCGTGCAGTCGATCGAGCGCTTCGACGCGTTGGCCCGGACCACGCCGACTGCGGCCGCGCAGCGCATCATCGCCGGCATCGAGAAGAACCAGCCGCGCATCCTGATCGGCAACGACGCCCGCTTCATGGACCTGCTGCAACGCTTCCGCCCCGGCACCTACTGGAAGGTGCTGCAACGGCAGATCGAGAAGGCGACCGCGAAGGTGGCGGGGGCCGGTGCCAAGTAATCGGTGTCACCACCCGCGCATGCGAAGCGGCAGCCGGCGCAGATAACTCTGTCGTCGTCCTTGCGAAGGCAGGGACCCATAACCACAGGGTTGGGTTGGCGAAACACGCTGGGGCCGCAGCGTCAGACATCATGAGCAGTCGTGGTTATGGGTCCCGGGTCGCGCTGCGCTTGCCCGGGACGACACTGAATCTGTTGCGCGATTGTCGGGTTGCGCATCCACGGCGGACAAGAGAGCTCAACCCAGCTGCTTCTTCACCCCAAGCGCCAGCCGGAACAGCGGGTCGCTCTTCTCCGACGGATACAGCGCGCTTCGCGTCACCTGCGGAAAATTGTCGTTCTTCCAGAACGACACCGGCGCGAAGGAGAATTTCGCGACCAGCCGCCGACCGAAATCCATCTCGTAGGGAAAATAATTGTCCTTCTGCTCGGTGCCGGACATTTCAGGATATTCGCCGAGCAGATAGCCCTCCTGGATATGCGGCCGCACCGCCGATGGCGGGCAGACGCTGGAGAGGCGGACGATCTGGAGGCCGGCCTCCGCGCTCGCGGTGATCGCGCCAGAGAGGTTCGGCACGCCGAGCACATAGAGGAAGGCGGTGCCGGTCTCGGCCAGCGAGGCGAACGACGCCGCGATCCGGATCGAATGGGTGACGTCGAGCAGCGGCGTGGTGCAGACCTCATAGTGTTGCAGGATCGACCAGCGCAGGATGCGATGCCGCTTCAGCCGCTCCAGCCCGAGCAGCTTTGCCTTGGCATATTCCGCGACCAGGACCTGCTCGGCGCGGCGCAGGGCCTCGAAGCGTTGAACCAGCATCGCCTGATCAGGGTTGCCGCGGCCGCCGCGAAACAGCGTCGGCTTCAGCGACGAGTTGTTCTTGACGTTGCGGTGATCCGCGCCCTGGCCGCGAAACAGCAGCACGTGGTCGCGGTTGAGGAATTGCAGCTCGGCGATCTTGGTGGCGAGCTCGAGATAGGAGCCGACGCGATGGCCCGGCCCCTCGCGCACCGCCGAGTTCTTCGCGATCTGGCATCCGCGGCGGTCGAAGAACGACCAGATCTTCTGGCTGCCGATGGTTTCCATGGGCCTCGAACTCTCAACCCGTCATTCCGGGGCTCGCGAAGCGAGAGCCCGGAATCCATTCTTCTACACGTGATGCGGCTCGATGGATTCCGGGCTCGCGCCAAGAGGCGCGCCCCGGAATGACGGGGATGACCGCAGCGCCCTCACCGCCCGACGAGCTGATCGGCAAAATACCCGATCGTCTTGCGATAGATCACCGCCCTGTTCCATTCGCGCATCGCCTCGAAATTGGCGCTACCTTCGCCATAGGGCGCGCCCATCTTGAAGCCGTTCGAGTGCAACAGGTTCGCGGTCGAGGCCAGCACGTCGGGCACCGAGTGGCGCAGGTCGACATGGCCGTCGCCGTCGAAGTCGACGCCGTATTTGATGTAGGACGACGGCAGGAACTGGGTCTGGCCGATCTCGCCGGCATAGGCGCCGATCATGTCGTTCAGACGAAGATCGCCGCGTTGCAGGATCTTGAGCGCGGCGAGCAGCTCGCCCTGGAACAGGTCGGTGCGGCGGCAATCATGCGCCAGCGTGGCGAGCACGCGAAACACCGGCAGCTTGCCCATGTCGCCCTTGCCGAAATCGGTCTCCAGCCCCCAGATCGCGACCAGGATCTGGCGCGGCACGCCGTATTGCTGCTCGATCTTCGAGAGCAGCGCGGCGTGACGCTGCAACATCGCGCGGCCGCCGTTGATGCGCCCGGGCCCGACGCGGGTCGCGACATACTGCTCGAAGGTCTTGTTGAAGGTGTAGCGCTGCCGCCGGTCGAAGGCGAGCACCCCGCCATCCTGCTGCACCCCGCCGAGTGCCTGCGAGATCACATCCTGCTGGATGCCGGCCGCCGCCGCCTCCTGCGAGAACGACTGCACGAAGGCCGGAAAACTGCCGCCGCAGCGGGCGGCATAGGAGGGGGTGGCAAGCAGCAAGGCGCCGAACACAACCGCCAAACGACACCTGAGCATGCAACAATCCCTCCTGCTTCGAATGACCAATCATGCCATGGAGCAAACGAGGCCGTCAAAGCGTCGGCACCGACATTCCACCCACGCGCTCGTCCCGCCGGCGCGCACCAGTATCCGCACCCTCGCCCTTCCAGCTCCGCGGCGCGTTCACCAGGCTGACCAGCGTGTAGCTGACGATCACGAGCAGGAACCAGGACCCGAGCTTCTCGATTCCGACCATCGACCAGCCGAGCCGCTGCGAGGGATAGAGCCAGGTCTTGGTGAAGGTGCCGATGTTCTCGGTGAACCAGATGAACAGCGACACCAGCACGAGGCCGAGCAGCAGCGGCATCGAACGATGGCTGGTCCAGACCTTGAAGTGGACGCTGGTGCGGCCGAACAGCCAGATCGCCCAGGCGAACAGCCCCCAGCGCAGGTCGATGACGTAGTGGTGGCTGAAGAAGTTGACATAGATCGCCACGCTGAGGGCGATCAGGCCGAGCCGGCGCGGATGCTGCGAGAAGCGGAAATCGAACAACCGCCAGCAGCGGCAGATGTAGCTGCCGATGCAGGAATACATGAAGCCCGAGAACAGCGGCACGCCGCCGATATGGAAGATGCTGGGCTCCGGATAGATCCAGGAGCCGACCCGCGTCTTGAACAGCTCCATCGCCGTGCCGACGACATGGTAGATCAGGATGACCCTGGCCTCCTCCCACGTCTCCAGCCGGCCGGCGAGCAGCACGAGCTGAACGGCGAGCATCGAGAGGAACAGGAAGTCGTAGCGCGCCAGCGCCGCATCCGGCGGATAGAAGCGCCAGGTGCCGATCATCAGCGCGACGGCGATGCCGCCGAACAGGCAGGCCCAGGCCTGCTTGATGCCGAAGCGCAGGAATTCGTAAGGAGCCGCGGTCCAGCGGCGCTGTGCCATGACCAGGCCGAGGCGATGCTCGCCGGCGATGAAGCGACGCAGCGCCGGCCAGTTGGCCGCGGCGCTGGCGATGGGTTTGCCTTGACGTGTCAGCCTGTGATGCACGCCGCGCAAGGTCGCGACGGATCACGGTCGCAGCGCGGCGGAGATGTGCAGATTTCCCTCAATCCCTGAGCTGCCGCTCCAGCCCGTCGAAATCGATCTCGGCCCAGCATTCCGAGAGCTTGCCGTCCCGGATGCGCCAGAACGTCATGCCACGGAATTCGACGTGGCGGCCGGTCGGCTGGATGCCGCGCCACAGGCTGCGGTGACGGCCGCGCCAGACGAAGCGGCCGGCGACCATGTCGCGCTCGGCCACCAGGCATTCGGCCACCGCCGACAGCTCGGCGAAGGTCTCATGCATCGCCGCCGCCTGCGCGAGCACCTCCTCGGCACTCAGCCGCTTGCCCACGGCATGGTCGAAGAAGTCGGACGCCAACTGCGCGCGGATCGCACCGGCATCGAGCCGGTTGGTCACGGCGTCATGATGCGCGAGCACCAGCGCCTTGTTGGCCTCGAGGGTGGCGTGGGACATCGGAGGAGGCTTCTCGAAAAGGGAGAGTTGTAAAAAAGGAAGATGCGCCTCATACGCGAATCGCATGGTGCAATGCAAGTGACGATGGTCAGAAAAGCCCGGGCTTTCGCCCGCCCTTCGTTTGAACGGCGATCCGAAAGACGGCTGTCATGAGTTGGCTCGATGGCCGCCCCCGAGCGGTAACATCATCCGACGCCGGCCATGCACGCGGCGGCAACGATCCGCACGCGGCGGGAACCGGCGGGTGCACGATGCATGAACGCCGCCCGTGTCGGCTGCGACGAAGCAAGACACATTCGCCATGCCGGTTCCCCCCGCGCGCGGCTGCCGTCGCGTCTTGTTGATGCAATGCCGGGCCGTTAAAGCCGAGCAGGCTGGCTGCACCGACGCCGTCATTCGCGGGAACGAAGGGCGCGCTCCATGATGAGGTACCATTGCTGATGAAGTCCGCCGACGCTTTCGCCCGCACGCGCAAGGCCGCTGCATCGCTTGCCATCATCTTCACGCTCGGCGCGCCCCTGGCGGCAACGAGCATCCCGGCGGCAGCGCAGGACAAGCGTGCGCAGGCGCAACGCCCTGCCGCCACGCAGGCCGTCGCCACGCAGATGAAGAACGCCATCGCGCTGACGCGCAGCGGCAAGATCGAGGCCGGCGCCGCGCAGCTCACTGCCGCGCTCGATGCCGCGGACAAGCTCGACGATCCGCAGTTCGTCATGGAGCGATATTACGACGCCACCGCCACGCTGCGTGCGGTCAAGCGCGACGACCTCGCTGAAAAGCTGTTCGTGCGCGCGTTCCAGAGCAAGGCGGCCGCACAATCGCCGCCCGGCAATGCCGATGTGCTGCTGGAATACGCCATCCTGCTGTCCGACCACGCCAGGATCGCGAAAGCGGTCCCGCTCTACATGAAGGGGATCGCGGCCTTCAACGCCTATTGGGGCGAAGGCTCCGAGGAATCGCTGATCGCCAGCGACAAGCTCGCGGTGGCGCTGTCGGCCAACGGCTCGGCCGCGTCGGCGACCAATCTGGGCCGGCACAATTTCGAGCGCTCGGAGAAGGCGCTGGGGCCCGACCATCGCACCACCGCGAAGCTCGCCAACAATTATGCCGACATGCTGCGCGAGATCGGCGCGCCGGCCAAGGCGCTCGAGCTCGATTTGTTCGCGATCGAGAAGCGCGTCAAGCGTTACGGCGAGAACCATCTCAACACGCTGGTGACGGTCAACAATGCCGGCCAGGATTTCCTCAACCTCGGCCGCTTCGACGAAGCGCGGCGCTATTTCCGCCGCCACCGCACGATCGCGGTCGCGATGGCGCCGAAGGATCCGAGCTTCGCCGGCCAGGCCGATGCCTGGCTGTTCTACACCGACATGCTCGCTGCCGGCGATGCCGTGATCTCGCCAGCCGACCTGACCCGGCTGGAGGCGATCGTCGCCAATGAGGAGAATTTCGCCGACTTCCTGCGCATCAAGGCCGCGGTGCTGGCCGCCGGCAAGCGCGAGCAGCGCGGCGAACCGGATGCGGGCATGCGGTTGCGCGAGACCGCGCTTGCGATCTCGACCCGCGCCTTCACCGCGCAGCATCCGATTTCCTTCGAGATCAAGCTCGGCATCGCAGTTGCCCTGATCGCGACCGATCCGAACCGCGCGGTGCAGAGCTTCACCGCGCTCGACCGCGAGATGTTCGCGTGGATGAAGCGCGAGGTCGGCACCGCGGGCGATCGCGCCGTCGCCGAGGCGATCCGCGCCCATGCCGACCATCTGCTGTTCGCGTTCGGCCGCTTCGCGACCGGGGCCGGATCATCGGTGGCGCAGCCGGCCTTTGCCGCCGCGGTGCTGCGCTGGAAGACGCTTGGCGGCGGCGACGCCACGGCGCTGCGCCGGCTCGAGACCCAAATGGCGGGCAAGGACGAGGAGACCGCGACGCTGCTGCGTGCGGCGCTGCGGCTGAATGGCGAGAAGCAGGAGCTGTTCTCGTCGGGCAATATCGACGACTGGGCGCGATCGGTGTGGGGGCGGCAGGACGCCGCCGAGAAGGCTTTGAACAAGCGACTCGATGCGATCGGCGTGACGCTGCCGCAGGACCCGATCCGCCCGTCGCAACTGCTGGCGGGCAATGAAGCCGTCATCAACTACTTCATCACCCGGCAATGGAAGGCGGACCGTCAGTCGAAGCAGCCGCTCGCCGCCAGCGTGCTCTACGCCATCGTCGAGACCGCGCAAAGCGAGCCGCGCGTGATCGATCTCGGCGATCCCGGCAAGATGGTCGACACCGCCGTGCGGACCGAGATCGCGCGGCTGCGCGCGACGCGGGCGACCATGCCCGATCTCGACGCCAGGGGGCTCGACGGCAAGGGCCGCTTCCAGAACCTCCGCGAGCGGCTGTTCGCGCCGCTGGAGCCGGTCCTGAAGGACAAGACCACGCTCTACGTGGTGCCGGACGGCTTCCTGTTCGCGGTGCCGTTCTCGCTCTTGCCCGGCGCCGATGGCGGGCTGCTGGAAGACAGGTTCACGATCCGGATGCTGACCAGCCCCGATGCGCTGATCGCGATCCATGCGCGCGAGACGCTCGAGAAGACGGGCGCGATGCTGCTTGCCGGCGGCATCGAATATGGCGTTCCCGGCCCGATGCCGCTGCCCGGCACCAAGACCGAGATCGAGGCGATCGCAAAGCTCGCCCGCGCACGCGGCGCGCCGGTCGAGATGCTGAGCGGCAGCGGCGTCAGCGAAAGCACGCTGCGCGACAAGATCGGCAAGGCGCGCATCGCGCATCTGGCGACCCACGGCTTCTATCACGACAGCACGGCGTCCGGCCTCGATACGCTGTGGCAGAGCGGCATCGTGCTGTCCGGCGCCGGCGACAGCCGTTGGCCGCTGCGCGACGACAAGGACGGCTATCTCTATGCCTTCGAACTGATGGACTGGGACCTGTCCGGACTCGATCTGCTGGTGCTGTCGGCCTGCGAGACCGGTCGCGGCGACGAGAGCTTCGTCAGCGGGCTGCGCGGCCTGCCGACCGCGCTCGGCATCGCCGGCGCCCGCCGCGCGCTGCTGACGCTGTGGCCGGTCGCCGACGAAGGCACCGCGAACTTCGCCGTGCGCTACTACGAGCACCTCGCCGACGGCATGACCTATTCGGATGCGCTGCGCCAGACCCGGCGCGATGCACGCGACGGCAAGGTCGCCGGCGCCAACGACCCCAGCGTGTGGGCTGCCTTCGTGCTGTTCGAGGGCTGAGGCGGATATGTCGGCGATGTGACCGGTCGGGCGCCGAGCGCCTGCCGGCCGAATTGCACACCGCTCTCCACAAGGGCCCTGCACCGCAGGGCAGACCGGCGGGAGGGTGCGGCGATTTGCTTTGACAGCGGCGTCCTGATCGAGGACAAGCCACCCATGCCGAAAAAACCCGGGACCAATCCCAAAGGCGAATTTGCCTTCTTCAACGTGTTCTATGAAGACGGCTCGCAGCGCTCCAACCGCCGTGTGCCGTCGGAACTGCTGGGCGGGCTCGACGGCGACGAGCCGGTGCGCGCCTTCCTGCGCGAGCAGGACCGCGAGATCGCCGAAAAGGGCGGCCGCCCGCCGCTCGAGATCAAGACCATCGAGCGGGTCGGCGCGAAGAAGAAGTAACGAGCGGCGACCTCGCGTACTCCGTTATCTCCTCATTCGTCATTCCGGGGCGGCGCGCAGCGCCGAGCCCGGAATCCATTCTACCGCAAAATGCGTGGCCCGATGGATTCCGGGTTCGCGCTTCGCGCGCCCCGGAATGACGATGGGATAGCGATTACTCGACAGACAAAAACGGCGGGCACCAGCCCGCCGTTTTCATTGAATGAATGCCCGTAGGCCTAGTTATCGAGGAACGAGCGCAGCTTGCGCGACCGTGACGGGTGCTTGAGCTTGCGCAGCGCCTTGGCTTCGATCTGGCGGATGCGCTCTCTCGTCACCGAGAACTGCTGGCCGACTTCTTCCAGCGTGTGGTCGGTGTTCATGCCGATGCCGAAGCGCATGCGCAGCACGCGTTCCTCGCGCGGCGTGAGCGAAGCCAGCACGCGCGTGGTGGTCTCGCGCAGGTTGGACTGGATCGCAGCATCGATCGGCAGGATCGCGTTCTTGTCCTCGATGAAATCGCCGAGATGCGAATCTTCCTCGTCACCGACCGGGGTCTCCAGCGACAGCGGCTCCTTGGCGATCTTGAGGACCTTGCGGACCTTCTCGAGCGGCATGCCGAGCTTCTCGGCGAGCTCTTCCGGGGTCGGCTCGCGGCCGATCTCGTTGAGCATCTGGCGCGAGGTACGGACGATCTTGTTGATCGTCTCGATCATGTGCACGGGGATACGGATGGTGCGGGCCTGGTCGGCGATCGAGCGGGTGATCGCCTGCCGGATCCACCAGGTGGCGTAGGTCGAGAACTTGTAGCCGCGGCGATATTCGAACTTATCGACCGCCTTCATCAGGCCGATATTGCCTTCCTGGATCAGGTCGAGGAAYTGCAGGCCGCGGTTGGTGTAYTTCTTGGCGATCGAGATCACGAGACGGAGGTTGGCTTCCACCATCTCCTTCTTGGCCTGACGGGCCTCGCGCTCGCCCTTCTGCACGCCGTGCACGATCTTGCGGAATTCGCCGATCTCGAGCCCGGTGAGCGCCGCCAGCGACTGGATCTCGTGGCGCAGGTCCTTGATGCGGTCCTTCTCGTGATGGACGAAGTTCTTCCAGCCCTTGGCGGAGAGCTTSGAGACGCGGTTGAGCCAGCGCGGGTCGAGCTCCGAGCCCTGGTAGTTGCGCAGGAAGTCCTCGCGCGCGACGCCGTGGCTGTCGCCGAGGCGCAGCAGGCGGCCCTCGAACGAGACCAGCTTCTTGTTGATGTCGTAGAGCTGCTCGACCAGCGAATCGATGCGGGCCTGGTTGAGGCGCAGCGACTTCACCTCGACGATGATCTCGTCCTTCAGCTTCTTGTACTTGCGCTCCTGCGACGGCGACAGCGACTCGCTCTGCAACTGGTTGGCGATGTCCTGTTCTTGAAGACGGCGCAGCTTCTTGTACTCGGACGCGATCTTGTCGAAGGTCTCGACCACCTTCGGCTTCAGCTCGGCCTCGATGGCGGCGAGCGACATCTGGTTCTCGAACTCGTCGTCGTCCATGTCGCCTTCGGCGGCGGCCTCGGCGGGATCCTTCTCCTCGGTGCCGGCTTCGCCACCGGCGGGCGCGGCACGGAACGGGGTCGGCGACGGCGGCGCAGCAGGCGGCGCGACATGGGCCGGCGCGGCCGCGTCGGCGCCATTGCCATTGGCTTCAGCCGCAGCGCCTTCGGGATTGTTGCCGATCAGGTTCGGATTGATGCCGCCCTTGGATTCCGGGCCCGCGTAGGTCGCTTCGAGATCGATGATGTCGCGGAGGAAGATCTTGCCTTCGTTGAGTTCGTCGCGCCAGATGATGATGGCCTGGAAGGTCAGCGGGCTTTCGCAGAGGCCCGCGATCATCGCCTCGCGGCCGGCCTCGATGCGCTTGGCGATCGCGATTTCGCCCTCGCGCGACAGCAGCTCGACGGTGCCCATCTCGCGCAGATACATGCGCACGGGATCGTCGGTACGTTCGCCGGGCTCCGACTTCTTGACCTCGGTGACGGCCTTCTGCGTGACCTCGACGAGTTCGTTGTCGGTCTCGTCCTCGCCGTCGTCCTTCTCGTCCTCGCCTTCAGAGTCGTCGGCCTCGGTGACGTTGATGCCCATGTCCGAGAGCATCGACATGATGTCTTCGATCTGTTCGGGCGACGTCGTGTCGGAAGGCAAGACTTCGTTGAGCTGATCGAAGGTCACGAAGCCGCGCTTCTTGGCCTGCTTGATCATCTTCTTCACCGCGGCATCCGACAGGTCGAGCAACGGCGACGGCGCGTCAGCGGAATCCTTCTCAGGAGCATCCGCCGCCTTGTCGTCTTTTTCCTTGTCCTTAACCTGCAGCGTCTTTGCCTTGGTGGCCATTCACTAAGCTCCCGAAACGCGGTCATGCAAAATGGTGCCACGCACGCACGTTTGCACGCTATCTAGCTAGAATTACTCTCGACGCACAAAGGGCGGCGCAAGATTTCGCCACCCCTGTCATCCGTCTCGATGGTTTCCATCTGCAATAGCCGTGAGGCTATTAAGTTTCGCTTAACCCTGTTTTTGCAGCCAAACCATGGATTTGGCGAGTCTTTTTGCGGGTGCGACGAGCGCCGTCCGCAGCATTTTTGTTATCAGACATTACGTTGGAACCGGCCCGACAATTCGCCGAACCCTTCGATCAGGGCTTCGGTCCCATCGGCTTCTGCCATCCGGGCCTGGATATCCTGCAACCATGCCAGATTGGCTTCGCTGGAGTCTTCAGCCAAAGCCGCCTCTGCATCTTTTCTTTCCCTAAATAAGGCGTGGGTTTTCTGATGCAAGGCAACCAGTTGACGCCAGGTCGATAAAACATCCTCACGCGCGGCGCCAACCTGCGCGCCCCACACCGCCTGGGTCGTGATCGCCCGCTCAACCCTTTGAAGAATAGGCGTTAATTCCCGCATCTCCAGATCAGACCGCATCTTCTCGGCCTGCTCCTCGGCATCGGGGGAATGGTGATGATCATGGGCAAAGGCTGCGATAATGGCGGCCCTGAGCTTGTTGGCCTCGGGATGCGCAAGCTCCAGTGCCGCCACCTCCTCGAGATGCTCGTGCAGCAGCCAGGGGTGATTGATCAGACATTGCAGGATCAGCGCCTCGCGGCGCGAGATCGCGCTGCGCTGGCCGCGCATGATCGGGCTGTTGGCGAGCTGTGGGCTCGCCGCCTGATAGGGACCCCGTAGAATCCCGGGGGTGGCGCCGCCCTTGCTGCCGAACCGGCCGGCCTGGCCACCTTGGGCCGGTCCGCGGGGAGCAAACTGGCGAGGTGATTCGCCGCCGCGCCCGCCGCCGAAACTGCCCCTCGCGTAGCCGCCGCGGCCATAACCGCCGCGCCCGCCCTCGGGAGCGAAGTTGCGTTGCAGCCGCTCCTGCAAGTCCTGCCGATAATAGCGCCGCACCACCTCGTCGCGGATGCCGTTGGTGAGCTCGCCGATCTTGGCCTCCAGCGCGGCGCGGCGCTCCGGCGTGTCGAAATTGCCGCCTTCGATCTCGCGCGTCCAGACCATGTCGGCAAGCGGACGCGCCGCCGAGATCACGTCCTCGATCGCACCGCGGCCGCCGGAGCGGGCGAGGTCGTCGGGGTCCTGGCCTTCCGGCAGCAGCGCGATGCGCAGGCTCTTGCCCGGCTTGAGTTGCGGCAACGCCAGGTCCGCTGCACGGTACGCCGCCTTCTGCCCGGCGCGGTCGCCGTCGAAGCACAGGATCGGCTCGTCGACCATCTTCCAGAGCAGCGCGAGCTGGTTCTCGGTCAGCGCGGTGCCGAGCGGTGCGACCGCGCCGGGAAAGCCCGAGGTGACCATCGCGATGACGTCGACATAGCCTTCGACCACGATCAGCTGCGCGCCGTCATGCGCCGCCTGCCGCGCGGTGAACAGATTGTAGAGATTGTCGCCCTTGTGAAACAGCGTGGTTTCCGGCGAGTTCAGGTATTTTGCCGGAACGTCCTTCTCCAGCGCACGGCCGCCGAAGGCGATGACGCGGCCGCGGCCATCGGTGATCGGGAACATGACGCGGTCGCGGAAGCGATCGAACGGCACCGGCTTGTCCTCGCCGGACACCAGAAGCCCGGCCTCCACCATGTCCTCGGTGGAGATGCCCTGGCCGCCGAGATGCTCCTTCAGCGCAAAGCGATCCGGCGGCGCGTAGCCCATCCGGAACTGGAGCTGGGTTGCCGGCGAGATGGCACGGTCGGCGAGATAGCCGCGTGCCTTGGCGCCGTGGCGCGAGGCCAGCGTGTCGGCGAAGAACTTGGTCGCCAGTTCCATCACGTCGTGCAGGGTGCGCCGGCGCTGCTCGTTGCGTGCCGCATCGGGCGTCGCGGCGGGCAGCGGGACGCCCGCCATCGCGGCAAGACGCTCCACCGCCTCGGGAAACGTCACGCCCTCGGTCTTCATCAGGAAGTCGAAGATGTTGCCGTTCAGCCCGGACGAGAAGTCGAACCAGGCCTGCTTCTGATCATTGACGAAGAACGAGGGCGTCTTCTCCTGCTGGAATGGCGACAGCCCCTTCCACTCTCGCCCCGCCTTCTTGAGCTTGACGCGCCGACCCACGACTTCCGAAACCGGAAGCCGGGCGCGCAGCTCTTCGAGGAATTCGGGCGTGAAACGCATCTGGCTCCAGTCCGGAATCAACCGGCGGTCGGTAACTCAACTACGTGGTGATATAGTGAGGAAGCATTCGGAGGAGCAAGCTCGTCCGCCTTCTCCCGGCTATCCACACCCTCCTCGATCCGGGCGGATGCGAAGCATCGAGCCTGGAATCCCATGCATCCACATTGCCGATCTATGGATTCCGGGCTCAGCCCTGGCGGGCTGCCCCGGAATGACGCTGGGGATGACTTCAACCGCCGCGCTTGCCCCCTCCCCGCTTCCGGGATTGGATAGCGCCATGTTCACGACATTCAGAGGCGGGCAAAGCGGGGGCTGGCAGGTCACGTCCATCACGCGGGTGACGGGCGAGACGCTGCCGAAGGTCGCGGCGGTCTCGGTGGTTGCGAGTGAGACCATCGCGCTGCCGCTGTTGCCGTCGCAGACCTCCTGGCGGCTCGCCGGTGTCGCCAGCCATCTGCGCTACACCGAGAAGGATGAGCGCGAGAAGCTCGCCGCCGTGCAGGCCGGGCTCGGCCGCAGCGAGGCGACCCATGCGGCGCTGATCCCGATCCGGAAATCCGCGGCGTGGTGGGAGCTGACCCAGGAGGAGCGCCGCAAGATCTTCGAGGACAAGTCGCACCACATTTCAGGCACCTTGAAATTCCTCCCCGCGATCGCCCGCCAGCTGTTTCACGCCCGCGATCTCGGCATGCCGTTCGACTTCCTGACCTGGTTCGAATTCGCCCCCGAGCACGACAGTCTGTTCGACGAACTGGTCGGCATGCTGCGCGCCACCGAGGAATGGAGCTTTGTCGAGCGCGAGGTCGACGTTCGCATGATCAGAGAAAGCTGACGCGGGACGTCGTCACGCCCAGCGTCGCCGTCCGAGCCTGTCGAGCACTTCGGCAACCGCGGGAGTTGGTCCGATGAGAGCGTTCCTGCGCATCACGATCATGGTGGTGATCTCGATCGTGGTGCTCACGATCTGCTTCGGCGGCCTCAGTGGCTGGCATTCCTTCGAGGTGATCGGCGGCCTGCTCGCCGTATTCTGGGGCATTCCGCTCTTCATCCTCTTCGCGATATGCCATCTCATCTACAAGGCAATGCGGCGTCCGAGCGCGGACAGCTAGAGCATGATCCGGAAAAGTGGAAACCGGTTTTCCGAGAAGATCATGCTCAAACGAAGATCATGCTCAAACAAAGAGATGAGATCATGATGCGATTCCGTGGAAACGCATCATGATCTAATGCTCGAGGAATTTTCCTGACGCGATCCGCGGCAGCTCGGCGACCGGCCAGTTGTAGAGATAGGTCCACGCCTCGCTCACCGGGCCGTCGGCGCGCGTGACGGCAAGCATCTCGCGGACGTATTCGGTCGGCGGCGGAAAGCCCTCGCCGCAGGCCTCGTACATGTCGAACTCGCGCAGCATGGCCTCGCGCTCGCGCAGGCGGAACAGTTCGCCGTGCACGATGTCGGCGGCATCGTCCGAGGCGACCAGGCCCGGATAATGCTTCACCAGATAGAGCCGGCCGCGGCACTGCGCGGGCCCGAGGAACTCGGCATTGCCCGCGAGCAGCTTCGCCATCGGATGGTCGAAGCCGCGCATCAGCGTGCCGTAGACGAAGAGGAGATCGGAGATCATGGTTGCTCGGTCATTCCAGGGCGCGTCGCAGACGCGAGCCCGGAAGCCATCGCGCCAGACGAATGCTTTGAAACATGGATTCCGGGTTCGCCCTGCGGGCGCCCCGGAATGACGGAATGGCCGCGAAGAATCAAGCCGTCACCACCTCATCGGTCACGACGACGAACTTGGTCAGCGTCATGCGGCCGAAGCTCGTGGTGAGCGCGACGTCGGCGGCGTCGCGACCGGTGGCCATCAGGATGCGGCCGATCCGCGGCACGTTGTGGCGGGCATCGAAGGTGTACCATTGGCCGGACAGATAGACCTCGAACCAGCCGGAGAAATCCATCGGCGCGGGATCAGGCGGCACGCCGATGTCACCGAGATAGCCGGTGCAGTAGCGCGCCGGGATGCCCATGCAGCGGCAGAAGGTCAGCGCCAGATGCGCGAAGTCGCGGCAGACGCCGGTGCGGCTTTCATAGACGTCGTGCGCCGACTTCATGTGATGGGCGTGCTGATAGCCGAAGGTGACATGATGGTGCACGAACTCGGTGATCGCCTGCACCCTTGCCCAGCCGGGCTGTGTGTTGCCGAACAGCGACCAGGCGATATCGGTCAGCTTGTCGGTCTCGCAGTAGCGGCTCGGCATCAGATAGAGCAGCATGTCGTCGGGCAATTGCTCGATCGCAACCTGCTGCGCCGCCGGATTGACCAGGTCAGGCTGCCCGGAATCGCGCACCAGTGCATCGCCGCGGAAGGTGAGGCCACCGCCGGGGGCGACCAGCCGCCCGCAGACATTGCCGAAGCCGTCGCGATAGAGGCCGATCGGAACGGCAGGCTCGGTCGAGATGCTTTCGGTGCCGACGATGTCGGCATAGCGCGATGGATGAATCGACAGCATGATCACCATCGGTGTCGGCTGCGTCGCCGCATAGGTGATCTCGAAGCCGACCTTGATCTGCATCGTCAGGCTGTCTCCCGTTCCGCTTCCTCGCCGACCGACACCACCTTGATGTCGACGTCCATGCCGAGATAGGCGTCCGCCGCGCCGAGATAGACGCCGTGCAGCGGGATCGCCTGGCGCGGATCGCGCGCCACCGCGACGCGGATCAGATCGCGGGTGCCGACGATGCCGTTGGTCGGATCGAACTCGATCCAGCCCGCGCTCGGCAGATAGACCTGCACCCAGGCGTGGGTCGAGCCGCCGCCGACATAGCCATGCGCGCTGCCGGGAGGCATCGCGAGATAGCCGGAGACGAAGCGCGCGGCGATGCCGAGCCGGCGCAGCGCCTCGATCATGAACAGCGCATAGTCGCGGCAGGTGCCGGACCGCGTCCGCAGCGTGTCGAGCGGATGCTGGGTGCCCTGCTCGTAGCGCTTGCGATAGCTGAACGCCTCGCGGATGCCATGGGTCATGTCGCTGAGGATCTTGAACGTCAGTGTCGGCGGCTCGCCGTCGAGGAAGCGCCGTGCCCAGGCCGACAGCTCACCGTTCGGGTCGCCATATTGCGGCGTGATGAACTGCTGTAGATCGGGGAATTCCTCATCGTCGTAGAGAAACGGATAGAAATAGGCCGGGTCGTCGGGCGTCAGCGCGAACCTGTCGGCCGGATTGTGCTCGACGGTCGCCGTCGAGACGAACGACAGCGTATCGGCGCGTTCGTCGAAGGTCGCGATCGCGACGCTGTTGCCGAACACGTCATGGATCCAGCGCAGCGACATCGGCATCGGGTCGATGACCAGCGCGCTGTCGAGCACGCATAGGTCATGGCCGTCGCGCGGGCGCAGCATGAGGCGGTGTTCGCCGAACGCCACCGGACGGGCGTAGCGATAAACGGTCTTGTGATTGATGGTCAGCAGCGGCATCGTCAAATAATCATGGTGATTTGGGCCGCCAAATCTATAGAGAATGCTGCCCGATTCCAAACCAGCATGCCGCTCGAATAGGCAAAGTTGAGGAAAAAGCCCGTGAATCACGCCGGTGGTCCCTCCSTTCTGCTCGCRAACACCGACGYYTCACCGGTTCTTGAACACAATCCCGGCGGCCGRTCGCCGTTCCTATTCACCTGCGATCATTTTGGCAGGCTGATTCCCTCCCCGCTCGGCGACCTCGGCCTGCCCGAAAGCGAGCTCGTGCGCCACATCGCCTGGGACATCGGCATCGCCGGCGTCGCCAARCAGCTCTCCGACCGGCTCGACGYGCACCTGATCGCGCAGCGYTACTCRCGCCTCGTGATCGACTGCAACCGCCCACCGCATGTCGCAAGCTCGATCCCGCTGATCAGCGAAGCCACCACGGTGCCGGGCAATGAGGGCCTGTCGCGCGACGCCGCCGAGTTGCGCCGCGCCCAGATCTTCGATCCCTATCACGCCCGCATCGACGAGATCATCGACGCGCGCGCGCGTCAGGGCATGCCGACCGTGCTGGTGTCGCTGCACAGCTTCACGCCGATCTACGCCGGCATCGCTCGTCCCTGGCACATCGGCACGCTCTACCATCGCGACACGATGTTGCCGCCGCTGCTGCTGAAGCATCTGCGCGCGGAGGGCGATCTCGTGGTCGGCGACAACGAGCCCTATGCGGTCAGCGACGAGACCGACTACACGATCCCGGTGCACGGCGAGAAGCGCGGCCTGATGAATTCCGGCATCGAGATCCGGCAGGACCTGATCTCCGACCAGGCCGGCGAGACGGCATGGGCCGAACGGCTGGCGCGCATCCTCGGCGAGATCGAGACGACGCTGCGCGCCGAAGCTCTGATCTAGGACGTCGTCCGTTCAGTTCGGCCGGCGTCGCCAGATGTACAGCAAATAAAGCAGCACGGGCAGGCCGAGCGCCACCCAGGAGACGGCATCCCACCAGCCGTCGCCGACCAGCGCGCTGATCAAGCCCACCGTGCTCACGATTGCGATCACGAGCGGGACGGCGAAGATCTGGTTCAATGAGCGATGTGCGACCATGCTGACGTCACGAGGTGAGTGCGGGATTTTCGATCGACGCGGCGTTGGCGATGGCGCGCTCCTGGCTCACCCCCGCTTTGCGGCGGCGCAGCCACAGATACACGCCGGTGACCAGGATGAAGATGGTCAGGATGTCGAGCAGCGCCCAGATGATCTTGAGCGGCATGCCGCCATAGTCGCCGAAATGCAGCGGCTGCGAGACGAACAACGTCGTCACATACCACGGCATATCCCTCGTGTCGGTCAGCTTGCCGGTCTCGGCATCGATCAGCGCCGGCTTGAGCAGCCGCGAGGTCAGCGGCGTATCGCCACGCAGGAACACAGCGTAGTGGCTCTTGCTGCTGAACAGGGTTCCCGGGAAGGCGACGAAGCTCGGCGTCATTCCCGGTACGGCGTGCGTCGCCACCTCGACGGCGGAGTTCAGCGAGGTCAGCTTGGCGGGCACCGGCCGATCCTTGTACTGCGCGGTCATTTCCGCGAGTTGGCCGAACTGCCACATCTTGACCACGAGATCGGCCCAGGTGTTGATCACGCCGGTGAAACCCACGACCAGCGTCCAGGCGACGAGCAGGATGCCCGCGAGATTGTGCACGTCGAGCCAGCGCACGACCCGGGTCCGCTGCGCGCGGTAGGCGCCAAACCGCAGCTTCCGCATCGACGGCGCATAGACGACGATCCCGGAGATGATCGCGACGCAGAACAGGATCCCCATCAATCCGAGGAACAGCTTGCCGGGCAGACCCGCGAACATGTCGGTGTGCAGCTTCAGCATGATGTAGGTGAAGCGGCCGGTGACGTCGGGCGCGTCGAGGTAGGCTCCGGTATGGCTATCCATGCGGATCAGGCGATTGTTGCTCGGATCGGCGTCGATCGTCGGACCGACGCTGACGAACATGGCGTTGGGATCGTCGCGATCCCAGATCAGGAAGTGCGGTACCTGACCCGGCGTCTGCGCCAACGCGTTGGCGAGCAGATGGTCCAGATTGGCCGGCGGCGTGCCGGGAGGCACGTCGGCGGCCTTGACCTGGCTGTGCAGGAGGTCGTCGATCTCGTCGTGGAAGATCAACGGCAGGCCCGTGACGCACAGGAGCAGCATGAACAAGGTGCAGATCAGGCTGGTCCATTTGTGGACCGCGCCCCATCGCCGCAGTGATTTGGTCGTCGCAGTCAATTTCGTTGCCTAGTTCCAAGTGTACTTCATCGTGCCCAGCACCGTCCGGCCGTTGCCGAGACCGCAATAGGGCAGGCCGGTCAAGCAGGACGCCACATAGAAATGGTCGGTCAAATTGGTCACGTTGACCTGGGCCTTCCAACCCTTCCAGTCTGGCCTGAGATAGGCGAAGTCGTAGCTGACGGCCGCGTCGAGCAACGCATAGGAGGGTATGACGAAGGTGTTGAAGTTGTCGCCGTAGGTCTCACCGACATAGCGCACGCCGAGGCCGAGTCCAAGGCCCGCAAGCGCGCCGTCGTACCAGGTATACTTGCCCCAGATCGAACCCTGATCCCTCGCCGTGTTCATCATGTACTTGCCGGCATAGCCGGCGATGCTCGTGGTCACGCGCGGATCGAGATGGGTGTAACCCGCCGTGATTTCGAGCTCCCGGGTCAGATTGCCCTTCAACTCGAGCTCGAAGCCGCGTACGCGCACGGCATCGGTCTGTACGTTGAAGATCGGATTTGCCGGATCCGCGGTCAGCACGTCCTGCTGACGGATGTCGAACACCGCCGCCGTCACCATGAAGTTCGAGCCGTTCGGCTTGAACTTGACGCCGACCTCGCCCCCCTCGCCCGTCGTCGGCCTGAAAGAGCGGCCGGCGCTATCGGCGCCGAGATTCGGGGTGAATGATGTCGAATAACTGATGTAGGGCGACAGGCCGACATCGAACAGGTAGTTCAGGCCGACGCGACCGGTTTGTGCCGAGTCATCGCGCGAATAGTGGCCGGGCGGCGGATAGAACGCCAGACTGTTGAAGCCGGAACTCACCCAGTCCTGGCGACCGCTCATCGTCAACGTCCAGCGATCGAGCTTGACCTGGTCCTGTATGTAGGCCCCCACCTGCGATTGCTTGTCGTCGCGCAGGATGAACGAAGGTAGCGCGTTGAAGGACGGCACGGCGGCGCCATAGACCGGATTATAGGCGTCGATCGGCGCGATCGGCGTGGTGCGATAGTCCGTGCGAGCCCACAGATCGAAGTAGTCGACGCCGGCCAGCACCTTGTGGACCAGCGGCCCGGTGGCAAAGTCCGCCTGCAACTGATTGTCGAGCGCAACGTTGGCGGCATTGGCCTTGACGTAATTGTAGGTGCGCGCGACCAGTCGGTCCGTCACCATGCCTTCGGTCCGCACCGACGCCAGGTCATTGCTGACCTCTGTGTAGCGGAGATTCTGCCGGAACTGGAAAATGTTGTCGAAGCGGTGCTCGAACGCGTAGCCGACCGCGAACTGCTCGAGATGGTAGCCATCCAATCCGGGCTCGCCGAGGTACCGGCCATAGGGAATATGGCCGTTGGGGTTGGGCAGGAACGACACCTGTCCGGGCACATATTGCTGATAACCCTTGTTGTCGACCTTCTGATACTGCGAGAGGATCGTGAAGCTGGTGTCGGAGGTCGGGCGCCAGGTCAAGCTCGGCGCAATGAACAGCTTGTTGTCCTGGACGTAGTTGGTCTGACTGTTGCTGTCACGGCCAAGGCCGACGATGCGGTAGAGGACCTGGCCGTTCTTGTCGACCGGACCACCGATATCGAAGGCGCCCTGGAAGCGATCGAACGAACCGAAGCTGCCCTCGACTTCATAGTGCGGGGTATCGGTCGGCCGCTTGCTGACCATGTTGAGCAGGCCGCCGGGATCCGACTGCCCGTAAAGACCGGACGATGGGCCCTTCAAGACCTCGACCCGCTCGAGCCCGTAGGTCTCGATCCGTGGCACCGCGAATGTCGTCGCATCCGTGGGGAGCCGCAAGCCGTCCAGATAGCGCGGCGCAGTGAAGCCGCGCAGCTTGAACTCGTCGAAAAAGGCGTTGGCGCCAAAGCTCTCGATCGTAACGCCGGGTGTGTAGCGCAGCGCTTCGGTGATGTTCTGCGCGCCCTGCGCCTCGATCTGGTCCTTGGTGACGATCGAGATCGACTGCGGCGTAGTAAGGACCGGGCTGTCGGTCTTGGTTGCGGTGACGCTCTGGCTTGCGAGATAGCCGGTGACCGGCCCATTGCCGCGCTCTCCGATGGAGCCGGCACCGCGTGGCGGAGCGCTCTGCGCCTGCGCGGGTGCCCGGTTCGCGGTGGCGCGCGAACCGGTCCGCGCAGCCCGTGCCGATCGGCGCGCCGGCTGCGTACGCCGCGCCTGCTGCTGTTGCTTCGGCGCCTCCACCGTCACCGGAGGCAAGGCCGACTGCGCCACGCCTTCACGCGGCATCACGACACTCAACACAAACAAACCGCTGCAGGCCATATATCCGGCCGCCGCCGTCACTCCGCGACGAAACATCTGACCCCCGTCAACTTACATCGCCCTCATCTTTCGCCGTCACTAGCATGACCAACGAAGAGCGCTGCCGATCGGCGGTTAGAACACGTCCAGTATTGGTCCAATCGTTGCGGGTGTTGCGAGCAGGCAACGCGCGCGCCCTATCGGCTTGCGACAACACGCCTCAGCTTTCGAACGGTTCTAAGGATTGCTCCAGTGTATTTTCTGCGCCGTGGCATTTGGCGCATCTGCGCGAAGCAACGACATGGCGCGCTTCAGTGCGGCTTGCCGAGTACCGATGCGAAGGACAGGATCACGATCTCCTCGCCGGCCTCGTCGCTGACATGCACGGCCCAGTCGCGCCAGTCTTCCATGCTGGCCGATGCGACCAGCGCTCGCATCATGCCGGTCGCCGCCTCGCAGGCCTCCGCAAGGCTGGTCACCGCGGTGCCGCGGCGGTCCATCAACACGCCGCGTGTGTTCGAGCAATGGAAGTAGACCTGAGCCATCTGCGTATCCTCGCAAGCCGCGGGCGAGCAGGCTCGCCTGCATGACGAAGCTTTACGCAACTGGGGCGCAAGCATCCGTGATGCATTTCACACAGGCCTCGGCGGACCCGGCCGGCCGCTTCACCAAATCGCGATTTGACAGTTCGTCTATTCTTGTCAAAATCGTCAAATGGGACCGAAAGACCGTATTCTCGATGCCACCATGCTGGTGTTCCGCCGGCACGGCTTCCGCCGCTCCTCGATCGAGCAGGTCGCCGAAGCGGCCGGGCTGACGCGGCAGGCGCTCTATCATCATTTCGAATCCAAGGAAGCGCTGTTCCGCGCCGTGATCGAGCGCGTGCATGAGGCTGCGATCGCGGCCGAGGACGCGGCCGTTACCGAGGCTGAGACGGCCGGCGGCGATCTCGGCGATATCCTGGCCGCGGGCATGACCGCGCGGATGTCGACCATGATCGGATCGCTGGACGGCTCGCCGCATCTCGAGGAGCTGTATTCCGAGCACCTCGTGCACGCGCGCGACCTCTACCAGACCTATGCCGCGCGCTATGCGGAGCGCATGGTCGCGACCATCTCGCGGATCGTGCGCACGCAGCAGCTCGCGCTGCCGCAGCAGCTTTCGCCGGCCGAATTTGCCCGGCTGGTCGAAATGGCGATGTACGCCGCGAAGTCGCAATACCCGGCGATGCAGCCGGCCGAGGCGTTCCTGAAGGACATGGCGGTGATGGTGCGGACGCTCTGCGCGGGCGCCAAACCGAAATCGGAATCAAAATCCGCGCCGAAATCGCACAAGCCGCCCGTCACGAAGGCGGCGCTCCGGAAAAAGCCGACACGCAGGACGACTGGAGGACATCCATGACCACGACGACCATCAACGGCCGCGCGGCTTCCCTGCCCGACGATCCCGACGCGCTGCTGATCGAGGTGGTGCGCGACCAGCTCAAGCTCACCGGCACCAAGCTCGTGTGCGGTGGCGGCGTCTGCGGCGCCTGCACCGTGCTGGTCGATGGCGCGCCGGTCGCAAGCTGCCTGATGCCGGCGCATGCCGCCTCCGGAAAATCGGTGACGACGGTGGAGGGCATCGGCGCGGCCCAGCTGCATCCGGTGCAGAAGGCATTCATGGCGCATGACGCCCTGCAATGCGGCTTCTGCACGCCGGGCTTCATCGTGGAAGCCACCGCGTTCTGCGACCGCTGGCGCGCGACCAGGGGAACGGCGGTGCCGACGCGCGAGGAGATCGGCGCGGCGCTGTCGGGCCATCTCTGCCGCTGTGGCGCCTATGACGGGATTTTCCGCGCGGTCGCCGATGCATGCGCCGGCCGGTTCGACGGCGACAATATCGCAGCGCCCCGCATCGAGGCGCGCGACAAGGTGACGGGCGCGGCGAAATACACCGTCGACATCAATCACGACGGCCAGCTCGAAGGCCTGATCCTGCGCTCGCGCGAGGCCCATGCGCGGATCGCCACGCTCGATCTTGCGCCGGCGCGCGCGCTGGCCGGCGTCACCGCGGTGTCGTTGATCGGCGACGACCGGATCGTGCGCTATGTCGGCGAGCCGATCGCGGCGGTCGCGGCGAAAGACCGCAAGACGGCGCTTGCCGCGCTGGCCGCAATCAAGCTGACCAGCGAACGCCTGCCCGCGGTGATCGGGCTCGACGCCGGCCGCAGAGACGACGCGCCCGTGGTGTTCGACCGCGCGAGCCGGAAGCGGGCCGGCAACGTGTCGGAGGCCGCCGGCGGACCGGCACCATGGAAGCAGAACATCCGCGGACCGACCGCGGTGTTCTCGACCCGCGCCAAGAAGGCCCGCAACTGGGTCGATGAGGCGCGCCAGGCGAGCAACAAGCTGCTGGTCGAAGCCACCTTCCGCACCGCCACGCAGCAACATGCCTGTCTCGAGCCGCACGCCGCGGTGGCGCGCTTCGACGGCGACCGGCTGACCCTGCACGCCTCGACCCAGCAGGTGTTTCACCTSAAGGAGCAGATCGCCAAGCGCTACAAGCTCGAGCACGACAAGGTCCGCGTGATTGCCGATCACGTCGGCGGCGGCTTCGGATCGAAGGCAAGCCTCGGCGTGGAGACGATTGCCGCGATCGAGCTGGCGCGCGAGGCGAAAGCCCCGGTGCGCGTGGTCTACGACCGGCATGAAGAGCTCTCGGTCGCCGGCTATCGACCGGCCGCGGAATTGAAGGTCGCGCTGCTGCCCTCCGAGCGGGGCGCGCTGAAGGCGCTCTCCGTCACCGCCCATGCCGATACGGGCGCTGCCACCAACTCGACGATCGCGGGCCTCGCGCGGCTGATCTATCCGGCCGAGGCGAAGGACCTGTCGGATTTCGACGTCATCAGCAACCTGCCGCCCGGCGCCGCCTTCCGCGGCCCCGGCGGCCCGCCAATGGCCTTCGCGGTCGAGCAGGCAATCGACGAGGCCGCGCTGCGGCTCAAGGTCGACCCGATCGCGCTGCGCAAGCGCTGGGATCCCGATCCCAACCGGCAGCGGCTGTACGATTGGGCCTCCGGGCTCGAGGTGTGGCGCAGCCGCAAGCCACAGCAGAACGGGCGCTATCGCCGCGGCATCGGGATGGCGACCGGCTACTGGCTGTATCTCTGGCAGCCCAATGTGAAGGTCGAGGTCGCGGTCAAGGGCGGCCGCATCGTCGCCAGCACCGCGACGCAGGACATCGGCACCGGCACCCGCAGCGTGCTCGCCGACACCATCGCGCGCGAGTTCGATCTCGAACCTGCCGACATCGACGTGCGGATCGGTGATTCCGCGCTGCCCGAAGGGCCGGGCTCCGGCGGCAGCCGCGTCACCGCCTCGGTGCTGCCGCCGACGATCCTTGCCGTCCGGAAACTCAAAGCCGCGATGCTCGAACAGGCGACGCGAAAGCCCGCGCCCGGCTCCAACGCGCCGTGGCGCGAGCTGATCGCGCGCTCGCCCGACATCGCGGTGACCGAGACGCGTGGCGAGGACGGCAAGAACACCGCGCCCGGCATCCGCTCGCCGCTGCGCGAGGTCGGCCTGATCGGCATGGTGTTCGGCTGGATGATGCGCCGCTTCTCCAACATCGCGGTCGGCGCCGGCGTGCCGAGCTCGGTGCAGGTGATCGAGGTCGAGGTCGACACCTGGCTCGGCCATGTCCGCGTGCTCAACGTGCATACCGGCATCGCGGTCGGAAAGATCGCGGCGCCCGCGCTGGCACGCAGCCAGGCCTGCGGCGCCGTGATCCAGGGCCTCGGCTATGCGCTCTACGAGGCGCGCGAGCTCGATCCGACCAATGGCGACGTGCTGACCGCGGGAATGGAGGATTATCGCATCCCCGGCATCGCCGACACGCCGGAGATCGACGTCCATTTCGACGAAGCCGGCTTCGACCACGTGCTCGGCAACAGCGTCGGCATCGGCGAGGCGTCGACGGTGCCGACCTCGGCCGCGGTCGCCAACGCGATCCACGACGCGATCGGGATCCGCCTCACCGAAATTCCGATCCGGCCGGACCGCATCGTCGCCGCGCTGAAGGGGAGGACCGCCGCATGAGCGCCGCAACCGCATTCGCAATGTCCGCGCCCGAATTCCGTGCCGCCGGCACCGACCTGTCGGAGCGCCGCCGCAGCGGCCTGTCGTGCGGGTCGATCATCGACCTCACCGCCAGCCCCGATACCATCGGCATCACCTGGGATGGCAACGGCTCGGCACGCATCGGCGCGCTGACCGCGATCGCCGCGATCGCATCCGACCCGCGGCTCGCCCAGGCCTATCCCGGCATCAGTGCTGCCGCACAGGGCCTGGCTACACCGCAGATCCGGCACATGGCGACGCTCGGCGGCAACCTCGCCCAGCGCTCGCGCTGCTGGTACTACCGCAATCCGCAGATCGCCTGTCTCAAGAAGGGCGGCGCCGACTGTCCGGCACGATCGGGCAACCATCTCTATCACGTCGCGTTCGATCTCGGCCCCTGCGTGGCGCCGCATCCGTCGACGATGGCGATGGCGCTGCTGGCCTATGACGCGAAGCTCACCACGGACCAGCGCAGCGGCCTGTCGATCTCCGACCTGCTCGGCGACGGCAGCAACGGCACCGCCGACAATCTGCTCGCGCCGGGCGAACGGATCGAGCGGATCGAGCTCCCTGCACCGCTCGCCGGCGAGCGCGCGCTCTACCGGCGCGCCATCAGCCGCTCCTATGCGGAATGGCCGCTGGTCGAGATCTGCGTGCGCGCGGTGATCTCGGGCGGCACGTTCCAGCAAGTCGACATCGCCGCAGGCGGCATCGCTCCGGTGCCGCTGCGTCTCGCAGCGTCCGCGGCGGCGCTCGAAGGCAAGCCGGCCAATGCGGCCAGCGCGGCGCAAGCCGCCGAGCTTGCGACATCGGGAGCCAGGCCGCTGCCGATGACCGGATACAAGCTCGAACTATTGACGGGCCTGGTGCGCGACGTGGTGGAACGGATCGCGGTGTAGTGTGCAGGCGACTGTTTCCGCGCCGGGCTCACCGCGCCCGGGTCAGCGCCAGCCAGATGCCGCCGCCGATCATGAAGCCGCCCGAGATGCGCGACATCAGCCGCGTCCGCTCCCTGGAGAAGAATTTTCGGGCGCGGCCGGCGGCCAGCGCGTAGGCGGCGTCGGTCAGCACGGCGGTCACCATGAAGGTGATGCCGAGCAGCGCGACCTGCGGAATGTGCGGCTTGTCCATGTCCATGAACTGCGGAATGAAGGCGCCGAAGAACACCAGGACCTTCGGGTTCGATAGCAGCACCAGAAAACCCTGGAGGAAGAAGCCGCCGCGCGGCGGCGGCGGTGTCTCATCGGTGCCGACGCCCTCGACCGGCGAACGGATCAGTTTGAAGCCGAGCCAGACCAGGTAGGCGGCGCCGGCGAAGCGTACCCAGTCGAACCAGTAGCCCATGGTCGCCATCAGCGAGGTCAGGCCGACCGCGACGGTGCCGATCACGATCGCGAGCCCGACCTGCGCGCCCAGCACATTGGTCAGCGCCGCGCGCGTGCCGTAGCGCAGGCCATTGGCGATCACCATCGTGACGATCGGACCGGGCAGCAGCGCCAGCGCAATGCAGGCGGCGACGAAGGCGAAATAGGCTTGCAGGGACATCATCGAATTCCGGTTTGAGCGCTCGCCATGGCCGGGCTCGTCCCGGCTATCCACGTCTTATGGTGGCGCAACCGGATCATAGAGGCGTAGATGCCCGGGACAAGCCCGGGCATGACGGATTCTATCGACCGTTCATCGCAGCAACCATCCATGTCGTGATCGCCCGCGAACCCAGGAACGCCAATACTTCGCGCTGGACGTCTGCAACGTCGCCGCTGCCCTGCGCCGCCACCGCCATCAGATCGCAGCGATGCGACACCGCGATGCCGATCGCGGTGCGGTGGCCATCGAGATCATAGGCCCTGATCCGTCCCGGCATCTCGGCGACATCGACGACGTCGCCCGCCTTCCGCGGCACGAAGCGCGGGCTGATCATGTCGACATCGGCGACGCGGTCGACCTCGTCGTCATCGGCAACCCCGCTGTCGCAATTGCAGAAGCCGAGCTTCGGCCGGGCATAGACCTCGACGTCGGCACCGCAATCGCTCGCGTTGCAACGAAAGGCGCGGCCGGTGGGCCAGCCGTCGCGCGGGAACGGCCATGCGATCTCGCGCCACTGCGCCGCGCGCGGCGGCGCCATCTCGTAGCCGGCGACGGCCGAAAGCCCGCCAAGCGCCAGGAACATCGCTGCGATGAGCGGCCAGGAGCGCATCATCGTGCACTCACGGCAGGCCGGCGATGGCGCGTGCCTCGCCGGTCAGTTCGAGAATGTGCAGGCCGGTGTTGGCGCGATCGACCGCATAGATGTAGCCGCGATCATCGGTCTCGACATTGTTGGTCTGGATCGCGACCTTGCAGCGATAGAAGCCGTCGACGGTGTTGCAGCGCTTGTCGGTCGCAGATGTGATGGACGGAATGAAGTACCCGACTTCCTTGGGGTGATAGGGATCGCGGACGTCGAGCGCACGGACGCCGGCATTGAAGAAGGCGATGAAGGCCAGCTTCTTGTAATAAACCGGCGCCATGCTCTCGTTCGACGAATGCGAGCCGAACCGGCCGCCGCGCTCGCAGAACGCGCCGGAGGCCTCGGGCACCGTATAGCTCGAAATCATCATCGGCCGGGCTTCGGTGGTGACGTCGGCGAACCACACCATCTGCCGCGCCTCGCCGCATTCGTTAAGGATCGCCTCGTCGACGATCATCACGATGTCCCGCGTCTTGCCGTCCTTGTCGCGGGCGAATTCCGCGATCGGCATGCCGGGCATCGGAAACACCGTGTGCGCGCCGTTGAGCGCCGACATCGGCATCCGCGCGATCTCCGGGAATTTCAGATTATCCGGGGTCGGCGCCTTCGGTCCGTTCAGGAGCTTGTCGCGATCGACGATCTGCAGGAAGCCGCCCTTGTCAGTGCCATAGCCGAAATAAACCCGATTGCCTTTCGGCCCGGTCGAGATCGGCCCGTGCAATTCGGTCGGCACCGCGCCTGTGGCGCCCGGCTCCTGCCCCGGCAGGCCGAAATCCCTGATCTTCACGGGATGCGCGGGATCGGAGAGATCGTAGACCTGGGTCATGCGCCTTGTGCGCCAGTCCGGCGCGCCCGACACCAGATAGGCGATCCCGGTGTCGCACTCCCAAAAGTTCTTGTGCGTGTCCTTCAAGCCTTCACCAATGTGGGTCACAAGAACCGGATTGGCGGGATCGGCGACGTTCCAGATCTCATGCCCTTCGGTGCCGACCGCGCGCAGCATGTAGACCGCGTTGCGATCGGCTTTCGGCAGGGTCTTGCCGTCGCAGACCCGCACCATCTGCGCGCCACCGGCTTCGTATCTGCCCTCCTGGCCTGGAATGTGCCGCAAATACTTTGGATGCGCGGGATCGGTGACGTCGACGATCGAGGTGCCGTTTGGCTCAGCCTTGCCGGTCATCGGATTGACGGGATCGGGAATTTCGTCGGTGCCGCCGTGATGGCCGATATAGGCGATCCACCTGTTGCCCTGATGATGGATGGTCGGTTGATAGGCACTGCGCGCCTGCAAGTCATCCCACCCGACCAGTCTCATGTTGGAGGCTTCGGGCGGGTCGCCGATTTTCTGCTGGGCACTCGCACCATGCGCGAGCAGGACGAGGAAAAACGTGCAGCAAATTGTCGTAACGCGACCGCCCATGCGCACCACCCCGTAGTTCCCTGCCAATCTGTGCTGGCTGCGGCCAACGCTAGCACGGTGATCCCGGCGCCCAAACACACGCTCTTGACATGCAACCATTTGGTTGCCTATTATCCAACCCATGGATGAAGTCTTCAAAGCCCTCGCGGATGCCTCACGGCGCACGCTGCTTGACCGGCTTCACGATCAGAACGGACAGACGCTCGGTGAACTCTGCGACGGCCTCGACATGACGCGTCAGGCCGTCACCAAGCACCTTGGGATTCTGGAGGAAGCCAACCTCGTCACCACGATCAAGCATGGCCGCGAGAAGCTGCACTACCTCAACCCGGTTCCGATCCATCAGATCGGCGAGCGGTGGATCAGGAAATTCGAGCGCGGCAAGCTCGCCGCGCTCAGCGAATTGAAGCGACAATTGGAGAAGCGTGATGAGTAAGCCGGACTATGTCTACGTCACCTATATCGAGACCACGGCGGAGAAGCTGTGGCACGCGCTGACATCGAGCGAGTTCACCGAGCGCTTCTGGTTCGGCTATCGCGCGACCTCCGACTGGAAGGTCGGTTCGCCCTATCATTTCGCCAAGGACGGCAGTCGCGCCATGCAGGGCGAGGTGCTAATCGCCGATCCGCCGCGAAAACTCGCCTATAGCTGGGACGTCGTGAAGGAAGGCGTCGAGCGCGAACAAATCTCGCGCGTCACTTTCGATATCGAGCCGCGTGGCCGGATCGTCAAGCTCACCGTAACGCACGACGATCTCGGCCCGAAGACGCTGCGCGACATCTCCGGTGGCTGGCCGATGGTGATTGCGAGCCTGAAGAGCTTCCTGGAGACCGACCGCGAACTGCCGGCCGACCTGCCCACCAGCGGCGCGAAGGAGACCAGCAATGTCTAAGCCCGTCTTCGTCTACGTCACCTACATCGAGACCACGCCGGAGAAGCTGTGGGACGCGCTGACATCGAGCGAGTTCACGCAGCAATACTGGTTCGACACCGAGCTCAGGTCGAACTGGACGATCGGCGCGCCGGTGGCGCTGGTGATGAACGGCAAGGTCACCGACACCGGCGAGATCCTCGAGTTCGACCGGCCGCGCCGCCTCGCCTACACCTTCAAGCACGAAGCCGATCCCGAACTGCGCAAGGAACCGGCGACCAAGGTCGTGTTCACGCTGGAGCCGTTCGGCAACGTCGTGAAGCTGACCGTCACGCATGACGGCTTCGGCATCGGCAGCAAGCTGTTCGAGGGCATCGCCAACGGCTGGCCGGTGATCCTGTCGGGGCTGAAGAGCCTGCTCGAGACCGGCAAGGTGTTCAGGATTCCGCCCGAGAGCCTCGGGCTCGACTGCGCCTGACCTGCCATGAAGATCTATCGAAGGATACGCGCGGACATGAACATCGAGAAATTCAAACCAGCGATCGTCTACGCCATCTACATCGCATCGACGCCCGAGAAGGTGTGGCAGGCGCTGACGCAAGCCGAATTCAGCCGGCAGTATTTCTCCGGCCATGCGATCGAGGTCGACCAGAGGGTCGGCGGCGCCTACATCGTGCGCACGCCCGACGGCGCGCTGCATATTTCCGGCGAAGTGATCGAGTGCGTGCCGCAGCGGCGGCTGACCGTCACCTTCAACGTCAACTGGCCGCAGCTCGTCGAGAAGCTCGGGCCGACGCTCGTCACCTGGGAGATCGAGCCGGCGGGCGACGGCGTCAAGCTGACCTTGCTGCAATCGCACGATCGCCCGATCAGCGGCGACATCCTGTCCGGCGGCCGCGCCGGCTGGCCGGCGATCCTCTCCAGCCTGAAAAGCCTGCTGGAGACCGGCAAGGCCATGGTGATCCCGATGCAGCCCCCGCAGCGCATGCTGGCAGCGCTGAAGGAGCTGGGGATTGCGATGCCGACGTGAGGCACACGGCGATCTCCCCACATCAGCGCTGTCGTCCCGGCGAAAGCCGGGACCCATAACCGCCGAACCTCGTTGTGTAGTCGCGCTGGGGCCACAGCGTCGCGCAACAACCGCGTCCTGTGGTTATGGGTCCCGGGTCGCGCTGCGCTTGCCCGGGACGACGGTTCAGCCCAACGCCCTCAACTCGCGCCGCAGCACCTTCCCTGTCGCCGTCATCGGCAAGGTGTCCGCGAACTGCACGAAGCGCGGATATTCGTGGGCGGCGAGCTGGACCTTGACGAACTCCTGGATCTCGCGCGCCAACGTATCGCTCGGCGCATGGCCCGGCCGCAGCACGATCCAGGCCTTGATCGATTCGGTGCGGATCGGATCGGGAATGCCGACCACCGCCGACATCGCGACCGCCGGGTGCTTCATCAGCGTGTGCTCGATCTCCGACGGCCCGACACGATAGCCGGCCGTGGTGATGACATCGTCCTCGCGGCTGACGTACCAGAAATAGCCGTCCTCATCCTGTACGCCGAGATCGCCGGTCAAGAGAAACTCGCCGGCAAATTTCTTCGCGGTCGCCTCGGGATTGCGCCAGTATTCGATCATGGTGCAGGGGCACGGCTGGCGCACCCCGATGATGCCGCGCTGTCCGCGCGGCAGTTCCTCGCCCTTGTCGTTGACGATGCGGACGTCGAAGCCCGGCGTGGCGCGGCCCATCGAGCCCGGCCGGATCGGAAACAGATTGGAGTTGCTGCCGATCACGAGATTGCATTCGGTCTGCCCGAACACCTCGTGGGCGTCGACGCCGAAGGTATTGCGCACCCAGCCGAGCAGCTCGCCGCCGAGCGACTCGCCGCCGGTGAAGATGCTGCGCAGCCTGACGCCGGAATTCCTGACATCGGCCTGCCGCATCAGCTTCAGCGCGGTCGGCGGCAGGAACACGTTGCGGATGCCGAGATCGGCCATCATCTGCATCGCCGCCTGCGGCTCGAACTTGCGGGCGCGGTGACCGACCATCGGGATGCCGTGGTACCAGAACGCGAACAGGCCGTTGATCAACCCGCCGATCCACGCCCAATCGGCCGGCGTCCACATCAGGTCGCCCGGCCGCGGCAGGAAGTTGTGGCACATCTCGACGTTGGGCAGATGGCCGAGCACGACGCGATGCGCATGCAGCGCGCCCTTCGGATTGCCCGTGGTGCCCGAGGTGTAGATGATCAGCGCCGGATCGTCGGCCGAGGTGTCGACCGTGGTGAATTGCGGTGACGCCGATCGGATCGCGCCCCAGAACGATTTTGTCCCCGCCGGCGTCTTGTCGCCGACGATGTAGACACTCTTCAAATCGGGCAGGCGATCGCGGATCCTTGCAATCTTCTCCCAGCCAGCCTCATCGGTGACAACGGCCTTGGCCGCGGAATTCGACAGGCGGAATTCGAGCGCATCCTCGCCGAACAGCGCAAACAGCGGGATCGAGATCAGCGCCGCGCGGAACGCCGCGAGATGCGCGACCGGCAATTCGAGCGATTGCGACAGGAACACCGCGACGCGGTCGCCACGCACCAGGCCATCGGCGGTCAGCACATTGGCGAAGCGGCGCGAGGCGTCCGCGACATCGTCGAACGAGGTGCGCGTGGCACCGCCATCCTCGTCGACATAGATCAGCGCGAGCCGGCCGGTGCCGTCAGCATGACGATCGCAGCACGCGGTCGCCATGTTGAAGCGCGCGGGGACGTCCCAGCGGAAATTGCGGGTCAGCTCGTCGTAGGTCGCGGCTTCCTTGAGCATGGTGCGCGTCACTTCCGTCCCTTGTCGTGGCCGAGCTTCGCCCGGCGATCTTGCCGAGGGGGATTGTAAAGACGTGGATGCCCGGGACAAGCCCGGGCATGACGATGCATGGCCGGGATGGAGTTCAGTCGCCCTGCATGTAGCGGACCGGATTTTCCTGATCCGCCTTGAAGATGCCGGCGGCCTCGGCAAACAACGCAGCGACCGTCGGCGCATTCAGATCGCCGAACGCGACGAAGCTGAAATTGTTGCCGCCGGCGCGCAATTCGCCGAGCTTGCCGGCATAGCAGGACACCAGCGGCTTGCCGTCGCGGGTCACCGCGACATAGACGCTGATGTAATTTTTCTGGAGCGCCACCCCGATCACCGGCCAGGCCGCCGACTTGCCGGACTTGATCGCGTAACGAAACTGGCCGTAGCCGATCATGTTCATCCGCATGCCGGCCTCGCCGGCCGGCGTGCCGGCATGAAAATGCCGCTTCAGCGCGGGCGCGGCCTTTCGCATCACGTCATGAAGTTGTTCGATATCCGCAGTCCGCGCGGGATCAAAGGCAAGATAGGCTTCCAGACTGTCCGCGGCGACACGAAACATCGGAAGCCTCCGCCGCTATCCCGCGAGCGCCGCCTTCACCAGGCCGCTGGCCTTGCCGAAATCCATCTGGCCGGCGTACTTCGCCTTCAGGGCGCCGATCACCTTGCCCATGTCCTTGATCCCGGCGGCACCAGTCTCGGCGATGATCGCCGAGATCGCGGCCTTCACGTCGTCGTCGGACATCTGCTTCGGCAGGTAGGCCGAGATCACGGCAATCTCCGCCCGCTCCTGGTCGGCGAGTTCGGCGCGGCCACCCTTGTCGTAGAGCTCGACCGATTCCTGGCGCTGCTTGATCATCTTCTGTAGGAGGCCGAGCAAATCAGCGTCCGAGAGTGGCGGCTTGCCCTGCCCGCGCGCGTCGATGTCGGCGTTCTTGATGGTCGAATTGACCATGCGCAGCGTGGAGAGCTTGCGCTCGTCCTTTGCCTTCATCGCTTCCTTGACCGCAGTGTTGATATCGTCGCGCAGCATCCTGGTATCCTTAAGCCGGTAATCCCTTCATGTAGGCAGTTTGCTGCACGAGAACAACCTAGTTCCGCAACCACTGAACCAGCGCATCGGCGCAGGCCTGCGGCTGCTCCAGCTGCGGCAGGTGACCGCAATTGGCGAGCACCACGAGCTTTGCCCCAGGAATGCCGTTGGCCATCTCGTCGGACAGCGAATTCGGCACGGTGTTGTCGGTGTCCGTGGTCAGCACCAGGGTCGGGCACTTGATCCAGGCCATGCTCGGCCGCGAATCCGGCCGGCTGAGCACCGCGTTTTGCTGGCGGATGAAGGCCTCGGCGCCGATGTCCTCGCTCATGTCATCAACGATCTGCCGCAGGCCCGCATCGCCCTGCCGCGACGGATGCACGAAGCCCGGAAACAGCTCGTCGACCACGTCGCGATATTGCCCGGTCTTGGCACGCTCGATCATGCCGCGACGGCGCGCGGTCGCCTCGGGCGTATCGGGGCGCGCCTGGGTGCTCATCAGCGCCAGCTTGGCCACCCGCTCGGGCGCCTGCCGCATGATCTCGAAGGCGATGTAGCCGCCCATCGAGTGCCCGGCGAGGGCAAAGCGCGGCGGCGCCTCGGCCAGGATCCGGCGGGCGATCGCCCCCATATTGTCGTCCCTGACATGGTTGGCGACCGTGACCGGGCCGCACCGCCACAGCGCCGGGATGACCGGGGCAAAGATCCGCGGCGAGCAGATGAGGCCCGGGACGAGCAGGATCGGCATCGTGTTGTCCATGCGAGGCTCCGAACCGGGTCATTTTCGGCAAGCAAACGGCCGCTTCAGGGAACTTTAGATTAAAAGGCCATTCCGGCCTGTCAAATCGACCGGCATTGCCGTGTGAATCCGTGTCCTTTCGCTTTGACGCCACAGGGTGCGGCGTCTATTTAAAGCGCTCATGACAACATCCGAAAACGCTCCCGCCTGGCCGGACCATAGACCGACCGCGCTCCTTGTGCTCGCCGATGGCACCGTGCTGGAAGGCTTCGGTCTCGGCGCGGAAGGCCATGCCGTCGGCGAGGTCTGCTTCAACACGGCGATGACCGGATATGAGGAAATCCTCACCGATCCGTCCTATGCCGGTCAGCTCATCACCTTCACCTTCCCGCATATCGGCAATGTCGGTACCAACGAGGAAGACATCGAGACGGTGAACATGGCCGCAACGCCCGGCGCGCGTGGCGTGATCCTGCGCTCGGCGATCACCGATCCGTCGAATTACCGCGCCACCCGCCACCTCGACCAGTGGCTGAAGGCGCGCGGCATCATCGGCCTGTCCGGCATCGACACCCGGGCGCTGACCGCACTGATCCGATCCAAGGGCATGCCGAATGCGGTGATCGCGCATTCGAAGACCGGCGAATTCGACCTGCACGGACTGAAGGAAGAGGCCCGCGAATGGCCGGGCCTCGAGGGCATGGACCTGGTGCCGATGGTCACCTCCGGCCAGCGCTTCACCTGGGATGAAACGCCCTGGGTGTGGGGCAAGGGGTTCGGCCAGCAGACCGCACCGGAATTCAACGTGGTCGCGATCGACTACGGCATCAAGCGCAACATCCTGCGGCTGCTCGCCGGGGTCGGCGCCAAGGTGACCGTGGTGCCGGCGACGACAGCGGCCGAGGACATCCTGGCGATGAAGCCGGACGGCGTGTTCCTGTCGAACGGCCCCGGCGATCCGGCGGCGACCGGCAAATATGCCGTGCCCGTGATCCAGAAGGTCATCGAGTCCGGCACGCCGACCTTCGGCATCTGCCTCGGCCACCAGATGCTCGGCCTCGCCGTCGGCGCCCGGACCATGAAGATGCATCAGGGCCACCACGGCGCCAACCATCCGGTCAAGGACGAGACCACCGGCAAGGTCGAGATCACSTCCATGAACCACGGCTTCGCGGTGGATCAGGCAACGCTGCCGAAGGGCGCCACCCAGACCCATATCTCGCTGTTCGACGGCTCCAATTGCGGCATCGCGCTCGAGGGCAAGCCGGTGTTCTCGGTGCAGTATCACCCCGAAGCCTCGCCCGGCCCGCGCGACTCGCACTACCTGTTCCAGCGCTTCGCCGACCTGATGCGGAAGAAGAAGCAGGCGGCCTAACAACATCCGTCATTGCGAGGAGCGCAGCGACGAAGCAATCCATTTATCCCGTGCGGAACGATGGATTGCTTCGCTCCGCTCGCAATGACGGAGATCTTTCCCGATGACCGACAGCGCCACCCCGAAGCCCACCTACGGCGTCTCTTCGCTGGAGCTGATGGCATCGATGCCGGGGCTCGACTTCGTGCGCGGCATCTTCGCCCGCACCCTGCCCGAGCCGCCGATCATGGAGACGGTCGAGCCGTTCGACTGCACGGCCGAGACGGGCCATGTCGTGATCCATAGCGTGCCGGGCCTGCGGCACTACAACCCGATCGGCTCGGTGCATGGCGGCTACATCGCGATCCTGCTGGATTCCGCGATGGCGCTTGCGGTGCAGACCACCCTGCCGAAGGGCTCCGGCTACACCACGCTGGAATTCAAGATCTCCTTCGTCCGCGGCATGAGCAAGGATACCGGCAAGATCCGCACCGAAGGCCGGGTGCTCAACGCCGGGCGTCGCGCCGCGACCGCCGAAGGCCGCATCACCGACGAAAAGGGCAAGCTGATCGCGCACGCGACCACGACCTGCATGGTGTTCGAACTGCCGAAGACGGCGTGATCCGACGGAACGCGGAGCGCTGACAGCGGGTTGATCCACTTGTAGTGTTCAGCCGATGCCGGAGGATCGCCATGTCCGCAGTGAAAGCCGGGGCCGAGCCGCTTGCGATCGTCTTCAGGGACGACGGGCTCGTGCCGAACAATCCGATGCCGTTCCTAGTCTACCGGAGCGCGGTCGACGTCGGCAAGAATCCCGAGACCACGATCGAGCGGCTGTTCGGCAGCAATGGCTGGGGCGCGATGTGGCGCAACGGCGTCTACGACTTCGCGCATTACCATGCCACCGTACATGAGGTGCTGGGCGTTGCCCGCGGCCATGCACGGGTGCAGTTCGGCGGCGAGCACGGGCAGGCACTCGAGATCGCGGCCGGCGACGTCGCCATCCTGCCGGCCGGCACCGGACATCAATGCCTGTCGGCGAGCGACGATTTCAGCGTGGTCGGTGCCTATCCGCCGGGGCCGGCGATGGATTTGCAACGGCCGACAGCCGAGGCCCACGCCAAGGCGCTGAAGACGATCCCGCTGGTCACGATCCCCGCGACCGATCCGGTGATGGGGAAGGATGGGCCGCTGGTGCGGCTGTGGAAGCCTGTCCGTCGTCCCGGCGAAGGCCGGGACCCATGACCACAGGATGGCGTTGTCGCATCGCGCTGGGGCTCCAGCCCGCGTAACAAATGCCATTGGTGGTTATGGGTCCCGGCCTTCGCCGGGACGACGTGTGTGCGTGTGCAAGTCAGGCCGCGTTGCTGCCTTCCTGACGGCTGGCCTCGAACAGGAACCAGGTGCGGCGCTCGGTTTCGTCGATGAAGGTTTCGAGCAGACCGGCGGTGCCGGAGTCGTCGTGGTCGTCGCAGAGCTTGCGCGCCTTGCGCATCGCGGCGGCCATTTGCTTGTTGTCTTCCATCAACTCGCGCAGCATTTCGTGCGGCGGCACATAGTTCTCGTCATTGTCCTTGATGGTCTGATGCCTGGCGACGTCGCCGATCGACTTCAGCGTCACGCCGCCGAGCTTGCGCACCCGTTCGGCGAGCTGGTCGGTGGTCGCGAAGATCGCGTCCGACTGCTCGTCGAGCAACAAATGATAGTCGTGAAAGTGCCGGCCGCTGACGTGCCAGTGAAAATTCTTCGTCTTCAGGTAGAGCGCGAAGGCATCCGCCAGAAGCGTGTTGAGCGAGGCTGAGATCTTGTCCACCGCCGCCTGCGGCAGGTCGCTCGGCGTATCGAGATCCGGCGAGATCTTGTCGGACTTGGTGTCACTCTTGGCTTTGCTCACGTTGGACCTTCCTGTTAGGAACCCGTCATTCGGCGCATTGAACATTCGCCGCCGGACCGCTAACGCATCGCCAGCCCACCCGTTCCTAGCCAGGAACCGTTCTGCCGGATACCCAACGCGATGGATGAATGGATCGACTATTACGATTCCACGCATACGATCTATGCGAGCCGACTGCACCGCGACCTGCATTTCCAGGTCATCGCCAACGACATCATCGGCTACATCGCATCGCCCGACGCCGTGGTGCTGGATTATGCCTGCGGCGAGGCGCTGTCGGCGACGAAGGTCGCCGGTGCCTGCGCCCAGCTCTATCTGGCGGAGCCTGCGCCGGGCGTCCGTGGCCGGCTGGTCGCGCGCTTCGCGCCCGACACCCGAATCCGTGTCCGCTCGCTCGACGAGTTGAAGAACATGCAGGCGGACTCGATCGATCTCGTGGTGATGAATTCGGTGGCGCAATACATGACGCCGCAAGAGCTCGATTCCGCGTTCGACGTGATCCATCGCCTGCTGAAGCCGTCGGGCCGATTCGTGGTCGGCGATATCCTGCGGCCGGAAGTCGGCATGTTCAGGGACGTAGTGGCGCTGCTGCGGTTTGCGGCGACCCACGGCTTCCTGCGCGATGCGCTGATCGGGCTGGCCTCGACCGCCTTGTCCGATTACCGGCAGTTGCGCACCAGGATCGGGCTGCAACGCTACGGCGAGGACGAGATGATCGCCAAGCTCGGCGCCGCGGGATTCAGCGCCACGCGGGCACCGCGCAACATCGGGCACAATCCGTGGCGAATGACGTTCGTGGCGCACCACTGAGCAAGGGTGCGGATCAAGGGTTGTGAAAAAAGTTAGGGTTAACCAAAAGTAAACGTGGCGGCTGCCGAAATAATCAGCAATGATCCGCTCGGCCCGGTGGCGGAAGCGTCGACGCGGCAGTGGTGCAACACTGTTTATCCTGGTTCAAACCCAGGCCGGGCCTCCACGCTTCGCCCTGACGGGCTACGCGTGGCGCAGCCACGCCGGACCGGCGGGGCAAAGCGTGTCCGGCGCAGCTTGAGCGTAGCGAAGGCGTAGACGGACTGGGCAGCGAGCCCGCAGGGCGAAGCCGGGCCCCTGCCGAACATTCCCCCTCCGCCCCGAGCACCCCCAGCCGGGCATAGGTCGAATGAGGAATTTCCCCCAGAATCGCGGTTGATTGGGCCTTTTGGGGGTTTCGCGGGTGCGGAAACTGGTCTAAAGACCACCCGCGCGCGAGGGATCGCGCTTCCGGCGCTACAAGATGTAGCGCATGGCCCGAGGGACGCGCGACCAGCGCGCCCTTTTTTTGTGCCTAGATTCCAGTCCGCGAGAGCTGATGCCCAAAAGAACCGACATCTCCACCATCCTGATCATCGGCGCCGGCCCCATCGTGATCGGCCAGGCCTGCGAATTCGACTATTCCGGCACGCAGGCGGTGAAGGCACTGAAGGAAGAGGGCTACCGGGTCGTCCTGGTCAATTCCAATCCGGCCACCATCATGACCGATCCGGAACTGGCGGACGCCACCTATATCGAGCCGATCACCCCCGAGATCGTCGGCAAGATCATCGAGAAGGAGCGCAAYGTCRTACCRGGCGGCTTTGCGCTGTTGCCGACCATGGGTGGCCAGACCGCGCTGAACTGCGCGCTGTCGCTGCGCCGCCAGGGCACCCTCGACAAGTTCGACGTCGAGATGATCGGCGCSACCGCCGATGCGATCGACAAGGCCGAGGACCGCCAACTGTTCCGCGAGGCGATGACCAAGATCGGRCTSGAGACGCCGAAATCGCGGCTCGCCAACGCCTCGGCGCTGAAGAAGACCTACCGCGACAAATACCTCGCCGAGCGGGAGAAGCTGTCCGGCGCCGCGCTGGAAGAACTCGARCGGCAGTGGACGCTCGGCGAGAAYGACCGCCGCAAGCGCTAYCAGGAGCAYGCCTTCGGCGAGGCGCTGATGGCGCTSTCCGAGATCGGCCTGCCCGCGATCATCCGGCCCTCYTTCACSATGGGCGGCACCGGCGGCGGCATCGCCTACAACAAGGAAGAATTYCTCGACATCATCGAGCGCGGGCTCGACGCCTCKCCGACCAACGAGGTGCTGATCGAGGARAGCGTGCTCGGCTGGAAAGAGTACGAGATGGAGGTGGTGCGCGACAAGAAGGACAATTGCATCATCATCTGCTCGATCGARAAYCTCGATCCRATGGGCGTGCATACCGGCGATTCCATCACCATCGCGCCGGCGCTGACCTTGACCGACAAGGAATACCAGGTGATGCGCGACGCCTCGCTGGCGGTGCTGCGCGAGATCGGSGTCGAGACCGGCGGCTCCAACGTCCAGTTCGGCATCAAYCCGGTCGAYGGCCGCATGGTCGTGATCGAGATGAACCCGCGCGTSTCGCGCTCGTCSGCGCTGGCGTCGAAGGCCACCGGCTTCCCGATCGCCAAGGTCGCAGCCAAGCTCGCGGTCGGCTACACTCTCGATGAGATCGCCAACGACATCACCGGCGGYGCCACRCCGGCCTCGTTCGAGCCGACSATCGATTACGTCGTCACCAAGATTCCGCGCTTTGCGTTCGAGAAATTCCCCGGYGCMTCCYMYACGCTGACSACRTCGATGAAGTCGGTCGGCGAAGTGATGGCGATCGGCCGCACCTTCCARGAGAGCTTGCAGAAGGCGCTGCGCGGGCTCGAGACCGGSCTGACCGGGCTCGACGAGATCGACATCGAAGGSCTYGGCCGCGGCGACGACAAGAACGCGATCCGCGCCGCGCTCGGCACGCCGACGCCGAACCGCATYYTRCAGGTCGCGCAGGCGATGCGGCTYGGCTGGACCGACGAGGAGATCTTCAACTCCTGCAAGATCGATCCCTGGTTCCTCGCCGAGATGCGCGCCATCGTCGAGATGGAGGACAAGGTCCGCAGCAACGGCCTGCCGCCGAACGCGTTCGGCATGCGGACGCTGAAGGCGATGGGCTTCTCCGACGCGCGGCTTGCCGTGCTCACCGAAACCACCGAGGCCGACGTCACCGCCAAGCGCCACGCGCTCGGGGTGCGCCCGGTGTTCAAGCGCATCGACACCTGCGCGGCGGAGTTCGCTTCGCCGACCGCCTACATGTATTCGACCTATGAGCGGCCGTTCGCCGGCGAGCCCGCCGACGAGAGCGCGCCGTCGGACCGCAAGAAGGTGATCATCCTCGGCGGCGGACCGAACCGCATCGGCCAGGGCATCGAGTTCGACTATTGCTGCTGCCACGCCTGCTTCGCGCTCGAGGACGCCGGCTACGAGACCATCATGGTCAACTGCAACCCGGAGACGGTGTCGACCGACTACGACACCGCMAACCGGCTGTATTTCGAGCCGCTCACSGCCGAGGACGTGCTCGAGATCGTYGCSACCGAGCGCAAGAACGGCACGCTGCACGGCGTGATCGTGCAGTTCGGCGGCCAGACCCCGYTGAAGCTTGCCCGCGCGCTGGAAGCCGCCGAAGTGCCGATCCTCGGCACCTCGCCCGACGCRATCGACCTCGCCGAGGAYCGCGACCGCTTCAAGCGCGTGCTYGACAAGCTGCGCCTCAAGCAGCCGAAGAACGGCATCGCCTATTCGGTCGAGCAGGCCCGCCTGGTCGCYRCCGATCTCGAYTTGCCGCTGGTGGTGCGTCCRTCCTACGTGCTCGGCGGCCGCGCGATGCAGATCATCCGCGAGGAGAACCAGCTCAACGATTATCTGYTGGGMACGYTGCCCGAGCTCGTGCCCGCCGACGTCAAGGCGCGCTACCCGAACGACAAGACCGGGCAGATCAACACCGTGCTCGGCAAGAACCCGCTGCTGTTCGACCGCTATCTGTCCGATGCCACCGAGGTCGACGTCGACTGCCTCTCCGACGGCAAGGACACCTTCGTCGTCGGCATCATGGAGCACATCGAGGAAGCCGGCATCCACTCCGGCGATTCCGCCTGCTCGCTGCCGCCGCATTCGCTCGACGCCAAGACCATCGAGGAGCTGGAGCGGCAGACCCGCGAGCTCGCGCTCGGTCTCGACGTGGTCGGCCTGATGAACGTGCAATACGCCATCAAGGACGGCGAGATCTACGTGCTCGAGGTCAACCCGCGCGCGTCCCGCACGGTGCCGTTCGTCGCCAAGGTGATCGGCACCCCGGTCGCCAAGATCGCGGCCCGGATCATGGCCGGCGAGAAGCTCGCCGACTTCAAGCTGAAGAAGAAGAAGCTCGACCATGTCGGCGTGAAGGAATCCGTGTTCCCGTTCGCGCGCTTCCCCGGCGTCGACACCGTGCTCGGCCCGGAGATGCGTTCGACCGGCGAGGTRATGGGCCTCGACCGCTCCTTCGAGGTCGCGTTCGCRAAGAGCCAGCTCGGYGGCGGCACGCGCGTGCCGCGSCAGGGCACCGTGTTCGTCTCGGTGCGYGGCGACGACAAGATGCGCATCGCCGATGCGGTRCGKCTGCTGCATTCGCTCGGCTTCAAGGTGATGGCGACCTCGGGCACCCAGCGCTATCTCAGCGACAACGGCGTGCCGACGGAAAAGGTGAACAAGGTGCTYGAAGGSCGCCCGCACATYGTCGACGCSATCACCAATGGCGACGTYCAGCTGGTSTTCAATACCACCGAAGGTCCGCAGGCGCTGGCCGACAGCCGTTCGCTGCGGCGGGCTGCCCTCTTGCATAAAGTGCCGTATTACACCACTCTTTCAGGTGCGGTGGCGGCCGCGCGGGGGATCCGGGCCTATCGGGACGGGGACCTTGAGGTCCGCACGCTTCAGAGTTACTTTTCCGAAAGCTGACCGCTGCCCGGGCTGAAGGCCCGAGACGGTCAATTAGCCGAATGGCTGGAACTCACCGCGCGATTGGATGTTGTCACGGCCCTTAGCGGGGCCGAATATCACTGGGCTTCCGGGCGCGCTTGCGTCCTGATTCCTGCGTTAGCTGAACTGGATGTTCGTGGGCACCGCCGGGTGTGCACGATGAAGGACGAAGATGATGGATAAGGTTCCGATGACTGCGGGCGGCTACGCTGCGCTGACGGACGAGCTCAAGAGGCGCCAGTCGGAGGATCGTCCGCGCATCATCGAACATATCGCGGAGGCGCGCTCGCACGGCGATCTCTCGGAGAACGCCGAATACCATGCCGCCAAGGAGGCCCAGTCGCTGAACGAGGGCCGCATCATGGAGCTGGAATCGCTGATCGGCCGCGCTGACATCATCGATGTCAGCAAGCTCGGCGGCGACACCATCAAGTTCGGCGCGACGGTGACGCTGGTCGACGAGGACACCGAGAAAAAGGCGGTGTGGCAGCTCGTCGGCGAGGTCGAGGCCGACGCCAAGAAAGGCCGCATCTCCATCACCTCGCCGCTCGCGCGCGCGCTGATCGGCAAGAAGAAGGGCGCCACCGTGGAAGTGATGGCGCCGGGCGGCGCCAAGGCCTACGAGATCACCAAGGTCGAGTGGCGATAGTTACTTCGATGTGACTGGTGCAGAAAAGCCGCGCTCAGCACGCGGCTTTTTTCATGTCCGCGTTTTACCCCCTTGTCTGACAGACATGTGAGTAGAGAGCCGCTGCGCGCCATACTAGTGAGGCCGTGACATGTTTATGCAGTATAATCATGTCGGGGGACTGCGGCTCGGGTGATGATTGCGTCGCAACACGCGTTGCGGCGCATCACCGTGTCACTGAGCTCCCTCTCGCAACTGCAATCGAGCGAGGAATGATTCCAGATGCAAGGTGTTGACATCACACTCTGGTGGCGAACACCGTGTGGGTTCTGCATCGTGCAATGTTCCAGCGTGTCAAACAGGGGGTAAATGACAATGGACCAGATGTTCTCCAAATGGCAGCCGACCGTGCTGAGCCTG